>Ga0315336_1001761_pt1 | contig 38278 bp, 36 predicted proteins | sample ASW5metaG_FD_204512 | JGI IMG/M metagenome (GOLD analysis project Ga0315336, IMG submission 204512) | Ammonia-oxidizing marine archaeal communities from Monterey Bay, California, United States - ASW #5 | ecosystem: Environmental > Aquatic > Marine > Intertidal zone | place: USA: California... | reverse complement strand
GCGAAGCGCTCCGCGATGCCATGGCCGAGGAAATGCGCCGCGATGGCGACGTGTTCGTGATGGGCGAAGAGGTCGCCGAATATCAAGGCGCTTACAAGATCACGCAAGGGCTGCTGCAGGAGTTCGGCGAACGCCGCGTGATCGACACGCCGATTACCGAGCATGGCTTTGCCGGCGTCGGCGTCGGTGCGGCGATGGCCGGACTGAAACCGATCGTCGAATTCATGACGTTCAACTTTGCGATGCAGGCGATCGACCAGATCATCAACTCGGCTGCGAAGACGCTCTACATGTCCGGCGGCCAGATGGGCTGTTCGATTGTGTTCCGCGGACCGAACGGCCCTGCTGCGCGCGTCGCCGCCCAGCACAGCCAAGACTACTCGGCCTGGTACTCGCAGATTCCGGGCCTCAAGGTTGTGACCCCGTATTCGGCGGCGGACGCCAAGGGATTGCTGAAAGCCGCGATCCGCGATCCGAACCCGGTGATCTTCCTCGAGAACGAAATTCTCTACGGCCACACCGGCGAAGTGCCGAAACTCGACGATTACGTCATTCCGATCGGCAAGGCGCGCATCGTGCGCGCCGGCAAGGACGTGACACTGATCGCGTGGTCGAACGGCATGACCTATGCGCTGGGTGCCGCCGACGAACTCGCCAAGGAAGGCATCGAGGCCGAAGTCATCGACCTGCGCACGCTGCGTCCGATGGACACCGAGACCATCATCAACTCGGTGAAGAAGACCTCGCGCTGCGTGGTGGTCGAAGAAGGCTGGCAGCAGTCCGGCGTCGGCGCGGAAATCGCAGCTCGGATCATGGAGCAGGCGTTCGACTATCTCGACGCGCCGGTTGCGCGCGTGTCGGGCAAGGACGTGCCGATGCCTTACGCGGCCAATCTCGAAAAGCTCGCATTGCCGACGGTGGCCGAAGTCGTCGCCGCCGCCAAAGCCGTTAGTTATCGCTGAGAGAGCAGGGCCTGAGATCATGCCGATCAACATTCTGATGCCTGCGCTGTCGCCCACCATGGAAAAGGGCAACCTCTCCAAGTGGCTCAAGAAAGAAGGCGACAAGGTCAAGTCCGGCGACGTGATCGCCGAGATCGAGACCGACAAGGCGACGATGGAAGTCGAAGCCGTCGATGAAGGCACTATTGCGAAAATCCTTGTGCCCGAAGGCACGCAGGACGTTCCGGTCAACAACATCATCGCGGTCCTCGCCGGTGACGGCGAGGACGTGAAGGCTGCGGGGGCAGGGGCTGGTAGCGCCAGCACGACTCGAACCCCCGACGCGCCAAAAGCCGAAGCAACGAAAGCGGCAGCACCAGCACCGGCTGCTGCTCCGGCACCAGCGAAAGCAGTTCAACAGGCAGCGCCAGCCGCAGCGCCCGCCAGCAACGGTGCGCGCGTGTTCTCCTCGCCATTGGCGCGCCGTCTCGCGAAGGATGCCGGGATCGATCTGTCCCGCGTCAACGGTTCGGGGCCGCATGGCCGCGTGGTCGCGCGCGACATCGATCAGGCAAAATCGGGTGCAGGTCTCAAGCCTGCGGCCGCAAGTGCTCCGGCCGGTGGCACAGGTGCGATGGGCGCGCCGGCAATGTCCGATCCGCAAATTCTGGCGCTGTATCAGGAAGGCAGCTTCGAGAGTATTCCGCACGACTCGATGCGCCGGACCATCGCGCAGCGCCTGACCTCGGCGACGAATTCGATGCCGACGTTCTATCTGACCATCGACTGCGATCTCGGCAAGCTTAGTGCCGCGCGCGAAGACATCAATGCGGCGGCGGGCAAGGACAAGGACGGCAAGCCGCTCTACAAGCTTTCTGTCAACGACTTCGTCATCAAGGCGATGGCGCTGGCGCTGCAGAAAATTCCCGAAGCGAACGTGTCGTGGACCGAAGCCGCAATGCTTCGCCACAAGCATTCGGACATCGGTGTTGCCGTGGCGCTGCCATTCGGCTTGATCACGCCGATCATTCGTCAGGCTGAACTCAAGACGTTGTCCGCCATCTCAAACGAGATGAAGGATCTTGCCGCGCGGGCGAAGGGCAAGAAGCTCAAGCCGAACGAGTATCAGGGCGGCACGTCTTCGGTGTCGAACCTCGGCATGTACGGCATCAAGGATTTCACCGCGGTGATCAACCCGCCGCAGTCGTCGATCCTTGCTGTCGGCACGGGCGAGGAGCGGGCAGTGGTGCGCAACGGCCAGATCGTTGCGGCGACCATCATGAGCGTGACCCTGTCCTGCGACCACCGCGCCATCGACGGCGCGCTCGGCGCGGAGCTGATCACGGCGTTCAAGAAGCTGATCGAAAATCCGGTGATGATGGTGGTGTGACGGATCGGCGCGGGAGATTTCGATGAAACTCTTTGGCGCCATCATCCTTGCGGGCGTGATCTCGTTCTTCGCCGGTCTGATCGTCACTCTCTTAGGCTCGTGGATCATCCCCTGCGGCAGCGACAAGGCGGGCTGCGGGATGGGCGATGCCTATCGCATCTTCTTTGTGCCGCTTTATGCTATCGCCGGAATGATCGCGTTTGGCGTATCCGCGCCGGGAAAATCCCGTGAGCGCCCGCTCAAGCTGACCATGCTGACGTTGGTTCTCGTCTCGGTTTTTCTTGCGGTGTTTGCGATAGGATCGGACCTCGACAACGGCAGGCCGGTGAGGCTTGGCACCCTGCTGGAATTGCTTCAGATGCTGTTGCCGTTCTGGGCCGTGGTGCTGGTGCAATGGCGGATCATTCGGGGCTTTGTGCTTGAGCGCGATGTTGCGCAGCAGGCCGCGACATGAGCAGCAGCGTTCAAATCAAAACTCAATGGCCGTGGATCACGTGTCTGGTCGCTCTCGCGGCAGCGCTCAATCCTATCGGCTACGACATCATCAGGCAGGCGTTCACGTCAGGCGAACAACTCGCGCGAACTCTCGGGCAGCTGGTGGTTTATTCGGCGCTCGGCATCGCTGCCGTTGTCGCCGTGATCGAATTCGGTATCCGTAAATTTCTGATAGCAAGACAGCGCCAGTTGGCGAGCGGAGTTGCAAATGGCTGACACTTCTTTCGACGTCGTGGTGATCGGATCGGGACCGGGCGGCTACGTCACGGCCATTCGTGCCGCGCAACTCGGCTTCAAGACGGCGATTGTCGAGAAGGCATATCTCGGCGGCATCTGCAACAACTGGGGGTGCATTCCCACCAAGGCGCTGCTGCGCTCGGCGGAAATCTACCACTACATGAAGCACGCCAAGGATTACGGCCTGTCGGCGGATAATGTCTCGTTCGATCCGAAAGCCGTGATCGCGCGGTCGCGCGGCGTGGTGAAGCGCCTCAACGGCGGCGTCGAATACCTGATGAACAAGAACAAGATCACGATCATCTGGGGCGAGGCCAATCTGGACGGCGGCGGCAAGTTCACAGTGAAGAAAACCGAAGCGGCGGCGCCCAAGGGCGCGCTGGGTGCGGGCGCATACACCGCCAAGCACATCATCGTCGCGACCGGCGCGCGGCCGCGCGTGCTGCCGGGTCTGGAGCCGGACAAGAAACTGGTCTGGACTTACTTCGAGGCGATGAACCCCGACAAGATGCCGAAGTCGCTGCTGGTGGTCGGCTCCGGCGCCATCGGCATCGAGTTCGCGTCGTTCTATCGCACCATGGGCGCGGACGTGACGGTGGTGGAAGTGCTCCCGCAGATCCTGCCGGTCGAGGACGCGGAGATCGCGGGCTTCGCGCGCAAGCAGTTCGAGAAGCAGGGCATCAAGATTCTCGCCAACACCAAGGTCACCAAGCTCGACAAGAAAGCAGACAGCGTGGTGGCGACCATCGATGACGGCAAGGGCAAGCCGGTGCAGACGGAGTTCGACCGCGTGATTTCAGCGGTCGGCGTGGTCGGCAACATCGAAGGCTTCGGCCTTGAGAAACTGGGTGTGAAAACCGAGCGCGGCTGCATCGTCATCGACGGCTATGGCAAGACTAATGTGCCCGGCATCTACGCCATTGGCGATGTCGCGGGTCCGCCAATGCTGGCGCATAAGGCCGAGCATGAAGGCGTCATCTGCGTCGAGGCCATCAAGGGCATGCATCCGCACCCGATGGACAAGCTGCTGATCCCCGGCTGCACCTATTGTCATCCGCAGATCGCTTCAGTGGGGCTGACCGAGGCCAAGGCGAAAGAGGCGGGCAAGGACGTTCGCGTCGGGCGCTTCCCGTTTGTCGGCAACGGCAAAGCCATCGCACAGGGCGAAGATCAGGGCATGGTCAAGGTGGTGTTCGACAAAAAGACCGGACAGCTGCTCGGCGCGCACATGGTGGGTTCTGAAGTCACCGAGCTTATTCAGGGCTTCGTGGTCGCGATGAATCTCGAGACCACCGAGGAAGAACTGTTCCACACCATCTTCCCGCATCCGACAATTTCAGAGACAATGAAGGAAGCCGTGCTCGACGCCTATGGGCGTGTTCTGAATATGTAGCGTAGAGACGTTCAAGGCTGCCGGGCTTTATGCGCGTCATTGAAGTGCGCTAAACTCGGGGAGCCGGACGATTCCGGGCGGGTTAGACCTTGGGGGCATCGATGGACGCACAGGCATTTTTGAGCCAACCGGGAGTTGGTTTCTTCACCATGCTGCTGATCGGCGCCATCGCCGGCTGGATCGCCGAGCGGGTCACCTCGTCCGACCACGGCATCTTCACCAACATTCTGGTCGGCGTGTGCGGCTCGTTCGTGGGTGCCAAGCTGGCCGAAATCGTGGAAGTGCCGGTGTTTGGCTTCTGGCGGACGCTTGTTTCCGCAGCGATTGGCGCTGTTATCCTGCTGTTTGCCTGGCGGATGATCCGCGGCCGGCGTTAACCGCTGACTCCATACCCATCGCCGAACTGGCGCGCGCGGCATCGTTGCCGCGCTGCAACTGATGTTGCTTGGCTACAACACTTGGTGAACATTTAACCGTCGCCTCAGCCGACCCTTGCGCGCGCCGCTATTTAGCCACACGCCTCCGTGAGATCATTATTCCGTAGGCGAAACGCCACGGCATTCGTGCGGCATTGGAAAAACCTCCTAATTTTAGGGGTTTTCTGGCTTCCACGGCTGGCTGCGGGACAGGGTTCACGATGGACGCGAAGACGAACATCAAGGCGCGACTTCCAAGCCGTCACGTGACGGAAGGTCCCGCGCGCGCGCCGCATCGGTCCTACCTCTATGCCATGGGCCTTACCACCGAGCAGATCCACCAGCCGTTCGTCGGCGTGGCGTCGTGCTGGAACGAGGCTGCTCCCTGCAATATTTCCCTGATGCGTCAGGCCCAGGCCGCCAAAAAGGGCGTCGCCGCCGCCAACGGCACCCCGCGCGAGTTCTGCACCATCACCGTCACCGACGGCATCGCCATGGGCCACGAGGGCATGCGCTCGTCGCTTCCGTCGCGCGAAACGATTGCGGATTCAGTCGAATTGACCGTACGCGGCCATTCCTATGACGCCCTGATCGGGCTTGCGGGCTGCGACAAGTCCTTGCCCGGCATGATGATGGCGATGCTGCGCCTCAATGTGCCGTCGATCTTCATTTACGGCGGGTCGATCCTGCCCGGCAATTTCCGGGGCCAGCAGGTCACGGTTCAGGACATGTTCGAGGCGGTCGGCAAGCACTCGGTCGGCGAGATGTCCGACGAGGATCTCGACGAAATCGAGCGCGTGGCGTGCCCCTCGGCGGGCGCCTGTGGGGCTCAGTTTACTGCCAACACCATGGCGACCGTCTCCGAGGCCATCGGCCTGGCGCTGCCGTACTCGGCCGGTGCGCCCGCGCCTTACGAAATCCGCGATGCGTTCTGCATGGCGGCGGGCGAGAAGATCATGGAATTGATCGCGCTGAACATTCGTCCGCGCGACATCGTCACCCGCAAGGCTTTGGAAAATGCGGCGGCCGTGGTGGCGGCATCCGGCGGCTCGACCAATGCTGCGCTGCATCTGCCTGCCATGGCGCACGAATGCGGAATTGAATTCGACCTTTTTGACGTGGCCGAAATCTTCAAAAAGACACCGTATATCGCGGATTTGAAACCAGGCGGTCGTTATGTCGCCAAAGATATGTTCGAAGCAGGTGGCATACCGCTTCTGATGAAAACGCTGCTGGATAACGGTTATTTGCACGGCGACTGCATGACGGTCACCGGACGCACGATTGCTGAAAATCTCAAGAGCGTGAAATGGAATCCTCATCAGGACGTGGTGCGCTCCGCCGATAACCCGATCACCGTGACCGGTGGCGTCGTCGGCATGAAGGGAAATCTCGCGCCCGATGGTGCGATCGTGAAAGTCGCTGGAATGTCGGTGTTGAAGTTCACAGGGCCTGCGCGTTGCTTCGATTGCGAAGAAGATGCGTTCGAGTGCGTGAACACGCGGACCTACAAGGAAGGCGAAGTTCTCGTGATCCGCTACGAAGGCCCCAAGGGCGGCCCCGGCATGCGCGAAATGCTGCAGACCACGGCGGCTCTCACCGGCCAGGGCATGGGCGGCAAGGTGGCCCTGATCACAGACGGACGTTTTTCGGGAGCCACCCGTGGCTTCTGCGTCGGCCATGTTGGACCGGAGGCTGCCGTCGGCGGCCCGATCGGCCTCATCAAGGATGGCGACATTATCGAACTCGACGCGGACAATGGCACACTCAGCGTCAAGCTGACCGATGCCGAATTGGCCGAGCGCAGGAAGGCTTGGAAGCCGCGTGAAACCAAGGTCGGCTCCGGCGTGCTCTGGAAATATGCCCAGCAGGTTGGCCCGGCTGTCAAAGGTGCGGTGACCCATCCCGGCGGGTCGGCTGAGAAAGCGTGTTATGCGGACATCTGAGCGCATAGACATCAGGAAGAATTTGGGCATTGCCGCAGTTCTGACCTTCGCGGTTTTCGCGATGCGTCCGGCTGTCGCCTTCGAAGGCACAGCGCCGGTCGGGCAAGAAGCAGCCTTGCCGATGGTTGCCGCGCCCAGCGGCGTTCCCGTCCTGAAGAAGCCGGTGCCGCCGGCCGACATTCCGCAGCCGGCGAACCTGACAGCCTTGCAATATGCCGCCGAGGGCGGTCATCCGGTGGCGCAGTGGAAGCTTGGCCGCATGTACGCCAAGGGCGACGGCGTGGCGCAGGACGATCTGCGCGCCTATGACTATTTCAGCAAGATCGCGAATGCCCATGCGGAAGACAGCCCGACGGCGCCGCAGGCCTCTATCGTCGCCAACGCATTCGTGGCGCTCGGCCGCTATTACGTCTCCGGCATTCCGAACAGCCGCGTGAAAGCCGATCCGGAGCGGGCGCGGGAAATGTTCTCTTACGCCGCGTCGTATTTCGGCAATGCCGAAGCCCAGTACAATCTGGCGCGGATGTATCTCGACGGCGTCGGCATGCAGCGCGACCCGCGCTACGGCATTCGCTGGCTTGGGCTTGCTGCGCGAAAAGGCCAGCATCAGGCGCAGGCGCTGCTCGGCCAGATGCTGTTCAACGGCAACGGCTCGCAACGGCAGGCCGCGCGCGGCCTGATGTGGCTGACGCTGGCGCAGGACGGCGCCACGGCTGATGAGGTCTGGATCAAGGACAGCTACAAGACTGCGCTTGCCAAGGCGTCCGAGGATGACCGCGCGATGGCCTTGCAGATGCTCGAGCGATGGGTGCAGGGCAGGCGGGACTGATTGGACTTGCCGCCCCGCCGGGCAGCGTTGCCGCTTTTCTCTATTGATTGATTTCGGGCTCAACGAGGCGGGCGAGATTTCGCAACGACTCCTGCCAGCCGAGATAGCAGGCTTCCGCCGGAATAAGGTCAGGAATGCCTTCCTGCACGATGCTGATCTCGGTGCCGACGGAAACTTGCTTGATGTCCACCGTCACCTGCATTTCACCCGGCAAATTGGGATCGTCGAATTTGTCCGTGTATCGCACCCGCTTGCCCGGCACGAGTTCCCGATATTCGCCGCCGAACGAATGACTCATGCCCGTCGTGAAATTGCGGAATGACATTTTGAAAGTGCCGCCGACCTTCGCTTCGAAGTGATGCACGCTGCAGGTAAAGCCGTTGGGCGGCAGCCATTTCGCCATGGCGTCGGCCTCGGTGAAAGCGCGGTAAACCTTGTCTGGCTTCGTTGGCATCACGCGGTGCAGTCGAACGGTGCTGGGCATGGCTGTTCCTTCTGGGCTTGTTTTGGCGCCGCAGCGCGCCGTGCAACGGTGTGAACTAACGGCCTAGTTCAAATTGAGATCGATCCACACCGGAACGTGATCCGACGCCTTTTCCCAACCGCGAACATGCTTGTCGATGCCGGCGTTCGCCAGCCGGTCGCTGGCCTGTGGCGACAGCAGCAGGTGGTCGATCCGGATGCCGTTGTTCTTCGGCCAGGCGCCGGCCTGATAATCCCAGAACGTGTACTGGCCGGGCTGGTCGTTGACCGCACGGAACGCGTCGGTGAGGCCGAGGCTGAGCAGGGCGCGGAAGCGCTCGCGGGTCTTCGGCAGGAACAGCGCATCGCCCGCCCATGCGGCGGGATTGTAGACGTCGGCGTTGGCGGGAATGACGTTGAAATCGCCCGCCAGCACCAGCGGCTGCTCATGCTTCAAGGTCTCTTTCGAATATTCAATAAGCCGTTCCATCCATTTGGTTTTGTACGGATATTTCTCTGTTTCCGGCGGGTTTCCGTTCGGCAGATAAAGGCAGGCAACCCGCACCGGGGTTTTGCCCTGCATCACAATGCCTTCAAGGAAGCGAGCGTGGAGATCGTCGTCGTCGCCCTTCAAGCGAGGCGTGGTTTCCTCGAACGGAAGGCGCGACAGCAGCGCCACGCCGTTGAACGTCTTCTGGCCGTGGGTGACGACATTGTAGCCCAGCGCTTCGATCGGCTCGCGCGGGAATGCGTCGTCCATGCACTTGATTTCTTGCAGGCAGACGATGTCTGGGGACCGCTCCTTGAGCCAGACCAGCAGGTGGTCCAGCCGCTGGCGGACAGAGTTAACGTTCCAGGTGGCAATCCGCATGTCCGGTTCCGTTAGTCACGTGATCGGTATTTCAAAGAATCCGTCGGTATGCCGTACCATGCCAGTGGCGGCTGTGATAAGTCGAATGCAAATAACGCTGGAAAACCAGCACTATGAGGTTGGGGGGAAAGATGGCTGCCACATGTTGGAGAGCCTGCTCCTGTGAGTCGATATGACCAGTGATTTTTTGAAGCGGCGCGGCTTGCTCATCGTCGGCGTTCTCGCCGCTGCAGGCGCAATCTATTTGACCCGGTCGATGTGGGGCGGCGGCGCGACCACGGCGCAGGCACCGCCGCGTGCGCGAACCGTGTCGGTCGAAGTTGCCAAGGCCGAAAAGAAGCCGGTCCCGATCGCCGTCGATTCAATTGGTACGGTGACGCCGATCTCGAGTGTCGCGCTGAAATCGCGGGTCGAAACCACCATCGTCAATGTTCACTTTGAGGACGGCGCGCGCGTGAAGGAGGGCGATCTTCTGTTCACGCTGGATGCGCGCCAGATCGATGCGCAGATCGCGCAGGCCGAGGGCAACCTGGCCCGCGACCGCACGCAACTCGCCGCCGCCGAACGCGATCTCAAGCGTTTCACCGAACTGATCGGGAAGGGTGCGACGACGCAGGTCAACGTCGACAATGCTAAAACGGCGTCCGACAATGCGGCAGCTACAATTCAGGCCGATGCGGCGCTGCTCGACAATCTGAAGGTGCAGAAAAGCTTCACCCTGATCAAAGCGCCGATCAGCGGTCGCATCAGTGCGGCCACCGTCAAGGTCGGAAACTTCGTCCGCCCGGCGGATACGACACCGCTGGCCGTCATCAACCAGATGGCGCCGGTCTATGTGACGTTCGCAATTCCCCAGCGCGTGCTTGGCGATCTGCGCGACGCGATGAAGACGGGTCAATCCTCGGTGCTTGCTTCGATTCCCGGCAGCGACAAATCGGAAAGCGGCAGCATCGCGATGGTTGAAAACACGGTCGATCCCACCACCGGCATGGCGACTGTGCGCGGCATCATGAACAACGCAAACGAATTTCTGTGGCCGGGCACGCTGGTGAATACCAAGCTCACGGTCCGGACCGAGGAAGCTGTCGTGGTGCCGTCTGTCGGCGTCCAGCGCAGCCAGACCGGCAACTTCGTATTTGTGGTCAAGGACGGCAAGGCGCAGGTACAGCCCGTTACAGTGGGCCGTACCTATGAAGGAATCTCGGTGATCGAAAGCGGTCTTGCAGGTGGCGAAAGCATTGTCGTCGATGGGCAATTGCTGTTGTCGAACGGGACTGCGGTCGAGACGCGCACCGCCAAAGCCGGAGCTTAATAGATGAACCTGTCGGAGCTTTGCATCCGCAGACCGGTGATGACGACGCTGATGACGGCGTCGATCATTGCGTTTGGCGTGTTCGGCTTCCGGCTGCTGCCGGTCTCGGCACTTCCGAAGGTGGATTTTCCGACCATCGCTGTGACGGCAACATTGCCCGGCGCCAGCGCGGACACTATGGCTGCCTCGGTCGCGGGTCCGATCGAGCGGCAGCTTTCGACCGTCGCGGGCATTTCCTCGATGTCGTCGAGCTCTTCGCAAGGCACGACCACCATCACCATCCAGTTCGATCTCAATCGTAACATCGACGGTGCCGCCCTCGACGTGCAGACCGCGCTGACGGTTGCGCAACGCCGTCTGCCGGTCGAGATGATTATCCCGCCGACATTCCGCAAAGTGAATCCGGCCGAGTTTCCGATCCTGTTCCTGACGATGAATTCGGAGACGCTGCCGCTCTCCACCGTCAACGAGTACGGCGATATCACTGTCGGCCAGACGCTGTCGCAAATTCCGGGCGTCGCGCAGGTGCTGATCTACGGCGCGCAAAAGTTCGCCATCCGCGTGCAGGCCGACCCGGAAGCGGCTGCCGCGCGCGGACTGTCGCTGGAAGACATTCGTGCGGCCGTGTCGCGCGCCAACTCGTCCACGCCGGTCGGCACGCTCAACGGTCCCAAGCAGGACATCGCGCTGCAGGCGTCGGCCCAGCTGAACAAGGCCGTCGATTACCGGCACGTCGTCGTCGCATGGCGCAATGGCTCGCCGGTCAAGCTCGACGAGGTCGCGCGGATCTACGACAGCGTCGAAAACGACAAGATCGCGACCTGGTTCAACGGCCGGCGCGCGATTGTGCTCGCGATCCAGAAGCAACCAGACGCCAACACGGTTGCGGTGGTGGATGCGGTCAGGGCGAAGCTGCCGTCGCTGCGCGCGCAGGTTCCGCCGTCGGTTACGATGGAGGTGATGTTCGACCGGTCCGTCTCGGTACGGGAATCGGTTTCGGACGTCGAGGAGACCCTGCTGATCGCAGTCGGTCTGGTGATCGTCGTGATCTTCCTGTTCCTGCGCTCGGCATCGGCGACGTTCATTCCGGCGCTTGCGGTTCCGATCTCGCTGTTCGGCACCTGTGCCGTGATGTACGTGCTGGACTACTCGATCAACAACATGACGCTGCTGGCGCTGACGCTGTCTGTCGGATTCGTAGTGGACGACGCCATCGTTATGCTCGAAAACATCGTGCGCTACATCGAGCAGGGCATGAAGCCCTACGAGGCGGCGCTGAAAGGCGCCCGCGAGATCGGCTTCACGATTTTGTCGATCACGTTCTCATTGATCGCCGTGTTCATTCCGGTGCTGTTGATGGGCGGGATCGTCGGCCGCGTGTTCCGCGAGTTTGCCGTCACGATTTCCGTCGCCATCATCGTCTCGGGATTCGTGTCGCTGACGCTGACGCCGATGCTCTGCGCCCGCGTGCTGAAGGCGCACGATCCACACCATCAGCCGAATTTTGTGCTGCGCGCATTTGAACGCATGTTCAATGGGATGCTGCGCGCCTACGAATGGCTACTCGATCGCGTTCTGGCCTACAAGTCCGCGATGCTGATCTTCACGCTGGCGACGCTCGGCGCGACGGTCTGGCTCTACGTCATCGTGCCGAAGGGATTTTTCCCGCAGGAGGACACAGGCTTCCTCGTCGGCATTACGGAAGCTGCCACCGACACGTCGTTCACGGCAATGACCGAACGGCAGAAGATACTGGCCGATGCTTTGCGCACCGACCCTGCGGTGGAGTTCGTCAACAGCACCATTGGATCGGGCGGTCCAAACGCCACCGCGAATTACGGCCGGCTGTTTATCGGACTGAAACCGAAGGACCAGCGCGACCCGGTGCAGACCGTGGTTGCACGCTTCCGGCGGCAGGCCTTGCAGGTGCCGGGGCTTCAGGCGTTCTTCCAGAGCATCCAGAACCTCAACATCGGTGGCCGTGCCGCCAAGAGCCAGTATCAGTACGCGCTGCAAAGCGGCGATACGGACAATCTCTATCGCGTTGCGCCGGAGATGCGCGATAAAATCGCCAAGGTGCCGGGGCTGCTCGACGTCACCACCGATCTCTACATCAAGAACCCGCAACTGACCGTTGAAATCGACCGCGAGAAGGCGGCGGTCTATGGCGTCACCGCCGATCAGATCCGCAACCAGTTGTTCAATGCTTACGGCGCGCGGCAGGTGGGCACGATCTACATGCCGTCGAACGACTATCAGATCATTCTGGAAGCGCAGCCGAAGTTCCGCGTCGATCCGACCGATCTGTCCAAGCTCTACGTGAAGACCACCAACAACCAGACCATCCCGCTCGAAGCCGTTGCCAAGATGGTGCCGACAGTCGGGCCGCTGCAGATCAACCATCAAGGGCAACAGCCTGCGGTGACGATCTCGTTCAATCTCCAGCCGGGAACGTCGCTCGGTTACGCGGTCGACAAGATCACCCAGATCGAACAGGACTCGAATCTCCCGGCGACCATCGCCACCGGCTTCTCAGGCACCGCGCAGGTGTTCCAGGATTCGCTGCGCGGGCAGGGCGTGCTGATCCTCGCTGCGGTGTTCGCCGCCTTCGTCATTCTCGGCATTCTTTACGAGAGCTTCATCCATCCGATCACGATCATCTCCGGCCTGCCGTCCGCGGGCATCGGCGCGATCCTGACGCTGATGCTGTTCAAGATGGAATTGTCGGTGATCGCCATGATCGGCATCGTCATGCTGGTCGGCATCGTCAAGAAGAACGCCATCATGATGGTCGACTTCGCCATCGAGCGGCGTGCTCACGGCCTGAGCGCCGAACATGCCATTCGCGAGGCAGCGCTGTTGCGGTTCCGCCCGATCATGATGACCACGTTCGCCGCGATCTTCGGCACGCTGCCGATTGCCCTGGGCGCGGGCGCAGGCGCGGAACTGCGTCAGCCGCTAGGCGTGGCCGTGGTCGGCGGTCTGATGGTGTCGCAACTGCTGACCCTGTTCATCACGCCGGTGATCTACATCTATCTCGACCGCATCGATCGCCGCCTCAAGCGCCGTCTCGATCCGACGCTGGTGGAAACCCCTGAAACAGCGCCGCCGCGCGTCGCGGCAGCCGAGTAAAATCCCGATGCACATCAGCTCAGCGACGAAGTGGTGGCGCTTCGCAATCGCCGCCGTGGCGTTGCTGATCGCCGCGCCCGCAATACCTGCAAGTGCAGCCGAAGAACCCATCGAAATCTTCGACGCGCACCTGCATTACAACTGGGAGCCGACGCCATTCTACCAGCCCGACGAGGTGCTCGCGCTGTTCAAGAAGCATCGTGTCACCGGCATTCTGGCGACGAGCCGTCCCAATACCGGTACCCATGTGCTGATGGATGCCAAGAGAGATGGCAAGGCCGGTGGCTTGTGGGTGGTTCCGTTCATTCGTCCGTACCGTATTCGCCCCGACATCCAGACCTGGTTCAACGATCCGACGATTTTCGATCTGGTGCAGGACGAGTTCAAGCGCGGCTATTATCGCGGCATCGGCGAATTTCATCTGACGGGAAAAGCCGCCGCTACCGAATGGGTCAAGAAGGCCGTGGACTTCGCGGTCGCCAACGATCTTTATCTGCATGCGCACGCCGACGATGAGGCGGTCGAGATTCTGATGCGCCACAATGCGCGCGCGAAAATCATCTGGGCGCATACCGGCTTCAGCCTTGCGCCGAGCCGCGTTGCAGCGATGCTGGCGACCTATCCGCAACTGTGGGGTGAACTGTCCTATCGCAGCGGTATCACCGGCGGACGCGGCGAACTCACGCCGGAATGGCGCGCGATGTTCGAAAAATATCCGGACCGGTTTTTGCTGGGCTCGGACACATGGATCAGCGAACGCTGGTCGAGCTATGGCGCGATCATGGCCGAGTATCGTGGCTGGTTGAAACAACTGCCGCTGCCGGTCGCCAAACAGATCGCGCACGGCAACGCGCAGCGGTTGTTCGCCGCACGGTAAGCCGGTTTAACGCGATTGTAACGGCTGCAGGACACTAATCCCGGCATGCGATCCGCCGGTCTGCCACCGCTTGCCGCGACGATTGCCCGTTGCTTCATCGGCGCGGCTGCAATCATGTATGTCTATGATCTGTTGCAGCAGACCAGCGTCGGCCTCACCAACGGAGCCGGTCGTCCATTCGGCGACGATTTTATCAACTACTGGTCGGGCGCCTTCCTTGCATGGCATGGGCGCGTCGCCGAGATTTACAATCCGGTTGCATTTCACGTCTTCGAGCAATCGGTCGTCGGCGCGCGGCTGAATGATTATCACTACAGCTATCCGCCGGTGCTGCCGCTTCTGACCCTCCCGCTGGCGTTCATTCCCTATGTGCCCGCGCTGTTCGCGTGGCTGGCCGCGGGCTGGTACGCTTTTTATCGCGCGTTGCGTCTGGCGATGCCGGGGCAGGGCTCGCTCCTTTTCGCTTTGGCGACGCCAGCGGTTTTCATCAACGCTGTCGGCGGACAGAACGGCACATGGACGGCGGCGTTGCTTGGCGGCGGGTTGGGTTTTCTGGAGCGACGACCGTTGCTCGCAGGCAGCTTGCTGGGATTGCTGATCTATAAGCCGCAACTCGGATTGTTGATCCCGGTTGCGTTGCTGGCAGGACGGCATTGGCGAGCCTTTGGCGCGGCCAGCGTGGTGGCTGGAGCGCTATTGGCCGTCAGCGCGATCTGGTTCGGCAGCGATGCATGGCAGATGTATCTGCGCAATCTCGATGTGTTGCGCCGGGTGATCCTGGAAGACGGCTTCGGTGTCTGGCACCGGTTCGTCTCCGTCTTCGTCGGCGCGCGGCGTCTTGGCGCGTCTGTTGAAGTCGCTTACGTCATTCAGGGAGTGGCGGGTCTGTTGGCCTGCATTGCGGTCGCCAGAGTTTGGTTCGGACAGGCAAGCGCCAGCGTCAAGAATGCCGTTCTGCTCCTTGGTACCTGTTTTGCGACCCCATACCTGCAGGATTACGATCTTGTTTTCGGAGCGCTCGCGGTCGCATGGCTCTGGCAAGCCACCGACGTGGACCAGTCTGACCGGAAGCTGCTCGCCGCATGCGGACTGTTGCTGTTGTTTCCGCTGGTGGCGGCATCGCTTGCGCATCTGAGCGGGCTGGCACTTGGTCCGCTGTTCATCGCGCCGTTGTTCGTGCTGGCTGTACAGCAAGGTTTCAGGGGGTATGGTTCATCGGTCGGCGGCGAGGTCACCGCGAAACCAACGCTTTAAGATTGCGTGTTTCAACCGCGGTGAAGCAATCAGATCGAGAAACTGGTGCCGCAGCCACAGGACGCGGTGGCGTTCGGATTGACGACGCGGAACGACGCGCCGATCAGGTCATCGACAAAATCGACTTCCGATCCGGCCAGGAACGGCACGGACGAGGGGTCTACCAGCACCACCGCACTGTCGCGTTCGATCACCAGATCGTCGTCGGCCTTCGCGCGCTCGACATCGAACTTGTATTGGAAGCCGGAGCAGCCGCCACCCTCGACGCTGATGCGCAGCATCGCGCCGTCGCCTTCCGATTTCAGGATGGCGCCGATTCGCTTCGCAGCCCGCTCCGAAATTGTGACATTGGTCGGCGCAGCGAGTTCGGTGGCGGTCATATCAAGTCTCCGAAAACGGGTCTGTTTGAACATGCCCGTGTGTCATAGTTAAGTGCCGTAACGCCAAGAATCAAACACCGAAAGTAGAATAATTCGTATGTCGGTCGGAATGGCTGCCCCTCCCGTGGTCTATGGCTGCGACCCGGATCAAAGCCGCGGACGCCGGTTCAACGAGCCTCCGAGCCTGCGCCGCAGCGCCTTCCGCCGCGATTGCGACCGGGTGATCCATTCCAACGCATTCCGGCGTCTCAAGCACAAAACCCAGGTTTTCGTGTTCCACGAAGGCGATCATTACCGGACCCGCCTGACCCATACGCTGGAAGTGGCGCAGATCGCCCGCGCGCTGGCCCGGCAGCTTGGGCTCGACGAGGATCTCACCGAGACGCTGGCGCTGGCCCATGATCTCGGACATCCGCCATTCGGTCATGCCGGCGAACGTGCGCTGGACGCGTGCCTGAAGGCGCATGGCGGGTTCGACCATAATGCGCAAAGCCTGCGCGTGGTGACGCTGCTGGAGCGGCGTTATCCGGAATTCGACGGCCTGAACCTGACGTGGGAATCCCTTGAAGGCATCGTCAAGCACAACGGGCCGATGACCGATCGCAACGGCAAGGCCGTCGGGCGCTATTCGGAGCACGGCGTGCCGCTCGGGATCGCGGAATATGTCGGACATCAGGACCTCGAACTGTGGAGCTATGCCTCGCTGGAGGCGCAGGTCGCAGCCGTTGCCGACGACATCGCCTACGACGCGCACGACATCGATGACGGCCTGCGGGCAGGGCTGTTCACGGTCGATGACCTCAACGTCATTCCGCTGATCGCGGACATCAATGCGGTCATCAGTACGCGCTATCCGGCACTCGACGAGACACGTCGCGGCGCTGAACTGGTGCGCGAACTGATCTCCTATCTGATCGAGGATGTGTTTTCGGAGACGCGCAAGCGGCTGGCAATCGTCCAGCCGCAAAGCGCATCTGACGTTCGCAATCATGATGGCGTGATCGTCGCGTTTTCGGCAGGCGCAGAGATAGCCGAAGCGGCGATCAAGGCGTTCTTGCGGATGCGGATGTATCGCCACGAGCGCGTGATGAGCGTGATGCGGGACGCCGCAAATGTGGTGAGCGATCTGTTTGCACGCTATTGGGCCGAACCGGACGATCTGCCTGCGGAATGGCTGCCCCATCACGGCGAGGACGACGACGCCGGCCGGGCGCGCCGGATCGGCGATTTCATTGCCGGAATGACCGATAGATACGCCATTATCGAGCATCGGCGGCTTTTTGACTCGACCCCGGATTTACGTTAGGCGGCGGCCTGAATAAGCCGTTTTATGAGCCACTTTCCGCAGGATATTTTTGAAATGACCTCGCCCAGCCAGCCCCAGCATCTGTTCGCCGATGTGTTGACGCGCGTGCATGCCGTGTGCGCAGCGCTCGGCAGCGAGGGCGTGTTGCCTGCGGGGATCGATCTGTCCCGCGTGGTGGTCGAGCCGCCGCGTGACGCCACTCACGGCGACATGGCGACCAACGCGGCGATGGTTCTGGCCAAGGACGCGAAGGCGAAGCCGCGCGAACTGGCCGACAAGATCGCTGAAAAGCTGCGCGCCGATCTGGTGGTCGAAAAAGTCGATGTGGCCGGTCCCGGTTTCATCAATCTCACATTGAAAACCTCCGCGTGGTTCGGCGCGTTGCGCACGGTGCTGGCGCAGGGCAACGGTTATGGCCGCAGCGCCATCGGTGCAGCCGAAAAGGTCAACGTCGAATACGTCTCGGCCAATCCGACGGGGCCGATGCATGTCGGTCATTGCCGGGGTGCTGTGTTCGGCGATGCGCTGGCGAGCCTGCTGTCGTTCGCGGGCTACGACGTCACCAAGGAATATTACATCAACGACGCCGGTGCGCAGGTCGATGTGCTCGCGCGCTCGGCGTTTCTTCGGTATCGCGAAGCGCTGGACGAAAACATCGGCGAGATTCCGGAAGGGCTTTATCCGGGTGACTATCTTGTGCCGGTCGGTAAGGCTCTTGCCGCAGAACACGGCGACAAGTTGCTGAAGCAATCCGAAGCCGAATGGCTCCCGCTTGTACGCGCCAAAGCCATCGCCATGATGATGGACATGATCAAGGGGGATCTCGCCGCGCTCAACATCAAACACGATGTGTTTTTCTCGGAACGCTCGTTGAATGAAAGCGGCAACGATCGCGTCGGTGCGACCATCGCCGAGTTGCGCGCGAAGGGCGATGTCTATGAAGGCCGTTTGCCGCCGCCGAAAGGCGCGCCGGTCGAAGACTACGAAGACCGCGAGCAGACGCTGTTTCGCGCCACGGAGTTTGGCGACGACGTGGATCGTCCGCTGTTGAAGTCGGACGGCTCATACACGTATTTTGCCTCCGACATCGCCTATCACAAGACCAAGGTCGACCGCGGCTTCCTCAACATGGTCGATGTGTGGGGCGCCGATCACGGCGGCTATATCAAGCGCGTGCAGGCGGCGATCAAGGCCGTTACCGCGAACAAGGCTGCGCTCGATGTGAAGATCGTGCAGCTCGTGAAGCTGTTGCGCAACGGCGAGCCGGTGAAAATGTCGAAGCGCTCCGGCGATTTCGTCACGCTGCGCGAGGTGGTCGACGAAGTCGGCTCCGATGCCGTGCGCTTCATGATGCTGTTCCGCAAGAACGATGCGGTGCTGGACTTCGATCTCGCCAAGGTGATCGAGCAATCGAAAGACAACGCGGTGTTCTATGTGCAGTACGGGCACGCGCGCGGGCATTCGATTTTCAAGAATGCGCGCGAGACGGTTCCATCATTGCCGGAGGATGCGGCCGCGCGCGTTGCGTTCCTGCGCGATGCCCAGATCGAGCGCCTCAGCGATCCGGTTGAACTCAGTCTGATCCGGCAGATCGCGATTTTTCCGCGGATCGTGGAAGCGGCCGCACTCGCACATGAGCCACACCGAATCGCGTTTTACCTGTATGATCTCGCAAGCGAATTCCACGCACTCTGGACCAAGGGGCGCGATATGCCTCATTTACGCTTCATTATCCAGAATGATGCAGAGATAACAATCGCGCGACTGGCCTTGGTTCAGGGCGTCGTCTCGGTTCTGGCTTCAGGCCTCGCCGTACTCGGCGTCGATGCTCCAGACGAGATGCGCTAGTGGTCTGATTTTAACATTCGCTTTCCGTTTCAGCGGGCATCCTTGCGAATGTTAAAATCAAAGGACCACTAGCTATTATAGGTTTTAGTGGAGTTAGGATTTTACATTCGCGTTGCGAAACGACCGCAAGCAGGGACGCGAATGTAAAATCCTAAACTCCACTGGTTGGGGGATATGACCGCCGCGGGGAACGGGTGGCGGCAGTGTGAATAGCGGCCGATCCGTTTGAATGACGGGCGGGCGCGTTCCCGAAGGGGATGCAGCATCGCAATGGCGAACCAATATCGCGACAGACCGTTTCCGGCGGATGACGATTATGGCCGGGATCAATCCCAAATGGCTCCTCAGCAAGGCGCGAGCGATCCGCTGGCGGAACTTGCGCGGCTTATCGGGCAGAGCGATCCGCTTTCGACCTTCGGAGACGGCCACCGGCAACCCCAGCCGCCGCAATACGATCAGCATGACCCCTACGATACACCCGAACCGGCCGCCGAGGATGATGTCCCCGTGAGCCGGCCGTCGTGGATGCAAAATCTCAATGCAGCGCGGCCCGTGCCGCAGCAGCTTGCCTATCGTGATGCGCCAGCTCCCCGGCAGGAGCCTGCCTATCGGGAAGAGCCCGCCTATCGGGAAGAAGATCATTACGACCCGCGCTATGCGGCCACGCAGAGCGATCCGGCCTACGGCAGCCACGCGCCGCAATTCGACCATACCGGCTACGATCCGGTGTTGGCGGGGCAGACGCGCGGCCATCAGGCTGCGGGCACCGATCGCTACGATGACGTTCTCTATGGCCGCCCGGATCATGAGCAGGGTCGCGACCAGTACGCCGAGGACGAACACTACGGCGACGGCGCCTATGACCGTCCGCCTTACGATGACAATCTCGATCAGGAGCCGAAGCAGCGTCGCGGCGGCACCATGACGGTTGTGGTCGTTCTCCTGCTTGCGGTTGTCGGAACCGGCGCTGCATTCGCGTACCGGACTTTCGTTGGTTCTCCGCGCAGCGGTGAGCCGCCTGTGATCAAGGCCGATGTTGGACCGAACAAGATCATTCCGCCGGGCGCGAACGATGGTTCGGGCAAGCAGATCACCGATCGCGTCGGCGACAAGACCGCCGAGCGGATGGTGTCTCGCGAGGAACAGCCTGTTGACGTGAACGCCAAGACCGGGCCGCGCGTGGTGTTTCCGCCGCTGACCCAGAACGCGAACCCGCCTTCGGTCAGCAGCGCCTCGACCAACGCCCGGCTGACCGGCGCGGGTCCCGGCAACGGCACCCTGAGCGGTGAGGAGCCGCGCAAAATTCGCACCCTGAGCATCCGGCCGGAACAGGCTGACGCGGCTGCGGCGGCACCTGCCGCACCTGCGCGTCAGCAAGCCCCGGCGCAGCGCGCACCGGCGAGCACCGCTTCGACCAATGCGCCTGCCGCCAATGCCCCGGTTTCGATCACGCCGCAGGCGCAGCCTGCTGCAGCTCCGGAGCCGCGTTCCAGGGTCGCCTCGATTAATCCTGCCGCCGTCACGGGTGGCGGTGCCTATGTGCAGGTCTCGTCCCAGAAGTCCGAAGCTGACGCCAAGGCGTCCTTCAGGGCTCTCCAGGGCAAGTATGCGAGCATTCTCGGTTCGCGGACGGCGTCCATCCACAAGGCTGAGATCGCGGGCAAGGGCACGTTCTATCGCGCCATGGTCGGGCCGTTTGGAACCGGCGATGAGGCTGCCCAGCTTTGCATGAGCCTCAAATCGGCCGGCGGACAGTGCATCGTCCAGCGGCACTAGCGGCTCGGACCGGGCGGTAACGCCAAACCATTGAAACCGGTTGCGATTGTGGATGAACCCCACAATCGCGTGCGAATTCGCGGGGTTTCCTTGACCCTGCCGCCACGCGCGGGCTAATCGCGCAACCATGGCCGCGCGCGCATTCATCACGGGTGTTTCCGGAACCGCTTTGACCGACGACGAGCGCGCTTTTTTGCGCGAGCAGCGGCCGTGGGGCTTTATCCTTTTCAAGCGCAACATCGAGACCCCTGACCAAGTCATTCGGCTGGTTGGCGAAATGCGCTCTTCGGTCGGCCAGCCTGACGCGCCGGTCCTGATCGATCAGGAAGGCGGGCGGGTTGCACGTCTGCAACCGCCGCATTGGCCGGTCTATCCGCCCGGCGCCGTATTCAGCGCCCTCTACGATGTCGACCCCAAAGCCGGGATCGAGGCGGCGCGGCTGTCCTCCCTGCTGATCGCCGCCGATCTGGCCGATCTCGGGATCACCGTCGATTGCCTGCCGTTGGCCGACGTCCCGGTTCCCGGAGCGGACTCGGTGATCGGCAACCGGGCCTATGGAACCACGCCTGACAAGGTGGCGGCGATTGCCCGCGCGGTGACCACTGGGCTGGCGCAGGGCGGCGTCCTGCCGGTCCTGAAACACATTCCCGGCCACGGGCGAGCCACGGCGGACAGCCACTTTCGGCTGCCCACGGTCGATACGTCGGCGGCGGAACTGATGGAAACCGACTTTGCGGCCTTTGCGCCGCTGGCCGACCTGCCCATGGCGATGACGGCACATGTTGTGTTTAGCGCCCTGGACCCCGCCCAACCTGCGACGACATCTGCGACAATCATCGAACAGGTGATTCGCGGGACCATTGGATTCCGGGGTTTGTTAATGAGTGATGACGTGTCCATGAACGCCTTGCAGGGATCGATTGCGGAACGCACGCGCGCGAGCTTTGCGGCGGGCTGTGACGTCGTCCTGCATTGCAATGGCAAGCTCGATGAGATGAACCAGGTCGCCGGCGAAACGCCGATGCTGGCGGGCGAAGCACTTGCGCGCGCCGATCGTGCGCTGGCCTCGCGCCGGGTGCCGCAGCCGTTCGACCGGGGTGCTGCGCGCGCCGAACTCGACCGGCTGATCGATCGGGCAGGGAGCCTGACGTCATGAGCGCGGAAATTCTGTCCTTTGAAACGGGTTTGCCGGCGGAACACGCCGAGGACGAACCGGCGCTGGTCGTCGACGTCGAAGGTTATGAAGGCCCGCTGGACCTGCTGCTCGCGCTGGCGCGGCAGCAGAAGGTCGATCTGGCGAAAATTTCCATTCTGGCGCTGGCCGATCAGTATCTCGTTTTCATCGAGGCCGCGCGCAAGCTGCGGCTGGAACTGGCCGCCGATTATCTCGTGATGGCGGCGTGGCTGGCGTATCTCAAGTCGCGCCTGTTGTTGCCGGAGCCGCCCGAAGCCGAAGGGCCGAGCGCGGAAGATCTGGCGAATGCACTTGCCACCCGGTTGCGCCGGCTCGAGCAAATTCGCGAAGCCTCGAACCGCCTGATGACGCGGCCGCAACTGCGCCGCGATATTTTCCCGCGCGGTCAGCCGGAACAGATCGCGCAGGTTAAGCACGCCCGCTGGACCGCGACCCTGTACGACCTGCTCACCGCCTATGCCACGCAACGCCAACAGCGCGTGCTGGCCACCGTGCATCTGACCAAGCGGACCGTGTGGTCGCTGACGGAAGCGCGTGCCACGCTGGAGCGGCTGGTCGGCTCCGCGGACTCCGAGGATTGGGCGAGCCTCGACGATTACCTGATGCGCTACGTGGTCGATCCGACCCAGAAGGCGACCGTGTTCGCGTCGAGCTTCGCCGCAGCCCTTGAACTGGTGCGCGACGGCACGCTGGATCTGCACCAGAAAGAAGCGTTCGCACCTTTGTATTTTCGTAAGCACATGGCGCATTTGCCTCCCGACGCTCAAGCAGCGCCGGAAGTGCAGGCCGAGTAGCTAGAAGACGTTGAGTTAAGTGGAAGAAGGAGACAGAGCCATGGCCAGTCCGGCGAGAACGAGTGCGGCAGCGCATATCGCTCCGGTCGAGCAGCAGTCTTCGGACGACGCGGTTGCGCGTCCCGAGGAGTTGCGGCTGCTGGAAGCATTGCTGTTTGCTTCGACCGAACCGCTCGACGAGCCATCGCTCGCCAAGCGGATGCCGGAAGGCGTGGACGTGAAAGCAGCACTGGCGCAGTTGCAGGCCGACTACGCCATGCGTGGCGTCAATCTGGTCCGCGTCGCCAGCAAGTGGACCTTCCGCACGGCGGGCGACCTGTCGTGGCTGATGACCCGCGAAAGCACCGAGACGCGCCGCCTGTCGCGCGCAGCCATCGAGATGCTCGCGATCATAGCCTACCACCAGCCGGTGACGCGCGCCGAGATCGAGGAAATCCGGGGCGTCGTGACATCGAAGGGCACCCTCGACGTGCTGCTGGAAACCGGCTGGATTCGTCCGCGCGGACGCCGCAAGACGCCGGGCCGGCCGCTGACATTCGGCACCACCGAAGCGTTCCTGTCGCAGTTCAGCCTCGAAGCGCTCGGCGATTTGCCGGGCCTCGACGAGTTGAAGGGCGCGGGCCTGCTGGATACCCGGCTACCGGGCGGCTTTGCAGTTCCGTCGCCGTCGGACGATCCGCAATTGCGGGACGACGAGGACCCGCTGGAGCCGGGCGATCTCGAATTGACCCTGGCACCCGCCGTAGAGCCGGAAAACAACGGCGAAAGCTGATTTTTTAGCACCGGATGCGGGCGACCCACGCCAGCGGGAACGAACATTAACTCTCGTGTCAATGCGCCGGTTTGCGCAGTCATGACGCGGGGTTAATCCTTGTTTTTGACACCTGTGAAGCATAGTTTCCGGTCAGATTTGGCCGGGCAAACCCGGTCGCGTGTTTGGAGGATGGCAGTATGGGTTCGTTTAGCATCTGGCACTGGATCGTCGTGATCGGCGTCGTCCTTCTGTTGTTCGGCCGTGGCAAGATTTCGGACCTGATGGGTGACGTCGCGCAGGGCATCAAGGCCTTCAAGAAGGGCATGGCCGACGACGAGGTGAAGCCCGCCGACAAGCAGGAGCCGGTCAAGACCATCGACAGCGCGCCTTCCGCAACGTCGCAGCGCAGTGACGTCGGCAGCAAGGTGGTCTGATTTCAGACCGCGCTATTTCTGAATGAGGTGCGGGGTTAAAAACCCCGCGGGCGGAATTTTCCATGTTCGACATCGGGTGGAGTGAACTGGTCGTCATCGGCGTCGTTGCGCTGATCGCGATTGGCCCGAAAGAGCTACCCGGCGTGCTGCGCATGGTCGGGCAGTGGATCGGCAAGGCGCGCCGCATGGCTGGCGAATTCCAGGGCCAGTTCAACGAGGCGATGCGCGAAGCCGAAATGGCCGACATCAAGAAAACCTTCGACGACGCTTCCGCCGCCGCCAAGGATCTGTCGCCGGTCAACTTGCTGGCCGATCTGAACAAGGACGTCACCGACGCCATGAAGATCGACCAGCCGGTGATGACCCCGACGACGCCTGAGCCGCCGACGCCTGCGACGTTTATCGAGGCTGAAACACACGCCCCCGAGGTCGAGATTCCCGGCCCGACCACACCTGTGCCGGACGCTAAAGCGTCATGAGCGCAGAAGACATCGAAGCCACCAAAGCCCCCTTGATGGAGCACCTGATCGAGCTGCGCTCGCGGCTGATCAAGGCGCTGCTGGCCTTCGGTCTGGCGTTTATTTTCTGCTTCTTCTTCGCCAAGCAGATCTACAACGTGCTGGTCTGGCCGTTCGTCTGGGTCGCGGGGCCTGAGAATTCCAAATTTATCTACACGGCGTTGCTGGAATATTTCCTGACGCAGTTGAAGCTTGCGATGTTCGGCGCGGGGTTCATCTCGTTTCCGGTGATCGCAGCGCAAATTTATATGTTCGTCGCACCCGGTCTGTACAAGCACGAGCGCGGCGCGTTCCTGCCGTATCTGATCGCGACGCCGATCTTCTTCGCGCTCGGCACGCTGCTGGTTTATTTCCTCGTGTTGCCGATGCTGATCCGTTTCTCGCTCGGCATGCAGCAGGTCGGCGGTGCCGAGACCGCGCAGATCGCACTGCTGCCGAAAGTCGGCGAGTATCTGTCGCTGATGATGTCGCTAATCTTCGCGTTCGGCATCGCGTTCCAGTTGCCGGTGGTGCTGACGCTGCTCGGCCGCATCGGCGTCCTGACCGCAAAGCAACTGCGCGAGAAGCGGCGCTACTTCATCGTGGTAGCGTTCGTGATTGCCGCCGTGCTGACCCCGCCGGATGTCATCAGCCAGGCCTCGCTCGCGATCCCGCTGCTGGTGCTCTACGAAGGTTCGATCATCGCGGTCAGCATCGTGGAAAAGCGGAAGGCCAAGGAGGCTGCGTCCAGCACCACGCCGCCGGCGGATTCGCCGCCGGCCGATACGCCGCCGACACCGCCAGCCACGACCCCTGCGGAGTAAGCCCGCCAGCCGGGTTCGGGTATCATTGCTGCAATGCCCTTCGATTCGCGGTTTCCGGGCTTGACCCGGACATCCGCTGCTTGTTCTAACCCACCCAGAATTGACGCAGATGGCCGAAAAAGCGCGGCCATGACTGGAAAACGCCATGCACGACATCAAAGCCATTCGCGACAACCCGGACGCATTCGACGCGGCGCTAAACCGTCGAACTCTTAGCGCCGAGGATAAGGCTCGATTTTCCTCAAAGTCGCTGCTTGATTTGGACGAAGAGCGCCGCAAAACCATTCAGATGGTTGAGCAATGGCAGGAGCAGCGAAATCGCATCTCCAAAGAAATTGGGATCGCAAAAAAATCCGGCGACGAGGCGAAGGCCGCGGAGTTGATGGAGCAGGTTTCCCGTCTCAAGAGTGACATTGCGCACGCAGGTGAGCAAGTTGCAGGAGGCGTCGATGAGCGATTGAACAAGCTGCTCGCAGAAATTCCGAACCTGCCGCTCGATGAAGTGCCGGACGGCGTCGACGAGCACGGCAATGTCGAGCATCATCACTACGGTGAGAAGCGTAATTATGCGTTCAAGCCGAAGGAGCATGTCGAGCTTGGCGAAGCGCTGAAGTTTATGGACTTCGAGGCGGCGGCGAGAATGTCCGGCGCGCGCTTTGTGGTTCTCAAGAAGGGCCTCGCGCGGCTTGAACGCGCCATCGGCCAGTTCATGCTCGACCTGCACACGGGCGAGCATGGCTACACCGAAGTCAATCCGCCGCTCTTGGTGCGCGATGAGATAATGACTGGTACCGCGCAACTTCCTAAATTTCAGTATGATCAATTTGTGGCTTCGCGAATTTCTGTGCGCGATGACTTGCTCATCGCAGCGATTGAGAACATTGACTCGGAGTTTGAGAAGCGAAATCGGAGTGGTTCCATAAGAAAACTGATTGAGGAACTTCTTGAGGCTGCCCCAACGAAAGAAGATTTTTGGCTCATCCCCACCGCCGAAGTGCCGCTGACCAATCTCGTTCGCGAATCCATCCTCGACGAAAAAGAACTGCCGATGCGGCTGACCGCGTTGACGCCATGCTTTCGCGCGGAAGCCGGTGCTGCGGGGCGCGACACGCGCGGCATGATCCGCCAGCATCAGTTCACCAAAGTGGAACTGGTGTCGATCACGACGCCGGAAGAGTCCAAGAACGAACACGAGCGCATGTTGTCGTGCGCGGAAGAAGTTCTGAAAAAGCTCGACCTGCATTACCGCGTCATGACGCTGTGCACCGGCGACATGGGCTTCGCGTCGCAGAAAACCTACGACATCGAAGTCTGGATGCCAGGACAAATATCGAGCCAGGGTGAGGGCGGCATGTACCGCGAAATTTCCTCGTGCTCGGTGTGCGGCGACTTCCAGGCGCGGCGCATGGATGCGCGCTCAAGAGGCCCGGACGGCAAGCCGCGCTTCGTGCATACGCTGAACGGCTCGGGCACCGCTGTGGGCCGCGCGTTGATCGCCGTGATGGAAACCTATCAGCAGGCAGATGGCTCGATTGCCGTGCCGGATGTGTTGCAGCCCTATATGGGCGGACTCAAAGTGATCGCGAAGGAATAAAAATAATATGCGAATTCTCTGCACCAACGACGACGGCATCCACGCGCCGGGCATAAAAATTCTCGAGGAAATCGCCCGACAGCTGTCGGACGATGTCTGGATCGTCGCCCCTGAACTCGATCAATCCGGGGTGTCGCACTCGCTGTCGCTGAACGATCCGATGCGGCTGCGCGAAATCGGTCCGCGTCATTTCGCGGTGCGCGGCACGCCAACCGATTGCGTGATTATGGGCTCGCGCCATGTGCTCGGCGACAAGGGGCCGGACCTCGTGCTCTCGGGCGTCAACAAGGGCCGCAACGCCGCCGAAGACGTGGTCTATTCCGGCACCATCGCCGGCGCGCTGGAAGGCACCATCCTCGGTCTGCCGTCGTTCGCGCTGTCGCAGGAATTCAGCATGGAGACGCGCACCAAGCCGCTGTGGGATACCGCGCTCAAGTACGGCGCCGATGTGATCCGCAATGTGATGAAACTCGGCGTGCCGCGCGACACCGTCATCAACGTCAACTTCCCGGCGCGGATGCCCGACGAGGTCAAGGGCGTGATCGTCACCCGCCAGGGCAAGCGCAATCAGGGTTTCCTGCGCGTCGACGAGCGGCACGACGGCCGCGGCAATCCGTATTACTGGATCGGCTTCGAGCGGAAGGCGATGATGGAAGTGCCGGCGGAGGGGACCGACCTTGCGGCTCTGGCAGCGGGCTTCGTGTCGGTGACGCCGCTGCGGCTTGATCGCACGGACGTGGCGTTCTCGGAAAAGCTGAAGGGCGTGTTGAAGTAGGCGCGCGGCGGCTACGCCGCGATGCCCTTCAGCACCATCTCGATCGTCCGCGCGAGCGTTTCGATCTGAAAAGGCTTTTGCAAGGTCGGGCGGTCACGGAATTTTTCCGGCAGACCCTGCACGCCGTAGCCGGTTGCAAACACAAAGGGGAGGCCGCGCAACTCGACGGCCTCTGCGACCGGCGTGATCACCTTGCCGTTGACGTTGACGTCGAGAATGGCGATGTCGAAATCGCTGGACTGGACCAGCCGCACGCCTTCGTCGATGTCGCCCGCTTCACCGGCAATGGAATAGCCAAGCTCTTCCAGCATGTCGGCGACCATCATGCGGATCATCACTTCGTCTTCGACCAGCAGGATGGATGTGCGCGATCCTGCTTTGAAACTGCCCGGCATTGTGGCCCCAACGACAAATCGGTACTGGCGTGCCAAAGGAATAACACAATTATACAGCGCGCAAACTCGCGCCCGGCTTAAAAGTTCCGTTATCAGGAGCCTTTTCGAAGCGCCAAAACCGTCGCTGTCAGACAGGCAACGGAAAGAACCGGCCCCGCCCGGTGGCCAGCACCACGCCCGTGCTCAAGGTTTCCAGCCGGCCTTCGACATCCACATAGCGGCCGTGGTCGGCCACCAGCGATCCGCGCCCGATGAGCGGCGTTTCGGTCGGCACCGGCTTCATGTAGCGGATGGTCAACTCGCCGGTTACCCCGAGCCGCCCGACAGCGCGGAGCACCGTGGCGGCCAGCACCTCGTCGAGATAGGCGGCAACGATGCCCCCATGGGCTGCGCCCGGAGGCCCCTCGTGTTGTCGCGAAATGAGAATCGGCGAGACGACGCCTTCGCCGGTCTTGAACGTGCGCACATGCAGGCCCGCGGGATGCGATGGACCGCAACCGAAGCACTGATGAAAGCTGTTGTCCGGCCCGCCGGAGAGGATCTGTTCCTCCAATCCGTCGAAGGTTGCGCGAAATGGTTCGGGAAGGGATAAATTCATGAAGGTCTCGACACGTTTAAACTGTATCCGGTCATTGCGCAGAACGTATTCGGATTGCTAACACCAAAAGGTGGCGCATGCTGTGACGGTTGTCAAAGCATGCACCGCATCCAAGTCTCTCCCGCTTTCCAATGTTGAGCAGGCATGTCGTCGCCCCAGCCTACGCCACACGACAAGATGATGTTTCAACTGAACCTGCGGCAGCGCGGGATCAGCGATCAGGCCGTGCTGAAAGCGATGGAAGACATTCCGCGCGAGTTGTTCGTGACGTCGCTGGATCGCGGCCATGCGTATCGCGATACGCCACTCGGCATCGCATGCGGGCAGACCATCAGCCAGCCCTTCGTGGTGGCCTACATGACCGAGCAGCTCAATCTGCAGCCGTCGCATCGCGTGCTGGAGATCGGGGCAGGGTCGGGCTACCAGGCCGCGATCCTGTCGAAGCTTTGCCGCGACATCGTGACACTGGAGCGATTTCGCACGCTGGCCGACCGGGCGCGGCTGGTTCTGAAAGAACTCGGCTGCAACAACGTCGATGTCGTTCTCGGCGACGGGTTCGACGTGCCGGACACGCTCGGAACATTCGACCGGATTATCGTCACGGCGGCGATGGAGAATATTCCCCAGGCGCTGCTCGGGCGGCTGGAGCCGAACGGCGTCCTGATCGCGCCGGTTGGGCCAATGAACGACACGCAGGTGCTGACCCGTGTGGTCAGGACCGATGGCGGTTTCAACAGGCAGTCTCTGGTGCCGGTGCGCTTCGTGCCTGCGCTGCAGGGCATCGCCCGCGAACTCTGATTTTCGGGGCAGGGCTCTGAACCCTTGTGAGAACAGGCAGATTTGGAGCCTTAAACAGTTATTTACTCGGACTGTGTTTACTCAAATTTGTGTTAGTTGCGTACAAGTGAGTAACCATGTCCCGCTTTGTCGAGTTGATAAGCTCGCGCCATGCGCCGCATTTTGTGGTCCTGACGCTCGTCTCAGTTGGGTTTGGCGGCTGTAGCGCCGATACCCAGACGCGGTTCTCAGACAACTCCTTTTCGAATCCCTTCGCGTCGTCGCGCAGCGCGGACGCCACGGGGTCGGTTCCCAATAATTATCGCGGTGCGCCGCAACAGCAGCCTGCTTATCAGCAGCAGTCGTATCAGCAGCCGCGCGAGCTTCCGCAATACGCGAGGCCGCATTCGGCGCCGGTGATTTCCGCGCCGCTGTCGCAGCCGACTCCCGTTGCGAGTTCAGGTGGCGGCAGAGGCATGGCGTCTTACACGCCGCCGACATCGTCGCCGATCGAGACCACGGCGTCTGTTGCTCCGCGCTCGGTCGCAGCGAATTCCGGCTGGAGCCGCGAGGGCGGCACCAAGATCATCGTCGGCACCGCCGATACGCTCGACGTGCTTTCGCGCCGCTATAACGTGCCGTCGTCAGAAATCCTGAAGGCGAACGGTTACGGTGGGCCGCGCGTTCTGCAGCCGGGCCAGCAACTCGTTATTCCGCGCCGCATGGCGCAGGCAAATCCTCCAACCTTGTCTGCAGCGCCAAGCACGAAGGTTGCTTCCGGGCTTCCGGCGGCCGTTCACGTCGTCAAGTCCGGCGACACGCTGATGAATCTGTCGCGCCGTCACAATATCGCGCCCGCGCAGCTTGCCGCGGCCAACCATATTCCGGTGACGACGCAGCTCAAGATCGGCTCCAAGATCAACATTCCGGGCGGCAAAGCCGTTGCGGCGGCGCCTGCGCCACAGGTGGTCGCCGAAGCGCCGAAGCCTGTTGCGGCAGCGCCTGCAATCAAGCCCGTTGCGGTTGCATCGGTCGAACCCCAGCAGAAAGCACGCGTTGCAACTGCTGCGGCCGATCTGCCTGAAGCCCAGTCGCCGGTGAAAGCCGCCGAAGCCACCAACGCGCTGCCGACATTCCGCTGGCCGGTGCGTGGGCGTGTCATCACCGCTTACGGCGCGAAGAGCAACGGAAAACAGAACGACGGCATCAATGTCGCCGTTCCTGAAGGCACGCCGGTGAAAGCCGCAGAAGACGGCGTGGTTGCCTATTCGGGCAGCGAACTCAAAGGTTATGGCAACCTGATCCTGGTGCGGCACTCCAACGGTTATGTCACCGCGTATGCCCACGCGAGTGAACTGATGGTGAAGCGCGGGGACACGATCAAGCGCGGCCAGGTCATTGCCAAATCGGGTCAGACGGGAGAGGTGGGGTCGCCGCAGCTTCACTTCGAGATTCGTAAAGGATCTTCAGCCGTCGACCCGCTTCAATTCTTGAACGGCGCGTAAGCCAACATAATTTTGATGCACATCAAAACCTCCGGCCAAAAGCCGGAGGTTTTTTGTTCGTTTGTGAGATCGCACGTGGTGAGGAAAAAAGCTCAAGCACGACGTAGATGTAAGCGCGCGCCCTCGGCGTCTTACCACCAGCTTTGTCGTGCCGGGGGAACGAACTGCCCCCCGCGCCGGCGCGTATTGCTCGGTTGGGGATCAGGATTGCGCTGGAAAAAGAAACCGAAACCGTCGTCTTGTGGCGTACCGTTGTCGTCCGCCATCAGAACCTCGCTCGGCTTGCGGGTGATGAAGCCGCCCTGCGGCTGGTCGCTCAGCACCGCAACAAATTCGGTGCGATAGTTGGTCTCCTCGCTGAGCGGCTCGTCGGAGATGACGATTGAGGATCGCGGTAATGCGGTCGGCCCGATGCGATCAAGGACTTCCTTCGGGATTGTGACGCGGTCGAGTGCGTTTTTGGCGTCGTCCTTGTTCTCGATGGTGACGGCGGTCCAGCGCAGGCCTGCGTCGTTGTGCGCCACAGCCGTAAACACATGGGTGCCAATTGGTTTGCCGGGATCGCGGATCGTGACCGGGACTTCGATGGAGGTATCGAACACCTCGCCGCCGCCGTCCGGCGCGGGCTTATGCGTGTTACGCCGGACGTAAAGCATTCGCGTCGCGCGGCTGATGTAGATCGAGAACGGCTCGAGCGCGAGCTTGGCATCGAGCGCCGCCTTGACGGTGTCGGCCTTTTTCGTCTGAGCCAACTTTGCCGCTTCTTTTGCCGCGCTTGCTGCGTCGAGCTTTGCTGACGCATCCGTCTTGGCCGCGTCGAACTTGGTTCCCAGCTCCGCTGCCTTGGCAGCGGCCTTTTGCTTGCGATCCTCGGCCTTCGCTCTCGCCTGGTCGGTTTTGGCGGCGGCCACCGCTTTGTCGGCGGAGACGAGTTCGGCGTCGGCCCGCGCCTTGAGCCGCTCCAGTTGGCGGAGGGACGCTGCGAGCGGTTTCGACTCTCGGGCCGTTTTTGCCGCAGCCTTTCTGGTGTCGTCGGCCGTGGTGGCTGCTTCAGCAGCCTCGCGCGCGAGGGTCTCGGCCTTTGCCGGAGCCGCTGCGATGACGTCCGCGTTCGGCATGAACAGCGACAGCGCCGGGTGAGAAAAATCGATCGGAGCCGCGTCATCCGGCGAGACGATCACCCGCATTCCGATCCGGGTCTTGTCGAACAGCTTCTCGGCAACGCCGAATGGCATTCTCACGCAGCCATGTGAGGCCGCATATCCCGGCAACGGCCCGCCATGCAATGCGAGGCCGTTCCAGGTGATGCGCTGCATATTCGGCATCGAGGCATCGTCATACATGGTCGAGTGGTGGTCCTTGTCCTTCTCGACCACGGCGAAGACGCCCGCAGGCGTCTCACGGTCCTTGACGCCGGTCGATACCGGCGCGCGCACGATCCAGCCCTCGGCGTCATAGAACGTGACCTGCTGGCTCTTGATCGACACGATGGCCATGAGCGGCTCGCCCGCCTGTCGCTGCGCCGTTGTCTCTGCGGGTTGCTGCGCGCGGCGCGTTTTCTTGGCCGCCGCGTCTGCGGTCGGCACCATCAGTGCGGCCATCGCCGCGAGCGTTACAACGGCTGAAAATCCCCAATGGCGCATCGCCATGCCAGGTTTCGGCGACGTCAATCGATCCAGCATTCCATTCCCCGTTGCACTGCGCGTCCGCTGCCGTGATCAACCTCACATATCCGACTCGTGAGGAACAAGCATGACCGTGGCTAACTTTAGTCTGGAACCTGGCCGCTCGGTAAAATGAGGCGAACTTCGGATTCAGGACTAATGGGAAAGCCGCAGGCCCAACCGCCCCGCAAGTTCCTGCGTGAACTGCCACGCCACGCGTCCCGAACGCGAGCCGCGCGTGGTAGACCATTCGAGCGCTTCGCGTTCAAGCTGGTCGTCGGCCATTTTGACGCCGAAGTGCTTGCAGTAGCCGCGTACCATCTCGAGATACTCGTCCTGGCTGCACTTGTGAAAGCCGAGCCAGAGGCCGAAGCGATCGGACAGCGAGACCTTCTCCTCGACGGCTTCGCCGGGATTGATCGCGGTCGAACGCTCGTTTTCGATCATGTCGCGCGCCAGCAGGTGACGGCGGTTCGAGGTTGCATAGAGAATGACGTTGTCGGGCCGGCCTTCGATGCCGCCTTCAAGCACGGCCTTCAGCGACTTGTAGGACGCATCGTTGCCGTCGAACGACAGGTCGTCGCAGAACACGATGAAATGAAATTTTGAATCGCGCAGCAGCGACATCAGCAGCGGCAGGCTCTCGATGTCCTCGCGATGAATTTCGATCAGCTTGAGCCGGCCGCGCACCTCGGGCATGGCGTTGACGCTGGCGTGCGCCGCCTTCACCAGCGACGACTTGCCCATGCCGCGCGCGCCCCAGAGCAGGGCGTTGTTGGCGGGCAGGCCCTTGGCAAAGCGCTCGGTGTTCTCGATCAGGATGTCCCGCATCCGGTCGATGCCCCGGAGCAGGCCGAGATCGACGCGGTTGACCTTCGGAACCGGGACCAGATGGCCATTGGGGTGCCAGACGAAGGCATCGGCGGCTTTTAGGGAATCGGTACGCGACGGCTTGGCCGCCGCAGCATTCAGGCTGGCGGCGATGCTCTCAAGTGCAACGGCGATCCGGGCCACGGTTTCGGCGTCGGCCTGTGCGGCAGGGCGTTTTGTCGCGGTTTTGACCGCTTTGCCGGGACGCGCCTTGGAGGCGGGCCGGGAGGCCTTTTTATTGGGTTTTTTGGACATGAATCACCACCTTGGCTGGCACCCTTAGCGAGGCCGGCGAAAGCCCGCAAGCGCCGCAAATGCATGACGAAACGGACATGTCCGGTCCCGTTGCTTTTGGGACGCCGGTGGTTATAGTCCGCGCAAATTCGGCCAAAACGGCCACAACGCCTATGCGTTTCTCGCCTTTCCGGGGACTTTCCGTATGTTCATTACTCCTGCCTTTGCTCAGGCCGCCGGCGCCGGTGACACCAACAGCATGCTGATGTCGCTGCTGCCGTTCGCGCTGATCTTCGTCATCATGTACTTCCTGATCCTCAAGCCGCAGCAGAAGAAGCTGAAGGACCATCAGGAACTGGTGAAGAACATCCGCCGCGGCGACACCGTCGTCACCAATGGCGGCCTCGTCGGCAAGGTGACCAAGGTGGTCGATGACGATCAGGTGGAAGTGGAAATCGCCGACGGCGTGCGCATTCGTCAGATGCGCCAGATGATCTCGGGCGTGCGGACCAAGGGTGAGCCTGCCAAAGAAGAAACCGCTGCGAGCTGACGCTCCAATTGCCGCGGCTTCATTAATCTGACGGGTTAGTTACATGCTGTATTTCACGCGGTGGAAGGCGTTGGCGGTCATTTTGACCGCCTTCCTCGTTTGCCTTTGCGCGGTTCCGAACTTCTTCTCCGAAGCAACCGTCAAGACCTGGCCGAAATGGGCGCAGCGTCATGTCGTGCTCGGTCTCGATTTGCAGGGCGGCTCGCACATCCTGCTCGAGGTCGATTCAAACTCGGTCAAGAAGGACAAGCTCGATCAGGTTCGCGACGACGTGCGCCGCGTGCTGCGTGAAGCCAAGATCGGCTACACGGGGCTGGCGGTTCGCGGCGACAGCGTCGAAGTCCGCGTCAAGGACACCGATCTCACCAACGGCCTCGCCAAACTGCGTGAACTGTCGCAACCGCTCGGCGGTATTCTCGGCTCCAGCGGCCAGCGTAGCGTCGAAGTCGCCGATGCTGGCGGCGGGCTGATCCGCCTGACCGTGCCTCCGGCGGCGATCACCGAACGTATCCGTCAGTCGGTCGAACAGTCGATCCAGATCGTCGAACGCCGTATCAACGAACTCGGCACCGTCGAACCGCTGATTCAGCGTCAGGGCATCGACCGCATTCTGGTGCAGGTGCCGGGTCTGCAAGATCCGACCCGTCTTAAAGAACTGCTCGGCAAGACCGCGAAGCTCGACTTCCGCATGGTCGATCCGACGGTCTCGCCCGATCAGGCGCAGCAGGGCCGGGTGCCTCCCGATTCCGAAATCCTGATGAGTTCGTCGTCGCCGAAAGTACCTTACGTCATCAAGAAGCAGGTGCTTGTCTCCGGCGGCGATCTGACCGATGCGCAGCCGGGCTTCGACCAGCGTTCGGGCGAACCGATCGTCAGCTTCCGGTTCAACACGTCCGGCGCGCGCAAATTCGCAACCGCCACCCTCGACAATGTCGGACAGCCGTTCGCCATCGTGCTCGACAACGAAGTGATTTCCGCGCCGGTCATCCGCGAACCGATCACCGGCGGCTCCGGTCAGATCTCCGGCAACTTCACCGTGCAGGGCGCGAACGATCTCGCCATCCTGCTGCGCGCAGGCGCGTTGCCGGCGCCGCTGACCATCATCGAAGAGCGCACGGTCGGACCGGGGCTCGGTCAGGACTCCATCGCGGCAGGCGAACTGGCGTCCTATGTCGGTTCGGTGCTGGTGATCGTGTTCATGCTGCTGACGTATCGTTTGTTCGGCTTCTTCGCCAACATCGCGGTCGCGATCAATGTCGCCATGATTTTCGGCGTGCTGTCGTTGCTGAACGCCACGCTGACGCTGCCAGGCATCGCCGGCATCGTTCTGACGGTCGGCATCGCGGTCGACTCCAACGTGCTGATCTACGAGCGCATCCGCGAGGAACTGCGCGGCGGACGCACGGCGATTTCCGCCATCGACGCCGGCTTCAGCCGCGCGCTCGCGACCATCATGGACTCCAACATCACCACGTTCATCGCGGCTGCCGTGCTGTTCTACATCGGCACCGGCCCGGTGCGCGGCTTTGCGGTGACGCTCGGCATTGGCATTCTGACCACCGTTTTCACGGCGTTTACCGTCACCCGTCTGATCGTCGCGACATGGGTGAGCTGGAAGCGGCCGAAGACCGTGCCGATTTGAAGGTAATTTCGTTTTGACTCACACCATCATCATCGCGCTTGCTGTCTTCATCATCGTTCTGACGGGACTCAGCATCTACGGCGTCATCCCCGCGCTTCGCATCGTCCCGGACGATACGAAGTTCGACTTCATGCGCTTTCGCCGGATCAGCTTTCCGATCTCGGCGGCGCTGTCGATTCTGGCGATCACCCTGTATTTTACGCACGGCCTGAACTTCGGCATCGATTTCAAGGGCGGCACGCTGCTGGAAATCCAGAGCAAGTCCGGTCCTGCGGATATCGCCGCACTCCGCTCGACACTGAGCACCTTGAATCTCGGTGACGTGCAGCTGCAGCAGTTCGGCGGCCCCACCGAAGTTCTGATCCGTGTTGCTGAACAGCCGGGTGGCGACGCAGCCCAACAGGCGGCGGTTCAAAAGGTGCGGAGCGCATTGGGCGACAGCGTCGATTACCGCCGCGTCGAGGTGGTTGGCCCGCGCGTGTCGGGTGAACTGCTGGCTTATGGCACGCTCGGCCTGATGCTCGCGATCTTCTCGATCCTGATCTATCTCTGGTTCCGCTTCGAGTGGCAGTTCGCGCTCGGTGCCATGATCGCCAACGTGCACGACATCGTGCTGACCATCGGCTTCATGTCGATCACCCAGATCGATTTCGACCTGACAAGTATCGCGGCGCTGCTGACCATTCTGGGTTACTCGCTCAACGACACGGTCGTGATTTACGACCGTATTCGCGAAATGCTGCGGCGTTACAAGAAAATGCCGATGACCGACATGCTCAACACGTCGATCAACTCGACGCTGTCACGCTCGATCATCACCCACGTCACAGTGACGCTGGCATTGTTCGCGCTGCTGCTGTTCGGCGGCAAGGCGATCCATTCCTTCGCAGCAACCATGATGTTCGGCGTGGTGCTGGTCGGCACCTATACGTCGATCTTTATTGCCGCTCCGCTCCTGATCTATCTTGGAGTCGGCGCCAACCGGGGCGGCGAGGACAAGCCGCCGAAGCCCTGATCGTGGTGAGTCCAGCGCCGGATACGCTGCACCTTCCGCGTTCCGCGCCGATCGAGGCTTATGGCAACGGCGGATTCCGGTTCGCCGAGATGTCGCATCGCGGCTCGCTGTTGTGCCTGCCGGATGCTATCTGGGCCTGGCCGGTCAACGATCCGAAGGATATCGACCGGTATTCGCTGTCGCGCATTTTCGAAAACGCCAACGCCATCGACACTTTGCTGATCGGCACGGGCGAGGGCGTCTGGATCGCGCCTGCGCCATTGCGCAATGCGCTGCGCGCGGTTCACATCGTGCTCGATACCATGCAGACCGGACCAGCGATCCGCACCTATAACGTGATGATGGGTGAGCGCCGTCGCGTGGCGGCCGCACTGATCGCCGTGCCATGAGTGCCGCGGCGAAACCCGCGGCGGAATCGTTCTGCACGGATCTGGCGCGCGCGCAGGATTTCAGAACCTACGCCGCGAGCCTGTTCGTCGCCCCGGACGCGCGCCGGGCATGGATCGCGCTGGCCGCGTTCAATGCTGAGGTCTCGCATGTGAGGGATCACGTCAGCCAGCCGTTGCCCGGCGAGATACGGCTGCAATGGTGGCGCGATGTCCTGACCGGCGGGGGGCAGGGCACAGACCGAGGCGCCAACCAAGGCGAAGTTGAAGGCAATCCGGTTGCCGCTGAACTGCTGCGCGCGATTGCGCTTTATGGTCTGCCCGTCGAACTGCTGGTTCGCCTGATCGACGCGCATGTGTTCGATGTCTACGACGATCCGATGCCTGATATGGCCGCACTTGAAGCGCATTGCCGCGATACATCCGCTGCGTTGTACGCCTTGCGTGCAAAGGTGCTCGATGTGGACGCACCGGAGATTGCACGCCTCGCTGAACACGCAGGCGTTGCGGAAGGACTTGTGGATGTGATGCTGGCGCTGCCGAAGCGCGCCGCGCGGCGTCAGCTTTATCTGCCGGGCGATCTGATGTCGGTTAAGGGTGTGATCGCAGAGGAGGTCTTCCTTCAGCAAACGAGTCCAGCGCTCAAGGACGCACTGGCGCATCTTCGCGGTGAAGCGCGGTCGCAGATCGATCAGGCGCTGGCGATGCTGCCAGACGCGCCGCCCGCCGCGCGTCCGGCTTTTCTTCCATTGGCCGTGATCGGAAAGACGTTGGCGCGGCTGGATGTCTCCGAACCGTTCACGCCACCGCAGCTATCGCGGCTCGGCGTGTTGTGGACGACATGGCGGGCGGCGCGCGGCAAGGCGATCAGGGCGTAAAGCTCGCGCGTTTACTGTCGGCGCACCGTTTC
>Ga0315336_1001760_pt1 | contig 38347 bp, 31 predicted proteins | sample ASW5metaG_FD_204512 | JGI IMG/M metagenome (GOLD analysis project Ga0315336, IMG submission 204512) | Ammonia-oxidizing marine archaeal communities from Monterey Bay, California, United States - ASW #5 | ecosystem: Environmental > Aquatic > Marine > Intertidal zone | place: USA: California... | reverse complement strand
CGAAGCGCTCCTGAAGCCCATTGGCGACCAGGACGCGGCCCTACATCGCGAGGTCGTGCAGGCTCGCGTCATCACCCACACACGCTGCGAGGAGTCGACCGATGTCGATCAGGCCGCGTGGGTGAAAATCATCAAGTCCGGAGACCTGGGATCCGCCGAAAAGACGGCGTATGCCGCCGGCGGTGGGTACGCCGGAGAAGACCTGGCCGACGCCATCAAACTCGCCCTGGCCAAGAGCCCGCGCCACGTCGAATACATGGTGCCGCTATGGGACGAAGACACCGGTGGCCCCGGACTGGCGTTCGCCCAGAAGGCGGCCCTCAAGGGTGCCAAGAATGCCATGGCTGGCGATGATCCCCAGGCCGCCGCCGCCGCCTATTGGTTCTACAAAGGCATCGATAACGAAAAGGGCACGGTCAAGGCCCTGGCCGCCTGGAAGGCGCTCGATCCCGGCGCCAACTCCGAATACAACGGCGCCCTCACCGACATCCACGACCCGAAGGTGTATCGACGCCTGAACAAGGCCAACGGTGACCTCGCGAAGCTCGACGAGGCGGCCGAGAAGATCCCCGAGAGCGGATACCTCACCGGCTACTACGAGTTCCTTCGGTACAAGGCGCTCAACGACACCGACGACAAAGAGGCCGCGTACGAAGCCGCGAAGACCGCCTACGAAAACGGTCCAGACATTGTCGCCTTCGCAGAGAAGTTTGCCCAGGCGACGGCCAGCACGCAGAAGAGCCGGGACAAAGCGGCGCTGGAGCTCGGAGTCACCGCCATCACCGCTGCAATGGCCAATCCCGAGAGCAAGCGCCAGACCGTTCGGGTCTTCATCCGAAGCCAGCTGTACATCGCCCTCGAACGCTACGAAGAGGCCGAGGGCGACCTGCTCTCCCTGTTCGAGAAGAAACCCACGAGCCGCCTCTACCACCGCTCCCTGGGCAACTTGTACAAGACGATGGAAGAGACCGAATCCGCCATCGTGCACTACACCGCCGCGATGCAGGATCCAGACGCTGACGCACCGGCGGAGAAGTCTGAAAAACGTAGGGACAACCTGATGGCCAGTGATTCCGACTGGGTCGCCGGTCCCAAGAGGCTCAAGGGCCGAGCCTTCCCCATCGAGATCGAGGGCAGTCGGGCCAAGGTCACGGCTGTCGTCGTGGGCGCGTCCTGGTCAGCCCCGACCGAGGCATCGCTCGCCGACCTCGCCGACCTGGTCGACAGCCACGGAATGAAGGGGTTCAAGGGCGTCGCCGTGCTCGTAGACCGCAACGAGCCCGACATGAAGGCCTTGATTGCCGCCAACGAGAAGATCACGTTGGTCTACGGCGGACCCGAAGCCGCCCGCAAGGGACGGATCATGAGCGTGCCGATGCTGTACGTCCTCGACGACAAACATCGCGTGCTCGGAGCCTTCCGCGCCGACGGGTGGAGCAAGGCCACAGAGCTCATTCTCGCCCGTGCAAAATAGACCCGCATAGAGAGGATCCTATGCCCATCCTCCGCCGCCGCAACGTGCGCGACTGCATCGCCGCCATGGACGCGTCCCAGTCCTACGCGGCGTGGATGAAGTGTGCCGAGGACCTCGACCATCTCCTGGAGCTCGACGCCTGGCGGGCCGACGACGAGTCCGTGCACTACGACGCCAAGCTGATTCGCGCCCACGTCCAGCAGATGAAGAGCATGCGCGAGGCCGACGATCCGCTGGCACTGGCGGCGTTGATCCAGGAGAGCCTGTACCGGCACCAGAACGAGCTCGCCGACCCCGAGCTCTACGACAAGGCCTGGTCGGGCACAAAACACCTCGTCACCGACTACCTGGAGGAGGCTGCGAGGAGCATTGACTGGCTCGCCAGTGTCCAGCATCCCGCGGTGTCGGATGCCATGCGCAGGGCGACTTTCGAGCGCGCCGCCCATGTCTACGGCCGGAGCGCACTCATGCTCTCCGGAGGCGCGACCCTGGGCTTCCACCACCTCGGCGTGGTCAAGGCCCTCTTCGAGAACGACCTTCTCCCCTACATCATGTCTGGCGCCAGCATGGGTGCGATGATCGCAGCCGGCATCTGCAGTCGCACCGACTCCGAGATCGAGGACCTGTTCGCAAACACCGATCAGATTGCGCTGCGAGGCCTGGAGCTGTTGGCCCCGCGAGAGATCGCCAAGGGAAAACACCTCCTCGATCCCGAGCAGCTTCGAAAGACGATCCTCAACAACTGCGGGGCCTGGACCTTCCAGGAGGCCTTCGACCGTTCCGGCCGGACCATCGCCATCTCGGTCTCCCCTACGAGAAGGCGGCAGAAACCTCGGGTCCTGTGTCAGCTGACGACGCCGAATGTGACGATCTCGAGCGCCGCACTGGCGTCGAGCATGGTGCCGGGCCTGTTCCCGCCCATCGCACTCGAGCAACGAGGACCCGATGGCGACGTGAAGCCCTACGCCGAGCACGAGCTGTGGATCGACGGATCACTGCGGGGCGACCTGCCAATGTTCAGAGTCGGACGCCTGCACAACGTGAATCACTTCATCGTCTCTCAGACCAATCCCCACGTCCTGCCATTCGTCGGCAACGGGCAACAGCGGGGCTTCGTGGGTTGGGCCGGCCACCTGGTCGCCAGGGCCGCACACCGGCAGGGCGTCAACATCGTCAGCCTGGCGCGGGAGATCGGCCATCGCACGCCCCTGGCTCCGGCCCTGGACGTAGCCGAGGCCGTGGCGGCCCAACGATATCGCGGCGACATCGATATCTTTCCACCGGTCGACCTGCTCGATTATCGGAAGATCGTCGCCAATCCAACGCGCGACGATCTGACCCGGTTCATCGCAACTGGCGAGCGCGGAGCGTGGCCGCAGCTCGTCCAGATTCGCGATCAGACGCTGATTGGGCGCACCCTGCGGCGGGCTTTGGCGACGACGGCTTAGCAAACGCTATCCCTCCGGTTTGTGCTCCGACCGCGAACGGAATCTGTTGCGCGATCGCGATCGCCGACCTAATCAGACCGCGCGAGCGGGGTCCGCGACGGCGTACCTGTCCCCCACTCGGTCGAACACATATTCGCGGATTTCTGGCCACTGGCCCCAGGAGTCTCGATATGTTCCGCACGACCCTCGCAATCTGCCTCACCTCCCTCGCCATCGGCTGCGCCGCGCAGCCCGTCTACACCGACTACGCCGGCATCGACACTGTGGGCCGCGCCATCGACGGCACACCCGAGGCCATGGGCATGCTCGCCTTCCTCAACGACGCGGGCACCACCTTCGAACTCCTCGACATCGACGTGGCCCTCGACCGGCGCGCCGCCCAATCGATCATGGACTGGCGGAACGGCATCGACCGCACCTACGGCACCTACGACGATCGGCCCTTCAAGAGCGTCGATACGGTCGACTACCGCTACTACGTCGGCCCGTCGGCACTGCGAAAGATCGAAGAGTGGGCCTTCGAGCACGGTTGGGTCCCCACCAATGGCGACGACATCCTCGGCACCTGGGACGACGTGACCTTCACCGTCGCCGAAGCCGAGGCCACTGTCGAGCTCGCGAACACCGCCGGCGCCAACTACATGGACGACAACCTCGGCTTGGACTCCAGGGCTGTAAACAGCATTGTCGACGCACGGCCTATCGCCAGCGTGCACGAGCTCGCCGGCCTGTACTACGTCGGTGAGGGAGCACTCGACGCGCTGAAAGACGACGCCGCTGGCCAAGAGGTCTGCGAGACCCCAGGCTGGGACATCGAGTACGTCTATGCCGACGACAGCGACGAGTGGCGCAGTACCCTGCCGTCGGGTCTCGTGTCTGTCATCGACGAGAGCCTCGAGCGCGATGACTGGTGCGACGAGGGCTACGAGCAGCCCTGGTTCGTCAAGGCGACCGTCGACCGCTTCAACTGCGAAGAGAAGGGCTACACCATCGAGCTCGGCCAGCACATGGACGCGTACCACGGGATCGTCTGGTACATCGAGTTCGAGGTCGATGGCCAGTTCGACTGGTTCCACAGCGCCTGCGAGGTCTAGGCCGGCAGGTCGATAAGGAGGATTTCCGAGGCCGAGTCGGCGCGAAAGCCCACCATTCCCGCCTGGGAGATCACGGCGCGTTCGCCGGCAGCCATCTGCATATCGCCGTCCGCGGTCACCCGACCTTCGACCAATAGAACATAGGCACATCGCCCAGTTTTCACCTCGTGTTCTACGGCACCACCCACGCTCAGGACCGCGCGAGCGACACTGGCGTTCTGGCCGATGACGATGGCATTCGGAGGCGCTGCGGGCCGCCCGGAAGCCAGACATACCCACTCATCGACGCCCTCGGATCGCGGGTAGACACGCGATTCGCATCGCGGTGTGACGCCAGACTCGGCGGGATCCATCATGATCTGGATACCGGCGCTGTCCCCGTCGATGAACTCCTCGTGCGACATCCCAGTACCTGCCGACATGACCTGGACGCCATCGGTCTCGATACGTCCAGTCTTGCCAGTCGTGTCGCGATGTACGAATGCGCCCTTCACCATCACAGTGATAATCTCGACCTCGGCGTGATCGTGCATGGAGAATCCCTCATACGCGGCGTCGAAGTACTCGAGGCCGCAGAGGCGCAGCGGTCCGAGCGCCACGCGACCGGGTGCCCCTGCCGGCAGTCCCGGAAAATTGGCAGTGGCATGCCCTTCCCGATGGGGTTTGCAGATGTGCATCAACTCGCTGAGAGTCAGTACGCGAACAGCTGAAGTGGCGAGGGTCATAGGGTCTCCGGGGTGCTTGTTCACAGCTTCACACTGTCTACGAGATACCGGTAGTCCCATCAATTTCGACATACTGTTGCTATTATTGGACAATGGACGAAACCGAGGCGTTTGTAAGAGTCGTTCGAGCTGGCGGGTTTGCCGAGGCCGGTCGCCGGTCGCTGACCCCTCGATCAACCCTGTCGCGCCAAATCCAGCGCCTCGAGGACAGCCTCGGTGTTCGGCTGCTGCAGAGGACGACCCGGCGAGTAGCACTCACCGAAACCGGCGAGGCGTACTTTCGCCGATGTGCTCCGGCCGTGGACGCCATCCTGCAGGCGCGCCGCGAGGCACTGGCCGCAAGCAGCGAACCGCGAGGCACGCTGACAATCGCTTGCCCCTTCGACTTCTCCCGCGACTGGCTCGCGCCCCTTCTCCCCCGGTTTCACGAGCTTTTTCCCGAGATCGAACTTCGGATTCGGGTCAGTCCGCGACGCGTTGATCTGGTGGGCGAAGGGGTGGATGTCGCAATCCGGGGCGGCATGCTGAACGACTCCAGCCTCATCGCCCGGCGCATCGCTCACTCGTCTCTCGTCATGTGTGCAACGCCGGCGTACCTCGCCGAGCACGGTCATCCAGAACAACTCGCCGACCTGGCTGACCACGCGACATTGACGTTCGCGGGTCCCCCCCGCGGCTGGGAGTTCACTGGCCCCGCCGGCAACGAGACCGTCTCCGAGGCGGGCTGGCTTCAGATCAACGAGTGGGGAACGCTGCGCCTCGTGACGTTGGCCAGCACAGGCATTGGCTTGATCGAGATTCACGTCGTGTCCAAAGACATCCGGGAGGGGCGCCTTGTTCGGGTGCTCCCGAGATACGAAGTGCGCGCGGCAGGAGCTGGACTTTTCGCCGTGTTTCCCGCCGCCCAGCAGCTCTCACCGAAGGTCCGCGTGTTCGTCGACTTCCTGCTCGAGAACAAGTGGCCTCAGGACGACTGACCGGGGCACAACCGACGTCAGAGAGGGCGAGCCAGGCGGAATCCCGTGATGCTCGACCGCGCCGTCGCCGTTTGCCACCATCGCGTGCAAGACCGCACCAGCCGCTGGTGTTGAGCCCACACACCCCCTCGCTGCACCCGAGGTGGATTGTCCTCGTAGATCGCGAAGTCGGGCGGGATGCGACCATCGACGACGGGATGGCCATACCGTTCGTAACGGCAGCGACACCAATCTCGAACCGTGCCGCCAAGCAATCGCACACCGTAGGGGCTCACATCCAGGGGATACTCGGCCAGGGTCGGGAGTGCAGGGCTTCGTATATGGCTCGATTGATAGCAAGCAAAGGTCGGATCGAGATGGTCGCCCCACGGGAAGAACCGCCCGTCGACGCCGCGCGCCGCCTTCTCCCATTCGATGTCGCCCGGCAGTCGCCATGGGAGTCCGGATCGGCCCGCCTCCCAATCTGCAAAGGCCATCGCGTCGGACCAGTTGACATAGGTCGCCGGATAGTCCGGCCCGTAGAGCGCCGGCGTGAAGACATCGTCCTCGCGCTCGTACAAGCCCCCTTCCCGCCCCTCGAAGGCCGCGCGATCCAACGCCTCGTTCACCCGGCCCGTAGCCGCCAGGTCCGACAGGAACTCCGAGTACTCACCCTGGGAAACGGGGAGCCGACGCATGACGAATCCGTCGACCCAGACACGTCGCCTGGGCAGGGCGCCAATCGCCTCATCGTCGCCACCTATCCAGGCCCAGCCAGGTGGAATCCAGGCCTCGGCGGGGGACAAAGAATCCGGTATTTCAATGGTTGTCGGATCGGAATCCCCAGGCGCAATGCCGTCCCAGTGCTCCTGGCGGCCAATGCGAATCGGGTACTGAACAGGCTCGCGACCCGGGTATTCGACGACGACCAGGTAGCTCCCCATAGGCACGTCGACAGCGTCCAGCGGCGTCCGCCCGAGACTGCGACCGGCGGCCAGGATCAGGTGGCGATCGCGCCGGATAAAGGCGTGAATCGACACGTCGGCGCCGGCCGGTTCGGTGTGCAGGGTCAGCGCGCCCGTCCCGTTGAGATAGCCCTCGTGCCGGCCTCGATCATAGCCGCGAAGCAGGGCTTCGTATCGAGCCGCTGCGGACGCATCTCGCGCGGTCTCCGCCTGTTCGTGCCGGTCCCTGTAGAAGTCGGAGAGGCGATCGGTGGCCTCCTTGAGATCTGGCGCCCGAACGAGCGCTGCCCGAAGCAGCTGGACTTGTTCGACTTCTCGAAGCGCGCGGTTCCGCTCGAGCACTTCGGCGCGATCCTCGAGGTCCCACTGCTTGCGCTTGTCCTCTACCGGGGCCGTCGCTGGGATCTCATCGGCGAGTTTGCGCGCCTTCTCCCGCAGATCAGACGCCTCGTCTCCCATTACCTTCGCGGCGCGGGCCGGGATCCGCGCATCCGCGACGAGTTGTTTGGCCTCCTCCGCCCGGAGGGCACCGTCCATCCACGCTTCGACGTCGGCCGCCAATTCCTCGGCATCGGCGTGCCGAAGGGCGTGGTCCTGGCTGCGGGCTCTGAGAGCGATCCGAAGCAGCTCCGGCATCTGCGCCGCGCTCAGGTCTTTGGGTTTGACCTCCCCCGTGATGATCTCAGAGAGGATGCAGCCCAGGGCAAAAACGTCCGTGTGCGGCCCCATGCTGTCGACATCACCGGCCCATTGCTCCGGCGACATGTACCGAGGCGTACCCGCGACCGTGCCGACCTTGGTGAGGAAGGACTGATCCGCGCTGCGGTCGGTCTCGACCGGCTCGATCTCCCCGGTTGGATCGTCGACGCCGATGACCTTCGCCAGTCCCCAGTCCACGACCAGAACCTCTCCAAACTCACCCACCATGATGTTCTGGGGCTTGATGTCGCGGTGCACGACGCCGCGATGATGGGCGTAGGCGAGGGTGACTGCCACCGTGTGGAAGGCAGCCACCAGCCTGCGAAGGGTCCAATCCGTCCCCTCGCCGCTCCGGACCTCCTCCATCACCTTGTCGAGCGTCCGACCCCTGATCTCCCGCATCGTGAAATAGGGCCGACCATCCGGAAGGATGCCAAGCTCGTGTACCGGCACGATCCCCGGATGCTGCAGTTGAGCTGTCGCCTGCGCCTCTTCGACGAACCGGGCGACCGCGGCGTCGGAGTTCTTGAACTCCGGCCGCAGGACCTTCATCGCCAGGGCACGGTTCATTTGCCGATCTCGAACGCGCGAAACGAGACCCATGCCCCCGGACGCGATGTCGTCCTCTTTGAGGTAGCGACGGGCGAAATCACCAGACTGGATGATCTCACCAGTCGTGACTGGCGCATCGGGGTTGTCTGGGGACCAGGTTGTGGTCGGTCCCTGCCCATCACCGCTGTTGCCCCGTGACATGCCCGATTATGTCATCGACATCCATGGTAGAACGTGTTCTAGCAATAGAACGTGTTCTAGTTTGGAGTCATCAATGCAGCGTTTCGCGGGCAGAGTCGTCCTCATCACCGGTGCCGCATCGGGCATCGGACAGGCAACAGCCATCCGCATTGCCGAGGAAGGAGGCAGTATCGCCGCCGTCGACGTCAACGAGGACAACCTCGGGAAGTCGGTCCACATGCTCCGAGAGCGAGGCTTCACGGCCGAGGGCTTCGTATGCGATGTCAGCCAACCCGATCAGGTCAAAGACACGGTCGCCGCTGTCGTAGAGCACTACGGAAAGCTCGATGCATTGTGCAATGTCGCCGGCATCCTGCGGATCGGGCACAGCCACGAGGTGACCCTGGAGACCTGGAACCAGATCCTCTCCATCAACCTCACTGGCACGTTCTTGATGTGCCAGGCCGCCCTTCCCCACCTGATCGCGTCGCGGGGCTACATCGTCAACACCGCCTCGACCGCGGCCCTCGGTCGGCACCCATGGATGGCGGCCTACGCGGCGTCCAAGGGCGGCGTGATCTCGCTGACGAAGTGCCTGTCGCTGGAGTACATCCGCCAGAAGCTCAATGTGAACGTCGTCATTCCCGGTGGATTCGCGACGCCATTGCAGAACGAATTCCAGGTTCCCGACGGCGCCGACGGGTCGTTGATCAACGGCGCCATGCCCAGGGTTCGCATGGGCAAACCCAAGCTGGCTGCAGGTGTGATCGCGTTCCTGGCTTCCGACGACGCCCGATACATCCACGGGACCGAGGTCCTCGTCGACGGTGGAGCGATGGTCTAGGCCAGGCCGTATACGCCTTTCACGTACCGATATGCGCGATCGGAAACGGCGCGGATGACATTCGCGCGCGACGAGATCCACGACGAATAGGCGGTGGTCCTGCGAGACTTCTCGATCACGCCGACCACGATGTAGGGAACACGTCTTCCGCGGGGTCCGACGACGAGAATGCCCATGTCGCCGCACAGTCGAGCGGTGCTTCCCGTCTTGTTGTAGACATGGGTGCCGACGGGGATGCTCGGTGCGCCGTCATAGAGGCGATCTCGGCCTGGTAGGTTCATGATCCGGCGCTGTTCCTTGCTTCGCGGCAGTGCGGAGCTCCAAAGTGCGCGCAGATAGCGGCCGTAGTCCTCGGCACTCGCGAGATTCTTGTACGTACGGCCATTGGTCGCGATGCGTTCGACGACCTTCGTGCCCTTGCAGACGCCGCTGTAGTGCTTGTCGAGGATCTTCTGCACGGCTGCCGGCCCGCCGATCTGGTCGATGGTCCAATTGGTGGACGAGTTGCTGCTGCGCTGGATCATGGCCTCGAGCCGGGCACGACTCTTTGACCCGTAGATGAACCGCCCCCGATTGACTTCGTGAAAGAAGGCCAGCATCACGAAGGGCTTGACCATGCTGGCGCATTGGAGTGATTGGTCGGCGTTGATAGCCGCCAGCGTCTTGTCGGCCTGAAGGTCGTACACCAGCCAGGCGGTCCTCTCGTCGCCGGAGATGCGACCTCGGCCACGCTGGGACTGCACATACTCGTTGATGGTATCGCGGAGCGGAGAAGTCCCGGTGATCAACGCACTCTTCTCTGGGGGCACCACCGGGCGAGGCGCAACGACCGGCGCTGGTACGGGCACAGGCACTACGTTCCCATTGTCCTCGGGCTCATCGGGGATGGGCTCCGGCTCCACCACGTCCCCCGTGCCGTTGTAGACCACGGCGAATGCCTGTTCCTGAATGAAGGAGGCGCCGATTCCCTTCGACTTCAGAATCTTCTGGTGCCGACCGGCGGCGGTCCGCGTGCCTTCCAGGTCGCCATAGCGCTTGTACACCAGCGCGTAATTGTCGTGGTCGGTCCTCTCGATCACCAGCTTGCGCGCCACATCGCCACCCAGCATGCGGGCGACTACTGCGAAGGCCTCTACGAGAGGCTGCAGATTCGGCCCCAGGCCGTAGCTGACGTTGAAGACGCGGTTGTACTCCTTCCTGGGAACGCTGACCGCCAGGACCTCGTCGGTTCCGCTGTAGTCGGCCAAGGGCGTCGCATGGGTCTTTGCCAGGGCCTCCGCGGCTTCTGGAGATCCCCCCAAGCGGAGCACGACCCCATACTCGTCGGCGTTCCGCACGACCTCGACCGCGCCTTCTGGAGCCTCACCGATGGCGCTCTTCACCGCGTGCAGGTTGTCGAGGGCTTCGCCAATATCCTGGGTCCAACGGTAATATAGAACGTCGTGCAGTTCGGAGGCACGGGCCTCGAAGCCCACCCCGAGGGCGGCTAATGATCCTATGAGCAGGCCTCTGCGGCTGATCACGTGGGGACTCCTCTGCCCTGCATAGCGCAATCTATTGGACGTGTGCCCAGCAGATTCGATTCGCATTAGACTGACGGCGATGGCTGATTGGTTCTCGGGCCCACCCAAGACGCTGCGTGATCACCGATACGAGGTCTGCGAGCAGATCGGCGCTGGTGGCATCGCTACCGTCTACCGTGCGGTGGATACAGTGACGCGGGAAGATGTCGCGATCAAGCTTTTCGAAGCCCCGATCCTGGAGAAGGAACACGAGGTCGTCAAGCGTTTCAAGGCCGAAGGCCGCGCGATGTCGCAGCTCGAGCACGATCGCCTGGTCCGGGTGATAGATGGCGCCAAGGAGCAGGGATATTACTGGTTCGCCATGGAATATTGCAGCCGCGGCTCACTGATCGACAACGTGCCCGAGACGGGCGTCGACGAGATGACGGCGCTGGATTGGACGTTTCAGCTCATCGAGGGCCTCGGCTACATCCACAACAACGGCATGGTGCATCGCGACATCAAGCCCGGCAACGTGTTGATGGACAATACCGGCAAGATCAAGATCGCCGACTTTGGACTGGCGCGACATCCGACCGGAACTGTGGCCTTCCACACCGCGACTGGGTCGGGGTTGGGCTCGGTCGGCTACCGTCCGCCAGAGATGACGGTGGATGCCTCTAATGTGACGCCGGCCGCCGACATGTTCAGCGTGGCGGCAACGCTGTATTTCATGATCAAGGGCCAGCGACCAGTCCGTCTGGCCTACGCCGAGGCGATGCCCGAGCTCCTCGACGGCATCCATCCACAGCTGCTCCCGATCATCATGAAGGCGAGCGCCATCCTGCCCGATGATCGCTACCACACGACGCGGGCGATGGCCGAAGCGGTGGCGTTCGCGGCGGAGATCATCGCCGCAAAGAAGGGAGAGAAACCCGTTTACGGTGAGTGGATCGGGCGATACGACCGCCTGCTCGACGGCAAGGAGCCCACACCGATGCCAGCCGGCGCGCGTTGGTTGGGTGGATTGCTCCCCTGGAACCGCCGCTAGCGATCGACGCTGAAGTCGACATCCCACTCGACGTAGGGGAACTTCCCGACGCCGCTGTTTCCGGACGCCCGCCCGGCCAGATTGTCGCCGGTGAAGGTCCCGACCCAGTCATCGGCAAACCCAAATGTCTGGTGGCCGAACTGCATTCGACCCTCGGCGTCGGGGTCATTGGTGATCTCGCCGTTCAAATCGACAGTCCAGCTGTCGTATGCGGCGCTGCAGTCTCCTGTACCGAGGATTTCGTCGTTGGCTGCGTGGTCGACGGTGATGTCCAGGCTCCCGTTGCAGTCGACCAGGGAGATCGGTCCCATCTGGCTGATCTGGGTCTGCAGGCTCCCGTGGATCCGTCCGACGTACTGCCCGTCCCATGGCCACGGGCCGGTGTCCACGGTGTCGGTGTCGGTGTCGGTGTCCGCATCGGAGTCGGTGTCGGTGTCCGTGTCGGTGTCCGTATCGGAGTCGGTGTCCGTGTCCGCATCGGACGGCGCATCCGTGTCGTCCCCTTTGCCATCGCCTTCGGATGTGCACGCAAAGAGCAGCGGAAAGACGAGGTACAGGCGCGACATGAGAGGCCTCCGGCGGCTCATTCTACACGGACGCGCTTGCCCTCGATCCGCCACGTGACATCGGTAACGGCAGCCGCGAAAGCGTCGTCGTGTGAGACGAGCAGCAACGCACCGGGGTAGGCGCGCAACGTCGCCTCTAGACGCTCGATGGAGGGCAAATCCAGGTGGTTGGTCGGCTCGTCGAGAAGTAGTGCGGGCACGTGGCGTCCCAGGGCATCGGCGAGCGCCAGCTTGCGCGCTTCTCCAGGAGAGGGGGCCTCCGACGACAACAGACGGGCCGGGTCGACGCCGAGCGCGGCGACGATCTGCAGGATTCTGCCGCGCTCCTCGACAGGGCGGCTTCGGACAGCGGCGAGGAGTTCTCCAGCCGACTCGAGTTCCTGAGGGAGGTAGAGCCCATCCGCGGTTGCCAGCGCTTCGAGCAGCGTCGTCTTGCCCGCCCCGTTCGCGCCGGCCAGTCGGATGCGGTCCGTCCGCTCAACCGCGACGTCCACGTCCTGGAGCACCGCGTGATCGCCGGCCTTGAGCTCGGAGGTCTGCAGCTGAAACACCGGATTTCGTCTGGAGGTCTGAAAGTTCACGAACACCGATCGACCGAGTGTTCTCGGCAGATCTGGCCGCACCTCTTCTCGATGTCGTTCGAGCTGACCGCGCACCTTTCGCACCGCCTGGGAGAGTCGGGCCTCGCCGTGAGCCGCCCGCGCCTTTGCGGCAGTCGATCGGGCCTCGCTGTCCTTGGGGCCCTTCATCCGATATCGGCTGGACATCTTTCTTTCCGCCTCGTGGCGCGCACGCCTCTTGTCCGCAAGCCGCTTCTGGAGACGTTTCTCCTCGATGGACCTGCGCTCCCAATCATCGAAGACCTGGCGGTCCTGAAGAGCCCAGTGAGCCGCGGCCTCGGAGTAGGGTCCGGGAAAGTGATCGGCTGTGCCGCGGAGTCGCAGGGTGCCTTCGGTCAGCTCGTCCAGCAGCGTCCGATCGTGAGACACGACCAGTCCAATGCCGCGGAAGCCTCGCAGCGACTGAAGGAGGAGGTCCCTGCCCTCTCGATCGAGGTGATTGGTCGGCTCATCGAGCAGCAATACCGCCGGCTGTGCGGCGAGAGCGGCACCGATCTGCCACCGCTTTCGCTCGCCCGGCGACAGTGTGTTCCAGCGTTCGAGCTGCGGTGGCTCCAGGCCGAGCCGGCCGCGGAGACGCTGGGCCAGCTTGTCCCAATCCCAGCAGAAATCGGCGATGTCATCGGTGTAGGAGACCCGTTGGGGACACCGGTGAATCCGCCCCGGAGGCCGAACAGAGACATGTCCACTCCTCGGTTTCAGCTGGCCCTCGATCAGACGCAGCAGGGTGGTCTTTCCAGACCCATTGGCGCCAACAATCCCGGTCCAACCGAGGGTCAGATGCACGTCCACCGCGTCCAGAGTGCACACGGCGTCCGAATAGGCGTACGTAAGACCCTTAATAATCAACGAAGACATTACACAATCCGAAGGAAGCTGAAGTTATTGGCTTGCGACTTACCGGATTGTTTTGTTCATGCACTTCCCTCGTGTGTCCAAACCGTAACGACGCCACTCGCAGGACGCTATAGTGATCGAATGCAGTTGAGGATCAACATCGCCGTTTTGCTCCTCCTGTCGAGCGGCTGCGTGAAGCATGAACCTCTGGACGCAACTGCCGAAGAGACCGGTGACGACGAAGACACCGACACAACGGACACCGATACCGGCACCATCACGACCTTCACCGACTGTTCGCTTCCGCCCCCCGAGACCTATTCCAGCATGAGACTGGACTATCCCGGAGAGGAGTTCGTCTTTGACGCCTACGGCAACTTCGTCACAGCGGTCGACTGGGCCGACACCGTAGCCACCATGACCCGACAGGGTGCCTGGGATTTCATCGCTCCCCATCAGTCCGACGAGATGGCCGGCGTCGACATGATGGCCAACGGCGACTTGATCATCGCCGATGAAGCCAACGGCACGATCGTTCGAATGACGATGGAAGGCGGCGAGACCATCGTCGATGGCTCCATCCTGTCCCCGAATTCCTTGGCGGTCAGCAACCTCGGGCTCATCTACACAACGGCTTATGACGAGCTGTACCGCATCAACCCCGAGACCGACGAGAAGGTGCTGCTGGTCAGCTACCCCGGGCACGATCTCGACGGCGTGGCGTTCTCACCAGACTACACACAACTCTGGTTCAACCACGATGATCGCGGTCACGTCTACCGTATGGACCTCGATGAGAACGGCGACATGGTCGACGTGCAGTACATCACCGAGTTCAACCTCTCGTGGCAGAACGAGATCGACGGCATGACCACCGACATGTGCGGCAACCTCTACGCCGTCCGCACCGACGGCAAGATCATCCGCTACCTCCACGACGGCACCCAGGAGGCCTTCCTCAAGGTCAACGATGGCCAGTACTCGAGCGCACTCCACTTCGGGTCGGGCATCGGCGGCTGGGAGCGCGACCATCTGTACATGATGGACCGAACCGGTACGCTGTACGACATCGACGTGGGAATCCCGGGTGCGCCCGAAGCACATCTGCCGTAGATTCCTTCGCTTTCAACGAATTTAATCTTCCGGTAGCGGTTGCAAGTGAAGCATGTTCTACTCCCGCTGGGTCCGAACTGAAACGTGTTCTAGTTTCTGACCCATTGGAGATCCTCAATGCGTTGCCTGCCGATTTTCCTGACCGCTGCCGTCTTCGTTGGATGTGGGGGGAGCGACAGTTCGACCGTCGCGGACTCCGACAGCGATGCGGCCGGAGACGATGACGATGCCGTCGGTGACGATGACGACGACGGAGGCACCTGCTCGACCTGGGTGAACACCTACGACCTGACAGGGAGCCGATTCTTCATCGACGCCCTGGCCGACTTCACGATCACGCTGCAGGAGCCCTACAACGGGGACGAAAACATGGGGCCGGGCACCCTGACCATCCGGTTTGCCGACAACGGCGGTGCTGCCGGAGACGGCGCCGCTCACATCATGGACTACGCTTTGACCCAGGACTTCATCACCGGTAACGGGGCAGCGACGGTGCATACCGAGCTCGAGAACGACGCGAGCGACGAGTGCGGAGTCGGCGCTGGCACCCTCGCGGGTACCGAGCTGACCTGGAGCCCTGCGGTCATGACCGATCACTGCCAGAACGGGCAGATCAGCTGCGTTGGCCTGTTCTGTGGCGCTGGCGGGTCCCCCGAAGAAGGACAGCCGGAGATCGTCACCGACGACTGTGGCGACCAGGCCATCGGAACGTTCACGTTCGCCGCCGATCTCTCGACCTTGAGCGTCTCGGAGGCGACTATCATCTCCGAGGATGACAACGCGATCGTCGCGATGTCCTACGCGGGCACGCTGATCTCTTCCGAGCTCGATGCGAACACTCCGGCGTGCCTCTGCCCCTGAGTCCGCTCTCGACACGGTCCTTTTTCGCCGTAAAAGCCCGTTTTTCGACAGGTCGCCGAGTAGGCTCTGGGGTGATCGGGTTGGTGCACCAGCTGCCAGTGTCATCGCCTGGTGCACCAACCCGATCACCCAAGCGCGTCGGGCCGTGGGGTAGCATTCGCACCGGCCCACGTGGCCCGCGGAGGTGAGATGAGGCACCGTTTCTTGTGTCTGTCAGTTTTGGCCCTGGCGTGCCTCGCCTGCGGCGCCTCTGCCGCGGAAGATCTGACCTCGCTAGAACAGGTGGCGGACGCCGTCGAGAGGGCGTCCCCGGAGATGAAGTCCACGCTGCTGGCCAATGGGGTCTCCGTCGCCGCCAAAGACGGGGGTTGGCGGATCGGCTCGTGTGGCGACGCGTTCGATGTGTACGCCAAAGCGAGTGCAGAGGTGCGGGACACCCTGATCGCAGAGGCGTTTGATAGCTGCACCCAGATGTGCCCTGGAGGCTCCGGGCGCAATGATGCGTTCGAAGCCGCCGCCAAAGCGCCTCGCGCAACGAAGACGGCTCTGATTGTCTCCGCGTGCGATGAAGCCGGTTTGGACCCCGTCTTTGGTGGCGAGTGGAAGGACCAGCGCAACCAGATGGGGCTGATGGACTACTGGGTCCAGCGCGCGATGTTCGCCACCGTCTTCGACCGCCTCGATGGCATCGGTGGAGCCAAGTCCGAGGCACTGCGGGCCCGCTACGAGGGCCTGCGCGATTCGGTGGCCGCACAGCTGGTGCTCGCCAATCCGCCAATGGATGCGCGCCTGGCCGAGTCCACCGCAGAGCGAAGAGTGCTACCTGCGCCCGTGGTTCGGGTGACCACCAAGGACGTCTTGGTAGACAACACTTCTGTGGGTGGTCAGGGCTTCCAAGCGGCCCTGAGGAGCGCCCTCACCCATCGGCAGTCCGAGACCCCGGCCGAGGAACGCGACCGGGTACTGCTGCAGGTGGACAACGACGTGCCGTACAGCAGACTTGCGACGGTCATGGGCGTGGCCGACCAGGCGGGAAGCAAACGAATGGAGCTCGCTGTCCTCAACCCGCGGGGCCAGCGGTTCATCGCGCTGTCCATGCCGCCGCTCGGGGCGCCCGTCGGGGGAGATCGGGACCGTCCGCTCGACCTCACCATCGAGATCTCCGACACGGGCTTTCAGATTCGCTCGACAGATCGAGGCAGAGACGCGGAGATCCCCTGTCTGGTCATGGGGTGCCCAGACGCTGCGGCGTATGACGCCAAGGAGCTGACCAGGTACGTCGGAGCGCTCAAGGACGCCCACCCCGATGACATGCAGGTGATTGTCCTGCCCCAGGACGCGATCCACCACGGGGTTGTGGTGAAGGCCCTCGACGCCACCCGAGAAGATGTCACGTACAAGGTGGATGGGCGCACGCGGGTGCTGTTCCCCGACGCCATCCTCGCTCGGGTGCAATGACCAACAGACGCCGGGGTCAGGGGTGACACACCTCGCTCACCCAGCGCTCGGGGCCAGAGAAGGTCCGCTCCACACGGGCGCAGCCATCGGCGTTCGGGGTCGGTTCCCCATCCGCGTCCAGCCAGCTCTCCTCGATGATGTTCCGGTGGAGGTCCCGAAGCACGCGGTGTGAAGCAAAGCCGCGCACCGCCGTCGAAGGAGAGCCGTCTGCTGCGAACCAACGCTCCCATACGGGAGAGCCAAGCAGGTCGACCTCCACGCGCAACGTGGCGTAGCCGAGGCGGGGGTGGTCAGCGGGCTGCAACGCGGCATCCTGCCACACGCGCCGGACGAGGGACCCGCGCAGATCGAACTGCTGGCGCAAAGTCACCTCGCCATCGCTCAGGCCGTCCAGGCGGAGCACCACCAGCCGATCTCGCGCGTCGTGTTGGCTCTCGAAGCCCGTCGCTCCCCTCAGAGTTCACGTCCCGCCGGGCCCACCTCATAGACCGCCACCGGCACGTCGACACCCTGGAAATGGTAGGAGCCGTGCTCGGCCCAGGACCAGTCCGCCTCAGTGCCGACAACGCTCCGCTTCGCCAGGGTCCAGGCGCCCGTGGTGAGCAGCGTCTGCCCCCGCCCGCCAGGGACATCAGCCGCGCCGCCATAGGCTTGGCCAGGCCCTCGACCTCGATGGGCTTGGCCCCGAGCTCCACGTCCGCATCCGCATTGCGCCACATGACCACCTCGCCGACATGAACCCCCGCCCGCATCGCAACAGGGCGTCCGATCTCTTTCGCCAGCAACTCCATGCCGGCGTGGATGTGGAAGGCGCAGGAGATGGCGTCCAGGGGCCGCTCGAACAGAAGCAGATACCCATCTGTCTTGTCGATCTCGGTGCCGCCGTGCTGGTGGACAGCGTCCCGTGTCAGCCGGTCGATCGCTGCAATGAGCTCAGCCGCGGGGACGTCGCCAAGCGCCTCGATGAGGCGCGTGGAGTCCACCAGATCGGTGAGCAGCAGGGTCCGGACGACCGGTGTGCGAGACATGGGGGCGGCCTGGTGTAACGACGCGGTGGTAACCGGCCTCCGAGGTGGCGACACTCGACCTGGGCGGCCCCGGGAAATTGTTGCACAACTTATGACGTGATGTCATAAGTTATGTCATGAGTCTTCGAGAGCGAAAGAATGAGCTGACCCGCGGGACCATCCTGCAGGCGCTGGTCGACGTGTTGAAAGAGCGCGGTGTGCACGACTTCAGCGTGCAGCGGGTCGCCGACGCGGCGGGCGTCTCCCACCGCACCGTGTACCGGCACTTCCCCACTCGTGTCGCCCTCCTCGAGGGGCTGAACTCATTCCTGCAGAAGGACTTCCGCGAGAAGCTGGGCGCCGACACGCCAGATGGCCTGCACGACCTGCAGCCTGAGGAGATGGGGAAGCTCTCTGCCACCTCGTGGGGGGTCTTCGCCGCGAACGCCGACGTCGTCGAGTCCCTCATCGCCCTGGCCTTCAGCGTGAAGGGTCTGCCCCTGCGCAAGCGGCACACCGCCTGGTACGACCGCTGGACCGCCCCCATTACCGCCCATCTGTCGAGCGACGACGCTCTCGCGGTGGCCGCCATCCTGCGGGTGCTCGGCTCCTCGACCTCGTGGGCCCACGCCCGCCGAAACCACCAGGCCTCCCAGGGCGCCCTCGAGCGGGCCGTTCGCTGGGCGGTCGAGACCCTCGTCGCCGATCTTCGGAATGGCGGCGGACCCCAGAAAGCCGAGGAGTGAGGATGCACGCCATGTCCCAGACCAGCCCCCTACCCGCCAGCGTCATTCCATTGGAGGATGCCAAGGATTCCGCCATCGCCGGAGCTAAGGCGGCAACCCTCGCTGCGCTCCTCGCGAGCGGCCACCGCGTGCCGCCCGGTTTCGTTGTGCCCGTCGGCACCGAGCCCGATCTCGCCTCAATCCGCGCCGGCCTGGCTGAGCTGCCTCCCGGTCCGGTCGCGGTCCGCTCGTCGGCCGTCGCCGAGGACGGCTCGCACACCTCGTTCGCCGGGCAGTTGCTGAGCGAGCTCGATGTCGAGGGAGCCGAACAGGTGTTGGCGGCCGTACATCGCTGTCGAGCGTCGTGGGAGAGCGCCGGCGTCCAGACCTACCGCCAAAACGCGGCACCGAGCGATGACGGCATGGCGGTGCTCGTGCAGCGCATGGTCCCCGCCCGATCGGCAGGGGTGGCATTTGGCGTGAACCCGGTCACCGGCGATTCGGAGGTGCTGATCCAGGCCGTCGCCGGCCTCGGAGACAAGCTTGTATCCGGCGAAGTCGAAGGGGAAACCTGGACTGCGACCGACGAAACCCTCCAGCCCCCGGTCTCGGCGCAGGCGCTGAACGAAGACGACGCGCGTCGCATTGTCGAACTCGTGCAGGCGCTCGGCGACGCCCGTGGAGGCCCTCAGGACGTGGAGTGGGCGCTGGCGGGCGGCGAGTTGTACCTCCTCCAGAGCCGGCCGATCACCGCGGTTCCAGTGCGTCCCGACTTCTCCGACGACCCGACCGAGGGCGTGTGGTTCAAGGACGAGGCCCACGTGAGCTCGACGGTCAGCGCGTTCGCCAGCGACACCTACTTCCCGGCGCTGTCCGGCGGCATGGGCTCGATGACTCGCCAGTTCGGGTTGATGGTCGACGGCATGCAGTTCCATTGGCGGAGCGGAGAGTGGTACGGACGCGCAGTTCCGCCGGGCGGCAAGGATGGTCCCGCCCCGCCCTGGTGGGTCCTGGCGGTGCTCACCCGGCTGGTGCCCGCGATCCGCGCCCGGACGCGCGCCGCCCAGGCGATGCTGGCACCCGGCGCCCTCGACGCGATCGTGCACCGCTGGCGGTCGGGCGGCCGAGAGGCCTTCGAGGCCGAGGTTCGCGCACTCGGTGCCACCGACTGCGACGCCCTGGACGACGACGCCCTCCTGAGCCATCTCGACGCGGTGCAGGACCTCATGGAGCGCGGCCAGGTCACGCACTTCGAGCTGTTCATGCCCTGGGTCGTCGGCGTGTATCGGTACGTGCACGATGCCGAAGAGCTGCTCGGGTGGGACACGACCCGCGTGCTCGGCCTGCTGCGAGGCGCGAGCGAGGCCTCTACGGCACCCGGGCGAGAGCTGGCCGAACTCGCTGCGCGCCTGCGCGACTGCACGGACGATGTCGACGCGGTGGCGGAGCACGACGATCTGCTCGCCGCGCTGCGCACCGTGGACCCCGCCCTGGCCGACGAGGCCACCGCCTGGCTGGAGCGGTGGGGGCTCCGCGCCAGTGCCTACGACCCGGGGTCGCCCACCCTGGCCGAGCAGCCCGGACTCCTCCTGGGTCGACTCCGCGAGGGTCTGGTAGAGGCGACGGTGACTGTCCACGACGCTGGTGACCTGGACGAGGCGCGCGCTTCGCTCCTGGACAGGCCCGATGATCTGGCCCACTTCGAGGCCGCGTACGCAGATGCGGTGGCCATCTTCCCTCTCCGGGAGGACAACGTCTTGATCACCGACAACCTGGTCCTCGGCGTCGCCCGACGGGCCGCGATGGCCATCGGACGCCGCCTGCGGGAGCGCGGAGGCCTCGAGCGGGTCGAGGATGCCGTCGAGCTGAAGGCCGCCGAGCTCAGATCGGCACTCAGCGGAGAGCTGAAGGACTCGTCACCGTTGGCGCGACGCCGGCGCCTCGAGCGGGCCTGGGTCGCCGCCCATCCCGGTCCCTCCCTCCTCTGTGGCGAGATCGCGCCGCCTCCCGACCTGCGCGGAGTGCCCGCCGCACTGCGGGCGTTCAACGGTCCGTTTCTGTGGATGATGGGCATCGAGTTCCCCGAGATGTCCGGCGCTCCCCAGCCGGACCGCTCGGGCGACGGTATCCAGGGCACCGCGGCCTGGCCCGGTCGCTACACCGGCACAGCGCGGATCGTGCGTGACGAGCGCGATCTGGTCCGCGTCCGGCCGGGCGACGTACTGGTGGCCAGCGTCACCACCCCCGCCTGGTCCATCGTCTTTCCCCGCATCGGCGCCCTCGTCACCGACGTGGGCGGTCCCCTCTCCCACGCGGCGATCGTGGCCCGAGAACACGGCATTCCGACGGTGCTCGCGACCGGTGTGGCAACGGCGCGAATTCGAGACGGCCAGCGCGTCGTCGTCGACGGAACCCACGGCACGGTGGAGGTCGCATGACCCTGTTGCATGGACTCATCGGTGTCGGCGTGGTGGAAGTGGTCCGCGCAGCTGACGAAACGGGATTGCTCGAGGCACTCGGGCAGCCGGATACCCCCGCGGGACTCGCGGCCCGCCTCGACCTCTCCCCTCGCGTCGTCGACCTGCTACTCGGAGTGCTCTGCGAGCTGGGCTACGCGACAGAGACCGGCGGCCGCTTCGGCGCACAGCAGTACTTGACCCGTGTCGATCCGACCTGGGAACAGGTCGGGACCTTTGCCCGCTCCGGCGCAGTCGCCCCGGGGATCGACATCAGCGACGACAGAGGAGCCAACTACGAAGAGTCGGTCGCCCTCCTCGCCAGGGTCTTTCGCGATCCCGCGGCTGAGCTCGCGGCGGAGCTGGCGCTGGCGGGCCGGGTGCTGGACATCGGTGCTGGATCCGGCATCTGGAGCCTGTCGATGGCCGCTCGCCACCCGAGCACGCGAGTCACTACCCTCGATCTGGAGCCCGTCCTGCCACGGGTCGCCGCGACCGCGCGGGATCTGGGCGTGCAGGACCAGGTACAGAGCCGGGCCGGAAACTACTTCCACGCGACCTGGGAAGACCGGTTCGACCGGATCGTCCTCGCGAATGTGCTCCACCTGGAGAGCGAGTCCGATGCCGCCGCCCTCATTGCGCGCTGGGCAGACCATCTCGCCCCGGGCGGAGAGCTGGTGATCGTCGACTTCTTCGGCAAGCCAGGGGCCTATGAAGCCGACTTGATCCGCGCTGTGTACCGCCTCCACCTGGGCATGCGCACGGAGATCGGCAAACCACACTCCTTCGAGGAGCTCACCGCGTGGTGCGCGCAGGCCGGACTCACCGATCAGCGCTTGATCTCCCTGACTTCGACCGCGTCGGCGGTCAGCGCACTCGTGGCGCGACGATGACCGCCCCCACCGGAGAAGTCACCCTGGTCTTCACCGACGTCCAGTCGAGCTGCGCCTTGTGGGAGGCCCATCCGATCCAGATGCGCGAAGCGCTGTTCGTTCACGACGCCGCGATGCGTCAGGCACTGGCCGACCACGCTGGCTTCGAGGTCAAGACAGAGGGAGACGCCTTCATGGCCGCGTTCGCCGACGCATCCGACGCCGCGGCGTTCTGCTTCGACGTCCAGGAGACCCTCCGCAACCTGTCGTGGCCCCCCGCAATCGGCGCCGAGGGAGGGCTCCAGGTCCGCATGGGTTTCCACCGGGGCCGACCCCACTGCGAGGTCAATCCTGTGACCCACCGCATGGACTACCTCGGGCCCATGGTGAACCGGGCGGCCCGCATCGCCTCCTGTGCCCATGGGGGCCAGATCCTGGCCTGCGGATCCACCCTCGTTGCAGCGGGCCTGCCCGTTGGCGCGCGCAGTATCGACCATGGCATTCACAAGCTCAAAGGCCTGTCCGAACCCGTGCATCTGGTCGAGGTCGAGCCGATCGGGCGCCTCGACCCCGCACCGGCCCCACGCTCCATCTCTACCGATCCGACCTCGCCGAGGAACGCGCCGCGGGACCTCGCAGTGCTCCTCCCAGATGCTGCAGAAGCCCTGCTCGCACGGGGACAAGTCCGCCTGGTCCGCGGCGGGGACGACAGCCGTCGAGACTTCGCCCTGGCCCAACAGATCGCGCTCGCCGCCGACCGACCGGATATCGAGCGACGCACAAGGCTGGCGCTGCTCTCGTTGGAAGTTCAGCTCGAGCGCAGCGCACCCCTCAAAGAGCTCGACGCACTGGCCGCCGCGGCCAGGCGGTCCGACGACCCCGTAGTGCTCGCACGCGCTCTCTTGACCCGGTCGGCCAGCTGCATTGCCAGATTGGAGCAACTCGAGTCCGTGCTGCCGGCTTGCGACGAGGCCTACGCAATCGGCGTCGAGCTCGGCGACCCCGACATCCGCATCGCCGCCCTGGTGCAACAGGGTCTGTTCCATCGTCGCCAGAGCCGCATCGACGAGGCGACCGCCGCCCTCGAACAGGCACTGGCGATCACCGAGGACACGGGCACCACGCGTCATTTCGGACGGATCTTGAGCGCGCTGGCCCGCATCAAGAGCGTGCGCGCCACCCCCGATGTTGCCCTCGCCCAGCGGGCACTGGTCGAGACGCGGCGCGCCCGCGACGCCGTGCAGACGGCGTGGGCCCTGCACGAGACCGCTCTGCATATGTGGCTGGCGAGCGACGATCGCGCTGTCGAGCACCTCGAGGCGGCGCGCGCGACCTTCGAGACTCTCGGCTACACCGCAGCGTCCTGGCGGTCGTCGATGGCCATCGCCCTGGCACACGCGACTGCGGGCCGGGTCCGCGAGGCGGAGGTCGAGATCGACCGGGCGATGCGAGCCGACACCGGCCAGGCATCGGCCGCCTTGGCAAAGGGAGCCTTCCTCTACCACCGCGCCTGGGTCCGCCGCCTCGGCGGTCGGACTGTGGACGCACGTAGCGATGTGTCCAGCGCGCTGAGCGCCTTCCGCGGCGCGGTCAACCACCCACTCCACCGCGCCGCCCAGCAGCTACTGGAGGTCCTCGACGCCGATGACCTTCCCGTCCCTCGACCCGAGGCAACTGGCTTGACCGCTGGAGTCCTGCGGGTCGTGCACGCGAGCAGCGCCGCGGCGCTGTGAGCGCTAGCCGACCCTCGCGAGCTCCAGCACCGCGGCGGAGAAGGCGTCGGGCCGCTCGAGGTCGGGGAAGTGCCCGCAGTTCGGAAGATGACGAATCTCTGCATTCGTCGCATGTTCGGTGATGGATGCCTTGTCGGTATGCCGATGGGTGCGGTCCAGGTCGCCCCACAGCACGACGGTCGGACAGCCCACCTGAAGCAGGTCGGCCTCCTCGGGCGCACGGTGCAGGGCCTGCAACGCCGAGGCGAGGGGAAAGCGCGCCCCTCGCTTGAAACTGTCGAGGGCCATGGCCGTGAGCTCGGTGGGGTCGGCTCCGCGGGGCAAGGCGTTGGCGTACCACAGCTGTGCCACCCGCTGCCGCATGATCCGTAGGGCGACCTGCCCGACGAAAGGGGTGGCAAGGGCGCCGCGGAAGTCGACTCGCCTCGCCCAGGCCTTGGACGCACTCAGGCAGGGAACCTGGCCAAGTGCGAGCCCCGTGGTGCGCTCCGGATGCACGCGCGCAAAGCGCAGCGCCGCAAAGGCGGCCACACAGGTGTGGGCTATCACAGCGCGCTGAACTCCAAGACCGTCCAGGACCGCCGCCAGGACCCGCGCACCATCATCGAGGGTGTACGCCATGGAGGTGTGTGCGCTGGAATAGCCGAATCCAGGCCCCTCATAGGCGATCACGTCGAGGTGGGGGGCCAGCGCCTGGTACAGCGGCTCCATGCTCTCGAGCGTGTTCGGTGGGTCGGGCGAGAGCACCACGGCTGGCCGTCCCGGTACGCCTCGGCGCACATAACGCAGCCTGCCCAGGGGCGTAGTCAGCCACGAGGTGCCCTCGAGTGGCGGGGGGCGCACGGGTCGGCGGGGTCGGAGGTGGTCGAGCTGGTAGGCAAGGTTCAGGCTGCCATCTTAGCAGGTTGCTCATTACTCATAGTTGGAAATCTGAAGCGGATCTCCACTCGCCGGCAGCCATGGAGCGTCGAGCTCGACCGACTGTGTCAACGCACGCACGAACCGCTGGCCGTCCGATACGTCCGTCCCACAGATACTATGGGGCGAAATGGGCAAGGGCTCGTCCCTCACTTCGACGCGGTCGACGCCCACCAAACGCTCACCCTCCCAGTGCAGGGAGTACAGCGACTCAACGGTTTCATGAAAGGCCGGCACCAGATCATGCCAGGTCTGGCCATAGTCCGGACATGGGTGCTCGTCCGACGACCTGAAGACGCCGCTGGCGTCCGGAAAACCCACGCAGGACTCCTCGATTTGGGTCTCGGCCATGTACATGTGCGTCACACGTCCGTCGGCATCCAGGCTCCACACCACATCACGGCCGACGATGTCCAGTTTCATGGCCCGTCCGCCACCCATGACGCCTGCGAAATCCTCGTCTGCTCGACGTACCTCGAAGCGGGCCACGCTTCGGGCGTCGCCCCCGCGCAACGCGTCGGTGACCCGCCAATCACCGTACAGGGGTTCATCGACCACCAAGTGTAGTCCGGTGTGGTCCAGCGGCTCGAATGCCATGACGAACATCGGCCACACCAGATGTGAAGCGTCTCGCGGCACCGGCAGGCCGCCCGATTCACCAACCGGCTTCGGGCTGTGCCACCCACTCTGCTGCTTCAGCTCGGCCAACTTCTGGCGATGCGGGGCAAGTTCCTCAACAGCCACTGAGATTTCCACACAATCCGGGGGCAGCGAGAAGAAGGGCATATGGCACGATAACGGCTCTCGGCATCGCGTGGCGACTACCCAGACCGGTAGGACAAAGGCGATATGAGCGGCTGCGATTCCGTTCACACCGAGGCCATTCCGGGACCTCGCGCGGCCCTTGCTATCGTGGCGCCGGGGGTGAATGAGTTGGCCAGGACTCTTAGCGGTGGCGGTTGTGCCGCAGGCGGTCGAGCCAGGTGAGTCCGTCGGATCGGTCCGTTCAATGCCGCTGGGGAGCCCATCGCTGGCGACCTCGGCTTCAGCTGGAAGGAAATCCAGTGGGACGCCGCTGGAAACAAGATCGAGTCCGTCTACTACGACGCCGAAGGTCGATTGATGCCCCACGCGATGACGCGAAGCACCTATGACGCCTTTGGCAATCCGATCGATATGCAATTCCTCGGGCGAGACGGCAAGCTGATCCTCGACCAGATCACCCACTACGGATTCGCCCGTATGACCAGTTTCTACAATGCGAACGGCCGCCCCATCGAGCGGCGGTATTTCGGAGCAGACGGCAAACCCGGAACACAAAAGTATCCCCCTGTGAAGCGGTGGATCGTCAACCCGGCGACCGGTTTCACCGTTCGTTTCGAGAACCGAGACGAGAATGGACAGCTGGTTGATGGCTGGGGTCCAGCGCTGCAGGTCGACCAGGTGGACGACTACGGCCGAGTGGTCGGGACCGTGTACCGAAACGCAGCGGGAGAGCCGGTGGCCGGGCCTAGAGGCGCCTCTGATATTGCGAACACGTGGATCGGTTCGGGCACGCTCATGGCGTCGAGCACCCTCACCGGGCCCGGCGGGCAATGGATCTCCGACGTCGGGCACACCTATGACCGTCGGGGAACGCTGCTCAGTTCCGCTTGGCGAGACGCGGTGGGCAACCCCGCTAAAGGCCCAGATGGTTGCGCTGTGGTCGAGTACGTGGACGGCGTTGAGGGCCGGACTGCGCTGTGCGATGGCGTGGCGAATCACCTGTAGAAATCGGCGGTGCTGATACTGGCTCATCGAGGGGACCAGCCATTGCATATAGGAGATTCGATGGCCTCTGCGCCGAGACTATGTGTCGCGCTCAGCTCGCTGGCTGCAATCCAACCTGAAGTTCGATAGGCTGGACCGAGGGCGCGCAAATGTTCCTTTTCCACTTGTGGTTCCCGTTGGGCCTTGCACTTGCAGGTCCGCCGTCAATCGATGAACCGCTGAGGTTGCGGGCCCAAGCGACGGGCGATGCGGCGGTCGTCATCGGCATCGAGGACTACGCCTTCATCCCCGACGTGCCGTTTGCGAAGCGAGACGCCAAGGCGGTCTACGACTTCCTGCTTTACACGCGCGGCGTTCCGTCGTCGCGAATTCGGCTGCTGAACCAGGCGCCCAGCCGGGAGAAGATCCTGGAGGCCGTCGACGCCGCAGCGGCGCTGGTGGGTCCCCACGGCACATTGTGGGTCACCTTCGCTGGTCACGGGGCCGCCTCTCCGGAGGTGGGAGAGCGTATGTTGCTCGGGGTCGACGTACAGGCCGAGCTATCGTCTTTCAGCGCCCGTTCAATCTCGGTGCCCGAACTACGGAAGCGGGCGAGCGCCAACGGTGGCCGCGTCTTGCTGATCCTCGATACCTGCTATACGGGCCAGGGCCGGAGCGGCGCCGATCTCCTCGCCGGAAAACGCTTCGCGGTACCGACGTATGCGACTGTCGCCGATCCTACCATCGTCGAGTGGACCGCGGCGGCGCCGAACCAATTCTCCGGGCCCCTTGAGGGTGCCCAGCACGGCGCATTCACCTGGGCGGTGCTCGGTGCGCTGCGGGGCTGGGCCGACGGGCAGATGGATGGCGAGCGCGATGGCGCGGTCACGTTGGAGGAGGCGAGATTCTATGTACAGGACGCGCTACTCGCACTCCAGGTGGCAGACCAGACGCCTGGACTGCTGGCAACCGAGGACGCCCTGTCCTGGGCGCTCACCACCGGCAGCGGGCTGGAAGAGGCGCCGCTGCTAAGCGTCGACGGCCCGGGACCCGCGCCGGCACGGCCTCAGGTCCTGACGCCAGAACCTGCCGTCGCCGCCCACGACGCCGACGCCTGGCGAGCGGAAGTCGAGCATGAACGAGAAATGAAGTCCGAAACACAACGCCTTCTGAACGAGCAAGTCCGGCGCGACTTGCTTCCGATCGATCAAACAATCGGGATCCATCGCGAACAGATCGAGCAAGCAGTCTCCACCGGTACCAAGAAAAGCTGCACCAGGAGCGTGTTCGTACACGACGAATTCGTTCGCGATGGCGTCCCCGTTAGCTGGACTCAGTGGAGCTGCCTTCCCGATGATCCGGCCATCGCAGTGAGCATCAACAAGCACCAGGCGTTTCGCAACACGATGACCGTAGCGGAGGGTCTGGCCAAGGTCATGGCGAGGCCTGAGAGAAACCCATCGGAGCACACCATTTACAAGATGCCTCTCCCCGGCGCCCCGGCGCATGAACTGGTCGTCATTCGGTCGAACACCGGAGTGTGCGACACCATTCCTGAAGGACGCGCCTCAGTCAGAGGCTGACTGCGCCACTGCGATCGGCCTTACGCTGAAGCAGCGAAAACTGGAATAATACAGCTTCAAGGCACAAGAAGAATCGGCGCTACCCGCCGTCGACGACGCGTGCCCGGTGGCTGAGAGCGGTGGCGTTCCTTCGGAAGCATCAGGCAGGTTACGGCGACTACACGTTGCGGATCCCTACCGCCTGTTCCATTGATTGATCTGGTATCCGTATGCTCTTTTCTCTCGTCCTGACCGCCGTCGCCGCGCCACCGTGTACAGGACTCACAAGTGACACCTATGTCGAGGGTGCGCATTTCTGGGTTCAGTGGGACGAGACGGTCGCAGACGAAGCCGAGGCACTGCAGGTCCTCGCCTGGGCCGAGCATGCCCGATCCGTCTACACAGGGCTTGGATGGCCGATTACCGACGAAACCATCGCCATACGAATCGAAGCCTCGACCTCGGTGCGTGGCCAATGCAGTACCGCCGAGTGTGACGACGGTCGGATCATACCCGTCATCACGCTGTACTCGGATGACTTCGGGAGAACGTATGAAAACATGACGTCTCACGAGGTCGTGCACGCCTTCGAGTACTACCACACAGAGACCTTTGCCAAGACCATCACCAGCTGGGCGTGGTGGACCGAGGGCACCGCGACCTGGCTGACAACCCATGCAGACGGCGATCTGGAAGAGTGGCGCCGCGACTCCAGGGATTACTTCGAGTACCCGTGGATTGGGCTTCATCAAACGCCGCTGGCCTATGTCGACCCTCAACTCTCGGATTTCCTATATGGAACGGCCTTTATTGCGCAGTACATCGAGGACCGCCACGGGGTTGGCAAGGTTCTCGAGACTTGGGAATACGGCGCGGAGTATGCCGGGACGCCAATCTACTTCCCGGACGCTATCGAGGGCGTAGGGCTCGATTGGGAGGACTTCTGGTACGACTTCATGGCGACGGCCGCGGTCATCGACATTCCCTACGGCGACGATCTCGCCACGGGTACCTTCATCGAGAAGAACGTCCGGCAGCTACCGGCGGGCGGATCGCCCAAGGACGCTCGCCAGCCTCAGGGTCTGGGCCTCAGCATCGTCCACTTCAAGAGCGACCTTGGCGAGGAGGGAATGGACCTCGTCGTCTCATTCGAAGGAGATCCCTCCGTGGAGTGGTTGGGCCTTCTCATGGTGGCTGATCAGATGGGGCCTGGGTCCAGTGTTCGCGATGTCGTCAGGATGGAAATCAGCGAGGGTGTCGGCGTCGCAAGTCTGCCCGACTTCGACGGCAGCGCCGAGGCATTTCTGGTGGTGTCGCCGATGGAGATGTCCCTCGATCCTCATGATTACGCCTGGTCCGCAGAGCTTTCCAGCGGCTCTGATGTCGGGCGGAAGAACGGGGAAGATCGTGGTTGTGGATGCGACTCCACAGGTGGGACCCTGGGATGGATGGCGCTATTGGTTGCGATGAGTGCCAGCCGTCGCCAACACGCTGTACGACATTGCGGTGGGAATCCCCGGTATTCCCGAAGCACATCCGCCCTGGATTCCTGAATTATCAACCAATTCCATCTTCCTGTGGCGGCTGGAAGTGGAGCATGTTCTACTCCGACTATCGAACGATTTGTGTTCTAATAGTCCAAATAATGGAGTCCAAAAAATGCGTTGCCTGCCCATTTTCCTGACCAGCGCCCTCTTCCTTGGATGTGGGGGCGGCGACGATTCGCCTGCCGGTGACAGCGATGTCAGCGGGGACGACGACGATTCGGTCGGCGACGATGACGATTCGGTGGGTGACGACGACGACGACGATACCGACCTCCCCACATGCTCGACCTGGGTCAATACATACGACCTGACCGGAACCCGATACTTCATCGACGCCGTGCTCGACTTCGCTGTCACGCTGGAGGAGCCCTACGACGCAGACGCGACCATGGGCCCGGGCACCATGACCATCCGCTTTGCCGACAATGCCGGCGCCGCCGCCGATGGACCCGCCCATATCGTCGACTACAGCCTGTCACAGGACTACCTCACCGGTAACGCGCAAGCGATCGTGCACACGGAGCTCGAGAACACCGCCGCCGGCGAGTGCGGCGTCGGCACGGGCGCGCTCTTGGGAACGGAGCTGACCTGGACTCCAGAGGTCATGACCGATCACTGTCAGAACGGGCAGGTCAGCTGTGTGGGCATCTTCTGTGGTGCCGGCGGTTCGCCCGAAGAAAACGTGCCGGTAGTCGTCACAAACGAATGTGACGATTATGCCATCGGCACCTTCACGTTCGCCGCCGACCTCTCCTCGTTCACCCACGAGGGCACCGTCGTCTACCAAGATGACTGGGAGACCTCCGCGATGCAGTACGCGGGTACGCTCGTCTCGTCGGAGCTGGATCCGAACACGCCCGCGTGCCTCTGCCCCTGATCCAGACCTGCGCTCCGAAAGAGTCCCAGCGGTTCGGGAATCAAACATGCCACTAGACGTCATCGGTGCAGGACTTGGCCGCACTGGAACCACCTCTCTGAAGCTCGCCCTCGAGCACATCGGAATGGGTCCGTGCTACCACATGAAAGAGCTGATGGAGTATCCCGAGAGACTGCCCCACTGGCTGGACGCCGAAGCCGGTCGTCCCGTCGACTGGGCGGCCTTGTTCGCCGGCTATCGCTCGTCAGTGGATTATCCATCCAGCCGCTACTGGCGGGAGCTCGCAGCGCTGTACCCCCAGGCGAAGGTCATTCTCACCGTCCGCGATTCCAAGAAGTGGTACGAGAGCGCCAGCACGACGATCCGCCTCGCAAGCCGCAAGGGCTATGCCCAGGGCAATCCCATCTCACACCTGGTCACGCGAACAATCTGGGACGGGGACTTCGGCGGTCGCTTCGGAGAACCCGAGCACGCCATTTCGATCTTCGAGGCCCACAATCAAGCCGTCATCGATGCCATTCATCCCGACAGGCTGCTGATCTACGAGTCGGGCCAAGGCTGGGAGCCGCTGTGCGGGTTCCTTGGTGTCGAAGTGCCAGATGCGCCGTACCCGCGCTCAAATACACGACGGGAATTCCAGGAAAAATTGAACGCCTGACATACATTGGCCTTGCCGGCACGAACGGTCGTGCTATTTTCTTTCCATGAGCAAGGGCGACACCACACGCAATCAGATCCTCCGGCGGGCAATGTCCGAGGCCAGCCGCTTCGGACTGGAGGGTGTAAGCATCGGTGGGTTGGCCAAAGAGGTCGGCATGTCCAAGTCGGGCCTCTTCGCTCACTTCGGCTCCAAAGAGGGCCTGCAGATCGCGATCTTGCAGCGTGCTTCGGACCAATTCACGAGCGCCATCATCCGCCCTGCCATCGCATTGCCCCGCGGCGAACCTCGTTGCGTTGCCATGATGGAGAACTGGCTCACGTGGTCCGATTCAAAGGACCTGCCCGGCGGCTGCCTCTTTGCCTCGTCGACCTTCGAGTACGACGACCGTCCCGGCCCAGTTCGAGACACCCTCGTCGTGCACATTCAGGCCCTCCACGACACGCTTCGGCGGGCCGCGGCAATCGCCGTCGAAGAGGGCCACTTCCGAGCCGATCTCGACATCGATCAGTTCGCATTCAGCATTCACTCGCTCCTGCTCGGCTACCACGTGCAGGCCCGCCTCTTCCGCGCTCCGAACGCGAGAGAGATGGTGTCCGGCGCGTTCCAGACTCTGCTCGCCTCCGCGCGGGCCTAGACACTCAACCACGAGGAAGCTCATGACTACCGCAGCCACCATCGTCCCCACGAAAAGCACGAACGTTCGTATTCCGTACTCGTCCCTCGCGGCGGCGGGCTTCATTCGGTTCCTCGGCTGGAGTTCGCCCGGGATCTCCACCCGGCTCGCCGCGTGGCTGTGGAGCCATCCAACCCGCTACGCCAGGCCAGCGCGAGAGGTCGCCGTGCTCAGCTCCGGCGAGCCGATGAAGATCCCCTACGGAATGGGTGGAATCCAGGCGTGGACCTGGGGAAAGGGCCCGGTCATCCTCCTGGTGCACGGTTGGGAAGGCCGCGGAAGCCAGCTCGGTTCCTTCGTCGATCCCCTGGTTCGTGCCGGCTTTCGCGTCGTGACCTTCGACGCGCCCGGCCACGGAGACTCGACTGGCGATCAGGCGTCGCTCTTCACCTTCGTCGACGCCATCCATACGGTGGCGCGACACGTCGGACCGATCCACACCGCCATCGCGCACTCGATGGGAGGCGCCTCTGTACTGGCCGCCCTCAATAGCGGGTTCGAGGTTGGGAGAGTCGTCTTCCTGGCTCCAGCCGACGCCAGCCTGGCGATCGGTCGGTTTGCAGACACTGTAGGCATGTCCGATGTGGTCCGGGAGCGACTTCGCGATCTCGTCGAAGCGCGACACGGTGCGGCCATCGAATCCATCCGCGGCGACCGCCTCGCGGCGAGCATGAACATCCCCGCTTTGGTCTTCCACGACGATCGAGACCGGTTCGTGCCGATGTCGGACGCCGAGTCCATCTCCGGCGCCTGGCCCGGCGCAGAGCTCCGCCGTACCCACGGTCTCGGCCATCACCGGATCCTTCGGGACCAGCAAGTCGTGGGCGCCGCGATTGACTTCATCGCGCCCGGCGCCAACGTGCACAACTCGATGATCGAGGAAATCCTCGCCGATCTGCGGTGGGGCCGTGACTAGAGGTTACTCACTGCGCATGCCGTTGATGCGCGACCCGGACGAGCTGGAGCCCAACTACGAGCCCATCGGTGACGAGGCCCTCGATCTCCTCCGCCCGCTGGTGGAATGGATCCAGAACTACCACCGGCATGAGGTGGTGGGTCTAGAGCGAGTTCCCAAGGAGGGAGGGGTACTTCTCGCATTGAATCACAGCCTGGCGACCTATGACGCCATGCTGCTGGGCAAAGAGCTCATCGACTATGGCCGGCCCCCGTCCGCGCTCGGCGACAATTTGATCTTCAAGACCCCAGGGCTGCGGCGCTTTGCGTCGAAAGTGGGCATCGTTCCCGCCTCGCCAGATCACGGAGAGGAGCTGCTTCGACGCGGACGGCTGGTTGTGGTCGCGCCGGGAGGCATGCGCGAGGCTCTTCGTCCGTCCGACGAGCGCTATCACCTCCGCTGGGATCGGCGAAAGGGCTTTGTGCGCCTCGCACTTCGCGCCCAGAAACCCATCCAACTCGCGGCTTGTCCGGACGCCGACCGGCTGTACCACGTCTACGAAAACAACCTGACCAAGCGGCTCTACAAGCAGTTCCGCATGCCGGTCCCCCTCATCCGCGGGTGGGGGCTGTCTCTCATCCCGCGGCCGGTTCGTCTGGTGCATCTCATCAGCGAGCCCATCGAGATGGACCCCCTCGACGAAGAGAACTTCGACGAGCAGGTCGAGGACGTGCATGCACAGATCGTCGAACGCATGACAGAATTGATGGCGGAAGCCAGACGGATCTAGTGCGACGGTTCGTAAGTTCATCGCCAGATGGGCTTTCGTAACGTCACACGATGTCGTGGCGCGCTTGCGCGACGCGAAGCGCTGCCGTCTCGAGCCCTTGCTTGCAGGACGACCCGGAGACGAGCGCAGCGAGGAAAGGAGGGTCGCCCGAAGGGCGGGCTCGGGATGTCAGCGCGGCCAGGTCTGTCGCACTAGCGCGTTGCCCTACTTGGTCAGAACTGCGCCTTGCTGACTGCCGGAAACGAACCCATCGCGCCCCGGCAGCGAATCGAGCGCTATCTCGTTCGGCACGGTCCAGGTCTGCCCAGTGAAGCTGATGACGTTGATCTCCCACAAGCCCTTGGGGATCGCGCTGGCGTCCACTTCTGGATTGCGAATGTCGATGGTCGCGGCCTGACAGGGGACGTTCGGATCGTTCGGCGGCTCACCCACACATAGGTCATTCCATTCTGGGTAGAAGTGCGCAATGGCCGGAGCCCAGGCGACCTTGAGCGAGCTAGCTGGAGTCGGCACATTCAGATCGACCGGAACGGCATTGAGACGCGCTTCGAGGCCAAATACGAAGTTCTCTGAACCCCAGAACTCGCCCTCGGGCAGATCGGGAGGTTCAATGCTGGGATTGCCATCCTTGTCGAGCACCGGTGCACCCGAACCATCGAGCTCAGGGGTGCCCAGGTAGGTCAGGTACACCCGCGGCCAGATGTCTTTGACGCCCAGCGCCGGGTCGTGGTCGGGATGCGAATCGAGAAGGCCGTCCCCGTCGGCGTCGACGGCGAGGATCCAGAACGCGGTCTCGCATCCAACGCTGGCTGGATCGCAGAAGTTGTTGAGGTTGGCATCGTCGTCGATGCGCACACACGGTCCATCGAGATCGAGAGGGTACTTTCCCTCGGGATCTCGGACCTGCCCCTCGTAGTTCGTGTGCACGCCAACGCCGTCCAGGTAGTACTCCTGAACGTTGGTCTCGATGGTTCCCAACTCCAGGTCCATCGGCGGGAAGCCATTGCGAACCTTGTAGGCCGGCCGCTCGGTGTCGAAGACGGTGTCGATGATGACGGTCACGTTGTCGATGTACTCACCGCCTTTCACGGTGACCCTGCCAGGTGTGGACGACGCGAAGTCCGAGAAATGCTGTCCACCCCAGTCGCCGCAAGTCGCGCCCGCCAACCCGCTCGGGAACGGACTGAAGTCGCCGTCGACGTCCATCAGACCGGTCACAATCCAGGTGCCATCGTCGACGCCGGAGACCGTGTAGGACGCCGCCCAGCCGCCCTCGACCTGGTTGAAGTCGTCGGCGTGCACGGTGGCGAAGGTCGGCGGCAACCCAGTCCCGTCTGGCGGACCCGGATTATCCGCGTTGAACACCACGATCAAGACGGTCGACGGATCCTCCGGGCCGCTGAGCACGACGCTGCCGTGGATGATGTTCAAGACCTCCTCGGCTTTTCCTGGCCGCAAGGGCGGCGTGTAGTCGCAGGCCATCAGAGCGAGGGGAAGCAGTACTGGGAGGAATCTCGACATGTCGCGCCTAGAAACTGTAGATGAAGGACCCGAAGATCCGCGACCGGAGGAATTGGCCCTTGGGGTGTTCCTGGAAGCCGTCGGCACCGGCGAGCATGTTCCAGGCGGTGACCGCGACTTCGAGCTTCTCGTCATCGGGAATCGGCCGAACGCCAACGCGACCCGACATCATGAAGCGCGCGGGGACCGTCTGAGGAGAGAGAATGAGTACGCCCGCATCGTCGAAGTCGTTTGTCGGCCAGACCTGGTCCGCGACATAGTGGGCCTGCAGTGAGAAGTCCGTCTGGAACGGCGCCCGGTACATGGATCCGAGATTGATCTTCGCCAGGCCAGGCATGCCGAAGTTCGGCGTCTCGACTCCCTTTGGCACCGGAATCGCCGCGATGTTGAGATTCGCAAACACGTCGAGGCCATCGGCGGGGAAGAATCGGGTATCGAGCTCGGTGCCAAAACCGTTGTACGTCGCATCGGTGTTGAAGAAGCCCGTGTACCCGACGTTGAAACCATTCGTGTCGGGGTTGTAGAGATGGTCTTCGATAGTGACCGAGGGCAGGTTGATCTGCTGGGAGATCTGGTTCACGTAGAAGACCAGATCGGCGACGTGGTAGTCGGTCGACTCGTCATGAATCCCAGCTTCTACCGTCGCAATTCGCTCCGGCACCGGATTCCGCAGCCCGGGAACCGTGATGTAGGCGCCCTCGGCGGGGGTGGCGAGCACGAAGTCGGTGTAGGACTCGACCATGTTTGGGGCTCGGAAGGCGGTGCCGCCGGTGGCTCGGAGACTGGTGGCTTCGGCGATCCGGTAGATGAAGGCAACGCGGGGCGAGATGGTCTGTCCGAGCGGGATCAGCGGATGGCGATCGGCACGCAGGCTGGCGACGGTTCGCACTTTCCCGACCGCGAGCTCCTCGTTCACGAACACGGAGTAATGGTTCTCTGAGTAGGGCCGGTCGAATCCACCCTCGAGGTACTCGAGCCTGATGTGCTTGTTGCGGTAGCCAAGGCCCACATTGAGCTTGTGATGGATGGAACCGGTCTCGAACTCGAACGGGTTCTCGATCTCCACGTCCACCACATCGCTGTCCACCGGCGTGAGGTTGCCTCGGATGGTGTCTCTGGGCAGGACCCACTGTGCGGTCGTGATGTTCTCGGCGTTCCAGAACGAACGGATGTGTAGATTGCCCCACGCGATATCGCCGCGCACGTAGTTGTGGGCGATGTCCATCCCGAAGTTTCCGAGGGAGCCAAGGCTGTAATACTCCATCCGACCCTTGGAGTAGCCAGCGGACACCGATGCGAATCCCTTGGTCCCGAACGTCCGATCCACGCGTCCGTTGGCCCTCAACACCTGCTGTCCGAGAGTCTGATCTTCGTAGAACGGCTCGAGGGGGCTCTTCTCGGTGATATTGAAGTCCCGGGACCACCGACCGTGCTGCTGGTATCCGGCGGCGAACCGATAGGAGTTCGGACCGACGCGACCGGACGTCATGGCCGTTCCGCGTCCAAATGCTACCGTGCCGGCATCGGCGTGGAAGAGCGCTGCGTCTCCCTCTCCAGGCAGGCGGGTGATGATGTTGATGACACCGGTCACCGCGTTGGCGCCGTAGATGGCCGAGCCCGGTCCGCGAATGATCTCGATGCGGTCGATCTCCTCCAGCGAGATCGGGAGTGCGGTCCAGATGGTGGCACCGACGAAGTCCCAATAGGTGCTCCGCCCGTCGATGAGCACGAGCACCTTGTTGTTGAGCTCGCGGTTGAAGCCGCGAATGGAGATGTCGGCGTGGCCGCCGCTCAGCTGCATCACGTCGAGTCCCACCACGCGGCGCAGGAGCTCCGGAATCGTAGTCGCACCCGAGAGGCGAATGTCCTCCGCCGAGATCATGGAGATCGTCGACGGGGAGTCGAGGGGGTCCTGACCGTAGCGCGACGCGGTGACCACGATGCGCTCATAGGCGTCGGTGACCAGACCTACGTCGGATTGGCCCTCCAACTGGATGTCGGGCACGTCGGGAATGGACTCCGCGATCTCGATCCCCTCGATCTGTATGCCCGCTGCGACCCCGGCATTCGTCGCCGCATTCGAGGTGGCACGGGCCTGGGAATCAGAGCCGCCACGGTCCTTGAGGGCAATGGAGAGCGCTTCCAACTCTCGGGCGATGCCCTCCAGGCGAGCGCGCTCTTCGTCCGAGAGTGTGTTGTCGCCGCCCTCGGCCGTCGTGATCTCATCGACCGTGGCCGGAGCGCCGATCCGCGCCTCCAAGACCTGGATCATCGGGTCGATCTGCGCCTGCTTCTCGGCTTCCTGGTCCCGGTACTGCCGGAAATACGTCAGGGCGTTCCGCGGGTCATCGAGATCCAGGTAGGTCTGGGCAATGTTGTAGAGGGTCGCCGGGTGTGGGAAGGCCTCCTGGGCGGCCAGGAACCGCTGCAGGGCGATGTCGAAGTCTCCGTCGGCGGCAGCCGAGAGGCCGGCGCGGAAGTGTCGCCGGGCGTCATCCTTGGGCTCTGCAAGGGCCTGAACGGACAGGGCCAACAACAAGACGCTCAGGAGTGGGGCAAATCTCAAGCGGGATCCTCGACCTCGTGAGGATTGCAATTGGTCAGCCCCGCGTCAACTCAGCGTTGTCGTGCGACCCGTGTTGTGACCCCGAGGATCCGGGCCAGGCTCGCAAGCGCGCCCGAACTGGCATCCCCGGAAAAATGATTGTTGCGTGCCGAGCACCCACGGGGAGATTCGTCTACACTTCCCCAATGGCGCGTCTGCTGGCCGCAACATTCACGGTCCTGCTGACCGCCTGCACCTCCGATGACGGGGTCAGCGCGGACACCGGAGACCTCCGCGAGGACATCGACAGCGACGTGGTCGGCATGATCCGAAGCCTCGACGGCGCCGGGCAACCTCTGGGACAGCTACGCCTCGGCGGAAACACCCAGGACGCGAACGACAACGGCATCGCCATTACCCTGCACATCCCGCCCGGCTCCATACCCGCGCGCGGGTTGCTCGATGGACATGCCCAATCCCACGTACCCGTCGATGTGGTGACCGGCTGGGACTCGACGGCGCAGTTCTACCTGACGCCATTCACCCAGTACACGTCAGGGGTGACCGATGGCGCGGCGCAGATCTCCGAGCCCGGCGTCTTCGAGTTCGCCTTCCCGGCTGGAGCGCTCGAGTACGACGGAGAGCCAGCCAACGAAGACCTGACCACCGACATCGCGGTCGTCGATCGGGCCGGGACGCTCGCCATGCCCGGAACGCTGAATGCGCTCTCCTTGGACACGGTGGTCGAACCCATCGACCTCTTTCACGCGATACGCATCGCGCCCCCCGAGGGTGAGCCCTGGAAGCTCGTCGACTCGGCGACGCTGTCCATCGACATCGCCCCCGATGATCCGATGAGAAACGCCGGAAA
>Ga0315336_1001759_pt1 | contig 38367 bp, 32 predicted proteins | sample ASW5metaG_FD_204512 | JGI IMG/M metagenome (GOLD analysis project Ga0315336, IMG submission 204512) | Ammonia-oxidizing marine archaeal communities from Monterey Bay, California, United States - ASW #5 | ecosystem: Environmental > Aquatic > Marine > Intertidal zone | place: USA: California... | reverse complement strand
TGGTCCGACACGGGGCGGAGCCGCCGTGCCACGTTTTTGGACCGGGGTAGAGAGCGGATGTTGTCGAAGCGTGCGGGCTCCATTCGTGGACTTTGCGTTGTCTTTTCATGATCCGACACGGGGCGGAGCCGCCGTGCCACGTTTTTGGCCCGGGGTAGAGAGCGGATGTTGTCGAAGCGTGCGGGTTCCATTCGTGGACTTTATGTTTTCTTTTCATGGTCCGACACGGGGCGGAGCCGCCGTGCCACGTTTTTGGCCCGGGGTATAGAACGGATTTTGTCAAAGCGTGCGGGTTCCATTCGTGGACTTTATGTTTTCTTTTCATGGTCCGACACGGGGCGGAGCCGCCGTGCCACGTTTTTGGACCGGGGTAGAGAGCGGATGTTGTCGAAGCGTGCGGGTTCCATTCGTGGACTTTATGTTTTCTTTTCATGGTCCGACACGGGGCGGAGCCGCCGTGCCACGTTTTTGGCCCGGGGTAGAGAACGGATTTTGTCGAAGCGTGCGGGCTCCATTCGTGGACTTTGTGTTGTCTTTTCATGATCCGACACGGGGCGGAGCCGCCGTGCCACTACTCGAATGCCGGGATTCTTTCCTATTCTTTTTCCGCCAGGGGATTCTCATCCGTCCAGCGCAGGTCATCGTAATAGAAGAATGCGTTTGGATCGTCGGCATGGGGACCTTCGAATGCGAGCGATTCGAGTTGATCAAATCGTTGGGCGAACGTAAACGGACCTGCCGGGCTTTTCTTGCTGTCGAGATAGAGATCGAATTCCTGGGTTTCCCGGTCCATGACCAGGGTAATTCGAAGCCAACGCTTGCGCCGCCACTTGTGACCTGTGTCAACGATCTCTCCGGGATCGGATGACGATTTTCCCGCTTTCATCACCGCGATCGCACCGTCGTCCTTAAAATGCACATCCATGAAGTCGCGGCCGGAAGGATGATCGAACATTCGGGCTACTACGCAGTATTCGCTGGAGGAGCAGCGGGGGTAGACGCGAAAGTCGTAGTACTGAACCGGAGATGTAATGGGTTCAACTCCTTCACCCCCGTCAAACCTTCGACGGGCTTTGGCCCGCGGGCCTCCCAGCTCGAGGGCGCGTTTTCCGCGATTGCTGAGTTTTTCCTGGACCGTCGCGGCCTCTCCCGTCTGTTTCCATTGATACGTTTCGGATTGCTCGGGCTGGCCTTCCGACAGAGGGCCCGGAGTGTACTCTTCAAAATCGATGTGAAACAGATCTGCGGCGGATGACGCAGAAACCACAATCATGCCGGGGAGGGCGGCAAGGACAGGCCGAAGAACAAGTTTGATCATGAGATGGGCCGCAGTCATTTCCGGTCGAAAAATGTCGGCGGCACGTCGTTGCCCAGGTCGGCCCAGGGATCGAGGCGGTCATTGATTTTTTCGTTTGTAACATGCCCGTCAATCCAACTGATATTGACTCCGTCCAGATGCCGCGCGTCCGGCATGTGATCGTTGCTGATGGCGTCGTTGATGATGTAGGAACCGCGGGGTTCTCCGTTGGCGCCGGCAAACGGGCGAATGGAATCGGTGAGAAGAATCGTGGCGACCGGCTGGGCGATGTCCGTCTGCGTTGCGGTGGGCAACGTGAAACCGATGTCCCGAAAGCTGCTTCCAATGTGGAGATAGTTGTACCCGTAGTGAATGAATTGTTCGTTGACTCCGTATTGTCCCGCGACGTCTGAACCGACCAGCGAGGGGCAGATCTGAATGCCTCCGCGAAATTTGTAGTACCCCAGCTTTTCGCTCAGAAAGCGGGGCCAGTCGTCAAAAATTCCGGCTTTGGGATCGTGATATCGGACGAATGAACCCTCGTGGTCGTTGACATATTGCAGGTGGACGTACCCCAGGTTCTTGATGTTGCTGAAACAGAAAGCCATGATCCCGGATCGGCGGGCCTGCTGCACCGCGGGGACCAGCAGCGCGGCCAGGATCGCGATAATTGCAATCACCACCAGCAATTCGATCAGGGTAAAACCTGTGGCTCTACCGTTGCATCGACAGGGCCGCCCGGCTGGGGAAATTGCAGTCATGTTCCACGAATACCTTACCGTTATCAGGGCCCGCGGGCAAATCCAACGGAAACCTGCCATTTTTGACCTTCGATTTTCGTCATTCCTCAATTCCCCGCTCTCCCCTTCCGGCGAGGACGTACTCGCACAGCTCGTCGATTCTTCCCGTGTAGTAGAGCTTCTCCAACGTATTTTGATCCAGTCCGGCATGCGCCACGATATCGGCGAATACTTTTTCCCGGAGCCAATATCCATTGTCGTATTTTTCGCGCCGGGTGGTGGCCGTCAGGTGCCGCGAATACCCCTGCGGGACGTCCAGGTGCCTCCGTTCGCTGAGTTCCGCCCTGGATGGGCGCGGCACTGACTCGCGGTCCAATTCCTGGGATCGATTCATTCCAGCCTTTACAGCAACCTGGTGCAATTGCTGCGCATCGTTCCACATCAGGTCGCAGGCTTCGCCGTACAGGGCGGACATCTTGTCAAAGCCGGCCTTCACGGGTGTGCCTTCGAAGTCGGCGGGCTGGAGCGGTTGACCGTCCCACGTCGCAATCGACCAGCCCGTCATCGGGGTTGTAACTCGCGGGTCTATCAAATCGCACACATCGGGACGCGGAATGGTATCGTCCGCATAGTCGAGAAGCGATACGAGGCGTTCAACCCGCTCGGTCGGCGCTTCCGTGCCGAATGTACCGGTGTATTCGACGGTGAGGTATTCGATCCTGTCGATGAATCCGTTGCCGTCGGTATCGGTATAGCGAACGCGCGGGTAGCGAAGCCCGACCGGTGGCTGGGGACCGTCGTCCGGCCGGCTGCTCACCATCGCGAAGTATGCCTCTTCCCCTTTGTACCAGGCGAGGGCGTCGACGTCCCAGGCGGCGAAGTCGGCATGGTAGAGATGAATCCGCCGGTCGAACTTTCCGATATACAGTTTCCCTCGACCGAGGAACCGGCTGTCGCGCTCATACCGGTCTCCTATTCTGTCGCTGAGCACAAAAACCTCGGGTTCATAGCGGCTGAACATCTCCTCCCAGCGGTTGTCGTCGCCGTCCTCGTCGAATTGCAGCCAGACGCTCAACCATCCGTCATAATCGGTGGCGATCCGGTACCCATCCAGGTACGGCATGTACCGCCGAATCTCTTCCAGGCGCGTCTTTCGTTTGTTCTCGGAGAGAAATTCCGCCGCCATCATACCGGTCATGCCCGGAATCCGGTCCATGTAGTGCGCGTACTCCAGCGGACGGTCCGCGCCGGGTGTTTTTTCAGCACGAAATCGCTGATCGCCGACAAAGGTCATCTGCATGTCGAGGGAGTGCCACCGCTGCGGACCGGTGTTCCCGTTCAGTTCGAAGGAAATCTCGATCTGTTCAAACCGGCTGAAGTGCCGGGTCCGGCTTTCATCGCGATTCGCGGACGAATTTCTCATGGACATGTTGTTGAAGCCGTCCCCGTTGAAATCGTACCACGCCAGCGGGTTCTCGATGCCCGTCTGCACCTCATGCGTGTACGCATTCAAGAAAAGACCGTTGCCATGAACGTTCATGACGTACTTTCCGCCGTCGAGTGACCGGTTCTCATAGCCGTAGCCGAATTCCTTCCAGTCGAGATACGACATCTCCCGCTCGCCGTTCAGATTGATGTGTAGTTTGCTGCAGAGGTTTTGTCCCGGATAGGCGTGATAGAATTCGGCTTCGGGGTCGCCGTCGTGGTTGAGATCGAGAACCTTGTAGTACCAGTCCCCGGGATCGTCGAACCGGCCGGATTGATCCCGATCGACGAGGATGGCGTAGCCGCCCCATCCACTTCGCATAGGGTTCCAGGTCATCGGCGGCTCCTCCCCAACGCTGAACGCCTCATTGAAATAGGCGTCCCAATCGCGGGATTCGTGTTCGGTAGGCCACGGCAGGGCGCCGTTGTCACTGACGAACGCCATCGTCCTGCCGTTCCAGGTTGTGATCAGGGTGTCGGGTTTGCCGTCGCGGTTGAGATCGTTATATCCCCAGGTGAGAATGGGGTGCCGTGCGGTGTCGTACTGGAGGCCGGCCTCCGGTCGTGGTTTCCGGTTTTCGGTGTTCGGTTGTCGGGTTTCGGGTTTCAGGGCGGCAATTTTTATGGGATTTGAAGTTGAAAATCGAACATCCAACATTGAACTTTCAACATCGAAGGAAGAGGCGGGGGACTCCTGCCGCTTCGATGTTCGAAGTTCATTCCGGGTCAAAACATTACCCGAAAATTCGGGAACAGAAGCATCCCCCGGGGCCGGGCTCTCGTCGACCCCCTGATTGGGTTTCCGGAGGGAGACCTGGAGAGAAGTTCCGGCCTCAGTCACAGATGAGACCGACAATGCGGTAATGAAACCAAGAGAAATTCGACCTATCATTCTGAACATCCGCCTTCAAATTGGATTATTGAAAAACTCCATCTGTAAGTTTCCACGGACCTGGAGTATACTGGTCCCCCGCACATAAACCCAATTGATATCGTAAAGAGACAACGAGCCATGAATCCGCACAAGAAACTGCTTCAACCATTTGCCCGATCCCGAGTACCCGTTCTGTGCGTCCTGGGAATGGGCCTCATTCTGGCCGCGGCGCATTCGTCCTATGGAGCCATTTTCGACGTTACGACGTTCGGCGCGAATGGAAACGACGCGATCGAAGATACGACTCCCTTTCGCAACGCGGTAAATTCACTCCAGGAAAACGACACGTTGCTGATTCCGGAGTCGAGTGGGAATTACATCGTGGCCAACAACGCGAATTTCGCGATAAACGACCCGGGAGTCAACGTCCTCGTGCGGGGCCGGGTGGTCACGATCGGCCCCGCCATTCCGGGCAACCACATGTTCATCGTCACCGCGGACCGGTGCTCGTTCACGGGCGAGGGGGGCATCCTCGAAGGAAGCGGTTCCTACGTGATCAACACGGATCTCAACGATCCGGCCCTGATTCGCTTCTTTGGCGTAAACGACTGTGCGGTGAGCGGTCTCCGGCTGCGGAACGGACCGCGTTTCTGGATTTTCATGCACGGCTCGAAACGGCTTTCTATCCGGGACTGCATCTTTGAAGGGGGGCCGACGTCGTTCAGCATTCAAAGCCAGGGGATCTACATGTGGGGCGCGCAGGATGTCCTGATCCGCGGGAACCGGTTCGTGGCCGACTCCGGCGGGGGGCAGGCGGGTTCCTGGATCGGCAGCACCAGCACCGCTTCCAACTTCGGGATCAGCATCCTGGGCAACCAGTTCGATGGATGCCACGATCACGCGGTGTATTGTTCCGGCATTTTCCACAGCGTCATCGCCGGCAACGTGGCCACCGGCACCGGCGGCACCGTTCTGAAAACAACGGGCACGGATAATGTCATTGCCAACAACAACGTGTACGACGCCCATACGGGCGGCATCGAGATCCGCAACAGCGCCCGGTGCGTGGTGGCCAACAACCTGGTGAAGGATTTCGGGTTCGTCGCGGTCGAGGTGACCCTGTTCGGCAGCGGGGCGGGCGGCAACTACACCGAGAATCTGATCACCGGAAACACGATCCTGGCGAACCCATCGAACCCCACGATATACGAGGGGATTCGGGTCAATGCGCCGATGGACTGCTCCCGCACGAAGATCAGCGGCAACCTGATTGTCGGGGGAGGCGGGAGCGGCGGCAACCCGGCGCTCACCGTTCGAGGCGGAATCGCCAGCTATGCGGTCGCGATTACCGGCAACACACTGGACCAGTGTCCCGGCGACGGGATCGTCCTCGATCGGGTGAATGCCAGCATCATCTCCGACAATATCGTTCGTCTGACCGGCGGAGGCACTTCCATACAACAGCTGAATGTAACCGAAGCGAACATGGTCACCGACAACCTCTTTTGAAGCATTTCATGCGTTTCAAATCCCTCATGTATGCCCCGAAGTTCATGATGCAGAATTTCTCGATGTGGAGCCGGGTTCCCCACATTCTTGCTGCTCTTGCGGCCGTTCTGCTTCTACCAGGCACGGTTCTTGGCGCGATCATTGACATCACGACCTTCGGTGCCGACGGGAGCGATGAGATCGACGACACGGTTGAAATCCGCGCGGCGGCCGATGCCCTGCAGGAGAACGATATCCTGCTGATTCCGGAATCGAGCCTGTACTACAAGGTGACCCACGACGCGAACCTTGCGATCGACGAGCCGGGTGTGCACGTCGTCGTTCGGGGACGTGTTCTCATGACCGGCACCCCGACCCCGAGCAATCACATGTTTATCGTCACGGCGGACCGGTGTGCGTTCCGGGGAGAGGGAGGAGTCCTGGAGGGAAGCGGGTCCTATCTCGCGAGCACGGATGCCGACGATCCCGCGCTGATTCGCTTTTTCAACGCGGATGATTGCTCCGTGAGCGGCCTCCGATTGAAGAACGGGCCTCGTTTCTTGATTTTTTTGGGCGGGGCGGAAAGGTGTTCGATTCGGGATTGCGTCTTTGAGGGAGGACCGACCCAGCTCACGGCTCAGAACCAGGGCATTTTTCTCCGGGATTCCAACTACATTTTAATTCGTGGAAACCGGTTCATGGCCGATGCCGGCGGCGGGCAGGCGGGTTCGTGGATCGGGAGCGCCGCCGCCCACGCCCATACGGGCATCAGCATCCTGGGAAATCAATTCAGCGGCGCCCACGAGCACGCCGTGAATTGCTCGGGTATGTCCTACAGTGTGATCGCCGACAATATTGTCTCCAATGCCCTGGGTGTTGCGCTCAGGACCGATGGTTCCGACAACGTGATCGCTAACAACAACATTCGCACGGCGGCCGGCGGCGGTATCGAGATCGGGAACGGTGCGCGATGCGTGATCGCCGGCAACAGGGTGAAGGATTTCGGGTGGGTCGCCGTGCAGGCCGCCATGACCGGCGACGGCGGTGGCGCAGGCGGCGTGTACACGGAGAACCTGATCATCGGCAACTCGCTGCTGGCGGGCGCCACGAATCCAGTCGTGCACGAGGCGATCCGAATCCTCGCGCCGGTGGACTGCTCGCGCACGAAAATCACCGGCAACCTGATCGTGGGAGCGGGCCGCGACGACGATAATCCGGCCATCTCCGTCGCCAGCGGATCGCCCAGCCATGCCGTGTCCATTACCGGCAATACTTTCGACCAGTGCCCGGGCGACGGGATTGTCATCGACAACGTCAACTACAGCATCGTTTCAGACAATGTCATTCGTCTCACCGGGGGAGGCATTCCGTTTCAGTCCGTGAACGTGACGGAGACGAACAAGGTCACCGACAACCTGATTGACGGAACCTTCCCACCCCTGGCCATCCAGTCCCTGTCGCAGGCCGGCAACGAGGCCACACTGCAGTGGAACATGGGAACCGGCACCGCCTTCTCCGTAGGTTGGACCGAGGACCTGGACCAATGGAACGACCTGCCGGTCGGGTATACGGATACGTGGACGGATACGAATGTGAACGGGACCGCGGAGAAGTACTATCGCGTGGGAACGGAGTGAACATCGAACATTGAACATCGAACATCGAACATCGAAGTGCTGTGGTTCTCTCTCCGTTCCTTCGATGTTCAATGTTCGATATTCAATGTTCGATGTTCAATCTGTTAACTCGACGGGCTCGTCGTCGTATAGTTCCCCGACGAATGAACGGCTTCGCCGCTGGCGTTGATGATGCCGTTGAGGGGACGGGTATCGCCGAACGAGATGTTTTCGGTGATGTGGAAGATCCGATCGGAACTGTGATTCAAATCGGCCCCGTAGACTGGATTGCCGGCGTTCTGGTCCTCGGTGGATTTCTGCCCGAAAGAGTTTCCGGTGATTCGAACACGTCCAGTGGCCGCGCGCAATGCGATGGCGTTGTCCCCGATTTCGTCGAAGTAGTTGTTTTCGACGCGCGTATCGACGCAGGATCCGATGTAGATCACCGGGAACCCGCCGTTCGGCGCGCGGCCCTTGAGGAAAAAATGATTATTGTACACGTAGGCGCCGAGACTCCACCGGGTCGTGCCGCCGGACACGTTGACGCCGTACCCGCGGAGCTTGTTTGGACTGGCGAATTCGCAGTGGACATAATTTCCCGTGACCCAGCAGGGTCCCCCGGCATATGCGCTGGCGTCACCGGAACTCTGGGCCGACGAGATGCCCAGCTTCGTATTCCGGACAATATTGTCCGAGATGTGGACGTTCCAGCCGCCGTGCCCGTCGATTCCCTCCCAGGGAATGTCATCGATGTAGTTCCCGGTGATCCACCAGTTGCGGCAGAATGGATGTTGATTTTCCGCCCCCGGCCAGCCCGTGGACTCATGCGTGAGCGAGACCCCGTACGCATTGGTGGTGTCCGGATTCGGCGTCGTACCGGGCTTGATGCACTGCACGGTATTGTGTTCGAACCAGCCCCAGTCACAGGACATGAACATGGCGCCCGCATTCCCAATGTCCTCGAATCTGCAACCGACCACGCGAATGTAATTCACGAATTGCGCGTGAAGCCCGCGGGCGCCGACGTTTTTGAAATCGCAGTTCTCGATATGCAGACCTTGAAAGGGGGACGCCGCGGAGTTTCCCTGCACCTGCACGAGGTTTTCACCCGGAACATACACGCCGCCGGCCGGGCCTTCGAGCCGGAGGTTGAACAGGGAGAATCCGGGGGCAGTGACATTCAGACCCTGGACCGAGGTGCCGAGCGAATTCCATTTCAACAGGGGGCGTTCGTCGCCCGCGCCTTCCCCGATGAAACGGATCCCGGGGCGATCGACGACGGTGGCCGACATCTGGTAGGGGGATCCGGACGCCGGGAAGAACAAATCGCCCCCGTTCGGCATGGTCGCGAGGGCCGCCGCCACGGACGGAAAGTCGGTGACCACCACCGGTCGCGCCGCGTGTGATTCGAAAGGAAAGGACCCGGTCCCGCCCCGCGCGGAAGATGCCGCGAATCCGGCGTAGATGGACGCACCGGCCGTGAACCCGGCCATCGCCTTCATGGCATTCCGGCGGCCCGCATCCGCATCGGGCGGCGGTGGAATCTGATCCGGGAGTTCGCTCATCTATTCCCCTGCCTCAAATTCGCCATACACCATGACATGGATCGAACCTTCGCCCACGGGCGCATAATTCGTGGCGGTGATGGAGATGCTCACCGCATCCCCCGCGTTCACGGGAACGCTTCCTGGTGGTTGCATCGCAGAGGCAAAGGGGTTGGCATTGTCCGCGGTCACGGTGAACCCGGTGGCGACTTCGTTGACGAACACCTCGGCCTGTAAGCTGCCGCCGGAAAGGGAGCCGGCTTTCTGTATTACGAGGGCTGTCAGGTCGCCATCGAAAGGCGAGGCCAGAGCGCCGAGACGCGTACCCGCGACGTAGGTCGGCACCGCTCCGTTCGCGGCCGGCCCTCCCGTGGACCAGTGCCCGAGTTTCATCTTGTCCACTCGCACGTTTTCGGCCACCACCGCGTACGGCACCGCCACCAGGCGCTGCCGTGGCAGCATCGGGTCGCCGTCGATGGTCACTTCGAGCCACGCCTCTCCCGTTCGCAGAACCGCCAGCAGCGCCGGCAGGTCGGCGCCGAATGAAAACGAGTACAGGCCGTTCTGCACGGGGACCTGGCCAACCGCCTCCGAGTAGGAGGACACCCCGGTCGTGTCATTGGTGTAGACATCGACGGACACGGTGACGTTGCCGCTGATCGGATCTCCCTGGCTGTCGACCAACCGCCCCTGGTAGTTGATCGCGGCGGGCACCGCGGCACACACCGGGAGGGCCAGGAGCAAAATCCCAAAGGCAATCGATTTACGGCTAGTGCACAGGATCATTTGGTTCTGACCACCATGTTCTGGTTGCGGAGTCGGACAACTCAGCCTTGGAGTCGGCGGTCCCCGCCGTAGCTGCTCCTTCCATGGAATAGAATGAGCAGGAGAAGTGGCTGGCAAAGACCGGGCAAAGCGCCGTGGATGTGAAGGGCGATCGTCTCAACCGGTCAAGCTGCTCTTTTTCATTCCATCGGTGGGCAATCACGGCGGGGATCCGCCTTCGCGCTCCGCTAGCTACGGCGAGACAAGTCGCCGACTCCACGGTTTGGTTGATCGATCGCCGGAGCACTCCACTACTCATGAACTCTCACCCTGAAATATGTGAATGCCTCGAGCGCCGCGTTGGTGCTGAAGGTGGTGGTCTCGAACCACGGCGCGTCCCCGCCGGATGCCTGTACGGTTTCGAGGATCACCGGATTGGATTCGAGCTGCTCCAGGGTCATGGCGGCCTGCAGTTCATACTGCCGGCCGCCGCGGCTCTGCCACCCGGCGATCGTGCCGGATCCTTCCGGATCGAGCAAGACGAGCCGCAGCAGGCTGCCGGCGTCGAGCGGGTTCGTGCCCGCAGCGGACTCCTGGCCGTCGCTCGCGCCGTCCTGGTCTGAATCGGCCGTGAACAGGTCCGTACCGGTGACCGGTGTATGTGCCGTACCGGTAAGTTCCGCCTCGTCATACAGCCCGTCATTGTCGTCATCGGGATCATTTTCATCCGCGAATCCATCCTGGTCGTTGTCCAGATCGGGCCGATTGACGAATGTCTGCAGAAATCCGCCGTAGGTAACGTGCCCGGTCCCGGAGGCCAGGCCCGCGGCGATTCCCTGGCCGACGGCACTGACCGAATGATAGGCGGCATTTGATACGGCTCCGCCTGTAGAATCCGTGACCCGGGCCGTCTCAGCGGTTTGAGCGTGCAGATCCTGAAGCGGCAGCCAGGCGATCGCGGCGCAGGAGGGGGCAAAGAGCAGCCCGAAGATCCGATTTTCCACTAGTAAACGGCACATGACCCACAAATTCCGGGGCGGACGAGTTCGGAACGATAATGCCGGTACCCGGAAAGGTCAAACGAGGCCGAAATCCCCGCTTGCATCGGTCGAAACGGCACCGGGAGACAATCCTTCGAGGTTTTTCCCGCAGCCACAGCACATTTGAATTGCATTTCTCCTTGAAAATCCGGGATAATATACGTTCCGAACTGAACCCCAGAACCGCACCGGAGCAGGAGCCAGCCGATGAAATTGTTGTCCGAATCGCCGACCATTCAATCCGTGTGTGTCCCCGTGATTGCCTCCCTCGCACTCCTTGCCGGGCTTCCCGTCGGGGTGCAAGCGGGATTCGAAGACGGATTTGACACCTACACCAACGGAGTACTCGCCGGGCAGGGCGACTGGGTGGCTGACCCGAATTCAGATAAGATTCTTGTGGCCGACAGTGCCGCGGCGATTTCCAGTCCCAAGGTGCTGCTGATCGATGACGACGATTCCACCTCGTACGGGGTAGCCAGCGACGTGGACGGGCGCATCAACGGCAATTTTTCGTTTCACGCCCGACACTTGAACAACAATCTCGCAGATCATTCCAACCCCGGGGTCAGAATGTTCGCGACGGTCGCGAATTCCGCGGCGCCGGATCCGTTTTTCCAGGTCTCTTTTCTCAACGACGGGATCAGCTGGCTGGGGTTTGCGCCAGGCGGTGTCGGAAACGGGACGGTATCAAACGTCGTGAGCACGTTGACCTGGTACAAATTTGAAATCTCCTTCGAACTCGGCCCCAACGGTGGCAACAACCTGGTCGATCTCATCGTGACTGAGTCAATCTCCGGAAACCCGGTGATGTCCACGAATCTTACGTTCGTGAACAACCAGGGAAACCGGTACCTTCTGGGCCGTATCGGCGTCAGTTCCGGCAGCAGCCATGACCCGGCGCAGTATGAGTTCGACGATTTTAACCTGGATGCGGGTCCTACGAACTGCCCGCCGGTGGCTGCGGCCCTCTACGATGATTTCGACGCATACGCCACCGGCGACCTGTTCGGAAACGGCTCCTGGCAGCCGGTCGGAGGATCTTCCACCACCGGCGTCAGCGTGATCGAAATTCCCGACCCGATTTCCTGCTTCAACGTGGTGGAAATCGTGGACGCCGATGCCGACAGCCGTGGAATAGCGGCCGATGTAGAGGGGGGCGATACGGGACAGTTCCAGTTCTATGCGCGGCCCTACGGGAACAATCCGCAGAACAATTCCGGCCTGAGCGTCAGGATGTACGCCACGGTGCCCGCTTCGGGCGCGCCGGACCGGATTTTTCAGGTCGGATTCGACCCGGGCAGCGATCGATTCGTCTGGACCCGGTGGGGCGCCGGAGACGGCAGCGGTGGAGCCACGTTCTTTTCCGGTTTCGGAGAGGTTACGGACGGGACGTGGTACCGGTTTGACGTGGACTACGAGTTTCTGCCCAACCTGGACAAGCAGATCGACCTGACCATTGTTGAAGCGGAGAGCGGCGCGACCATCGTGTCGAATAACATCCTGGTGGTGAATAACCAGGGTGGCCGGGACCGGATGGGCCGGATCGAATTCCTGACCGGCAGCACCCACGACCCCACCAGATTCCAAATTGACCACATCAGCCTCCCCTCATTGCAGGATTTCTCGCTGACGAGCGCGAACGCGAATCCGGGGGCGAACCAGATGGTGATCACGTGGGACAGCCAGGCCGGTGCCACCTACGAAGTACAGCGCAGCACGGATCTGGTTAACGGAACCTTCCTGATCCTGCAGACCGCCATTCCCGCATTCCCGCCATCTCAGACCTATACGGATACGGTGACGGGAATTCCAGGGGCGGCGTACCGGATTAAGGCGAATTGAAGAGAAACGGAATGAGAGTCGAAAACTCGACATTGATCATTGTATTTCACAATACGCTGATCGGCAGTCGGATACGGTCATTGAACTTGGTTAGATCTTGACTGGATCGCCGGGGTTTTGTAGTCGTTAACAACTTACATATCACGACCGCTCTCGAAGCGGCACGAAGCAGCAAGAGGAGTCAGGCCGTAGCAGGCGGCCGGAAAGGTAAAGTCATGAAAAGAAACATATACATAACTTCGCTGATGGTAGGACTGATGTCTGCGTGGAGCGCATTCGCATCTGTCGGTGACAATTTCGACAGCTACACCGCCGGCACGGATCTGAACGGTCAGGGCGGTTGGACCGCCAGCGCCGTGTACGATATCTTTGCCGATGGAACGGCCCCTTCATCGCCGAACTCCGTCCAGGTGACCGATGTGGACGCTTCCAGTCATGACGCGAGCATCATAACCACCGAACCGGTGCAGGGCGATGGGCGCCTGATCTGGTACGCCAAGCACGATGCGAGCAACAATCTTAGTGACAACTCCGGTTTCAATGTTCGGCTCCATGCAACGTTGGATACCCTCGGTGCCGGCGCGGACAAGATCTTCCAGGTCGGGTTCGACCCCGGCAGCGATCGATTTTCCTGGACCCGGTGGGCCGCCGGAGAGGGCGGCGGTGGAGCAACGTTCTGGTCCAACCCGGGGGATGTCGCCCTTGACACGTGGTATAAATTCGACGTGGACTACTTCATCGACCAGGGAACCTTCGACAAGACAGTGGACTTGAAGATCTCCCTCGCGTCGGGCGGTTCTCCGATCGTGTCGACATCCGTGCCCATTGCCAACAACCAGGGAGGGCGCGGCCACATGACGTCCATCCGGTGGACGACGGGTAGCACACACGACCCTTCCATCTGGTATCTCGACAGCGTTGAGAATATCCCGGAACCGGCGAGCCTCGTCCTCCTCGGCCTCGGTGCAGCGATGCTGCTGCGCTTTCGCCGCCGGTAATCAGGAGTTAAGAGTTTCTACACCTGCTCCTGCCGGATCTTCCGGCAGCGAGCAGGTTTCTTTTGTCCATCGATAACGCTATATAGCGTTTCGTTTGCTCCTTCGTTGTCTTCGTTCCCTTCTGTTCAAAATCCGTTTCACTTGTCATCCCGGCGGCGAGACGAGAGACTCGGCGTTCCGATGGTAGATCTTTTCCAGGACCGCGCCGGGCAGTTTCAGCCGCATCAGAAAGCGGTGCAGATCCTGTTCGTAGTAGTCTCTTCCGAACAGCAGGCGGTTCGCGTAACGCTTCAGGAAGTGAACGGCGTTGGCCCGGTCGCGTTGCAGCGCGTACAGCGCTGAACCGGCGGAGAGATCCGCGTACAGATTCCGGTGCTTGTTGAAAAGCCGGTAGAGCCGGCCGCGTTCCCGGACTCGCGTTCGCGGATATTGATCCGGGTTCCGGTCCGCGTCCGCGCTGATTTCCCGCCAGAAACCGGGCGCGTGTCCGACGAACGTGGTGTCCGGGCACGCCTCCAGGGCCCGCTCCAGGTTGTCGATCGTTCCCCCGTACCAGTTTTCGAAATAGGCCGGCGGACCTTTCTTTTGCGGCATATACGGAATGTCGAGGTGCAGCACGACCGGGAGCTTCAATTCCCCGGCCGTATAGAACAGTTCAAGGCACCGGGGATCATCAAACGGCAGTTGAAACTTCCATTCGCCGCAAACTTTCACATCGTAGATTCCAACCGCGGAGCGAAGCATATTCGGCGCGTTCCGCTTGATGGGATGCGGGCAGTACCCGAGCACGAAGCGGTCCGGATGACGATCCCGGGCCCGGACAAGGTCCTCCAACGGAATCCCGGTATGTTTTCCATCCGGCTTCACGTTGACCGGATTCAGTATTTCGTAATACCGCGGATGAACCGGGTCGATGTCGGTGATTTCCCACGTGAGTAGCCAGGCATATTCGATCCCGTGCGAATCCAGGTCCGCAATCAGTCCGGCATCATCCCGGTCATTCCAGTACACGTGCTGGTGGCTGTCGACGATTCGAGAAGGTTGGCTAGATGTCATGTTTGCTAATCCGGTCCTGTTTTGATCTCTCTTAATCCCAATCGTGATCGCAATCCTAATCGATTAGGAAACAATCTGAAACCTTGTTTCTGAATCCCTGTGATTGAGATTAAGATGCGTGAAAACTGTGACACTGTGTGACAGGTCGCATTTGTTTGAGAGCTCATCGAAATCGGTTGACGATTGAAGAACTCTCCATCTGCATGATCAGGAGCGCCACCGCTTGTTTCTGAGTCCTTGCGTAACTGACTGCAACAGAGCGAACATAGAAGTGCCCTGGTTCTTTTTCCTCTTCCTTCGATGTTCGAACTCAGACATTCGGAACAATCTGACCCGAGTCGCAGGCCAACCTTGTTTCTGAATACGCCTGATTCTTCAATCTTAATCCCAATCCTAATCTCAATCTTTATCGATTAGGATTAGGATTGGGATTGGGATTAGGATTGGGATTAGGATTGGGATTAGGATTGCGATTAAGATACATGGAAAACTGTGACACCGTGTCACAGGCCGCACTGACACCTGAGACCGCACTTGACTCACATCACCCCACCAGCTCCCGAATCGCTTCTTTCATCACCTCTTCCACCCCGGGCGCGACGAAAGAGTCGCGGGGTTCGTATCCACCTTCTTCGTACGAGCGGTCCAGACAGATGTAGCCGGGCCCGCAATCGCCATAAGAGGGAACCGCGGTGAATGGCGTGCAGCTTTGCTCCTGCGCGAAGAGCTGGTATTCGACAAATGATTCCCCGGGCAGATGAAGGATCGTGACCGTTTCGTCAATGCGCAGGCATCCAAAGGGAATCGGAATCTCCTGCCGGCGCAGTCCCGCCAGGCGAATGGCCGCCCAGGTCGGCCGCTTTCGAACATCCGCCCCGCCGGACACCAGGTCGAGTAGCTCCTCCTCGGTCAAATCGTTGCGAGGGGGCAGGTGTACATCCTTGACCCGCCAGGAGACGCTTTGCACAGGGACAGGTTCCGCGCCCTGTTCCGACGCAACCATTGCGTCGGAAATGCGCTGTGTAAAAAGATCCCGGTTTTCGTGCGCACCGTCATTGTACTTTCCCGCGGTAATATTCCCCGCGCATTCGTTGAAAAAGATGTGGGCGGTGTCCGGATCCGTTTCGTTGAACCGGTCGCGCGCCAATCCGAGAAAATCCGGAGTCACGACGAGATCGTTGTCATAACTGGTATTGTGGACCGCGTAATAGTGCAGGGAGGCTACTTTCCGGTCGTTGTTCCACAGGCTCAGCGTCTTGAGGAAAGGATCGATCAGGCCCTCGGGCGCTGCGCGGACTTCCGGGTCGGGCGTTACGGTCCATCGCACGGCCTTGACCTTTCCGTCCTCGCCCATCACCCGGCGGTTGGAGGCAACCCGGTCGACCCGGGCTCTTCCGGTGGCGACGTGAGTGAGTGGTTGAGCGGTGGCAAGGCATTCCTGCACCCGCCTCGCCACGCGTTCGATCGCGCCGGTGCAGAAGGCGCTGTCCATGATATCGCGGCCATCCTCCTGTTCATCCATGATTTTCTGCGCTTCCTCGTCCGGCCATGGCGTACAGTGCGGGTGAGTCGTCTGCACCGCAACGCGATCGGGCGTCGTGCCGGCGGCGGCGGCCAGTTTTTCTCGCCACCGGATGTGACTGAGGTTGCTGATCTCGCACCAGTCCACCGCGCACAGAACAATCGGCTTTCCGGCACCGAGCAAAACCACGCCCAAGGCATAACAGGGATCGGCGACGCCAACCGCCGGTTCTTTCCATCCCGCGCACAACGGACTGCCGATCGGGGCGGTGACGTCTTCGCGGAATGGCGCTATGAGAGATTTGCTCATTACGACCCGGAGGGGCGTAGGGGCATATGCCGCGTGCGGCAGACGACAACCGGTGGTTCTGGTTGGGCTTTGCTACACGGGTCGCATACCCGTGCTACGGAGGACCGGGGTATTGGTTGGGTTTTGCTACACGGGTCGCATACCCGTGCTACGGCTGGGCGACCGGGCCTCATGCTTTCTCCTTCATGTATTGCAAGAACCTGGAGGCGTATCGCTCCAGGTTTTCCAGGGACCCGCCGCCGCGGACCGGCGAACACATTTCGTAGGAAACCCAACCGTCGTAGCCTGCCGCCTTCAGTTCCTGAAAGAACTCCCGATACGGAAGTTCCCCTTCGCCCATCGGCACGGCCTGCACGGCGGGGGGGCTCACCGACTCGTAGTTCACCAGCTCCGGCCGGTAGCGGGCCCGTGGCAGAATGACGTAATCGGCCACGGTGGTGAATCCGATGCTTGGAGCCATTTTCCGGACGTTGGACGCGATCTCCTCGCCCTGGAGAAAGACCGACCAGCAGTCGTACATCGCCACCAGGTTGGACCGGTCGATCTCTTCGATCATGTGATTCAAGGACTTGGTTGGAACCCCGATGTCGTGGTGGTTCTGGATCCCGATGCGCACTCCGAATTCCCCGGCCCGGTCGCAGCATTCGCGGATGGCGTCCACCGTGATCTCCCATTGTCGGGTAAACGGCACGCCTTCCCGTTCGTACGAGGTGAAAATGCGGATGAGGTCGCCGCCGAGGGCCTGCGCGCGCCGGGCGAGTGCCTCCACGTAGGACACCTGCAATTCCACAAATGGAACTTCCGGCGATGACAACCCCCCCGTAAAGTTCGTGTATGCGGCAACGCAGGAAACACCCAGGCCCCTGGACTCCACCCGGTCGCGCAACCGAGCACAATCTTCCAGAGAATAATCGAGCGGCGAAAAGTGTGGCCGCTTTCCCATCAGCATCACGCCCTGGTATCCGAGGTCCGCGATTTTTTCGATCGATTCCTCGAGGGACAATCGGTGCTGACCCCATAGTCCGGCGAATGAAACGGTGAAACAGCTTGTCTTCATGATTTCAATCCTGAATTGGGTCCAACCGAGGCAATCCTCATGGGCGCGTAGTGGGTGCCGAGGAGGGCGCGGTCATTCGTGCGGTGAGCGTAGGACCAGACGCCGGCCATCATCTGCCTGACTCTCGGTTGTTGTTCCGGATCCTGGGCCAGGTTCTTCATTTCGCTCGGATCGTCCTTGAGGTTGTACAACTCGTCCTCGTCGAAACCATTAAATACGAACTTCCACGTCCCGTCCCACAGAATACGCTGGCTCAGGATGAAGCGGGTTCCGAAGAATTCCGCGTAGCAGGCGTCGAACTCATTCCGCCGTTCGGCGGGGTCGGGCAACAGGGAGGCGAAAGAGCGTGAATCGGGTGTGTCGATCGGCTCGGCTCCGGCCAGATCGATGAGTGTCGGGCAGAGATCGGCGATGGAGACCAGGGCGTCGGTAACCTGGCTTTGCGCGATTCCGGGGCCCGAGATCACGAGCGGAATGTTATAGGCCTCCTCGAACGCGCCGTAGTTGTGCGCGTCGAACCCGTGGGCTCCCAGGTATCGGCCGTGGTCGCTCATTGCGATGACGATGGTATTGTCCATTTGGCCCGCTGCTTCGATACGATCCAGAAGCTTGCCAAGTTCCCGATCAAGTTCGGAAACAAGAGCGAAGTACGCCGCGCGAAGTTCCCGCCATTCGCGGTCGCTCATGTCGTGCCAGACCCGTTGCACCCGGCGATAAAATGCGGGACGGTCGGTCATGGGGTCGCGAAGGCTTTCCGGCAGGGAGATGCCATCCACATCGTACTCTTCAAACATCGTTCTTCCCGCGATCACCGGGGTGTTGGGTTCGGAAAAACTGGCCACGCAGACCCACGGCGCATCCTGTTTCGTGGATTCCTCGATGAAGTCGCCTGCCATCCGCCCGATCAGTCCTATGCGGCGCTCTTCCGGCGGGGTATCGGTGACGCCATAGTGAAGCACCTCGTTGTAACCCTCCGGGCCTGACTCGTAGCGCGCAATGTCGCCCGGTTTCAGGAGGTCATCGAGTCCCTTCGTCCCTTCGCCGATAGAACGATACGCCGACGTCGCATCCGATCCATTCACCTGCCAGCCGAAGTCTTCCAGTTGATTGGTCCGCTCGATATGCCACTTTCCGAAGTAGCCGGTCCGGTAGCCCGTATCCCGTAATCGCTGGGCCCAGTGCGGATGTTCCGTTCGCAGGACCGACTGGTCATCGTCCGTGCAATGTTCCACCTGCAGCACCCCGTGATTGTGAGGCAGAAGACCCGTCATCAGGCTGGCCCGGGCGGGCGAACAAGTGGGCAGCGTGGTGTACGCACGATCGAAGCGAACACCTTGGGCCGCGACCCGGTCCATGTTCGGCGTCCGGCAGTCCGAGTCCGGCCGCACCACTTCCGCCGGCATGGCATCGGGGATGAAGAGGAGAATGTTGGGTTGGGGGGAAGGTTTCAGGTTTCAGGTTTCAGGTTTCAGGTTTCTGGTTTCAGGTTTCAGGTTTCAGGTTTCTGGTTTCTGGTTTCTGGTTTCAGGTTTCAGGTTTCGGTCGGGCCGGTCACATTTTTCAATCTATTTGAATCCTAATCTCAATCCTAATCGATTAAGATTGCGATTAGGATTGAGATTATGATCGACGAATCAGGCATATTCACAAACAAGGTCCGATTCTTCGAAGATATAGAGATCATACGGCGGAACTGATCCTCGTTTCTCATGATTCATGCTCCTGGTCGACCCGTCGCCTGCAGGCTCATTCCGCACTTTAAGGAACAGTTTGCATTCCTGAAACTTCAATGTTCAAATTCGCACCCTTTCTCCGGTCTCGCGGCTCTCATTCGCGGCTTCGATAAATCGAATCGTCTCAAGAGTTTCCCGGTTGTCCACGGGCGGCTCGCCCGTCCGGAAGAAATCGAGAATTCGCTCCATGAGGCACGCATGCTTGGGGCGGTCGGCGGGGCCGGCGGTGACGATGGGCCGGCTTCCCTGCTCCCGATGAAGCGTTCCGCCGAAGTTGAAGTTGCCGGCGCGGTTGCCGCGAACCGTGCCGATTCGCCCGTCTTCCCACTCGCCGACCACCACGTCGTGATTCTCCGTGGTCGTGGCCGAAACCTGCCGGCACCCGGCGCCCAGGCTGGCATAGAGCATGTTGACGGTGTGGATCCCGTACCAGAAGAGCCCGGGCTGGGTGGGTTGAATGTCCATGGGCCCGAAAAATGCGGCGCCGGTCACCGCCCCCTTCTCGTCGTCGGCCAGGGCGCGGACGAGGTCCTCTTCAAACCGGAGACTCGATGCGCTGAATACCGGGGTCGCGTGATCGGAGGCGGTTTGCACGATGGCCTCGGCGTCTTCGGCGCTGACGGTGAAGGGTTTGTCGATGAAAGTGGGCTTCTTTGCGGAGGCGATGCGTTCGAACAGTGTGCGGTGCACGCGGCCGTCAACCGCGGTCATGATCACGGCATCGCAGCTCTCGGCCACCTCTTCCGGGGAGTCGACGATCCGGGCTTCGAAGTCGTCGCGCAGCATTTTTGTGTACTCCTCCACGCGGCCGATGCTTAGTTCGAAGTCCTCCGAGCCGCCGGGATATCCCATGACGATGCGCGCTCCGGCTGCATAGTTCGGGTCTTCCGCGTCATTGAGCACCTCGAGAAACCGTTCTACGTGCGATGTGTCCAGGCCGATGAGGCCGATGTTCATATCGTCGGGCATGGTTGGAATACCTTTACTTCGATGTTCAATGTTGGATGTTCAAAAAAGATGTCAGGTCAAGTGTGACCAGACCTTGCGAATCCCTTCAATGGTTTCGTCAATGTCGGCGTCGGTGAAGCGATGATCGACCGGTAGCCGGATGACTTGGGCCGCGACCCGGTCGGTCCCCGGACAGGAGAATTCGTCATACACGATGTTCTCGAGGAAATGAGGGACCCGGTCGGTGAAGGCGAAGAATTTCCGGTCCCGGATGACCTGCTGATGCAGGTTTCCCTTGCAGGGCGAGAGTGCGCCGTTGGCTTCAATTCCCTCCGCGTGCATGGCGGCCACGAGGTCGTCGCGCGTTGGCGCTTGTCCAGTGTACATCACCGGCAGGGGCCACCAGGCGCACCGCACGTCGGGCCGGATTCGGGGAAGGGCCAGGTTCGGGAGGCCCGCGAGTTCCCTCAAATAGCGTTGCACAATCTCGTCGCGCCGGCCCAGGTTTTCTTCCAATCGCTCAAGCTGGGCGAGGGCCACCGCCGCCGTCAGACAGTTTGGCCGGGCGTTGATGGCGGAAAACAGCAAGGTTTCGTCCCCGCGGCGTACTTCGCCGCGCGAGTAGGTTTTGTCGATGTACAGGCGAGCAATCCGGGCAATGTCGTCCTCCTGGGTGGTGATGAATCCGCCGTCGCCGGTGGACATGTGTTTCGACTCGTTCATGCTGAAGGCCCCGGCCGCACCCATCGATCCCACGTATCGATCCCCAAACCTTCCGCCGTGGCACTGCGAACAATCTTCGAGAAGAGGAATACCGCGCGATTCGCTGATGGCCAGAAACCGGTCCATGTCGCCCACGATTCCGGCCATGTGAACGGAGATGATCACTTTCGTGCGCGGCGTGATGAGCTTCTCCACGCTATCGGGGTCGGGACCCACCGTGTCCGGCAGAATGTCGGCAAAGACGGGGACCGCGTGCAGGGCCAGGATGCTCATGAAGGTCCCGGCATCGCCGATGGACGTGGTGATGACTTCATCGCCCTCGGTGACACCGAGGGCAACCAGTGCGGTCTGGATCGCGGTGGTGCCGCTGGTGGTCAGGATGGCATGCTTGCACCCGAACTTCTCCGCCGCCGCCGACTCGAATCGGCGGACCATGTCGCCGTTGGTCATCATGAGGCCCTTGTCGTTCAGTGCCTCGAGCAGATAGTCCCTCTCGCGATCGCCGTACCGGTTCGGCCGGTTGTATGGCGATGTCTTTGCCTTCGGACCGCCATGAATTGCCAGGTTGCTCACAGCGGCACATCCTGCCGGGCGCCCGGGCGGACTGTCAACTCCACGACCGGCGCAATGGGGTCGGGGGCCGTTGCGGGGAGGCCGTGAAGAATGTCCCGACCCGATTCCCGCTCGATCCGCAGCGCCTTTTTCGTATCGAGCAGCCGCGCGCGGACCAGGTGATAGGGATGATGACGCGCAATCGAAAACGGACGGCTTCCCGGGTACCGGAAGAGATGCAGGAAGAGACGGTGGCCCTTCCGGGTCACCCGCCAGGGTGCGAGGCCGGTGGTGAACGGACGGTGCCATTCGCCTTCGCAGCCGTAAAGCGAGACGGCGTGCCGGCGCACCCATGCGCCGATCTGTGACATCCTGGATGCCTGCCAGGCGGGAATCGACCCGTCGGGGCGCGGTCCGACATTGAGCAGGAGATTTCCGTCGCGACTCGCGCAGGTGGCGAGACGGAGCAGAACTTCCCTCGCCGACTTGCGGTTACGGTCCACCGGCGCGTACCCCCAGAGGTCGCCGAGGGTATCGCACAGCTCCCAGGGCCGACGACTTTCTCCCTGCAGGGTTGCGTCGATCCAGTCCATCGACTGCTCCGGCGTGCCGAAATCCGCCGCGACCCCGGTGCGGTCATTGATCAGAATGGCGGGCTGCAACCGGCGAGCCATGCGGATGAGTTTTCGGCTCTGCCATGCCTTTGCAAGATCGTTCCGGTCAGGTTGAAAGCCCCAGCGCCCGGACAGATCGGGCCAGGCCCCGTCAAACCAGAGGACATCGATGCGTCCGTAATTCGAGAGAAGCTCGCGGACCTGGGCATGGGTGACGCCGACCATCCGGTCCCACCCGTCCGGATCCCTTCTCGGCCCGACCCAGTAGGAACGGTCCCGCCAGTCGAAAAGCGAATAGTACAGCCCGACGCGCAACCCGGCTCTCCGGGCCGATTTGACAAACGGGGCGATAAGATCGCGTCCCGGCGTGGTTGCGACTGCGTTGAATTCCGTCGTGGCGGTATTCCAGAGGCAGTAGCCCTCATGATGTCGGGTTCCCAGGATCACATATTTGCAGCCGGCGGATTTTGCCATACGCATCCAGGTATCGGGATCGTACCGGGAGGCGGTGAACCGAGGCAGCAGCCGGGCCGCGTATTCGTCGGCGGGCACCCCCATGTCGTGCATCATCCAACAGTCAAGTTCACCGCCGGAGTACAGGCCCCAATGGATGAACATTCCAAATCGGGCATTCAACCACCACCGGATCCGTTTTTCCATTGTTGGAGGGAGAGTCAGCATCAGAGGATGATCAATTCGAGCTTACGTAAGGCTTACGTAAGGCACAATTCTCTTCACACATGAAGCGTGACGGGCAAATGCTTCACGAATTTCCCGAAATCCTTGTCGGTGGTGAAAATGGCAAGGTGGTTGCGGGCGGCCATCGCGCATATCAGGAAATCCGTATTGGAGCCTTGGATCCCCCTGGACCGGCAAACGTTGAAATAATCCGCCGCGGTCACATAGTCATCGGTGGTTATTTCCAGGTCGGGAAACGCGGACAAGTGCTTTTCCAATTTCTCGAACTGATTTCTCTCGCGAATTCCCGAGAGAATCTCCTGGCGAATGGGGCCAATGATCTGAACGCGGTAATCTGCGATCAGGCTCTGGAGTTCGTCGGCAATCTTCGACTTGGACTTCTTTCCGCGACGGAGCGCAATGGACCAGACGCTGGTGTCCACAAGAACCTTCACGTACGGCTGCGCTGCTTCTTGTAGTCATACGACGGATCATAGTCCACCGTCCCGAACAGGGCGGTAATCTTTTCCTGCTCAAGATGGTGAATATAGTCGGTCAGCGCCTGGGTGACCGCCGATTTCTTCGTGCGATGCCCGCCGAGCTTCACCGCTTTGCTGATCAATGTGTCATCTATCTGGAGATTCGTTGCCATGGTTTCCGGTTCCACACATGAATCTACACATTGAGATGTGTCGAGTCAAGACTCCCCTCATCCGGCTACCGGTTCGGGTAGGTTTCCCGGATTTCCCTGCCTTTCGCTTCCAGCGCCTGCATCATTGATATGTATTCGCCGGTGAAGACCAGCAGGCGCGCGCCCTTGTCGTACCAATCCCGGGCGGCCTCGGGTTTGATGGTGACCCCTCCCCATGCGATGCCGTTTGCGGCGGCAGCGGCGGCGACTCGGTCGGCGACTTCATCGAGCGTCCACGAAATATCGGGGTGATGCCTGATTCGCAGGGAAAGGTCGCCCCATCCGATGAATAGGGCGTCGATGCCCTTCACCGCCGCGATGGCTTCGACCTGCTCGACCGCTTCGATCAATTCGATCTGGGCCACCAGGAACGTTTCTCGATTTGAGTCATCGGTGTAGGTGTCGTCGCATGCGAGGAAGTAATCGCCGTCAAGCCCGGCTCCATCCATGCCCCGGTTGCCGAGGGGCGGAAACTTTACCGCTTGGACGATTTGCTCCGCCTCGGCGGGGGAAGAAATGAGGGGGAGCATCAGGCCGCTGGCCCCGTCTTCCATATACCGGTACAGGGTGTTCGCGTCGCGGTGTCCAACCCGCACCACGCAGTCGATGTCGCTCATGTGGCAGAATGCCAGCAGCGACTGAATCTCCCGATCATCCATTGCCCGATGCTCCAGATCGAGCCATACGCAATCGAATCCGTAGTGCGCCGCATGTCGGACATAATGCGGCGCGAAACTGCCCAGGGCACAGAAGCATGCCAGCTCGTTCGCCCGAAATCTCTCCAACGTCTTACTTTTTCTCACGCCGTTCTCCTTTTTTTGCAGGTACCCTACAGGATGCCCCGGAACATGGGAAGGCCCGCCGCCTCGTCAATTGCGCGAGGGTCTGCTTTTGTCAGAGCGGGGGTCGCGTAGATGATGGGCGACCGGTGGCGACGATGGATGCCTCCACCCAGGTGGTTGCGGCCGCCTCGAAACGGGCGCTGGAGGAGCTGGAAATCCGGGTGATATCCGCTGAAAGTTCCAAGCTGGACGCCCTGGTTGTAGGCCGCACCGCTATCGACCGCCGGGTCAGGATCAGTACCGAACGGGAAGGAATCAGCAAAGTCTCCATCCGAGTCGGAACACTCGGAGAGGAGGAGATGAGCCGGCAGATCCTGGATGCGCTGAAAAAGCAGTTGGATTGAATTCGTTTCGAATTTTGGTTTGGTTCGACTGGAACACCAACCTTTTCATTTCTGCGATGGATACAGGCAGGCGTTGGTGGCCCCGGAGGGGTTGAATCCCTCCATTATGGTTTTATTGACCGTGAACGCCGCACCTCCGCTGTGGACGATGATCGCCATTTTGTTGCCGTAGGGTTTTCCGTCCTTCGCGAGAAATGCCTGCTGGCCGATCGTGCGCAGCCTCGTGAATTGCTTCGGATCGGCGCTGATATTAGCCGTGAACAGCACGGGAATCCCATCCCGCGTTGCGTGGTCAGCGCCCACCGTGACGGCCCATGCATTGTTGGATGCATGAAAAGAGTCCAGGTCTCTCCGGTCTTGTGTCGCCGGATTCCACATCCCGCGGGCGCTGAACATCTTGAAATCCACATCCATGATGCCGCTCGTTACACACCATTTGAAGTAGGTCGTAGAGTCGGGAAAGTCTCTTGCATTTCCGGCAACGTTGAACGGCGCCCTCCTTTGGGGCCAGGCGGACACCGGCTTGACAGGGTTTGAAAGACTCGCAGCGAAGAGGGACAGATAAATGTCGCGCCCCTTGTTAAGGGCTTCAAACCCCGGGGGGTGTGTGAGCGAGTTTCGTGTTGCCGGAATCAAGAGGGCGACGAGCACCATGAGAAATACGATCAGCATCAGCACTTCGGTACGGGAGATACCCGCTATCGATCGCCGGTCGCCGGTTGATTGCTCCGTTTTCATGGCGAAAGTTTCGTAGGACTCATGGGTTCCGGTTGGGCTCCGCGGCACGGCCGTTGCACTGTGCTTAGGGTTCCGCTACACGGGTCACACACCCGTGCTACGGTGTGGGGTTTGTTATGAGCAGGGCGGTTTTGCCTTTGGGTAGATCGATGCGTTGAAAATGACTGTTCCCGATTTGAATGACGGTGGTTGAAATGGCTTTTCCTTCAGCAGTGACTTCCGGGGCACCCCATTCGGCCGGCCAATAAGCGATAACCTGAACGGGACGGGAGGCGTCTACTTCCAGGGTGGACGTTCGATTCTTTTCATCAAGCTCGCCGGTGATTCTGCAGCCCAGGGTCTCGGACATCAGGTTCTGGGTGACGATGCCGTCGACCGCGTAGATGAAGGCGGGTGTCTGGGTGAGGGCGCAGACCCGGATCCGATGCGGCGGCATTCGGGGAAGGGCGATCTCCAATCGGGATGCCGCCGTCACTTTTCCCAAGCTCCGGCTCACGTAAAGCGTGTCAATGACATCATCCTCGTATTGGCTGCCTGCCACCAGCGCCGGACGGGCCTGTTGCTGCCAGACGAAGATGGGGCGCTTCCTGTCGAATCCCATTTTTTCCACATCCACCGATACCGTGACATCTTCCGACTCCTCCGCGTGATGGATGACGTTGACGAGGTACGTATCGCCGTTGCGCAGCGTGTATCCCTCAACATTCGTCTCCAGGTCATTCCACCAGGCAGGTTCGAGGCCAATTCTTGTGAATCGCGCGTCTCGATACTCGTCCACCGCGGCGCCGAAGCAGGATTCGTCGGGCAGGACCGGCCACTCGTCATCGATCTTGTGCGCCCACGCGCCGCCTCTCGGCGACAGTCCCAGTCCCAGGCATAGGTTCTGATATCGACGGTTGTTCTCCTCCGGCCCGTTGACCCACCAGTAGAGTGGAATGTGAATCGTGCCCGGGACCTGGTAGATCTTGTTCATCATGTCCATGTCGGCGCCGTCGCGCCACGACTTGCCCGGAGCCACCGCGGCGCCGCTTCCCTCGTAGTACGCGATGTCGTAGAACATGCTCCCGGTGCGCATGTTGGTCCAGAGTAGCTTTCCGCGTTTGTGAAGTTCTTCGTACAGCCGGCGCCATTGGTAGATCGCGACGTCTGTTTGAGAAACGTATTCGTTCCGCCACTCGACTCCGCCCGCGTCGATCGCGCCGTCCACGTAGTAGAGACCGGAGTCAAGGTAGTCCGATTCGCGCGCAATATTATTTGCCATGTAATCCGCCACCGCCGGGATCTGTCTCATGTATACGATGCCCCGCTTGTCATCGATCCGGCGGATCCAGTCCGGGTGCTGCCGAACGGTCTCGGAGACGCAGCTCCGGTAGATGTACATGCCGTAGAGAGCGTGGGGGTTCTCTTCCCTGCGTTTCGCAAAGTTCTCTTTCAGTGCCTTCGCGGTGGTGGTGTAGAGGACCTTGCCCGGTTCGTTAAAGCTCATCTGGTTGAACACGACATCGTCGGAGTGCGCGAACGTGCCCCACTTGTACTGGCCCTGGCCGTCGGGGACGCCCTGGACATTGAAGAATGCGATCTTGTGGCTCTCCGGCCGGAGAAACCTGTCGCCGGTGCCCGGCGATAGAACGCGGCTCACGATCGGTAGCGGAACGGTCGCGTCGCGAAGCGCCTTGTGTTCGGGCAGGTTCAGGAATTCGAAATGAAATTGAAGCCGGTCTTTGAAGAATACATGGTAGCGCGTCTCCACCGAATGAGGTTCCGTGGTGATGAAGAATCCGCCCGAGCCGATCTGCCATCCGTCCTTGGTCCAGAAGGTCTGCTTATTCAACGCCTTCGGATAAGCCCAGTGGTCATCGACCCGGTAGAGATACTGCGCGAGTCCCGCCCCCAGTGTCGGGTTCCAGGCATCGCTTGCCGCCCTTCCGGCGTCCTCGATATAGTGGTCGCGGCGCAGGATCGGCCGTGTGATCTTCGATGCGTGAATGAGCGGCTGCTGGTTGCCTACGACGCCCTGGGGCACGACATAGTGATACCGGGCATCTTCACGGAAGTCGGGATCAAACACCGTGGTCGACACGCTGGAGAACAGCGCCGGTTCTTCCGGCCGGCCCACAATCTCGATCCGCCGGCAGACGATGCGCTTCTGTCCGTCCACCTCCTCGAAGAAATAGCGCTTGCGAATCGTTGCAAACGGCATGGCCGCGTTCGTGCAGACCAATTCGACAGATACCCCGTCTTCGGCCCGGTGTTCCAACACCTTGTCGTCTCGTTCGTCGGCCTTGACCTCGTTCCCGGTCTCTGTTTGCAGGAAATAGGTGTCGTAACTCTCTGCAACGTACCGCTGGCCTGTTTCGTTGTCGTACAGTCCCTTGATGTGCCCCGATTGCAGATGAATCGCACAAGTAAGCTGTTCGCTTACGAGCGTAAAACTGGTTCCGAAGACGGTATCGAAATACTCGCCGGCCCGAGCGCCGCCGCCGGCCGCAATCATCAGGGCGGCTATCCAGACCCGTCCCGGACGCCGTTTTCGGGTCAGGAAGATCAATGCCGGAAGTAAGAATTCGCGACGGATGAACTTCCAAGAGCGCGCCAGGCGCCGCGTTTTTCCAGCCGCTCGGGCTCCGGTGTTACACCGTGTGGGAGGACTGTATTGAAGCCAAATCGCCTTCATGGGGCATTTTTAATTTTTCTACCCGGATATCGTCGCAAAGCAATCGCTATATGCCGCGAAGCACTTCTGATAAAAATCCTGGGGGATTAAACGTTTTCGGTAGGCATCCAGTTCAGGGTACTCACCGATGTCCACCTCGGCGAGCTCCGCCGGATCGGTAGTTGCGATCAGATTGATGTCGGCGATCGTGAGCGTGTCACCGCAGAGATACTCGGCCTTTTTCAACTGCTCGTTCACCACCGGAAGGAAACGCTCGAGAAACCCGCGGCCGTCCTTTTCCGACCGTTCATCCACATCCAGACCGAACATGGGGAAAATGACGCGGTTTCCAAACACACGGTTCATCCCGTTCCCCACATGAATCGACACGAAGTCCATCCATTGGTCGACCCGTGCCTGTTCCGCCGCGTCTTCGGGATAGAGCGAAAGGTCCCGGGTCCGGGACAGGTACCTGATGATGGCATTGCTTTCGAACAGCACGAATCCGTCTATTTCGACAACGGGAACTTTTCCCGCCGGATGAAGGCGGAGATGCTCTTCCGATCGAAGCTCACCCTCGGCCGGGTTCCTCTTCACGTAGTCAAAGTGTATGCCTCCGTAGTTCGCGACGTAGCGCACCTTGTTGACGGGGACGGAAAAATCGAATCCATACAATGTGAACATGTTTTTCTCCTCTTGTTGCAATCAATCAAGCCAGGTAGTCCGTCAGTTTTGCCAGGCAGCCGTTCCAGCCCTGCGTATGCTTCTCCATCGCTTCCTGCCCGACGAAGTTGTCATGCGTCAGCGTCAACTCACTGCCTTTTCCCTCGGGACGAAAGTCCAGGGTGACGATGGTATCGACGACCGCGCCGCTTTCCCAACTCCAGGTGAACTTCAGGTGATCGGGCGGTGACAACTCCAGGTACTCACCGATCGCGACGTGATCGCCCTCGTCCGAGCGCATGTGGATGCGATAAGCGCCGCCCACTTTCAGGTCGACCTGGACATCCACGCATTTTACCTCGCCGGGTCCCATCCACTGCATTACCTGCGCCGGGTCGGTCCAGGCATCGAAGAGTTGCTGGACCGGCACGTCGAACGTGCGGGTGATCGTGAGTGCGGTGGCAGTATTTGAGCTCATCTTTCTTTCTCCTTACTCTTTCGGGTTTTCTTTTTCACTTTCTTCCGGTTCAAAAACGTATCCAGCTGGTCCAGGTTGGCCTGCCAGAATCTCTCGTAGTCGTGAATCCAGTCGTGTGCCCGTTTCATGGCTTCACTCCGTAGCCGGAATCGATGGATTCTACCCTGCACGTCGCGCCCGATCAGCCCGGCAGTCTCCAGCACTTTCAAATGTCGGGAGACGGCGGGAAATGACATCTCAAAGGTCGCCGCCAGTTCCGAAGCCTGCCGGTCCCGATCCGCCACCATTTCAATGATCTCCCGGCGGGTGGGATCCGCCAGGGCGTGAAAAATACGATCCATTGAAGCTTTTTTATATTTAACCATCTTGTTAAACGATAGCGGTCCAGCCGCCGTCCGTCAAGGGTCATTCTAGATCTTTTTTCGACAAACCTTCCGCGGAGGGTACGGTCTGGAATTCTCCAGATCAGTTTCGCTGAGCCGGCTCGGTCCCGGACTTTCCTGTCGCCGGCTCGCTGGAGGGCGAAGCTTCAGCTGAGCCGGGGGCTTCTTTCTACGCCTTCGCCAACGGAAAATCCGGCACTCAAATTTCAGCCTTGGCCTGCCTTCTCCCAAGCGAAACGGGTCGGGCGCCTGCCGACAAGGGACATTTTAGATCTTTTTCGACAAATCTTCCGCGGAGGGTACGGTCTGGAATTTTCCAGATCAGTTCCGCTGAGCCGGCTCGGTCCCGGACTTTCCTGTCGCCGGCTCGCTGGAGGGCGAAGCTTCAGCTGAGCCGGGGGCTTCTTTCTTCTCCTTCGCCGACGGAAAATCCGGCACTCAAATTTCAGCCTTGGCCTGCCTTCTCCCAACCGATCGGCTCAGCTGAAGCTTCGCCCTCCATTTTGCGGGAGGAAGATATTGAAGGAGGGGCCGGGAAGTTCGCGTTGCCCGGACGACTTTGTTCTGATTGAATCCTCTCCTGGAAGAATGGAATGTTTACAACCACCGTCATCGGCCGGGGCCACTCGGGCACGCGCGCCATCGCGCATACGTTGTACGCAAGCGGTGTCTATATGGGACACAGGTTGAATCCTTCCGGTGATAAGGTTCCCGAGGAGCCCATTTACGATGCCTGCCGGATCTTCGGGAAGCATGTGCGATGGAATGGAGGACTCTCGTGGGATTTCTCGGCCGTGATTTCCGGCGAAATCGATCCCGAGTTTGAGCGACTGATTCATTCGTACCTGGATGATGTTTTGAAAAGCGACAACCCCTGCAGGGGATGGAAGATTCCCGAGACGACGCTCTGCTACCCGTGGATTCTCAGGATGTTCCCGGATCTGAAATACATTCATTGGCTGCGCGATCCGCGCGACAGCATTCTCGGCCGTCACATCACCGATGAGTTAACGGATTTCGGAATTTCGCATCCGGAGAGCGAGGACATCAGGGAGCAGCGCGCGATTTCGTGGTACTACCAGTACCAATTGATGAAGCAAACGCCGAAGCCAAAGCATATTCTCCAGGTTCGATTCGAAGACTTCGTCCTGGACCAGGAGCGGACGCTGGAGCGATTGGAGTCCTTTCTTGAAATCCCGCTGGCCCGCATCATCGTGCGGCCCGATTCGGTCGCCCGCTGGAAGACCGACACCGGGCGCCACCAGTTTGATTTTCTGGGCGAATCGATGCGAGAGAACGGGTACGGCTGAGCGAGGAGGCGTGGGGTTTTGGTTGGGCTCCGCTACACGGGTCACATACCCGTGCTGCGTGAAGATTCGATGGCCTTTTTCATGAATTCCAATCCCTGCCGGATGAAGGCTTCCGGATCCGGGCAGACGTTGTGGAACATGCCGCGCTTCCAGGCGAATTCGTTCCCGGAGTAGTACGACTCCATGCCCAGGTAGCCGTCGAAGCCGATATCCCGTAACGCACCGAATACCTCCTTCCAGGGAACCAGGCCGGTACCGGGTATGCCGCGGTTGTTTTCGCATGCGTGCAGTCCCCACAACCGGTCCCCAACGGTTCGAATGCCTTCGGCGTAATTCGTGATCTCGGTGATCAGATGATAAGTGTCCAGCAGGACGCGCAAATTGGGGTGATCTGCGAGACGGATCAAACGCATCACTTGCTCCGGTGTATTTACCAGGTGGGTGCGGAAGTGACTCATTGGCTCCAGCACGATGCGAACCCCCTTCTGTTGAGCATAGGTAGCCAACTCGTGGAGTTTTTCAGCGGTCCGCTCGAGCTCCCCGGGAGGTGGTTTCCGCTTCTTTACAACCCCGGTATGTCCGTACATCGATCCGCAGTAAGCAACCGCGCCCAATTCATTCGCGAGATCGACCTGCTTTTTGTGCCACATGAGTCCGGCCTCTCGATCGGATTCAATCCCGGAAGAGAGATCACACTGGACGGGCCAGCTGCCGCCCGGACTGATCACCAGCTCGAGGCCCAGCGACTCGGCACGACAACGAGTTTCTTTCGCGGAGAAGTGGATGTCGTCCCCCACGCCGATTTCGAAAAAATCCAAGCCGAGCGATGCCGCGGCATCGAGCAGATGCACGCAGTCGTCGGACCAGAATTCGACGAAGAGGTAGGAGTGGGTTCCAAATTTCATATGGAATAAGGGGAGTACGCGATGTCGGTCAATCCGCAAACCGGTAGCTGTATAGAACGGATCCGACGATTTGAAACTTCAACCACACCTCCCGGCCGATGAGTTCGGAGAGGTCCGGCCTGGTTTTCCACTTCGCCGCGCAGCGACAGGGGTCCTCGTGAAGATCGATTTGTGAGGCGTCGAATTCGTAGCCGGGGATGACGGATCCGTCCATGTTGAGGACCGCCAGCCGCACTTCGCCTTTTTTCAACGGTTCCACGTTGAGCGACAAGTTGGGCTTTTCGATCACCATTGGTCTGGTTAGCAGTTCGCCCGGCGTATGTCGCGAATGCGCAAGCCCGGCGAAACGGTCGAGACTGATACACGCCACGCCGATGGCCATGGGTACGCCGGGCGAATCGGGTGTGGAGCCGGCGGTCATTGCGCCGGCGCCGGTATAGTAGATGAAAAGCTCGTCGCCGATGCGAATGGGCGCATTGTGGGTGGGAAAAATAATGAAACGATCGAAGGCACCTTCATCTCCGATGTCCAGGAACGGTTCGCCCGGCGCCACGCGTTCCCAACGCTGGCCTTCCCGTTGGCTGACGAGTTCGCAGGTGTCGCCGAATCCGGCGTAGGACCACTTTTCCAGCATCCCGAGGTTCTGGTTTCCGTAATTGAACGGAGTGATGCCGCCGTGCCACTGGTACTGGAGCCCGAATCCCATTTCGGGCGTGTTCACAAAGATCGATTCGGGCGGACTCCAGTTCACGAAGTCTGAGCTGGTTCGAATGGCGGCGGTCCGGCCGACCAGGGAGAGGGCTCGCTCATTCAGCCACCAGCGACGATTCCGCTCGTCCCGCGTCACCATCATGTAGTCGCCGTAGCGGGCGGGTACCATCCGGCGAGGTTTTCGCGTCCAGTGAATTCCGTCCGGGCTGGTGTCGAGATACTGGCCGAATACGACATCCCGGGCGTGCGCTTCCTGCTCCTGGGTAATGTCCGGATATCCCTCCCGGTCGGCGTAGGCCCACATGCAATGGTCCTGCATGTTCGCGATGAGTTTGTATCTACGCTGCGGATCGGGATCATCGTCGTCTCGGACCACGGTGAATCCGTCCATGTTATTGACGATGCCGATGGGCTCTCCCTTCTCGTCCAGTGCGGTCAGCCCTTCCCGCCTCCGCGCGAGATCCATCTCGATCCTGTTTTTCCCGTCCGGGGACATCGGGTACCAGAGATTGTTGTCCTTCGATCCCCGGAACTCCGCCACGCCCAGATTGGGTTTTTCGAAGTGGATACCGTCGCGGCTTTCGGCGTAGCAGTAGCCGCCCACATCATGTTCGCCCGGTTTCCGGGCGGGAAAGGAGAAATACCAGCACCGGATCAGGCCGTCCGGCTCCTGGATTACGCTACCCCAAGCCTGCGTCCGGTAGCCCTCCCAGGGACGGTCCGATACGATCAGCGGTTCCGGATGCTTCCGCGGCTTGTTGATGATTCTCTTAAGATTGATGTACTCCTGGATTTCATGGTCGTCGACAAGGAGATGCAGATGCGGGTCGTTCATGAGCGGAAAATAGAACATCCGGATCCGATTTGCGAATCCTGATGTCTATCACGAGTCGAGAAGTGACGGCGTATCAGGGCGGCACCGATGCTGGACACTCGGGTGGACTGTCACGCCACCCCGGCCGTGGCACGGCGCCTCCGGCCCGTGTCTGCACAAGAGAAGGGGAAAGGGAAGTGCACGAAACGAGCCTGCACATTCAGTGCTCTTCCCTTCAAGAGTGAGCGCCGGTCACGCCACCCCGGCCGTGGCACGGCGCCTCCGGCCCGTGTCTGCACAAGAAAAGGGGAAAGCGAAGTGCACGAAAGGAGCCTGCACATACCGTGCTCTTCCCTTCAAGAGTGAGCGCCGGTCACGCCACCCCGGTCGTGGCACGGCGCCTCCGGCCCGTGTCTGCACAAGAAGAGAGGAAAGCGAGGTGCACGAAAGGAGCCTGCACATTCCGTGCTCCAACCTTCCTCCTCCCTTGTTCGGACACGGGGCGGAGCCGCCGTGCCACGGGGGAGGTTTATTGGTCCGCTTTGGTGGCTTCTTCGAAGAGCCAGGTGGAGAGGTAGCGTTCGCCGGTGTCACAGCCGATGGTGACGATGGTCTTGCCTTCAAACTCGGGCCGCTTTGCCACCTCCAGGGCGGCCCAGATATTTCCGCCCGCGGAAATGCCTACCAGGATGCCTTCTTCCTGGGCGACCCGGCGCGCAGTTTCGCCCGCGTCTTCTTCGTTAATAAGAATGACTTCATCGATCAGTTCCGTGCGCAGAACTCCGGGAATAAAGCCGGCGCCGATACCCTGGATCTTGTGAGGGCCGGGCCGGCCCCCTGAGATCACCGGGGATTTCGCCGGTTCCACCGCGATGGCCTTGAATTCCGGCTTCCGCTGCTTGATGACATCGGCGACACCGGTGATGGTTCCGCCGGTGCCGACGCCCGATACGATCGCGTCCACTTTGCCGTCGGTGTCCCGCCAGATTTCCTCCGCGGTAGTGGTGCGATGAATTTCGGCGTTCGCCTCGTTCAGAAACTGCTGCGGCATGAATGCGCCCGGGATCTCCGCCAGGAGTTGCTCCGCGCGCGCCACCGCCCCCGGCATGCCTTCGCCCGCCGGTGTCAGAATGAGTTCCGCGCCAAGAATTCGCATCAGGTGGCGCCGCTCGAAGCTCATGCTTTCGGGCATCGTGAGCATCAGCCGGTATCCCTTGGCAGCCGCAACGAAGGAGAGAGCAATGCCGGTATTTCCGCTGGTCGGTTCCACGATGGTCCCGCCCGGGCTGAGTTTCCCCTCTTTTTCCGCGGCCTCGATCATGGCCACCCCGATTCGGTCCTTCACGCTACCAAGCGGGTTGTGAGACTCCATTTTCAGGAGCACCGTGCCCACGCAGTCCCGGGCGATGCGGTTCAGTCGCACCAGGGGCGTATTAAATACTGTTTGTGTAATGTCTTCCGCTATATTCATGGCAAGATTTCCAGGAAGTTCAGAGGGTTCTCGACAAAGAGTACGACACAGATTACGAAAAAGTAAAGGCGCGGGAAACTGAATCAAATGGCTGGTATTTTCAAAGCATACGATATTCGCGGAATTTACGGAACCGAGCTGACCGAAGAGGTCGCATTTCTCATCGGCAGGGCCTTCCAGACATTTCTGGGCTGTAAAAACGTGGTGGTTGCCCGGGACATGCGCCCGCACTCGGAAGCGCTTTTCCGGGGATTGTCCCGGGGGCTCACGCTCCAGGGCGCCGATGTGATTGATGTCGGCATGGCATCTACCCCGGTATCCTATTTCGCCAACGGGGTCCTCGGCGCCGACGCCGGCATCATGATCACCGCGTCCCACAATCCGGGCGAGTGGAACGGATTCAAATTGTGTCGGGAACAGGCCATCCCCATCAGCGGCGCCACGGGAATTCAGGACATCGAGCGGATCGTTGCGGAGGAGTCTTTTGCCCCCGCCGCGCCGACGCCGGGGTCGGTGCGTAGTGAAGATATGTCCGACCGGTATGCGGCGCACATCCGAACTTTCGCCGAACTCGGGCGTACCCTGCGGGTGGCGGTAGATTACGCGAATGCGATGGGAATTTTCGAGAACCGCGTCCTGGCCGGGCTGATCGAATTCGATCCGCTATTTGACGACCTGGACGGAACTTTCCCCAACCACGAGGCCAATCCGCTCAAGCCGGAAACCTATGAAGCGTTGCAGGCGAAAGTCCGCTCCGGATCCTACGATTTCGGCATTGCCTACGATGGGGATGCGGATCGCGTGGGATTCGTCGACGAAAGAGGGACCATCGTTCCCATGGATATTATCACCGCCCTGATTGCCCGGACCCTGCTGGAACGCGAGCCCGGCGCCGCCATTTTTTACGATTTGCGCAGCAGTTGGGCGGTGAAGGAGATCATCGAGGAGTCCGGTGGCCGTCCCTTCATGTCGCGGGTCGGTCATGCATTTATCAAACAACAGATGCGCGATGAAGACGCGGTCTTCGCGGGAGAGCTGTCCGGGCACTATTATTTCCGCGACAACTTCTTTACCGAGAGTTCGTCGCTTGCCGTACTCTGCGTGGCGAACCTGGTCAGCAATTCGGATGTCCCTCTTTCCGAAATCGTGAAACCAATTCTCCGGTACAGCGCCAGCGGAGAAATCAATTCCGAAGTAAAGGATCCCGATGCGGTTTTCGCCAACCTGAGGAAACAGTACGGGCACGGGGCGGTTACGGAGCTTGACGGAACCAGTTTTGAATTTGAGGACTGGTGGTTTAATGTTCGCCTATCCAATACCGAACCGCTGATCCGTCTCAACCTGGAGGCGAAATCCGCATCCGATATGGAGCGACACCGGGACAAAGTCCTGGGTGTGATTCGCTGCTGAGCCGGCGCCGCCCTTTACCCATACGCGCCGAAGGCGCTCCATTTGGAGTGCGGTGGCAGAGCGAAGCGGGCGACACCGCAGAGCCTCGGTTTTCCCGTAGCTTGGGCTTCCAGCCCGAGCAGCGCAAGGGAGGATCATGAAGGAGCGAATGGATGGAGCACGCTCCTCGCATTCTACATTCATGATCTCATCTTGCTCAGGGTCGGCCTTGGAAGACCAACCTACACTCCGACTAAACCCCCATCAACCCGATACAGATCAAAGTGGCTGCCAGCGCAAATTCCACCATGTAGAGGAGGCGTATGCCGGTGGGAGAGCGCCGCAGGATCAGAAATCCCGCCAGTTGCTGAAACCCGTTGACCTTGAAGTTTGCCATGGCGCCCCCGACCAGGATCCAGCACAGAATCAGCAGTGCGTAATCCGACGGGTTTTTTTCCGGCCCCATCAGAATCCAGAACACCACCGCGATCGCGGCAAAAAACAGGCCGAGGGCCGGATTGCGCTCCGGCGCGTCTTTCACCGCCTTTTCAACCGCGTTTTTCAGCTTTTCGGGAGAGGAAATACCCCACGTGGACTCTGCCAACCCCACGATTCCTGCAAAAATAAGCGCCAATTGTCCGCCGGTCATGATTCGGTCTCCCTGAAAAGATCCGGAAAACACCATAGGGATCATCTTTTCTGACAGCGAGCGCAGAATCGCGTTGAAACTTGACAGAGTCGGCGCTTCACCGTTTGCTATGAGTGTCGATTCGCACTCGCGAATCATCGGCGCGGTAGCCAAGTGGTAAGGCGCGGGTCTGCAAAACCTGTATTCACCGGTTCGATCCCGGTCCGCGCCTCCATTTTTTCCCCCTTTATCAATAGCACTTTACGCGAGAAGAAGGATTATTTTTGCATAAAATCAGAAGGCTGACCCAAAATCGCTCCAAATCGCTCCAAATCGCTCCAAATCGCGCAGGCAGCGTGCGGGACCCGTGATCTTGCTTTCCTTTTGGGTCGATTTGGAGCAGACTCTGCGATCATGCAGGGCAAAGGGCTTGATGGACGCCGGCTGGTTTCCAGATGTAGTTGCTTGGTGGCTTGCTTTTGTTTCTATCAGGCTGCGCCTAATTCAGACCCCGATAGGCAAGCACATGGGTAAAAATCCGACCTCCCTGGGGACGCTCGTCCCCCTCGTTCTCGCCGTTATGTGGGGTTGCTCAATGGTACCCGCTCAAGGTGAGCTTGTTCTCGGCTACCGCGGGACGATGGTGTACAATAACGGTGACGGCGATTTACTCGGCCTCGATGGGGCTACCTTTTTATGGCAAGGCCGGTTCAATGAAAATGCAACGCCCTCCTCCTCGAGCGGCACGAGCGATCGCTTCTCCGGCAGCCATATTACAGTCACCATTTCCGGCTCCGTCTCCCACGATGGTACTCACGCCGCTGTTTTCAACACGATCACTGAAGAGGGGGATGACGTCTTGCGGTTGGGTACAACGTTCTTTTTGTCTGGAATTGATCTATTTCCGTCAACTCTCTTCCTTCCTCCGAATTTCACTGGTGCCGGATCGCCGACCAATACACTTACCCCCGTCAATACAGCAGATGTAATCTCATTCGGCGATTGGCTTGCGTTTCTCACCTTCCCTGAATCCAGCAATGCCAGTTACCATGTCATGAGCCCGACAATTTTAACTGTAAAGGTGATCGCCGGCGCAGATCTTGCCGGGACGGACCTTCGTGGCCTTGACCTCTCGGGATTAGATCTAATAGGCATAGATTTCACAAACGCGGACCTTACCGGCGCGGATCTCACCGGGGTGAGCTCCGGCGGAATCACCGGCACGCCTGCCGCACTGCCCGCGGGCTGGCAGCTCACCAACGGCTACCTCATTGGACCCGGCGCCGACCTCGCCGGCGCCAACCTCGCCGGTCAGGATCTGAGCGGCTCCAACCTCGCCGGCGCCGACCTGCGCGGCGCGGACCTCACCGGGGTGAGTTCCGGCGGAATCACCGGCCCGCCTGCCGCACTGCCCGCGGGCTGGCAGCTCACCAACGGCTACCTCATTGGACCCGGCGCCAACCTCG
>Ga0315336_1001758_pt1 | contig 38388 bp, 34 predicted proteins | sample ASW5metaG_FD_204512 | JGI IMG/M metagenome (GOLD analysis project Ga0315336, IMG submission 204512) | Ammonia-oxidizing marine archaeal communities from Monterey Bay, California, United States - ASW #5 | ecosystem: Environmental > Aquatic > Marine > Intertidal zone | place: USA: California... | reverse complement strand
TGATCGAACTGCAGCCGGGCCAGCCGGGCGTAGAGGCCGTCTTCCTCGATCAATTCCTGGTGGCTGCCGATCGACACGATGCGGCCTTCGTCCATGACGACGATGCGGTCGGCCTTCAGTACCGTCGCTAGACGGTGGGCGATGACAATGGTTGTCCGATCCGACGACAAATGCTCGAGCGCATTCTGAACATAGCGTTCGCTTTCCGCATCCAGCGCCGAGGTTGCCTCGTCCAGCAGCAACAGCGCCGGGTCACGCAGCACGGCGCGGGCAATCGCCACGCGCTGGCGCTGGCCGCCGGACAGGCGCGCGCCGCGCTCGCCCAGTTCCGACTGATAGCCCTCCGGCAGCCGCTCCAGGAATTCCGCGGCGCCGGCCGCCGTGGCGGCGGCCCGGACCGCCTGTTCGTCGGCGTCCGGCCGGCCGTAGCGAATGTTGTCGGCGGCGCTGCCGCGAAAGATCGTCGGATCCTGTGCCACCAGCCCCAGGACCGTCCGGACCGCCTTGGGGTCGGCGTCGCAAAGATCGACGCCGTCGAACAGGATCCGGCCCTCTTGCGGGTCATAGAACCGCAGCAACAGCTGAAAGACGGTGGTCTTGCCGGCCCCCGAAGGGCCGACCAACGCCACCGTCTCGCCCGGTTCGATGGCCAAGGAAAAATCGTTGAGCGCCGGCATATCCGGACGCGAAGGATACTGAAAGCGCACGCCTTCGAAGCAAACCGCGCCGCGCGCCGGTGTCGGCAGCGCCTGGGGGTTGTCCGGTGCGGCAATTTTGGGCTCGACCACCAACAGCTCCATCAGGCGTTCCGTTGCCCCGGCGGCCCGCTGCAAATCGCCCCATACTTCGCTCAACGCGCCGACGGCGCCAGCAACGATGATGGCGTAGAACACGAAGGCCGCGAGTTCACCGCCCGACATGACATCGTCAACGACGTCCTTGGCGCCGATCCATAGCACGAAATCGACCGCACCGAACACCAGCAGCATGACCGCGGCGGTGAGCCAGGCGCGGGCTGTTATGCGCCGGATCGCGGCACCGAAGGCGGATTCCGTCGCGCTGTTGAACCGCTGGCGATCAATTGCCTCGTGGGTGAAGGCTTGCACCGTTTGCACCGCATCCAGGCTTTCGCCGGCGATGGCGCTGACATCGGCGATCCGGTCCTGGCTGGTGCGGCTCAGGCGCCTCACACGACGGCCAAAGACGACGATCGGCAAAACCACCAGCGGAACCATCGCCATCACCATGCCGGCAAGCTTCGGGCTGGTGATCGCCAGCATGACGGCACCGCCGATGAACAACAGGATATTGCGCAGTGCGATCGATGCACTGGACCCGACCACGGTCTGGATCAGCGTGGTATCCGTGGTCAGCCGGGACAGCACCTCGCCGGTGCGCGTGACCTCGAAAAACTCGGGGCTCAAATTCAGCACATGGGCATAGACCTTGGCACGGATATCGGCGACCAAACGTTCGCCGAGCCAGGAAACCAGGAAAAATCGTGCGAAGGTGGCGAACGCCAAAACCGCGATGACGCCGAACAAAGCGATGAAATACTGGTCGAGGAATGCCGCATTGGCCGCGGAAAAGCCGTTGTCGATGACCCGGCGCAAGGCTTGGCCGACCGCCAGCGTGGCGCCGGCGGCGATCGTCAAGGCCACCAGGGCCGCACCAATGACCCAGCGGTAGGCGCCGAGGAACGGCAGCAACGCCTTGATATGACGAACGTCCCGTGCCTTCGGCCGCTCACCGGCTGCGCCCGACGTCACCGTTTCGGTTGATCGGTCACTGGCTCTAGATTTGTCGCTCATCCGCTCCTGCCGCCCGGCGGCCGCTCAGCCCATCGCGCCCGCTCTATAACAGCCCCTCACCCGGGCAACAAGCAGATTGCTCGGCCGGCCCTGGCGCGGTTCTCTTATTGGCACGTCGCAGTCGAAGAGCGGGCGAGCACCCACGGCAGCAGTGCTCTCAAGAGCGACAGTGCATGCGGTTGGCGACCGGAACCGGCAGATGCCTGGGGTGGAACTGCCGTGCTCCAGCAGGCCGCGTTCGGCGGTAGGTGACCCAACTCGGAAGTGGGCGACGAACCGAAAGCACCCAACTACGCAAATTGTGCTATAAATCCAAGGTAACCTCGCAGGTTGATTGTTCGCCGACCTGCGGACCTGTCAGGAGTTGCCGATGGACGTTGTCGAAGCGATCCACGGGCGCCGTTCAATCAGGTCATACCTGACCAAGCCTGTGGATCGCGAATTCATCAAGAGCATTATTTGGGATGCGGCCCAGGCCCCGCCTCCATTTAGCGGCGAGGTTCCTTGGACATTCAACGTTGTGGAGGGGATCCACAGGATTGCGGAACTTGGAAAGCGGGCGATGGATCATGCCAAAGAGCACTACCGCTCCTTGGAAGGCGACGCGGGTTGGCTAGAACGTCCTGGGTTCCAAATATTCTGGGGCGCGCCCGCGTTGATCGTGATCTCCGGAAACATACAGGACTGTTGTCGGGCCGGTCAGAATTTAATGCTTTCTGCTCATTCACGAGGACTGGGAACCTGCTGGGTTGGCTCGCCGATGCTCTGGCTAAGGACGGACGAAGCGAAAGTCGAGCTTCGTATCCCTTCCGAACTTACCCCTGTCTCGGCTTTGTGCTTGGGCTATCCACAGACAGTCCCGGAAGCTCCACCGAAGGAGCGGCCGCCGATAATATGGGCGGACTAGTCTAAACTTCGGCTATTGGCACATAGCGTCAAATCCAGCCGGTCGGCCGGAGGTCCGCTATCTGGGGTCAAGCTGCGATCCGACGCCCTTGGCCAGCATTGCGAACGCGCCGTACTGTCCCTCACCTGGGCAACAAGCGGATTGCCTGGCCGACACTGGCGCGGTTCTCGATCTACGAAAGCGCTTGACCGGCTGTTGTCGTCGAAGGACCTTTTCAAAAAAACAAAATAGGCCTTTGTACAGCCTAGGTATTGTTGGCAAACCATTCCACACAAAAGTCTGAAAAAATTTTCATAACACGCGTAGGACGGATCTGTTCAAGTCGAGAAATTTCCAGAATACCGTTGGCGACTTTGTCCCTTATCGGAAGCGTTACGATCTTTTGACCATCATAGGTTTGGTCATGGTGCGGACGCGTGACCAGCAAAGAAAAACCTCGGTTTCTGCCGACCAATCCCCGCACCATTTCCAGAGATGGCGAACTAAACGCGACCTGCGGTTCTTTAAGCCCATTCTGTCTGAACATATTCATGAAAAACCCACTGGGCGGGACGTCCAGCAATATGAAGTTCTCGTCTTGCAGGCTTGCCAGCGAGATATTGCTTTGCCCCGCTAAACGATGACCCGCAGGCAACAGCACATAAGGCTCGAACGAAGCCAGTTTGGTCGTAACGATGTCGGCTGGAAGAGCGGAATCATACATGATCGCCAGTTCAAACCGTCCGGTCGATAATCCTGAGATCAACGCTTCCTGATCACCTTCATGCAGTCGGATATCAACGCCGGAAAACTGCTTTGTAAAATCAGTCAGAATTGCGGGCATGAAGACCGGTGAAACGGCCACGAAACAGGCGACCTCAAGCGTGCCATGGATGATATCGCTGGATCCCTGGGCGTTTTCTTGAAGGTCTCCGGCATAGCGTAACAGGCCACGCGCATCGATCAGCAACCGCTCACCTGCGGAGGTTAGCGACATGCCGCGAGCGTGGTGGCGAATAAACAACTGAATGGAGAATTGATCTTCAAGTTTGGTTATGGCCTTTGATACGGAAGGTTGAGACACGTTTAAATGTTGCGCCGCGCCCACCACGGATAAATGCTCGGCCGTTGCAATGAAATATTCCAGCTGCCGTAATGAATACCTCAGCATGATTCAGTCCTTTACGGCTTGTTGCGCCTTCCATGATTTCGACATTTTGTAGCTGAACGTCGAATTTCTAAATAGCTTAAAGTTATGCATAACAGAGATAAATTGAATTTTAATTTATCTGCAATTTGGCAGACACTCCCTGTGAACACGGTTCGAATACGGACAGGACACCAGGAAAACACGTACAATGAGCGGCGCTTGGAAAGTTGGCATTGATATAGGCGGGACGTTCACCGACGTCATCGCCATCAACACCGCTAACGGTGAAGTAAGAACGGCGAAGGTACGGAGCCAGGCAAGCGATCCGGTGGCCAGCGTCTTATCCGCCTACGATGCGATCGGTGTCGATTGGGACGATGTTGCCGATCTCATGCACGGCACAACCATGGCAACAAATGCCATTGTCGAGGGTAACCTTGCCCCCGTTGCCTTGATTGCGACCCAAGGATTTCGAGACACGACCGAAATTGGCCGCCAGAATCGACGAGAGCTCTATCGGCTGCCTGTTGCACCCAAGCTGCCACCCCTGGTCGCCGAAAACCGACGCATCGAAGCCAAGGAACGGATTGGCCCCGAAGGCCAAGTTCTTGAGCTCTTAAGCGATGTGGAAGCGTGCCGGGTCGCCAATGTCATCGGCGACCTGAACGTCGAAGCCGTCGCCGTTGCCCTGCAGCATTGCTACGCCAATTCTGACCACGAACAGATACTGGGTGATCGACTTTTGGGCAGGGTAAAGTACGTCGCTCTCTCCCATGAAATGAGTCCTGAGCCACGGGAATACGAGCGTACGAACACGACCATTCTGAATGCTGCCCTTATGCCTTTGACGGCGGGATACCTGAACAAATTGCGGGCTGAGGCGGGCGATCAGACAAATCTTCACTTATTTCATTCCGCCGGCGGCATGGCGTCTGTCGATGCCGTCAATGAACGCCCGCTGACGCTGGCCCTCTCTGGACCCGCGGCCGGCGTGGCTGCCGCCGGGAAAATTGCCGACGAGCTAAACTTGGACAACGCTATCGGCTTCGATATGGGCGGCACCACGACCGATACCTGCGTTGTTATCGATGGCAAAGTCCAGGTCGGCAGTGACCAGCGCCTTGCCGGGCGCCCTATCCGCCAGCTCATGGTCGCCGTTGAATCCATCGGTGCCGGAGGCGGATCCATTGCCCGGGCGGAAGGCGCCGCGGTTCGCGTTGGCCCTCACAGTTCCGGCGCCGAACCGGGACCTGCCTGTTATGGACTGGGGGGCGCGCTACCGACCGTGACCGATGCTAACTTGGTGCTGGGTTTTCTCAATACGGATCGTCTGCTCGGCGGTGTCATTCGCCTAAGCGAAGAGAAAGCGAGAACCGCTGTCAAAACTCTTAGCGACAGATTCGACACATCTGTTCATGAAACAGCTATCGGCATTTACCGGATTACCAATGCTGCCATGGCCCGCGCCTTACGCCGGGTCACCGTGGAGCGCGGTGTCGACGCACGGTCGTGCTCACTCATCGCCTTTGGCGGCGCCGGCCCCATGCATGCCGTCGCCTTGGCGCGGGAATTCGGCATCGAGAAAGTCGTCGTGCCGAAGTTTTCCAGTGTGTTTTCCGCCTTAGGTTGTTTGACCGCGGGCCTCAGCTACGCCGAACAACATACCGTGCGCATGTCCATCACAGCCTGGAACAGCGAGCGGCTCGATGCGCAGTGCCAGTCGATAATGGATCGCCTGAAGGCGCCCATCGTCGCCGCCGGTCATGCCGACGTTACCATTGCCACGCGCTTTGTCGCCCTGATCCGTTATGCCGGACAAAGTGATACGGTTGAAGTTTCTTTTGATCCGCCGTGTGATCCCGAAAAACTAAGTCAGGATTTTAAGGCGCAACACGAGAAACAGTATGGCTTCTCCACAGATGAACCTTGGCAGTTTGAAACCCTACGCGTGACCGTAACCGCGCAGTCGCAAAGTCACATTGCCGATCTCGGCGAAGCCGCTCAGGATGCAACGTCAATACCGATTTCCATCGATGAGTGCTGGTTCGACGCCAACGGACCGGTTTCGACTGCGCGCTTTGAACGTGTCGCCTTGCCAACGGACTGGAAAGTCGAGGGCCCTGCCATCATCGAAGATAATTGGTCGACCATTGTCGTGCCGCCGGGTGCGTCGGCTTGGATCGATTCCTCGGGTCATCTTATTATCGAAGCGGGGACAGGCGCATGAACCACACATCAGATCATGTGCTCGATCCCTTTACCGTTGAAGTCATCCGGAATGCCCTGACTGCCATTGCAGAAGAAATGTCTCTGATCGTCATGCGTTCGGCGCGCTCGCCATTGCTACGCGAAGCGGGAGATTTGTCGTCGGCCTTAACCGACAGCGTCGGCAATCTCGTTGCGCAGGGCCGCGACATTCCGGCGCATTTAGGCGTCATGGGGTCCACGGTGCAGGAGTTTCTGAAACGTGTCCCGGTAGAGGAGCTTAAACCCGGTGATGTGTGGTTCATGAACCTGCCGGAGGCAGGCGGTAACCATCTACCTGATGTAAAGGCAATTCGGCCAGTTTTTGCGGAAGGCGCAGTACAGATTTTTGCCGTGAGCCTCGCCCACTGGGCGGATATTGGTGGGGCGATGCCCGGTAGTTACGTGCCCGACGCCCGTGACGCGTGGCAGGAAGGTCTTCGCATTCCGCCACTTCGCGTCTTCACCAATGAAGGGCCGGACCGTGAAAAACTCAATTTGATACTTGCCAATGTGCGTGGCGCCGAGGAACGCGAAGGCGACATCCTGGCCCAGATGGCCTCAACCTATTCCGCCGATGAGCGCCTACAGGAAGTTTTCCGGCGTTATGGTGCCGCGACCGTGCGCGCCGCTATCGCCGACCTGTATGATCAATCGGAAGCGGAAATGCGCGCCGCCATTCGCACCATTCCTAACGGTATTTATGAAGGCGTAGATTGGCTTGACGATGACGGTCATGGCGGGGATCCCATTGCCGTGCGCGCGCGCATCGAAATCAACGACGATGAAGCCACATTCGATTTCTCAGAAACCGACGATGCGGCGGCAGGGCCGCTAAACGCGACGCCGTTCACCGCGTCAGCCAGCGTGTTCTATGCCATGAAGGTTATTGCCGGCCCCGACATACAGCCCAATGCGGGATGCGCACGGCCACTCAGAATTATCACCCGCGAGGGTTCACTGCTGCATCCGCCCATGGAAAAACCGGTGGTTGGCGGCAATCACGAAACCTCGCAACGAATTGTCGACGCCATTTTCAAAGCCTTCGAAAATGTAATGCCTGAACGCTTGACCGCGGGTGGCTCAACCACATCCGGCTTACTGCTGTTCAGCGGTCGCGATCCGCGCACCGGATATTGGACGACGCTTTATGAGGTGCACGGCGGCGGCGAAGGCGCGCGTCACGACCGGGACGGCATGTCCGCCGTTCGTCCCCATATGTCCAACGTGATGAACACACCGGCCGAGGTGATCGAAGCCAACTATCCCATAATAGTCGAGAGTCAGGCGCTACGCCGCGGCTCCGGCGGCGCGGGTTTTCATAGCGGCGGCGACGGACAGGTTCGCACCTATTTGATTGCCGGTCCGGAAGTCGTCATGACCTCCATGGTCGAACGCTGTGTCATTCCGCCATACGGTCTGCAAGGCGGTAAGGCCGGCAAGAAGTTTCAAATCACATTGAAACGAGCGTCGGGCGAAACCAGCGAGCTCGCCGGGAAATCCCAAGTTCGCTTGGGAACAGGTGACCGGATTACCATAAAGACAAGTGGTGGTGGCGGTTATGGCGCTCCGACGTGATGGCCAAAGGGTGCAAGTGAAGCGAATTTCGTGACCCTCCCGCGAGACAGCAATACCATATGACTCAGTCCTCCAAAAAACTGCCGAGCCACGCCCGCATCGTCATCGTAGGCGGCGGTGTCGTCGGCTGTTCAATTGCCTATCAACTTACCAAGGCTGGTGTGTCAGACGTTGTTTTGCTGGAACGCGGCACTCTTTCCTGCGGTACGTCCTGGCATGCTGCGGGATTGATCATGCAACTCCGTGGCAGCCATGCAACCACGGAAGTCGCCAAATACAATGCAGATTTCTATCCCGAGCTTGAAGCCGATACCGGTATGGCAACGGGCTTCAAGCAAAATGGTACGCTCGCCATCGCACGAAATATGGACCGAGTCCACGAATTGAAACGTCGCGCCAGCCTCGCCAAGAGTTTCGACATTGATGCCCACATTCTGTGCCCTGGGGAAGTCAAAGACCTCTACCCCGCGCTCGATGTTGGCATTGTCGCTGGCGGTTTGTTTATCCCCAAGGATGGTCAACTTAATCCCGTCGATACCATTAACGCCCTAATCACGGGTGCCAGGACGCGTGGCGCGAGGGTTCTAGAAAATCTATCTGTCGAAAAACTGCAGCGCTTGCCATCCGGAGCGTACTGCCTTGACACGAAAAACGGCACCATAACCTGCGAAACCCTGGTGTTGGCCTGTGGCTTGTGGACGCGTGATTTTGCTGCCCAGCTCGGTGCGCGTGTGCCACTGCATGCTTGCGAACACATGTATGTCGTCACCGAAGCCATGGATTTCGTGGTGCCGAACCTGCCGGTTCTACGTGACGCGGATGGCTATACATATATGAAAGAAGATACCGGAAAACTGCTGATTGGGTCCTTTGAGCCGCGCGGTAAGCCGTTGCCTGTCGAGAAGCTACCCGCCGAACAGCAGTTCATAGAGATGCAAGAAGACTGGGAACACTTCGAGTTGCCCTACTCCAAGGCCATCGAAATGGTTCCGGAGTTGCAACATATCGGCATCATGAAATTCATGAATGGCCCCGAAAGCTTCACCCCCGATGGCCTGCCATGCCTGGGTGAAGCACCGGGCCTGCCGAACTGTTTTGTCGCCGCCGGCCTCAATTCCGAAGGTTTCGAGATCAGTCCCGGCATATCGCGCGCGCTGTCATATTGGATTATCAATGGCGAACCCGATATGGACCTACTCGAATATGACGTAGCGCGTTTCCACCCCTTCCAGATGAACAATAAGTACCTGCGGAACCGTGTTGCGGAATCCCTTGGCGGCATTTTCGAAATCAACTGGCCGTTCAAAGAGCACGAAACTTCACGTCCGGTGCGCAAAAGTCCCCTACACGATAGGCTTGCCGCCGCTGGTGCCTGCTTCGGCGAAACCGCGGGCTGGGAGCGCCCCCTGTGGTTTGCCCCCACCGGGATTGTGCCAAAAAACGAATATTCGTTTTCCCGCCCCAATTGGTACGAACACACAGCCGGGGAGTGCCGCGCCGCGCGTGACGGCGTGGTGATCATGGACGTTAGTTCGTTCGGTAAAACCATGATACAGGGCCGCGATGCCTGCGCGTATCTGCAATGGTTGTGCGTCAGTAATGTCGACGTTCCCATTGGCAAGTTGATCTATACCCATATGCTCAATTCCACGGGCGGCATCGAGTGCGACATTACCATTGATCGCCGAGCGGAAGATCGCTTTATCATCTATTCGTCGGCAGGCGTACATCGCCGCGACATGAACTGGTTTGCCAAACATATAAGGCCCGATCAGCATGTCACTCTCACAGATATTACCGCTGCCTACTCGGTGCTCAATGTGCAGGGGCCGCGTTCGCGCGACCTGTTGCAGTCCCTCACAGATGCCGATCTTTCCAATGAAGCCTTCCCGTTCTTGACGGCACAGGAAATTGGCATCGGTTATGCCCAGGTGCTGGCAAAGCGCCAGACCTTCATCGGCGAACTGGGTTGGGAACTGCAAATCCCCACGGAATTCGCGCAGGACGTCTATGACGTCATCACGGAAGCGGGCAAGCCGTTCGGGCTGATGCAGGCCGGTTACCACGCACTGGAGCATTTGCGTTGCGAACGCGCCTATCGCGAGTTCGGGCTCGATCTAGCGCCCGATAACACGCCTTTTGAGGCCGGACTCGGATTCATCGTGAAAATGGACAAGCCCGGTGGCTTTTATGGCCACAAGGCCTTGCTGCCGCAGGTCGGGCAGGTACTAAACCGCCGTATGGTCAATTTCAAACTTAGGGACCCTGAACCCGCGTTGTTCCATGATGAATTGATCCGAATGAATGGCGAAATCGTCGGATATCTGAGCTCCGGAGCGTATGGCTTCATTTTGGGAAGCGCGGTCGGCATGGGCTACGTCACGCATCGTGATGGCGTTACCACCGAACTGGTCGACGGCGCGGAATTCGAGATTGAGATCGCCTGTGAACGCCATGCGGCGGACGCGTCATTGAGACCTTTCTATGACCCGACCGGCGCCAGAGTGAAGATCTGAAATTTTGTCACTAAGAGGTAACCATGCACGAACGTCTTAATTCGCCCCATGCGCGCGACATCGCATCGCATCTTCATCCCTTTACGGACCTCGTGGCACATGCACAAAATGGCCCGCACCTATTTGAACGGGGCGAAGGTATCTATGTCTTCGATGACCAAGGTAAGAAATACATTGAAGGACTATCGGGGCTCTGGTGCGCTTCGCTTGGATTTAGCAATGAGCGTCTGGTAGCAGCAGCGACCCGGCAATTTGAAACCTTGCCGTTCTATCACAATTTTGCCCACAAGGCGGTCGCGCCCGCCATGGAGTTGGCGGAATTTTTGGTCGAGCGGGCGCCCGTTCCCATGTCCAAGGTTTTTTTCACCAACTCAGGCTCCGAGGCCAACGACACGCAGGTCAAACTGGTTTGGTACTACAATAATATTCTTGGACGCCCGAAAAAGAAAAAGATCATTGCCCGCCGCGGTGCCTATCACGGCATTACTGTCGCGGCGGCCAGCTTGACCGGACTGCAGTACGCGCACAATGCTTTTGACGTCCCCATCCAGAACTTCCTTCACACGGACTGTCCACACTACTACCATTATGGCGCGGACGATGAGAGCGAGGAGGATTTTGCCTCACGTCTAGCGGCCAATCTTGAGCAATTAATCGTCGAGGAAGGCGCCGATACCGTGGCCGCCTTTATCGCCGAACCGTTTCTCGGCGCCGGCGGCGTAATCATGCCGCCAAAAAGCTATTTTGAGAAAATCCAACCGATTTTAGACCGGTACGACATTCTGTTTATCGCCGATGAAGTGATCAGCGGATTCTACCGGACGGGAGAAATGTTCGCATCCCAGACTTACAATTTGAAACCCGATCTGATCACTATGGCCAAGGCGCTATCGGCTGCGTATCAGCCTATCGGTGGCGTGATGATGAACGAGAAGATTTACGAAGTCCTTGTTGAAGGCAGCCGAAAATTTGGTGTTTTCGGTACGGGCTTTACCTATTCCGGCCATCCGGTTCCAGCGGCCGTGGCATTGGAAGCCCAGAAAATATATGAGGACACAAACATCGGTGCCCATGTGAAAACCGTTTCCGCGCGCTTCCAGCAACGCCTTCACGCGTTAGCGGATCATCCTCTGGCGGGAGAAACTCGGGGCATCGGTTTGATCGGCGCCGTGGAACTGGTTCAGGATAAAGTTACCAAGGCCAACTTTGATCCGGCCCATAAAGTCGGCCCATGGATCATGAACCGCGCCGCTGAGCACGGGTTGATCGTTCGCGCCCTGGTGAATGACACGATCGCCTTTTGTCCTCCACTTATCATCCGCGAATCACAGATCGACGACATGTTCGACGCTTTCCAACAAGCCCTCGATGACACAGTCGGGTTCGTGGCAGGGCTTTAGCGGTCAAAGGCCATTTTTCATGGTCTAACTCATACTAGCCCGAGCTTTCCCAGGCCGCTCACCCCAGCCGTCTCATGACTAAAGCTTGTTAGGATACGGAAGCCGACCCCGGTGCAAATGCTTCGTTCGAGGAGGAGAAATAATCATACAAACGGTCAATTCCCTCGTCATATCGAGCATTGCAAAAGGCCAGCCGCAAGTCTTGCGGAACGCCGAAGTCGGTACCAGGGACCACGGCGACGTGCACTTTCTCGAGGATGTCGCGAGCGAGCTCTTTCGAGGACGCAAAACCCCGCGCTTTGTTCCATTCTTCGCAACGGAGGATCGCGTAGAACCCGCCTTCGGCCGCGATTGGCGTACAACGCGTGCCCGTAAGACGTTCCGTGGTGTATTCCGCTCGTGCCTTATAGACGCTGGTGAGTTCCGCGGGACTATCCTCGTCATCAAGGGCGGCAATCATGCCGTACTGATAACAGGGATCGGTGCACAGCAGGGTGTGTTGTTGAATGACACGCAAATTGGTTTGCAATTCCGTTGGCAGGATGGCGAAGCCAATGCGCTTGGTATACATCCGAAATCCCTTGGAAAAACTATTGGTGACAATGGTCATATCTTTGTATTCGGGGAAGAGTTCCAAGGGTGAGTGAAATTCGTCGTAGAACATTGTGTTGTTGTAAATTTCATCATTCAACACGTAAGCCTGGCGGTCGACGATCTGGTAGATCTCCCGCAATTCGTCCGGTGTGACGATGTTGCCGACCGGGTTGCCGGGAGAATTAACGACCACGAGCGTGGTGCGCTCGGGCGAGAAATTTCTGCGGAAGGATGCCATGTCGACGCGTTTGGTGTCGATGTCGATGTCATAGAATTTGACCGTCGCGCCGGCCAGCGTCGCACAATACAAATAGAGGGCATAATAGGGCCTGGGGATCATAATTTCATATTCAGGACCCGATAAAAGCTGAAAAACATTGCGAAAAATCGGCGACGTGCCTGTATTCACAATGACATTGTCGAGCGCAATGTCCGCCCGATATCGCCGATTATAGAATTGCACGATAGCTTGACGCAGTTCGGGAAGTCCTTCGGGATAGACGCGTCGAACAAAATCCGGATCTTTCAGCTTTTCGATCATGCCGTCGAGCGCGGCGTCCGGCATGAATAATTCAGGTACGCCTATGGTCAATTTCAAGACGTCGGCGCCTTTAGCGATAAGATCGTCTGCAAGTTCGTCGAGAACAAACATTTGAAATTCCAGATCACCCGGCAGTAAATCTTTTATCACTCTCGGCATTTATTTCTCCTGTAATCCGCGTTGAACATCGTGCGGACAAAATTTTCGGCGCCCAGGGTAGCGACTTGCGCTCGATATCCTGGTGTTTATGCCCGACGCCGAGCACCAACTTATCAATGCCATGCCGTTGCAGGATTTCGATATGGTATTGCAGAAATGACTTGCCGCCAAACCGTAGCAGAACTTGCGGTGGAGGTTCCGTGGCGGTCAATTCGAGCCTTGCACCGATCCCGGCCGCCAACATTATTGCTTTCATAACCAGTTCTATCGCAACCGCATGATCGGGCATAGGGAAACTTCGCGCGATACCGGATCGGCAGGAAAATCAAACCAAGCCTCGGGGGAGGAAACCGCGGGCCGGACTAACGTCGGCGGTTGCGTGCCTTGGTCCCCTGGCAATCGACCGCCCCTAACGCCGCATCCTATCGTTGGCGCCGCATTGACTATTAATGTGCGGATTTTGAAACCAATCGATTTGCAGTGTCTCGGCCAGGCGACTAACGTTTGCTGACCCAAGAGATCGGTCATTCTGCGAGGTAGGCATGAAAAAATTCGTCACCGCCGTCATGCGGCACGAAACCAATACTTTTTCCCCGGTGCCGACACCGCTTGCGGCTTTTTCAGGCCGCGGCGCGGGCAGTGGCGGCCCGCTCGCCGGCAGCGCTGCGATCGAGCTGGTTCGGGGCACTAATACGCCGGCGGCCGCCTATGTCGACTTGGCCGAGGCGGCGGGAGCGGAGCTGGTGATGGCGATTTCCGGCAGCGCCCACCCGAGCGGCTGTGCCGAGGACGCGGTGATCGATTTTTTCGTCGATGCGATTACCGACGCCCTCCGACCCGGCTGCGATGCGCTGTTCCTCGATCTCCACGGCGGCATGGCGACCGAGGGTATCGATGATCCGGAGGGCGAGTTGTTGGCCCGTATCCGCCGGTTCGCGCCGGATCTACCGATCGCGGTCGCTTTTGATTTTCACAGCAATATCTCGGCGCTGACGGTCGACAATGCGACCGTGATAACGGGCTATCGCACTTACCCCCATATCGACATGTACGAGACCGGTTCGCGCGCCGGCAAGACATTGCTGCGTAGTTTGGCCGGTGAGGTCAAGCCGGCCATGGTCTGGCGTCAGCTGCCGATGCTGACCCATTTGAATTGCCAGACGCCGTCGCGCCAGCCCATGAAGGACATCATGGACCGGGCCATCCGGGCCGAGGCCGACGGCGCGATTCTGAACGCCTCGGTGTTCGGCTGCTTTCCGTTGGCCGACATCTCCTGTGTCGGTCTGAGCGCGATCATTGTCTGCGACGGCGATACCGCGGGTGGCGGGGCCTTGCTGGACGAATTGTTGGGCATGGCCTGGGAACGCCGTGAGGCTTTTATCTTCACCACCGAGCCTGTTGCGGACTCGATCGCCCACGCCAAGAGTTTAGGGTCGGGGCCAATCATCCTGGCCGATCACGGCGACGTCTGTGGATCGGGCGGGACCCAGGACGTCATGGCGGTGCTGGCCGAGGTGATGGACCAGGGCCTGACCAACGTCTGCGCCGGACCCTATTACGACCCCGCCGCCGTCGACGAATTGGTCGCCGCCGGTGTCGGCGCCGAGGTGACGCTAGCGCTTGGCGGCAAGACGGATATGCCGGCCATCGGTCTCAAGGGCGAACCCTTGCAGGTCACCGGACGGGTGCGGTGCATTACCGATGGCCGTTTCACGATCACCGGCCCGATGATGACCGGCGTCATGGTCGACATGGGCCGAACCGTGGTCCTGGATACCGGCGCCGTCGAAATCGTCATCAGCGAACACCGCCACGAGCCCTTCGATATTGGCTGTTTCACCCACGCCGGCATCGATCCGGCGCGCAAAGACTATATCCTGATCAAGTCGCGCCAGCATTTCCGGGCCGGCTTCGAAGCGATTACCGAGCGCGTCGTCATGGTCTCCGGTCCGGGCATTACCACGTCCGATTACGACAAATTTCCCTGGCAGCGCGTGCGCCGTCCGATCCACCCCCTGGATTTGGTCAACACGAGTGAGCTTTGATGCGTTCACCGTGAGCGATGAAAAAAAAATGCCGGTAGGCCGGCTCAGCGAATCCGCTGGCGCGCGAAGTGCGAGAGGATCTCCGAGGCGACCACCATCGCGATGACCACCAGGATGATGCCCGTGGTGCGCTGGTAGTCGAGCAGCTGGGTCGTGCTGCGGATGTAGAGGCCGAGGCCGCCGGCGCCGACGAAGCCTAAGATCGTCGAGGCACGGAAGGTCGAATCCCAGCTATAGATGATGATCCCGATCCACGCCGCCTTGACTTGGGGCAGCACGGCGTAAAAGAAAATCTTGATCTCGCCGGCACCGGTCGCGCGGATCGCCTCGACCGGGCCCATATCGATTGCTTCGATCTGTTCCGACATCAGCTTGCCGGCAAAGCTTAGTGTCAAGAGGATCAGGGTGATGGTGCCGGCCATCGGGCCGAAGCCCAAGATGACGACCAGGATCATGGCCCAGATAATCGCCGGTATGGCACGCGAAAAAACCAGCACGGCCCGTCCGAGCGGATAGCAGACGGCGCGGCTTGGCGTCACGTTCCATGCCGCGAACCATGATACCGGTACGGCGATGATGACGCCGAACACGGTGCCGAGCAAAGACATCTCGATGGTCTCGAGGATCGACATGAACACAGTGCCGGTCAGCGCGTATTCGAAGTCCGGCGGGAACATGCGCCCGGCGATCATCGTGGCAACGCGCCCGGGCATACCCCAGATTCTCTCCACCGGTATATTCAAGTACCAGATGGTCCAGTAGACATAGGTCGCGAACAACAGCACCACGACATAGCGAATAAGGCGCCGCAGGCGGACAAACCGCCAATAGCCGGCTTTGGCGTCGCTGAAGCGTACCAATTCGTCCATCATCTCACCGCCCCCGCGCCCTGCCTATAACAACCATTCGCGCAGGCGGTTGGAAACGAACTCGCCAAGCAGCACCATCAAGACGACGCCGAGCACCACCGTTCCCGCCCGGTCGTAGGCCAGCACCATGATCTGTTCGGCGAAAATCAGGCCGATACCACCGGCACCGACCATGCCGAGGATGGCAGCGCGGCGCAGGTTGATGTCGAACTGAAAGATCACGTTGCCGACGAATATCGGAAAGACCTGAGGCAGAACGGCGAACAGGATAACGGCGATACGCTTGGCGCCGGTCGCTTCGATCGCCTCGAGCGGTCCGATCTCGACGTTTTCAATGGCCTCGGCGGTGGTCTTCGCCATGAAACCGATAGACCGGACGGCCAGGGCGAAAATGCCCGGCAAGGCGCCGAGGCCAAGGGCCGAGACGAAAATCAACGCAAACACCAATTCGTGCACCGAGCGCGACAGCACAATGATGACGCGGCCGGACCAATAGGACACCAAACCGAACGGCGTGACGTTGCGTGCCGCCAAAACCGCAATCGGGATCGCCACCGCCATGCCGATGGCTGTTCCCCAAAAGGCGATCAGCGCGGTCTCGAACAGAGCTATCAGGATACTCGGAAAATACGCCAGATCGGGCAGGAACCAGGCCGCCGTCCGCGCCATCTCACCGATTCCGGAGGTACGCGACCAGTCGGTCTGGAAGACGAATACGTGCACCGCGAGCAGCACCACCACCGTTGCGAAGGCCGCATTTCTGGCGTAAAGCCAGGCAATCACACCGCGCGGCCGGAGCGGGTTTCCGTCCGGCCGTGCCGGCGGGCGGTCGTGGGGGGCGTCGCTTTCGGTGAGGTCCGCGCTATTCATTCGTCCGCGGCCCCGTCATAAATTCTGTGCATGGTGGCGCGATCGACCTCGGCGGTCGGGGAATCGAACACAATTCGGCCAAGGTGCAGGCCGACGATCCGTTTAGAGAACCGCGTTGCCATGTCCAGGTCGTGCATGCTGACGAGCATTGGGATGTGGCGCTCCTCGGCGATCGTGCACATCAATTCCATCACCTCGACGCCGATTTTCATGTCGAGGCTCGACGTCGGCTCGTCGACGAGCAGGATTTTCGGCTGCTGCATAAGGGCGCGGGCGATGCCGACCCGTTGCCGCTGGCCGCCGCTCAACTGGTCGGCGCGCTTGCGGATATGTTCCAAGATGCCGACGCGATGGCAGAACTCCATCGCCCGGTCGATGTCCACCTTGGGGAAGGCGCGCAGCACCGCGCGCCATGTACTGGCGCTGCCGAGACAACCGGAGAGGACGTTTTCCAGCACACTGAGGCGATCCACCAAATTGTACTCTTGGAAGATCATCCCCATGTGCTGGCGGACCTTGCGCAGGCCCCGTTTATCCAAACTGGTGACCCGAACACCGTCCAGGATCACCTCGCCTTCGGTGGGTTCGACCAGGCGGTTGATGCATCTCAGCAGTGTCGACTTTCCTGAGCCGCTGAGGCCCAGGACGGCGACCATTTCACCGCTCTCGACAGTGAGATCGATGCCGCGTAGTGCCCTTTCGCCGGTCGGATAGGTCTTCTTCAGTCCGCCGATCTCGACCAGAGCCATAGGGGGACGCTCCTCAGTTCAATAAGGTCACGTGACGCGCGGGCCATCTTGCAAGGCGCCGATTTAGCGGGACAACAGGGCAGTTGTCAGTTTTACTTTTTCTTCTTGAGCTTCTTTTTGAGTTCCAAGATCTTGCGCAGCGGATCGAACCGGGAGTCTTCCGCCGACCTGAATTCCGTCCAGCCCGCGGCCGCCATGACGGCTCGGCCTTCTTCCGTATTGCCCATATTCGTGAAAGCATCCCTCAAGCGCTTCACCAATTCGGGTTTCATGCGATTTTTGTCGACCGAAATGACATCGATCGGAATCTCAGGTGAAATCCAAAGGTAGTTGAAGTCCTCTTTTTTCATCTCGCCTGAAATGATCACTCTGCGCAACGTTCCGAGCGAGAGAAATGCCGCATCTGCCTTTCCGGCCTGGACGGCACGGGCGCTGGCAGTATGGGAACCGGAATAGAAGACGCGGCCCCAGTATTCCTCCAACTCTTTGCCGTCGATTTTTTCGGCAAACAGCGCGCGCGGCAGCGCATTGCCCGACGTGCTGCCCGGATCGACCAAGGCCAAGACCTTGCCTTTGGTGGATTCAAGGGTCTTCATGCCGCTGCCGGACTTTGTGACCAGGGCGCCGAGATAGCAACCGCAAGGCTTGTCATTGTACATGTCGGCGGGAAGCGTATAGCTGACGATCGGCACGATCGCGCCGTCTGACTTTTCGTGCGCGACGATGTAAATCTTCGGTCCAAGACTGGCGACGTCGACAAACCCGCTCAGCATCGCTTCGACGACGGAGGCGTAGGATGTCGTGGTGTAGAAGTTAATGCTTACATTGGCCGTCTTGCTGAGGTACTCGATTGCCATCTCCCAGCGTTTGGCCAGGGTCGACATTTCCTCGGTGCGGATCACCGCCAACGTCAGTTCCTGTTTTTCCGCAGCCATTGCCGCGGTGCTGGTGCCAAACGACATCGTGGCGCCGAGCAGTAATGCCAGCCCAAAAATTCGCTTTTTCATTGATGTCCCTTTCTTTCGCGTTAAGTCGACCGGCCGGTGTTCATGGCTCTTGCGCGCAGCTTCCGCTCGCCCGCCGCCGACAACAACAGGCGGCCCCTCACACGGGCTGCATGCCAGTCAGTCCCGCATGTTCCGTGATTTCCGACCGACAAGTCAAATTGGTGTATTTTCCAAAATTTGTGTCAATGCCGGACTAAAATGTTTCCTATCGCCACATAGCGTCAAATCCAGCTGGTCCGCCGGAGGTCCGCTATCTGGGGTCAAGCTGCACTTCGACGGCCTTGGCCAGCATCACGACCGCGCTGTTCTGTCCCGCAGCCAACTGGCGCTGACTTTCCGCTTCTTTGGCGAGAGGTACCTTTTGGCCGCCGCGCGGCCCTTGCTTTCGGCCGGCTACTTGGTTATAAACCGCGGCCGGATCACGGAGATTAGCGATGAAAAACGATATCCACCCCGATTACCATGAAATCACGGTGAAGATGACGGACGGCCACAGCTTTACGACCCGTTCGACCTGGGGCAAAGAAGGCGACACGTTGGTGTTGGATATCGATTCCAAAAGCCATCCGGCCTGGACCGGCGCCACCCATATGCGGTTGAGCGACAAGGGTCAGGTCGCAAAGTTCAAGAATCGCTTCGGCAATCTTGGCACCAAGCGCTAGAGCAACCTGCGTTCATTCGAACGCAGATAAGTTGCTCTAACACTTAGAAATAGATCAAATTATCTGCATCAAAATGATTCCATTTTTTTGCAGTTTGATCTAGCGCCACCACAAACGTCTAAATCAGGGCTGCCTACTTCAGGCTTGACCGCCGGCTATCATATCGTCCAAGCGGGCGATCCGTTGGTACAGACGCTCCGTGCGCTGCAACAGATCGTCGAGGCCGGGCGGCATGGTTGTCGAATGTGCCATTAACGATTGATCAAGCGCGTCTTGGCGCGCCCCAAGGCGGTGCTTTGCCAGCATCTTGTCGCGGCCGATCTCGCCGCCATGATAGGCTTTTTGCGCGTACATCCACGCCATGACCTGGGTCAACCGGGATGTCAGATGCAGGGTCGCGGCGGTCAAATTGAGCGACGCGCGGGGCTCAAATTCCGCCCGTTCGGCCTTCGCCGGTCCTTCCATATAGGCACAGGCATCCTCGACCAACGACAAGGTTTCCTTGTAGGTCTTGTCAAAGAACGCCGTGCCGGCAAACGACGCCGCGCCTGAATCGTCGGAATTATCCATGACGTGCCTTCACATTCCGAGTAAAGACTAAGGCTCAGGCATTGAAGAACGATTACGGCGCGTCGGGCGTCGCCGAGCTCAAGGAGACCAGGCCATGGAGCCCAACTACCTCAAATTCGATAGTTTGAGCCTGCATGCGGGCCAGCAGCCGGATCCTGTTACCGGCGCCCGCGCCGTACCGATCTATCAGACGACGTCCTATGTGTTTAAAGACACCGATCACGCCGCGGCATTGTTCAATCTGGAGCGCGCCGGCCACATTTACTCGCGGCTGTCCAATCCAACGGTTGCCGTGTTGGAAGAACGGCTGGCAGCACTCGAAGGCGGCATCGGCGCGGTCTGTACCGCGTCGGGCCAGGCGGCCCTGCATCTCGGCATCGTCACCTTGATGGGCCAAGGCGCCCATATCGTCTCTTCGGCGTCGATTTACGGCGGCTCCCATAACATGTTCGCCCATACTCTGCCGCGCTTCGGCATCACCACCAGCTTCGTCGACGCCCGCGATCCGGAGGCGTTCGCCGCCGCCATTCGCCCGGAGACGCGGCTGATTTTTGCTGAAACCCTGGGCAATCCCGGCCTCGAAGTGCTCAATATCCCGGCCGTGGCGGCGGTTGCCCATGACGCCGGCCTGCCGTTCATGATCGACAATACCTTCGCCACGCCCTACCTCTGCCGGCCGTTTGATTTGGGCGTCGATATCATCATGCACTCGGCGACCAAATTCCTTGGCGGCCACGGCATCGCCTTGGGCGGCGCGCTGATCGATGGCGGCACATTCGACTGGCGCCAGAGCGACAAATTTCCGACATTGACCGAGCCTTATGACGGCTACCACGGCCTCAATTTCGCCGAAGAGTTCGGCCCTGCCGGCTACATCATGCGGGCCCGCGCGGAGGGCCTGCGCGACTTCGGCGCCTGTATGAGCCCGGCGCACGCTTTTCACATCCTGCAAGGCGTCGAAACGCTGCCGGTCCGCATGCAGCGCCACGTCGAAAACACCCGCGCCGTGGTCGCCTTCCTGGAGCAAAGCGACGCCGTCGGCTGGGTCGCCTACCCGGAATTGGACAGTCACCCCGACCACGCGCTGGCGGCCGAACTGCTGCCCAAAGGCTGCGGCGCGGTATTCAGTTTCGGCATCCAGGGCGGTCGCGAAGCCGGCCGCGCCTTCATCGAGGCCCTCGGCCTGTTCTCCCATCTCGCCAATGTCGGCGATGCCAAGTCCCTGGTCATTCATCCGGCCAGCACGACGCACCAGCAGATGGACGCCGCCGCCCTAGCCGCCGCCGGCATCGGTGAAGACATGGTGCGGCTGTCGGTCGGCCTGGAAGACCCGGCAGACTTGATCGCCGACCTCGACCAGGCGTTGCGGCGCTCGCAACGGGTTCTGAAGGCAGCGGAGTAGCACGGTGGATTTTCAAGTCGACAACAAATCCGTCCACGCGGCGACCGGCGGCAAGGACTTCGATGCCAGCCTGCCGACGGTCGTGTTTCTGCATGGCGCCGCCATGGACCACACCGCATGGGCCTTGCAAAGCCGCTATTTCGCTCATCACGGCCGCTCGGTCGTGGCGCTCGACCTGCCCGGCTGCGGGCAATCGGAGGGGCCGGTGCCGGAAAGCATCGAGGCGGCCGCCGAGTGGCTGATACGGGTATTGGACGCACTCGACCTTAGCCAAGCAGACCTGGTCGGCCATTCCATGGGCGCCCTCGTCGCGCTGGCGGCAGCGGCCGCCAACCCCGACCGCGTCGGCCGGCTTGGCCTCTGTGGTATCGGCCTGCCCATGGCCGTTCATGAGTTCTTCCTCGGCGCCGCCGATACCAACACGCCGCTGGCCATCGCCTTGATGAACGATTGGGCGCACGGCGGCGCCGCCCATATCGGCGGTTCGAAAATGCCCGGCATTTGGATGATCGGCGCCGACACGCGGCTGATCGAACGCGCCGATCAGGGCGTGCTGCATGCCTGTTTGAAGGTTTGCAATGATTACACGGGCGGGCTCGAGGCTGCCGCCAATGTCACCGTGCCGACGACCATACTGGCCGGCGACCGCGATCAAATGACCCGACCGGCCGCAGCCCGGGAGCTGGCCAGCGTCTTGCCCGATTGCCGCATGGAAGTGATTCGCAATTGCGGTCATCTGATGATGGTCGAGCGTCCCGACGAAGTGCTTGACGGCTTGAAAACCGCGCTCGTTGTTCGATAAACCGGACTGCCCGACAGCGACCCCGCCCGGCAGTAGCCGGACGGGGGGTGTTCGGTAATTAGAGCAACCGTTCGCTTAAGCCGCGGCGCTCTCAATTTCCGGCTTCGCCGGTGCGGTCAGAATGTCGATCCGACGGGGCTTGCGGGCCTCCGGGATCTCGTTGGCGAGATCCACGACCAACAGGCCGTTGTCGAGCCGCGCCGCGACCACCTTGACCGTTTCGGCCAAGTTGAAGCGCCGTGCAAACGCCCGGCGGGCAATGCCGCGATGAAGGTAGGTACCGTCTTTCGGCTCGGCCTCGGATTTACCGGAGACCGTCAGAATTCCGTCGTTGACGGAGACATCCAAATCCTCGGCGCCGTAGCCGGCAACCGCCATCGTGATCCGGTAAAGATCCTCACCGGACTTCTCGATGTCATAAGGCGGGAAGCCGTTGTCGTTCGGCGCCTGCAAGCTCGATTCCATTAAGCGGCTCAGGCGATCAAAGCCGATGGTCGAACGGGTAAAGGGGGAAAGGTCAAAATTACGCATGGTTCACATCCTCTTATGAGCAATGCAAGCTCGCTTCGTCGATGGATCCCCCGATCGTGGCGGGATCCGCTTCGCCGACCCCTACCGGGCATCGGCTTGATCTTCATATGGGAATGACAGCAGGCTATTCAAGGCGCGCAGAACAGCTGAATTCGGCCAAAAATGAAGCCGCAATTTCTCGCGGCTTCAAATACTGTTTTGCCTCAACCTGTCAGACTCTCGGCCCGACTTAGTCTGTCGGCGCAAAGTTACGCACGGGACGCTTGACCGAGTCAAGCAGGTCATTCACGACGTAAAGACGTTATCCGCCGCGCCCTTGGCTGCTTGCTTTGCGTCGATCACAGCGCGAAGCTGTTCGATCTCCGACTGCAGTGACACAATCCGCTCTTCGAGCTCGTCGATCGACATCATTTCGATGTCGGCCACGGTCAGCGGCATGGCCGGGCGCAAAACTTCTTCGTCTTCCATCGGTAGCCTATCCTTGCAGCACGAATTCCGATCAGCGAACCTTGCATTGCCGATTGGAGCACAACCGGGTTCCGCCGCAAACCAAAAATCGTACACACAGGACATTTCGAAGCCGCGGCACCGGCGCTATGATCAGGCCGTTGTTTTTGAGGAGATGACCATGACAGCCCTGCCCGAAACCATGACGGCAATCGAAGTTCCGGAACCCGGCGGCCCGGAAGCCCTGGTGCCTGCTACCAGGCCGCTGCCGACACCAGGCCTCGGCGAGGTGCTGATCAAGGTCGCCGCGGCCGGGGTCAATCGTCCGGACGTGATGCAACGCCAGGGTGGCTATCCGCCGCCACCCGGTGCACCGGATATCCCCGGCCTTGAAATTGCCGGTGAAATCGTCGGCGTCGGCGAGAGTGCCGGCGAATGGCAGGTCGGCATGTCCTGTTGCGCCTTGGTAGCCGGCGGCGGCTACGCCGAATATTGCCTGGCGCCGGCAGCACTTTGTCTGCCCATCCCGGACGGCCTCACCGCCGTCGAGGCGGCGGCGTTGCCGGAGACGTTCTTCACGGTCTGGACCAACGTCTTCCAGCGCGGGCGATTACAGGGCGGTGAAAGCATCCTCATTCACGGTGGATCCAGCGGCATCGGCACGACGGCGATACAGCTCGCCGTCCAGTTCGGCGCGCGCGTCTTCACCACCGCGGGGACGCTGAAAAAATGTGCCGCATGTGAGGAATTGGGCGCCGAACGGGCGATCAACTATCGCGACGAGGACTTCGCGGAGATCATTGCCGAGCTGACCGGCGGCCGCGGCGTCGACGTCATCCTCGACATGGTCGGCGGCGCTTATTTTCAACGCAACCTTCAGGCATTGGCGCTCGAAGGCCGGCTGGTCATTATAGCCTTTCTCGGCGGCCCCAAGGCCGACGCCAATTTCCTGCCGTTGATGCTCAAGCGGTTGACCGTGACCGGCTCCACCTTGCGGCCACGCACCGTCGAGCAGAAGGCGGAGATTGCGGCCGAATTGCGGGACAAGGTCTGGCCGATGCTGGCGACCGGCCGGGTGCGGCCGATCATGGATTCGACTTTCCCGCTGGCCAAGGCCGCCGAGGCCCACGCCCGTATGGAATCGAGCGGCCACGTCGGCAAGATCGTTCTCACCAATGACTAGCAGAATCAACCCGAAATTGACGCCTTTTAGCTTTGCGGATGGCGACAAATCCTCTATATGGCAGTTCAGGCCCTGTTCGGGAGAGAATTCATGACAATCCCCTTAATGCCGAAGGCCACCGCCGTGTGGCTGATCGACAATACTGTACTGACGTTCGAGCAAATTGGCGATTTTTGCGGACTGCATGCGCTTGAGATCCAAGGCATAGCCGATGGCGAGGTCGCGGTCGGTATCGTCGGGCTGGACCCGGTCGGCAACGGGCAATTGACCGCCGAGGAGCTCAAGCGCTGTGAGGCCGACAACAACGCACGCCTGCATTTGTCAAAATCCGCCGTCCCGATCATTCGCCGGCCGACCAAGGGCGCGCGCTATACACCGGTCTCCAAGCGTCAGGATCGGCCGGACGCGATCGCTTGGCTGCTGCGCAATCATCCGGAGTTGACCGATTCCCAAGTCCAGAAGCTGTTGGGCACGACCAAGGACACCATTACCAAAATCCGCGACCGTGCGCATTGGAACATCCAAAACATCAAACCGCGCGATCCGGTAAGCCTGGGTATTTGCAGCCAGACAGAGCTGACCAACGCCGTGGAAATCGCCGAGGCGCGGGAGATCAAACGCCGCGAACGGGAGGCCAAGAGCAACCCGAAAGCAGCCGTGACCGACGAACCGTCGGCCGATACCGCGGAAACCGTAGACGCACCGCTGGCCGCGGAACCGGCCGAAGACGCAGCCACGGAAGACGAGCCGGTCGAAGCGAGCCCGGCGGAGCCGGAGGCTGAATCGGTGTTTGCCGGTTTCGGCGAGAAACAGAGCGATACGACAGCCAGCTAACCCATCCCACCGACAGTAGAGACACACCGCACAAACGCGACGATTAAGAGGATCCCGTGACCGGCACCCCCTTTGCTCGTGACCTCGATCGAAACGCGGCGAACTACGTGCCCCTGTCGCCGCTGAGCTTCCTGCCGCGCACGGCGGCGGTCTATCCCGAGCGGGATTCGGTCGTGCACGGTCAGCGGCGCTATACCTGGCGCGAGACCTACGCACGATGCCGACGGCTCGCCTCGGCGCTGGCCAAAATAGGCGTCAGCAAAGGCGACACCGTGGCCGTCCTGGCGCCCAACATCCCGGAAATATTCGAGGCGCATTTCGCCGTACCAATGCTGGGCGCGGTATTGAACGCCTTGAACTACCGATTGGACGCCGCCGGCATCGCTTTCATTCTTGATCACGGCGAAGCAAAAGTTCTGCTCACCGACCGCGAATTCTCGCCGATCGTCGCCGCGGCACTGAACCAGACCAAACACCGGTTGATTGTCATCGATATCGACGATCCCGAAGCCGAAGGCGGCAACTGCATCGGCGCCATGACCTATGAAGCGTTCCTGGAAACCGGCGACGCCGAATTCGCCTGGTCCTTGCCGGACGACGAATGGCAGGCGATTTCGCTAAACTATACCTCCGGCACCACCGGCAATCCGAAAGGCGTGGTCTACAGCCACCGCGGCGCCTATCTGAACGCGACCGGCAACGTCATGGCCTGGGGCATGGGCCAGCATCCGACTTACCTCTGGACTTTGCCGATGTTTCACTGCAACGGCTGGTGCTTCCCGTGGACGGTTACCGCCCTGGCCGGCACCAATATTTGCCTCAGACGGGTCGAGGCCGGCACCATCTATGACGCCATCGCCGACCATGGCGTTAGCCACCTCTGCGGTGCGCCGATCGTTATGCAAATGATTACCAACGCCGGCGACGCCGATCGCCGCGCCTTCCAACAAGATGTTGCGATGCTCACCGCGGCGGCGCCGCCGCCGGCCAAAGTGTTGGCCGACATGGCAGCCCAGGGCTTCAAGGTGACCCACGTCTACGGCCTCACCGAAAGCTACGGTCCTGCCGTCGTCTGCGCCTGGCAAGAAGCGTGGAACACCTTGCCGCCCGACCAACAGGCGCAAAAAAATGCCCGCCAAGGCGTGACCTATCCGCTGCAGGAGGCGTTGATGGTGGCCGACCCGGAAACCCTGGAAGCCGTGCCCCAGGACGGTGAAACCATCGGTGAGGTCATGATGCGCGGCAATATCATCATGCGCGGCTATTTGAAGAACCCAGAGGCCAGCGACGAGGCCTTTGCCGGCGGCTGGTTTCATAGTGGCGATCTCGGCGTCTGGCATCCGGACGGCTATATCGAGCTGAAGGATCGCTCCAAAGACATCATCATTTCCGGCGGCGAAAACATTTCGTCTATCGAAATCGAGGATGTGCTCTACAGCCATGACGCCGTTGCAGCGGCGGCCGTGGTCGCGCGAGCGGATGAAAAGTGGGGCGAAACGCCGTGCGCCTTTATCGAGCTGAAGCCCGGCGCAAATGCGACGGCCGATGACATCATCGCTTGCTGCCGGGATGGAATGGCGCACTACAAGGTGCCAAAAACCGTTATTTTTGGCGAATTACCGAAAACGTCCACCGGGAAAATACAAAAGTTCAAGCTTCGCGAAAGAACCAAGACTCTATTAAGCACGCCGACCGGCGGTGGCTAGTTGACTTCTATCGTCGCAATTTCGTCCTTGATGCGCAGCTTTTCCCGTTTCATTTCAGACAGCTTGATGGTGTCCGGATAAGGATGCTGTTCTTCTTCTTCGATCTCATGTTCGAGCTGCGAATGCTTTTCCTTGAGCTGTGCGATATGCGCTTCCGTGTTCACCAGTGGCCCCTCCAGATCTGAACCAAATGTTGCGCGATTGCACGCGGCCAACACCCTTAGTCTAGCCCATTTTACCGGTCCTCCGCCACCTGTTCGTGACCTTCACGCGATGCCGGAAAGCTCGCGAATGAGCCAGTCTGCAGCGTCGGGAAACGCCGCTTTCAAGAGCTCGGCGATGGCTTTCCGGTCCTCGGGTTCGGCATCGGCGGTCGCGGCCTCGAAATAGGCGGCCAAATTGCCCGCTGCCGCGCGCGCCTGTTCAGCCGGATCAAAGGTGCCGGTTCCGGGCCTGCCGAGGCTGCCGCTGAGAATCAGTTGCTCGACATGTTCGGCATAGATTTCGCATTCGGCGACGACTCGACCGAGATCGTCGGCCAAGCGCCGCGGCGTTTGGCCGGTGTTGCCGCGCAAATACCGCCGCAACGCCCGAACCGGCGTCGCCACCTGGCCATGCCATTCCGAAACCGCCGACAAGGCCGCCGCCAACTCGCCATCGCGAAAACCGCCGCGGCCGCTCGCCGCCACCCAACAGCAGAACAACAAAACGTTGACGTCGAGGCCGCAACGATCCTGAAGATCAAGACAAACAGTCGTTACCACGGGTTTGGCATAAAGCCGCGTCGAATAGTCCCAAAAGGCATCAGGCGGGAAGGATCCGGCGGTAAATACGGCCATGGCGGTGCCTCATTGTCCTCAGCGCTCGGCGCAAATTCTATGGGCAAGCGCGGCGAAAAACGGTATTATTCCACCGTCGTCGGAGCAATTGGCAGCCTAGCCGATATTGCGCTTCGCGCATAGGCGGGTGCACCGCCGACCGCGGACTGTGGAAATCGATCAAGTGGAGAAGCATGGCACAGCTTTCATCGACTCAACGCGCCGAGTTGGAACGTAAGCTCAACGGTCTGCGAACCCAGCATCGGGACCTTGACGACGCCATCGACGCGCTTGGCAACATGACGGTTCAGGATTCTTTGCAAATCCAACGCCTGAAGAGACAAAAGCTGCAGTTGAAGGATCAAATCGTCCGACTTGAGAATTCTCTTGTTCCGGACATCATAGCCTGACAAATCCGGTCAGTTGTCGTTGCGGACAATTGTTTGCTTGTTCGCGTACATCGCCCTGTCGGCCTCCGCCATGGCCTGATCGACATCGACACCGGGCCGAAAAGCGTACACGCCGAATGCCACGTCCAAGCCGATTTTTTGCTGTTGCCAGTTAAGCGGCCGCTGGCGAATCGTTTCGGCAAGCGACAAGGCCTTGCGCTGAGCAACGTCTTCGTCGGCCCGTTCCAAGATGACGGCAAACTCGTCACCGCCAATGCGGCCGACTACATCCGATTCGCGCACCTGGCTCGCCAACGTCTCGGCGATCGCCTGCAGCGCCGCGTCACCGGCGGCGTGGCCATGGGTGTCGTTGATGATCTTGAATTGATTGACGTCGAAATAGATCAGGCTCGCCGGCGTATTGTAGCGTTCGGAATATGATGCGACACGGGTCAACTCGCGCACGAACGCCCGTCGATTGACCAACGGCACCAGGCCGTCCTGGTCCGCCAGCTGTTCAACGTCGGTCAAACGACGCTCGGTCTGCGCAAGTTCTTGGCGCAACCGGGCGACTTCCTCCATCAATGTCATGATCGCCGAGCGGACCTTTGGCGTCAGTTCGGTTTCGGGAATACCGAGTACCGCCGCGCTGTCGCTGATTTCACGGGGTTCGCTGGCCGCGGATTGGCCCTGGGCGCCATAAGTCCGATTCGCCCGACTGCGTACGGCGCCTGTCCTGCCAACGGCTCTGGTTTCGTCGATTTTCATGGTCCGATCGGCTCTCCCGGCCGGTTCATCCTGGCGCGACCGGCCAACGGCCGCGCCGACTTGGTGGTAAACATATCCTTTCTAACAAAGGTTAACAATCGGTTCGTTGCCGTCCGTGGGTCAATGGATCGGTTGCGTCCGCCCGCCACCCCCCTATAATCGCCGCCTCTTTTACCCCGAAGAGGACCAAAATGACTGATCCGGCAGCGAAAATCGGCATCATCATGGGCAGCCAATCCGACTGGAAAACCATGCGCCATGCGGCCGATGTCCTGACGGAACTGCAGGCACCCCATGAAGTCCGCATCGTTTCGGCGCATCGCACACCGAAACGCATGGTCGAGTACGCCGAGAATGCCAGTCGGCGCGGATTGCAGGTGATTATCGCCGCGGCCGGCGGCGCCGCCCATTTGCCAGGCATGACGGCGTCGATGACGGCCTTGCCGGTGTTCGGCGTGCCGATCGAGAGCCAGGCGCTGAAAGGCCAAGACAGCCTGTTGTCGATTGTGCAAATGCCGGCGGGCGTACCGGTCGGCACCTTGGCCATCGGCCGCGCCGGCGCCGTCAATGCCGCGTTGTTGGCGGTCAGCGTCTTGAGCCTGCACGACCAAGCCTTGGCCGCGCGACTGGCCGCCTGGCGACAGCGCCAGACCGACGCCGTCGCCGACGCGCCGACGGATTGAGCCGCCATGGACGTCCACGACAACGGCGCGGCTCTGGCGCCGGGTTCGGTGATCGGTATTTTGGGCGGCGGCCAACTCGGCCGCATGCTTGCCATCGCCGCCGCCCGTCTCGGTTATCGATGCCACATATTTTGCCCCGAGGCCGGCGGCCCGGCCGAACAGGTCGCCTTCGCCGCGACCCACGGCGATTATGAGGACGATGCAGAACTCGACCAATTCGCCGCGCAAGTCGATGCCATCACCATCGAATTCGAGAACATTCCGGCCGCGACCCTGAAGCATCTCGCAACCCAGGTGCCCGTGCGCCCCTCGGCCGCCGCGTTGGCGGTAACCCAGGATCGCCTGACGGAAAAAGACGCGGTCGTGGCCGCCGGCTTCGGCACTGCCGATTATCGCCCTGTCGCAAGCCTAGAGGCGCTTGACGCCGCCCTCGCCGAAATCGCGCCGCCGGCGATCCTAAAAACACGCCGTTTCGGCTACGATGGCAAAGGCCAAGCCGGCATTCAGGATGCCGGCGCCGCGGCGCCGGCTTGGCGGGCCATCGGCGAGGCGCCGGCGATCGTCGAGGCGCGCATCGACTTCACCATGGAGGCATCAGTCGTCGTCGCCCGCGGCGGCACCGGCGAGGCCGTGGTGTTCGGGCCGATGTGGAACCGGCATGTCGACCATATTCTCGATACGACGGTGATCCCGGCGCCGATATCCGACGCACAAGCCGCGGAGGCCGTTCATATCGGCCGGACCCTGGCCGATCGCTTGGATATTGTCGGCATACTGACCGTGGAACTCTTCGTCGATGCCAATGGCGGCCTGCTGGTCAACGAAATGGCGCCGCGCGTGCACAATTCCGGCCACTGGACCATAGAGGCCTGCGTAAGCGATCAGTTCGAGCAACAAATCCGTGCCGTTGCTGGCTTGCCGCTCGGCAGCGCTGAACGCCATCACGACGCGGTCATGAAAAACTTGATCGGCGACGACGCGCGTGATTGGCGCGCGCTCGCCGCGGACCCGGCCGTCCATCTCCATCTCTACGGCAAGTCGGAGATCCGCGCGGGCCGCAAGATGGGCCACGTGACTCGGCTTTTTCCGCTCGGCAGCAATCCCGATGGCGGGAAAATTTGACAGTCCAAAAAACAGCAGCGATGCTAGAGCAAGTATCCGGAGGAGCGAGATCATGAAAGTTCAATCACTCGGCCACGTCGTGCTCAAAGTCCGCGACCGGGACCGGTCGGAAGCGTTCTACAAGGACGTTCTCGGACTGCCGCTGGTGGCCCGCATGGAAAAGTACAAGATGTCGTTTTTCAGCCTTGGCAATCATCATGACTTCGCGATCGCGGAGGTCGGCAGCGAGGCGGCTTCAGCCGACGCCAACATGCCGGGCCTCGCCCATGTCGCTTTTAAAGTCGGTGACGATCTTGCGGCGCTGAAACGCGCCAAAGCCGATCTTGATGCCGCCGGCGTTGAGATCCGCGCTGTCGATCACGGTGTCAGCCAGTCGCTCTATTTCAACGATCCCGACGGCAACGGCCTGGAAGTCTATGTCGACGGCTCCAACGCCTGGCGTGAGGATCCGCAATTGGTCGCCCACAGCGAACCGCTGGAGATCTGAGCGACCGAACGCCCCCGTCAGATGCGCCGAATGCGGCGCAGGATACCGGTAGGATCAGGCAGGCGATCGGCCAGATCGCCGAGCCGTTTTTTGGTCTTTTCGATGCGCATGACATCGGCCAGGCGACGGTCGAGAAAGTCCCAGGTTGCCTGCTGGCCCTCGGACTGATCGTTCAGCCAGCGCATCAACGTCGTCGAATAGACACCGGCCAACAATGCCCGCTTGCTGTAGAAGTTGAAATCGACCGAGCGGTCGCCTATGCCGTGCCAGATGGCATCGACCGTCCGATACAGCGCCTTGGCGGCGAGCGGCGCGTTATGCGGCATGGCCAGAATAGCAATGGCGCGGCGGATGGCTTCGCGATGGGCGAGATGCGCATCGAAGCGCAGGCGAATGGCCAGCGCGACGCGGGCTCGCACGCCAAGGTCGGCCAAATCGGCCGCTTCCAACGCCGCCAACATGCGCCGGTCGGCCTCGGCCATGAAAAACGCCAACAAATCGGTCACCCCGGCAGCGAACGCCCGACGGCCGTAAGAAGGGTCGAGCCCGAGATCCGCGACCGCTTGGGCCAGAAGATTTTCGGTCCAGCCGTCGAAGGCGACATGGGTCAACGCCGCCTCAAGGATGTCGCGCCGGATGGTGACGAGATCATCGGTCATATCAGGCTCTCCCGGCCACCCTGGCCACGGTCTCTTCATCCGGCGACGCCGACAGTTCCGCCAAGGCGTATTTCAGCTCGGAATTGAAGACCAGCCAGCGCATGTCCGTCATGCGTTGTGGATACAAAATACCGTCAAGATGATCGCATTCATGCTGGACGACGCGGGCATGCATGCCCTCGGCCTGGCGCTCGATCTCGGCGCCGGACGGCGCCACGCCGCGGTAGCGGATGCTATGATGACGCGGCACCAGGCCGCGCAAGCCCGGTACCGACAGGCAGCCTTCCCAACCATGGCGCACATCGTCACCGATCGCCTCGATTTCAGGATTGATCAAGACCGTCATCTCAACCGGATCGTTTTCACCGGGTGCTGCCTCGGCGCGGACGGCAGGCACGTGAAAGATCACCACGCGTTTGGAGACATGGATTTGCGGCGCCGCTAACCCAAGCCCCGAAATATCCTCAAGTGTTTCCAGCATGTCGCCGATCAGGCGATGGACGTCCGGATCGGTCGGGTCGGCAACAGGCGCGGCCCGCCGAGCCAGGACCGGATGTCCCATGCGTGCGATCTTGAGAATAGCCATACCAGAACTATGCGCCGCCCGGTGCCATCGGTAAAGACTTGCCCGTCAACCGAGCGCTTTGACCACGTCTTCGCAGAGCGTCTTGGCATCGGCGAACAGCATCATGGTGTTGTCGGCAAAAAACAGCTCATTGTCGATGCCGGCGTAGCCCGGCGACAGCGAGCGTTTGACGAACAATACGGTTCGCGCCCGGTCGACGTCCAAGATCGGCATGCCGTAAATCGGACTTTGCGGATCGTTGTGGGCGGCCGGATTGGTAACGTCGTTGGCGCCGATCACAAAGGCCACGTCGGCGGTCTGAAACTCCGAATTGATCTCCTCGAGTTCGAAGACCTCGTCATAGGGCACGTTGGCTTCGGCAAGCAGGACGTTCATATGACCCGGCATGCGGCCGGCGACGGGATGAATGGCGTACATAACGTCGACGCCCTCTACCTTCAGCTTGTCGCACATCTCGCGCAACGCGTGCTGGGCCTGGGCTACCGCCATGCCGTAGCCCGGTACGATAATGACCCGGCCGGCATTTTTCATGATAAAGGCGGCATCTTCGCCCGAGCCCGATTTGACCGGACGATCAGCGCGGCCGTTCTCGATCACCACATGGTCGCCGCCGAAGCCGCCCAGAATGACGCTGAAGAACGAGCGGTTCATGCCTTTGCACATGATGTAGCTCAGGATCGCGCCCGACGAGCCGACCAAGGCACCGACGATGATCAAGGCGGTATTTTCCAGGGTGAAGCCAATGCCGGCTGCGGCCCAGCCCGAATAGGAATTAAGCATCGACACGACGACCGGCATGTCGGCGCCGCCGATCGGCACGATGATCAAAATTCCGACAACGAAGGCCAGCAGCGTCATCGCCCAGAAATAGCTTGGCGACGCGTCCATGCTAAACAGCACGACCAAGGCAATGATAACCAGGCCAAGCAGCGCGTTGAGCGGATGCTGGCCGGTGAAAACCATCGGATTGCCGGATACCAGGCCCTGCAGCTTGGTGAACGCGACAATCGAACCGGTAAACGTGATGGCGCCGATGACGACGCCGATCGCCATTTCGATACGGCTCGCCAACTTAAGCTGTCCGGTCGCATCGACGATGCCGTAAGCTTCGGGATTATAATAAGCCGCCGCGGCGACCAACACTGCCGCCAAACCAACCAGCGAATGAAATGCCGCGACCAATTCCGGCATCGCCGTCATCTTAATGCGGGCCGCGACGATGACCCCGATCAGACCGCCAATCACCAGGGCTACCAGGATCCAGACATAGGACGTGACATCGGGATCGACGATCGTGGTGACAACGGCGATGGTCATGCCGAGAATGCCAAGGACGTTGCCGCGCCGCGAAGCCTCCGGCGACGACAGGCCACGAAGCGCCATAATGAACAAGATCGAAGCGACGAGATAGGCGAGCGCCGTCAGATTCTGTGACACGGTTTCGTCCCCGCTATTTCTTTTTCTTGTACATCTGCAGCATGCGTTGGGAGACCATGAAACCGCCAAAGATGTTGATGGCGGCGAGCGCCACGGCAATGAAACCAAAAACCTTTGACAGGCTGAGGTCGGCGGGTCCGACGGCTATCAGCGCGCCAACGATGATCACCGAGGAGATCGCGTTGGTTACAGACATCAACGGGGTATGCAATGCCGGGGTCACCGACCAGACGACGTAGTAGCCGACGAATATCGCCAGTACGAAAATCGACAAGCGAAAAATGAAAGGGTCGATCGCGGCAACGCTATCCATTGCAGGTCCTCTCGCCGGTGAGCAATGGATGCACGATGCGGCCGTCGCGGCACAACAGCGTGCCGGAAACGGTCTTGTCTTCCCAATCGAGAACCAGCGCCTTGGAATCTTTGTCGATATGGGGCGACAAAAAATTAAAAACGTTCTTGGCGTAAAGCGCCGAGGCGTCGACGGCGATGCGGCTTGGGTAATTGTGATGCCCGATCACGCGAACGCCGTTGCAGTCGACGACTTCACCGGCTTTCGAGACCGCACAATTGCCGCCCTGTTCGACCGCAAGATCGACGATCACCGAGCCCGGCTTCATGTCGTGGACCATTTCTTCCGTGATCAGCGTCGGCGCCGTCCGCCCCGGTATGAGCGCCGTACAAATAGCGATATCCTGGCGGGTCAAGGTTTGGTGCACCAGCTCGGCTTGCGCCTGTAAATATTCGGCGCTCATCTCTTTTGCATAGCCGCCGCCGCCCTCTCCGGATTCCTTGATATCCGGTTTCACGAACTTGGCGCCCAGGCTTTTGACCTGTTCCTCGGTTTCGGCGCGCACGTCCGTGGCCGCAACGATGGCGCCAAGCCGGCGCGCGGTGGCAATCGCTTGTAAGCCGGCAACGCCGACACCAAGCACAAAGACCCGCGCCGGCGCCAGGGTGCCGGCCGCCGTCATCATCATCGGCATGGCGCGGCCGAATTCCGCGGTCGCGTCCAAAACCGCCTTGTAGCCGGCCAAGTTAGCCTGCGATGACAAGACATCCATGGATTGCGCTCTGGTTATTCGCGGCATCAATTCCATGGCAATCACGGTGACGCCGCGCTCGGCGCACGCCTCGACGACGGCGCGATGTTGCAGCGGCAGCATTTGCGCGATCAAAACGGCGCCCTGCTTCATCAAACCGACTTCGTCTTCGGCGTCGGCTTGCTCGCCGGCCAACAGCGGCCCCTGAACCTTCAAAATGACGTCCGCATCGGCCAGTGCCGCGGCCGCGTCGGCGGCGATAACCGCCCCGGCTTCAGTGAAAGCCGCGTCGGCATATTTGGCGCCGGCGCCGGCACCGCTTTCGACAACGACTTCGGCACCCAAACCAACAAACTTCCGTACGGTTTCCGGCGACGCGGCAACGCGCGCTTCATGGGCACGGCGTTCCTTTGGAATGGCGATCTTCATTCAGTTGCCCTGCAGGTTTTTTTGAGAATCCCTTAGGATTGCGGCCGCACCGGATCTTTGTGGGTTCTATAAGAAAGGGCGTCGAGGAGCAACAGCCACTTTGTCGCGGTAACAGCCCATCACGGCGCCGTTAGGAAATTGACCGTGAAGATAAAGTCCTTCGCTACGCTCAGTGTACTTTTCTTCAGTTGTAATAATGCGTTAGCACGTCTTGAGGCGGCTCGGCGATGCGCTAACTGGTTTTTTTGTTTGCAACGGAAGGAGCTAAAATGGGGACAGGAACCTTTTTTCTGTACCAAAAAGGGTTCCTGTCCCCATTTTAGCTCCTTCCGTTGCGGACCCTGATCATGACCTTCGGTCATGATCAGTAACAGAGATGATCAAATCAGATCGCCGGGCCGCCCCAAGGCCTGATTTGTCCTTATTTCACCGGTAAAAAGTACACCGAGGCGAAGCCGAGGGACTTTTTACCGATGGACTAGGGGATCGGCACGCCGCAATCTCCGAGGGCCATTTCTTGGCGTACCGCCAAGGCCGCGGCGTCGAAGCCATCGATCATCTCGTTGAACATGTCGTGCCAGTTCAAGGTAGCATCCAGGTGCAGGAATACCCCGCCCAGTCCGATCGCCGCGCGATCCATGAACACGAACTCCCTGGGCGGTGTCACGCCACCCAGTTCGCGCAATTGCCGGTGCACCTTGGCGGCAACATCTTGACCGTAGACGCCTTCGGTCGCGAATTCTTGAATCGGCCGGACCCGGTCCTCCAAAAGCGGCGCGTACACAAACTCCGCCCAAATGTTCAAGGCGTCGATGACGCTGCGATCCAGATTGCTGAAACCCCAAGTCTCATAGGCATGGATCGCCAAGGCTTCGTCGCCGTTCAGGATGGCGTGATAAAGGTCGATGACACCTTGGACAAACTTCGGTTGGAAGGTTCGAATACAGCCGAAATCAAGCAAATTCAGCGATAGATCCTCGGCCACGGAGTAATTGCCGAGATGGGGGTCGCCGTGAATGACGGCGTAATTGTAGAATGGGATATACCAAGCATGAAAAAGCCGTCGGGCGAGCGTGTTGCGGTCCGCCTGGGGAGCGTCCTTGTAATGCAGCAAACGACGCCCCTCGAGCCAGGTCATGGTTAGCAAGCGATCGCTGGACAACGCCTCGACCACCGCCGGCACCTGCACGCCTTCGACATCGGCGAGCATGCGGCGGTAAAGCTCTGTGTGCCGGGCCTCCAAGCGGTAATCCAGCTCCTCGCGCAGCCGTGCGGCAATTTCAGTGTGGATGTTGCTCGGATCGATGCTTTTGTCGTAGCGCCGGTAAATCGTGAAAATCAATTTCAGCTGCTTGAGATCGGCTTCGACGGCAGCGCGCATTTCCGGATATTGCAGTTTGCAGGCAAGCTCGGCGCCGTCCAGGCCGACCGCGCGGTGGACTTGGCCGAGTGATGCCGCGGCCGCCGCCTGGTGCTCGAAGCTCTTGAATTTGTCCTGCCAGTCCCGACCCAGCTCACCGGCCATGCGCCGTTTAGCGAATGGCCAGCCCATGGCCGGGGCATCGGCCTGCAATTGCCCGAGTTCCTGGACGTATTCCCTGGGCAGTGCCTCCGGGATGGTCGACAGAATCTGAGCGACTTTCATCAACGGCCCTTTCAGGCCGCCCAACGCCCGCCGGAGATCCGCGGCGTGGGCGCCGCGGTCGAGTTCGAGGCCAAAAAAGCGTTCGCCGGCGAGCCGCGCCGCCAGGCCGCCGACGGCGCCGGAGACCCGGGCATAGCGGCGAACCCGGCCGCCGAGGCTATTTTCTTCTTCGGCCATGGGTTGGTTACCGTTTCATGTCCAAGCTACATCGCCTCGAGTTCATCGATGAATCCCTCCACGACACCAAGCCCGCGCGACCAGAAAGCCGGATCGCGCGCGTCGAGCCCGAAAGGCGCCAACAGCGCGTCATGGCGCAGCGTGCCGCCGGCCCGCAGCATGGCCAAATATTTCGGCTGAAATTCGGAGCCGATGTCTTGAAACGCCGCGTACAGGGCATTCACCAAACAATCGCCGAAGGCATAGGCATAGACATAGAACGGCGCGTGAATGAAGTGTGGGATATAACACCAGAAATGCCGATAATCGTCGGCCAACCGTATGGCCGGCCCGAGGCTTTCGGACTGGGTGTCGAGCCAGATCTCGCCAAGCCGGTCGACCGGCACCTCGCCGTTCCGCCGTTCGGTGTGAACGTGGCGTTCGAAGCAGAAAAACGATATCTGGCGAACCACCGTGTTCAACATGTCCTCAACTTTCGAGGCCAGCATCAAACGGCGGCGGTTGGGATCATCGGTGCCGTCGAGCAATGAGCGAAAGGTCAGCATTTCACCAAATACCGACGCGGTTTCGGCCAAAGTCAACGGCGTGTCCGCCATCAACGGCCCTTGCTGGCCTGCCAGCACCTGGTGCACGCCGTGGCCGAGTTCATGGGCCAAGGTCATGACGTCACGCGGCTTGCCTTGGTAATTGAGCAGCAAGTAGGGGTGCGCACTCGGCACCGTCGGATGGGCAAAGGCGCCCGGCGCCTTGCCGGGCCGTGCGGCGGCGTCAATCCACTTGTTGTCGAAGAACTTCTCGGCGATTTCCCCGAGATCGCCGGAGAACGCGCGGTACGCCGCCAACACCGTGCTCTCGGCCTCGTCCCAGCCGATGCGTCGGTCGTCGTCCTCGGGCAGCGGCGCGTTGCGGTCCCAGTAGTGCAATCGATCGACGCCGAACCAGCCGGCCTTGAGCGCATAGTAGCGGTGCGACAAGCGCGGATAGGATTGGCGGACGGCATCGACTAAGGCGTCGACGACTTCGGTCTCGACGTGGTTAGAGAGATGCCGGCTCATGTCCGGGCTCGGCATGCCGCGCCATTTATCTTCAATCTCTTTGTCCTTGGCGAGGGTATTGGTGATCAACGCAAACAGGTCCGCTTTCTCCTTGAATACCGCCGCCAACGCTCCCGCTGCCGCTTGGCGGCGGGCGCCGTCCTTGTCCGACAAGAAATGCAGCGCTTGTTCCGAGGTCAGGTCGTCGCCATCGACGTCGAAGCGCAGGCCGGCCATGGTTTCGTCAAACAACCGGACCCAGGCGTTGCGCCCGGCGACCTCCTTCTCATGCAGTAGCCGCTCGAGGTCATCGGACAATTGATAGGGCCGCAGCACCCGGAGATCGCGGATCCACGGCCGATAATGGGCGAGCCGCTCTACTTGAAACAACGCCTCCATATGCTCTTCCGGCAGGCGATTGATTTCCAAACCGAGGAACAGCAGGCCGCTGGAAATATCGTTGGCCCGTTCCTGCGTGCTCTGGAAGAATGTACGAACCTTTTCGTCGGCCATGTCGCCGGCGTAGGTCAGATAGGCGAACGACAGGATCCGGCC
>Ga0315336_1001757_pt1 | contig 38402 bp, 40 predicted proteins | sample ASW5metaG_FD_204512 | JGI IMG/M metagenome (GOLD analysis project Ga0315336, IMG submission 204512) | Ammonia-oxidizing marine archaeal communities from Monterey Bay, California, United States - ASW #5 | ecosystem: Environmental > Aquatic > Marine > Intertidal zone | place: USA: California... | reverse complement strand
ACCACGGCGGTTTTATTATAACAGCATAACCTATACCGAACACTCGTTAAATTCGGAATAATATTTGTAAGCGGTGGTTCATCAACATGTTACAGTCTGTCGTGCTCGAATTGACTAACGACCGGCCGCCTATGATGTGTAGCAAAATTAGACACATGGTTTATTTTGACACGTTTCATTGTGCGTCAGTCGGTTCAATTGATCGAGAAAGGTCGCGCTTGTCCGGACGTGAGAATCGCCCACAAACTGCGATTCCGGTCTGTGACTGCGACTTGCCAACGGTGAGAGAATTCCGATACTTTGCGTACTGATCAGAGTTCACGAGATATCAAGCATGAGGGCTGACTGATGGACGGCGGGACGGGCGACACGGGCCATTCGCGAAGCGCGGCTCCGATATCGGTACCGTCGTTTGTCGCCGCGAAAGCAAAGGGCCGCAAACTGGCGATTCTGACTGCCTACGACCACCTGTGGGCGGGCGTTTACGATTCGGCGGGCGTCGATGGCATCCTTGTCGGCGACACACTGGGTATGGTCGTCCAGGGGCATTCGACCACATTGCCGGTCACTCTCGATCACATGATCTACCACGGCGAGATGGTTGCCCGGGCGGCTCAGCATGCACTGGTCATCGTCGACATGCCGTTCATGAGCTTTCAGGTCAGCCCGCAGCAGGCCGTTGCCAATGCCGGTCGAATTCTCAAGGAGACGGGCGCGCAAGCCGTCAAAATCGAGGGCGGGGTCAAGCAGGCGCAAACCATTCGTGCGTTAGCTGATGCCGACATTCCGGTGATGGCCCACATCGGCATGAAGCCGCAGTCGATCAACAAGATCGGTCGCATGGGAAAGATTCAGCGTGACGAGAAGCAACTTTTGGACGACGCTCGGGCGGCGCAGGATGCCGGCGCGTTTTCAATCGTGCTTGAATTGATCCCGCAGAAAATCGCGGCCGTCATCACCAAGGAGGTCGAGATTCCCACGATCGGGATTGGCGCCGGACCGCACTGCGACGGGCAAGTCCTCGTAAGCCGCGATATGCTTGGCCTGACTGACGGTTTTCACCCTAAGTTTCTCAAGCGGTACGCCGAACTCCGCAAGGCGGCGATCGATGCAACTCAGGCTTATGTGAACGACGTTCGCGAGGGAACGTTTCCCGACGCATCGCATAGCCACGATTGATCGTCTGCTATTGCTGTGATTCGTCGTCTGACTTGTGCACGGAAACGCCGCATACGTTTTCGACACCGAGCCGGAAGATATCCCACAACGCTTCAAGCGTGACCCACATGCTGATTTTCGATTCGCCGTAGCGACGGTCTTCAAAAACGATCGGCGTCTCTTCAAAGCGGCAGCCAATTCGGCGGCAGCGATACAACAGTTCTTCCTGGATGGCGTAGCCGCGAGCACGGACGAGGTGCAAGTTGAGTTCGCGCAGTTTGGAGACACGGTAACAACGATAGCTGCCGCTATTATCTCGCGTTTTGAGCCTTAGCAACAGCCGTGCGTACCAGTTGATCGCCTGACTCATGAAGTGCCGGTGTGGTCCCCAACCGGTCACACCGCCGCCCGGCACGTAACGCGAACCAATACCGACGTCGGCATTCTCAAGGCATCCGTTGAGAGCCGTCAGGTAGCGCGGGTGATGGCTGAAGTCGGCATCCATGACAATCACACGGTCGTAATTGTTTTCGATCGCGTACTTGAGACCGGCAAGAATCGCCGTTCCCAATCCCTGTTTGCCGGCGCGATGCAGAACGTGAACCCGACGGTCTGCCTGGGCCAATTCGTCGGCGAACTCTCCGGTACCGTCGGGCGAGTGATCGTCGACGACCAGCAGGTCAGCCTCGGGGACCTGCGCGTGAATTTCCGGAACGAGCGATTCGAGGTTTTCGCGTTCGTTGTACGTGCAAAGTGTTACCAGAAGTCGCGGGGCATCCATGTTTCACCGCTGATTCGAACAAAGAATCGGAACGAATAGAATTCGACGCACTCGATAATTGGTCTCAAACCCACCGATGGCTGGCGTGAACCCATAGTCTGTAGCGTCGAATCGTACGACAATCGGACCTTGGGAACTGGCTCTACTCGATGGCTCGGCTGTCCGGCGTCGCAGCTTGAGGAAAACCGCGTTTATCTTCCGGGTAAAGGCGGAAGTGACGGACGGTTCTGGTTGCCAGCAGGAGGAAGCGGTGGGGCAGCGTCACTGTTCTCAGAGGTTTCGGGCTGACTGATTCCATCTTCAGAGGGCAGCGGCGGAGGCGGAGGTCGGTCGGGATTGGCCTCGGGAATCTCACGACGTCGGCCATCCGTCGGCTCTTGGACATCATGTTGCGGGTCGGAATCATAATGATCGTCGCCGTACGACCTCAACCCGGCAAATGGATCTCCCGGATACCCAAAAAATGGCCGCCCAATCGGCGCCGATCCCAGATAGGGATAACGGCGATAACCGTAGTAAGCGCGTCCGAAGTACGGCGCACCAAGGTAACGGTTACCGACGTACGGAAAACCGGCGTAGCCGTAGCCAATCCGTCGGTAACCGTAGCCAAACGGCCGGTAACCGTAGCCATATGGCCGGTAGTACCGATATCCGTAGCCGTAGCCATAGCCCGGTCCGCCGAAAAACCCGTAGAGCCCGATCGCGAACGGAGGCTCGTATTCGCGAGGCTCGTAAACCGCGAAGTCGCCATAGACGCGCGGGTAGCCGTAGACTTCTACGTCGTCTACGTCATCGATCTCGTACTCAACGTCGTCCGCTGTGGCGCGCGCCGCCGGCATCGCCAGTAGACACACGATCAAAATCGCAAGAAGAAAGCGGTACATTGTCGCCCCATCGGCCACTGGAAAACATAATCGGACTCAGACGTCCCTGTATCCATTATGAGGCACCCTGTAGACCACGGTCAAGAAGTCATCTCATGGCCCGGTTGTGACGTCTGCCACCAGATTGTAGAGTCAAGTACCGAAATCGCCCGGTCTTCTCGCCGGCTTCGAACGTGCCTACGATTCTTTACGTTGCGATGACTTTCTCTATGGAGTGATGTTGAAAATGAGCGAACTCGCTCTGTTCGGCGGCCCGGCAGCCGTCTCGCTTGCGCTGCCCAAGTGGCCGATTTGGGACGATGACGACCGGAAAGCACTCGGCGATACGCTGGAGAGCGGCAACTGGTGGATGTACGCCGCCGGTGAGGTTGATGAGGTCGGAGCCGACGGCGGTGACGAAACTCCCGCGCGCAGCCAGGTCGAACAGTTTGAGCGAGAGTACGCGGCAGCGCATCGAGTGAAACATGCCATCGCCGTGACCAGCGGTTCGACGGCGCTCGAGATATGTGCCCGGGCGATTGGGCTCAAGCCTGGCGACGAGGTGATCACTACGCCCTACACGTTCATCGCTACCTCGACCTGCATTCTCAACGCGGGGGCCTTGCCGGTTTACGTCGACATCGATCCGGAAACGTACAACATCGATCCGGCGCAAATCGAAGCGGCGATCACCGACCGCACGCGGGCGATCTTGCCTGTTTACTTCGCCGGCGAGTTCGCCGACATCGAGGCGATTTCAGACATCGCCTCGCGGCATGGCCTCAAGATCATCGAAGATGCCGCCCAGTCACCGGGTGCCTGCCTGGAAGGCGACCGTTACGCCGGTTCGTTTGGCGATGCGGCTATATTCAGCTTCCAAGCCTCGAAAACGCTCAACAGCGGAGAAGGGGGCGTGATCCTCACGAACTCGGATGACTTCGCGAACAAAGCCTGGGGCCTCAGGCATTGCGGGCGCACGAAGGAGAGCCTGTGGTACGAGCACCATGACTTGGGCTGGAATGCGCGGATGACGGAGTTCTGCGGTGCGCTGCTTCGAACACAACTGCAAAAACTCTCGGCTCAGAACGAAAAGCGAATGGCCAACGTGAACCACTTCTTCGATCGGCTCTCCGAAATCGAGGGATTGGTCCCCGCTCAACTTCATCCTAGAGCAACACAGCGCAGCCATTACCTTGTCATCATGCGATACGACGCGGCCGCCTGGGACGGCCTTCCCCGCGAACGGTTTTTGGAGGCACTCTCGGCCGAGGGTGTTGCGGCAATCGCCGGCTACACGTTTCCAAGCTTCGAGAATCCGCTGTTCGCCAATCTCGATTTCTCTTCGCCCGACTCGGTCTACATGACGGGCCGTTCTTCGCCGATCGACTACGGGACATTCGAAGCGAAATGCCCGAACGCCATGCGCGCCTGCCGCGAGGAAGCGGTCTGGATGATGCACACGCTGTTTCTGGGCGAAGCCGACCTCGTCGACCAAATCGCCGATGCGTTTCTCAAAGTACGAAAGCACTACCGCGAATTGCTATAGACGGCACCTCGAGCCCGGTTGAGGCAGCTTGTCAGTTCGCGAAGAACGAGCCGACGCCGCCGATAGCGAACCGTTAAGCCGACCGGCAAAGATGCAGGCCCGTGCCGCGATCAACTGATTTCGCTGATTTCGTCGCAATGATTGACGAGCAATTGTGGCCGGCCGGTGGGATCGACGAGCTTGGTGTTCATCGGGTCGATGCCCATGTTGCGGTAGATTGTGGCGACGACCTGCTGAAGATGGATGGGCCGCTTCGTCGCGTACTCCCCGAGCCGATTCGTGGCTCCGATCGCTTGCCCGGTCTGCATGCCGCCACCTGCCAACAGCGCACTGTTGACGCGGGGCCAATGGTCTCGCCCAGCACCTTTGTTGATGCGAGGCGTACGACCGAACTCACCCCACACGACGACGGTGACGTCTTTGTCGAGGCCTCGTTCGTGCAGGTCGTTCACAAGCGCGTTCACGCCTTGATCGAGCCGTGGTCCATGGTGGCGAACAAGGCCCTCGTTGTTGCCGTGACTATCCCAACGGCCGTACGACAGGCTGACCGAGCGAACGCCCGCCTCGACGAGCCGCCGCGCCATGAGAATGTGATCGTTGACCGTGGGGGCACCGTCATACTGAAACTGATACGGCTTACCGTCACCATAACGAGCGCGCGTCTCGGCTGATTCCTTGCTGATGTCGAGCGCGTCGACCAATTTGCTCGATGTGAGCACACCGAAGGCCGCTTCGGTAAAGGCATCCATCCCTTTGAGCATTCCCGACGCGTCGACGTCGCGGCGCAGACCGTCAAGCCCTTTGAGAAGTGACTTGCGATCCTGGAGACGTTCCAGTTTGATTCCGTTGAGCTTTAAGTCGGCCATACCCTGGCCATCGGGCTTAAAGGGTTGGTAAGCCGCTCCGAGAAACCCGGGGCTGCCGGCTTCCGACCAGGGCGTGTGAGAAGTCTTGGCTGCCAGTCCGACATGTGGCGGAACACCGGGATCGGTCGGACCGTACAGTTTGGAAAGCACCGAGCCGATACTCGGCCGCCCACCGATCGATCTGCTTTCGCCCCGCGGCCAGCCGGAAAGACACTGGTAACCATCATGACCACCTGAGTTGCCGATGACCGAACGAATCGCGATAAACTTTTCAAAGTTCGCGGCAATCTTGGGGAAGCACTCGCCAATCTGCACATCTGGCACACTGGTCGCGATGGGCTTGAACGGCCCACGAATCTCCTTAGGCGCTTCGGTCTTGATCTCCCACATGTCTTGATGCGGGGGCCCGCCGCCAAGAAAGATGTTGATGACCGCCTTGTGCGAGAGGCCCTGACCCGATTGAGCCTGGGCGCGGAGAATGTCGGGCAAGCTCAAGCCGCCAACGGCGCCCAGAGCAAACCCCCCGATCTTCAGAAAACTTCTGCGTGAAACTCCGTCACACAAACGCTGTTTTTCGCCGTAGATTGTCAGCATGGTCAATCCATCCTCAATCGTGCGTCGGGCAAATGGGGCGGGACAAGCGTGCGGTGAGCGTGCGGTGAGCGTGCACCGGGCCGCTTGCGAATCTATCGGCAGTCGACGCAACGGTTCAACAACCGTTGATCGGTTCCGATTAGACTACCCGAGGCCAACCCAATCGTCAACACAAATTGGCACTTTTCGGCATGGCGGCCGTACGGATAAGCCGTGTCGGGTAAACATGTTAAGCAAGAGCAGGGTGCCGTTATACACCATTCGATCAAGCGGGGAAAACGGCTGGGTTCAACGTTCCTCTGCCGCGCATGGGCCACCCATTCATGACAATCGTTCGCCGGCGGGCGACATCTGATTGTGGATCGACACGAGGGTTAGACGGGATTTACACGTCGAATCGCTTGGGTATCGGCCTGTCAGCCGCCTGACTCGTCGACGCGTAGCTGATTTCGTGCTCACTGGATTTGACGGGGATCGCTCCAACATGGCTCGGTAACCCGTCGTCATCGAGCAGTTGGGGAAGACCGCCAGCCCGACCGTTTGCGAATGAATGCGATGATTTCATACTGAAGGCGGGACCACGCATGATATCTGAAACGCGGCGGCTCGATACGGTAGTACTAACTCAACCACGTTGTGCACGCCGGACAGTTGGCTTGCGGAATGCTTGAAGGCGCGTCCGCTAAGCGGGTCCCGCAAGACGATTGTGAACCATTGTCACGCTGGGAATATCAGCTAAAGTAGTCAGAGACGACGTCCCAGTGTCCGCCGCGCATCGAGCTTCGCGGAATCGAAAAAACTCATCCTGTGGCCGCGCCACTTCAACCGACCGTGAATCTCATTCAACGCTACTCCAATCTGTTCGTTAGCCATCGCGCTTGGTTCGCCGTTTCGGTGGTCGCCATGTCGTTGTTGGCCGGCTACGGCATCACGCTCGATCCGAGCGACGAACCAGAGACCAAAAACGAGAGTCGTCAGGATGAAAGACGCACTCTGAGAAGGGTCAAGAAGGAGTTCGTCAACCGGCAAGCCGACTGTTTCTTGGTTGTCGAATCGGACGACCTGTTCACCAGGGCGAACATTTCTGCCGTTCGCGACGTGGCAGAAGCCGTTGAGGAACTCCCGTTCGTCTCGTCGGCGCTTTGGCTGGACGCGATATCCGTATTCGACGACTACGGGTTGCCGATGAACCTCGTCCCACATCGCGACGACCTGGACGGCGCGATCGATGAGGACTACCGCATCGCGCGAAAACAGGCACTCGAGCACACGCTTGTCAAAGGACAGCTCCTTTCAGACGACGGTCAAACCCTGCTCATTCTAATCGGCCTCGACCGAAGCGAGATGGATGATCGGATCGAAGCGATCAAGCATTTGCGAAAAGTCGCCAAGGAAGCCGCCGCCGGGTCGGCGATTACCGTGCGGCTCACCGGCGGTATGCCGTTGTGGGCCATCGAACGGGAAATCTCTGATCGCGAGCATCGTTGGCATCAACTGCTCGGCTACGGCATCGTGTTTCTCATCGCCGTGTTCGTTTTTCGTCGGCTGGAGGCGGTGCTGATCGTGGGCAGCGCTCCCGTGTTGGGGGTTTTTTGGTCGCTTGGTATTTTGGGGCTAATGGGTGAAGAACTCGACGGCTTGTCCGGACCGATCTTGCCGATCCTGATTACGCTGGTGGGCTTTACCGACGGCGTTCACTTGATGATTCACATTCGCGAGAAACGAGTGCAGGGCTTCTCGCCCATCGAAGCGTCACGATCCGCCGTCGAACACATCGGCTTGGCGTGCTTCTTGACATCGTTGACGACGGCCATTGGCTTTGGAAGCTTGATGCTCGCGCAGTCGGAGGTCGTTCGCGACTTCGGCCGCGCCTGTGCGGTGGGCGTGATTGCCACGTTCTTTGCGGTGACGATTCTAATTCCATTACTGAGCAGCACACGTGTGGGCCGCAACGTGCATCTTGGAGAGAGTCACGATTTCGTCGGAAAACATCTACAGCGAATGAGCGGCATGATCGATGCCATCGTCCGACACGCCAGGTTGGTGACGGCGATCGCCGTTGTGATCACGATTGTCACGGCAGGAATCGCCTCGACGCTCAGGCCTGATAACAAGCTCGAAAATCAATTGCCCGTGCGCTCGGAAGCCTACCAGGCGCTCAAGCATTGTGACGACGTCTTCGGCGGAATCAGCTTTGTCAGCGTCGTCGCCGAATGGCCGGAATCAACGTCGGCCGAGTCGCCCGAGTTCATTGCGTTATTGGACGACGTGGAAGCCTTGCTCGCTTCGGAGCCGCTCATTCGCAACCCGGTCTCGATCAAAAGCGTGCTGCGGAACATGCCGACCTGGACCGACGACCTCGTCATTCGAATTCCGTATCTCAAATCTTTGCCCGAGGCTGTCACCGAACGCTTCTATCGGCCCGACCTGCGCCGAGCGCTCGTCATTGCCCGTGTGCGGGACGAAGGCATCGCGCGATACGATCCGATCTTCAAACGTATCGAAGGCGAACTCGAGGAACTCGAGCAGAAGCACGCCGGCTTCGAACTTCGTCTCACCGGTGACCCGGTGGTCAGAGGGCGCGACCTGTCGCAGATCGTCTCGGACTTGGCAACCAGCCTGGGCACGGCGACGCTGATTATTTTCTGCGTGATGATGATCGTTTATCGCTCGCTCAAGATCGGACTGATTTCACTGGTTCCAAATCTGTTGCCGTTGGTCGTGACGGCGACGTTGTTGGTTGCGATCGGCCGGCCACTCGACCTGTACAGCGTCTGCGCGTTTACGATTTGTCTGGGCATTGCCGTCGACGATACGATTCACTTCCTTTCACGGTTTCAGTACGAATTTGCCGTCGACGGCGATACGAACGCGGCGATCCACCGAAGTTTTCTCGGCGTAGGACGCGGCATCGTGACGACGACCGTGGTGCTCGTCTCGGGTTTCGCCGTTGTGCTTTCAAGCGAACTGCCGGGAAACGTGGCCTTCGCGGCGATGGCCTGTTCGACGATCGCCGCCGCCCTGCTGGGTGACCTGATCTTCCTGCCGGCGCTGTTGGCCCTGTTCATGAAGCCGAGGCCCAAACTAATCGACGCCGAACCGGTTGTTCCCGCGACGGAACCGGCTCGATCGGCGGCGCTCGGCGAGTGAGTTTTCGCGAGGAGACGTTACGCACGCGTCGGCACGCTGGACAGCCCGGCAATTATGAGCGATGCGTGCAGCACCTCGGTTCAAATTAGCTCGCTCATCGGGGCGCCGTTTTCCACGATGTGGTTGGGGCGGCCGCGAGGGTCGAGATAGGTCGCCTCGATCGGGACGTCCATGTGGCGATAGATCGTCGCAGCGATGTCACCCGGTGTGACGGGCCGCTCCTTGATCTTGCTGCCGTCGCGCTCGCTGGCGCCGATCACCTGACCGTGCCGCATGCCGCCGCCGGCCAGGCACATCGACATCACGCTCGGCCAGTGGTTGCGGCCGTCGGTGCTGCCCTGGGTTCCCATGTTGGGAGTCCGGCCGAATTCTCCCATCGCGATGACGAGCGTGTCATCCAACAGGCCCCGCTCGTCGAGATCGGAAACGAGCGTCGTAATCAAGTGATCGAACGTCGGCAGTAAAGGCTTAAGCCCCTTCGAAATCCCTCCGTAGACGCCACCGGGAATGCCGTGATTGTCCCAGGTTCCCGAGGCCGTGTGATAGCTCAAATCGAGCGTGACAAAACTCACGCCTGCCTCGACGAGCCGACGTGCCAACATCGCCTGCTGGCACCACAAGTGTTTTCCGTACCTCTCGCGGACCGAAGCCGGTTCCCGCTCGATGTCGAACGCCGCTTGCGCCTGTCGGCCCAGGACCATGTCGACGGCTTGCTGGCGATACGTGTCCAGCGCGTCCATTGACCCATTGGAATCGAGATCGCTCCGCAAACGGTCGAACTGATTCACCAACTCGCGCCGGTCAGACAGCCGATCGTGCGTCAATGCCCCAGGCAACCCAAAACGATTGCCCGACGTCATGCGGCCCGTGTCGTTGCCGATCAGATCGTAAATCGGCAGCTTCGTCGCATTATTGGCGATGAAGGGATCGTACTGCTTGCCCAACCAGCCGCCGAATGCCAGATGTGACTTCGACCGCATGAAGGCGACGTAAGGCGGCATCGCGGGGTGATTCGGACCACGGACCTTGGCGCAGACCGAGGCGATCGACGGATACATGTCGCCGTGACGAAACACACGCGGCGCGGCTTCAAGCTTGCCGCTCTGCATCACCTTGTTCGGCTCGTGGTTGCTGTGCTTTGCGTTGACCGAGCGGATGATCGTGAACTTGTCGAGCATCGCGGCTTGCTTCGGCAAGTGTTCGCAGATATAGACACCGGGAACTTTGGTACTGATGGGATCGAACGGCCCGCGATTGTTGAAGGGCCGCTCGGGCTTGGGGTCCCAGGTATCGATGTGGCTGGGTCCGCCGGCCATCCAAAGCAGAATGACGCTCTTTCTGCTCTTCATCGCCTGCCCGCTTCGGGCGGCTTCCGATCGCGCCTGGAGCAAGCTGGGAACGCTTATCCCCGCCATTCCCGCCAGTCCGGCCTTCAACATGCTACGCCGACTATGGACCACAAGCCCTTCACGGTCACGCGCGTTGAGATCGGTAAACGCGTGGCTGTGAGAATGATCGGTGGACCGACGGCGGGACATTAAGGACTCCTGGCTGGGGGGCTCACGCGTGGGACGTCGCGGCGGACGTCACGCGAGAGGGCCATACATATCTATATCGACTCATACGACCGCTTTCAATGCGAATCATCTCGCCCAAACGGCCGATTCCCCGGCAGGACGGATCAAAAATCGATGCAGACAGCCATTTGCGCGCTGCCCGCGACAGGTAATGACGAATCAGGTAGACGACGATCGCCGGTGAATCACGGTTGTGGTTTCAACTCTTTCAGCAAGCTGACGGCCGTCTCGACCATCGTCTCGCCGCTGCCAGGAACGACGCGGGAGTTGACGGTTTCGTAGCTGCCTTCGGCGAACGCCTTTCGGGTGGGGATATATCCGGGCGCATCGTTGGCCAGTTCGATAATGAGCGTCGTCTTAAAAGGAGAAGCCTGTTTGATGGCGATGCCCAGATCGACAAAAACTTCGCCGGGTAACGTGACAATCGCGACGTCATCGCTCAAACGGAACACCTGCACCTCCAACGGAATCGTCGGACCGGAGCGGAGCTGAACGGCCATGATCTTGTACGCTTCGACTCGTTTCAAAAAGGAGAGGGTTCCGTCATCGACACGTTCCATGGTCTTTTTCGCCTTGGCAATTTGCTCGGCGGAGTAATTCTGTAGCGAAGCGTTCACGAGTGCCCGTCTTACCGACAGCGAGGCCGCTCCGACAGGTTCGAGTTTGGGAAGCGTTGACGCGACCGTCTCCGCCAGCATCGTTCCGATTTCCTCCGTCTTACGGCGGCCCTTGACGGTGACGTCGACGTGGTTGATGTCACCGCATGTGCCGGCACCGAACATCGAAACGAAATTGTCACCTTGAGTCTTTTGCAACTCGTCTTGTACATAGCGCGGAAAGTCGGCCGAGTAGCGCGTGCCCCCCAGCGTATCGAGATGCAGGGCAAACGCGACGATCGCAGCCAACGGCTCGGCGGTCTCCGCGGCCGAAATCGTGATCAACCCGACCTCGGGGTCGATCGGTCCGGCGGCGCGAAGAATGTTCTTGTTGAGTTGCCCAGGATTGAACCGAACGGTTCCGTTTTTCAGGTGAAAGCGACGGTTGAATGACAGCCGATTCTCAATGCCATATCCCGCATTCAACTCGACGGGCCGCAACTCCTTCTGGGCGGCATGGATCGCGCGAACGAGCCGACCGGTGAGTTCCATCGAGTAATCGACGAGTTCATACGGATCGCGTCCCTTCTTCGCCACGATGCGATCGTGAAAGTGCTTCCGCAACGCTCCAAAGTACAAGGGACCCGTGTGGGAATGCGTGGCGGCGATCGAGATGTTCTCCGCTGGAATGCCCGTTTCGCGTTGGGCAATCTCCCGCGCGCGAGTTGAAACGTCGATCGAGATGCCGGCGATGTCGCAAAACACCAGGGCCGCTTCGACGTCGTCCTGTCGAAACACGATCGCCTTGGCCAACAGCGGATCGAGCGTACCCGTGTTGAGACGTTCACTGAAGTAGCCGCTCATTCGGTAACCGGGAATCGGCGTGATGTCGACGACCGCCACGCCTGCTTCGAGAGGCTCAGCAGCGCAGATCGGGGCGTTCGACGCCGTACACAAAAACGGGGCAACCGTGAGCAGGACAACGAGTCGAATCATCGGCGTGATTCCTTACCGGCAGGGTGCTGTGACCGACGTTGTGGTGCTTCACAACACCGTCTCTCGCTGCTTCCACTCTAAGTGAATGCGCGGCAGACGGGAAGCAGGCGCCTCCGATCCCTCTATCTCAGCGGCCCGTTAGCCGGTGGTATGGACGATTCCGGTCGATCGACGACAGACCATCGAAAGGCGCCTGTCTGGAGTGCGGTGCACAATCTGTTCGGCGCCCCCGACAGACTTCCCGCAGTTTCTCCTCTATCAATCTGTACCAAATAGCTCGGGATTTCGCTTGGAGATTACCGCTGCTCCCGACGAGTCCTATTCAGCATTCACGTCAAGCAATCCAGAACGGAATGACCAATGAAGAGCATTCTCGCCAACCTTTTTCAAAACAACAACTTACGCCGCCGTAGGGCATCTCGCGGATCGCTCGTTTCCGCCGAGGTCCAACAATTGGAAGACCGGCAACTTCTCGCCGCCGATTTCGGGGGCACTCTTCTCGAGGCGACTCTCAAGCAGTCATATAGTGACAAAACCGACGCGTCCAAAGAGCTCTCAAGCCTAACCGAGGCTGACAAAATTCCGACCAAGACCGATCAACTTACGGTCGTAGGGCGCCCCTCGATCGTCGACCAGCTTTACTTGCTCACCGAACGGCCCGCGACGCTCAACTACGGGCTGCTCAAGGTTAACGGTACCTATTTGGATGACAAGATTGTTATTGAGGACAACGGTCAAGGCAAAGTCGTCGTCTCGTTGGCGCTGCGATCGAATCCACAGACGGTTCTCTACGAGGAAGAATTCTCCGCCAACTCGATCAACTCAATCGAGGTTTGGGGCGGTCGCGGAGATGATCGCGTCGACAACAATACCGACATTTCATCAGTCATCAACGGTGAAGGCGGCGACGACACGATCTTTGGCGGGTCAGCCAAGGACACGATTCGTGGTGGCGACGGAGAGGACGAAATTCACGGGGCCGGCGGAAACGACGTTCTGCTGGGCAACGGCGATAACGACACGATCTTCGGCGATCGTTTGACCGATCCGCGAACGGCTTCCAACGTCGGTAACGACGTGATCGTCGGCGGCGACGGAGATGATGTGCTCTTCGGCGACGGTGGAACCGACTGGATCTACGGAGACGGTGACAACGACAGTCTCTTCGGTGGCGACGGTGATGACTACCTCAATGGCGGCGACGGCGACGACACTCTCTCCGGCGGTTTGAACGACGATCGGCTCTACGGTTACGACGGAGATGACGAACTCGCCGGCGGAGAGGACGACGACATTCTCAACGGCGGTGACGACGACGACATTCTCGAAGGTGACGGCGGGAACGATACGCTTTACGGCGGCCGAGACAACGACACGCTTAAAGGTGGAGCCGGCGACGACACGCTCAAGGCGGGAGCCGGCGACGACGTCTTGTTCGGCGGCACCGAAAATGACGCGCTGTTTGGTGAATCGGGCAACGACGGCCTGTTCGGCGGGCCGGGGCAGGACGAAGTCACCGGCGGCGCCAACGTCGATCGTTTCCTGGTCATCACCAGCAGCTCGGGCGTGATGAGCGACGGCGTCAAAGACATGGAAACTCAGGACGTCATCGTCCGGTTCGAGAACGGCGCGACGACCGGCACGACGTGGACCGAGGCTCAAGTCGAAGCGGTCGACTCGGCGTTTGCGATTCTAGTTCAGGCGACGGGAAATACCGCACTGTTGGAAACGGCTACGGGTGGTGATTTGACATTCCACCTGATGGACGATGACAAAGAGCCGACCGGGCTAAATTCTGGCAACGGCAATATCAAACTCAACACAAATCTATTCTCGGCAAGCTCCCGGTTTAGCGTGCCGCAGGTTGTCTATCATGAAATCGGGCACTGCTGGCAGAACAGTTCGCCCTTCTCGGGAGAGTTCATGGCCCTCAGTGGCTGGACGACCATCGTCTGGCCCTGGGATACGAATAGCTACGTTCAAGCCGACGACGGTTGGTGGCGCTTTGAAGACGCTTCGTTTGTCTCAGAATACGGCGAACAGGAGCCTCACGAGGACTTCGCGGAAGTCTTTTCCTACTACTTCATGAACTTGGCCGGCGAGCCGTTTGTTCCCAATCAGCCCGGCGGCTACCTGGCCGATGCCAATGCCCTCGCGGACAAGCTCGAAAACATCGACAAACTGGTCGATTGGCTTGTTTGACGGCCGTTTTGAATCGAGCGGTTCATGCCAGTCCCAGCGCCACGCTTGAGTAGACCAGCGTGTGGTACGTGAACACGACGGTGAGCCCGTGGTATCCAACGGTCAACAGCGGATTGGTCAAATAGGCTTTGGCGTTGAATGCGAAGAGCTGCACGCATAGCCTCGTCGCCCAGAAGACCCCAATGAATGAACAGAGTCCGCGGGCCAGCGGCGTTCCCGCGGTCAGCTCGTGAGGAAAGACGACCGACAGCACGCCGAATCCAATAACGACCATGACGATCGAAGCGCCGTGGACCCAGACGATCTCGCGTGAGAGGCGGTCGAGCTTGAGCAACGACTTCTTCCAATCCAACACTTTCGGAACCAACGCGCCAGCGGTCAGTATTCCGAAATGCAGCACTCCGCCGATGAAGATGAGCAGTTCGTAGTTCATAGCGATTCCTTTGCTTACAGAGACGTGATGACGGTCAACATCGGATCGATGATTCGTCCGATGAAAGGTTCATGAAACAGGAGCGGAATAGCGGCCACAGTCACAACGCCGCAGTACAAGCGGCCGGCGATGCCGCGACCCAAGCCGATCCACTTCCCGAGCCGGCTGCGTTCGAACAACACACCACAGCCTTGGCCGAGGAAGTAAAGTGTCGGCAGCCCCCATCCGCCGCGTGCCGGGAGTGAGATCACGAGATCGTGAACGAGGCCGGATGCGAGGAACGCCGCCATTGTGGCGCCGGTCGCACCGATACGCCTCACAAGCGGCCGAAACACGTAGGCATGCGTGACGTCTCGAAAGGCCACGTTCCAGCGCCGTCCCCAAAACTCGCCCAACGACGACGCGAGCAACGGCGCATTCATAATGGGCCTCGCGTCTACTCCGGCGCGTCGCCACAACAGCGAGAGCACATGAAACAAGCCGAAGTGCAGCAATAGTACGATGCCAGCAAATCCAATCATTCCCGCGAGATATGGATCGTAGACGAACACCAGCGGGGCGAACACGGTGACCGTCAAGACTCCCAACGTCGTTTCGATCAAGGCCAGCGCCCATTCCGATTTACGTGGCAAGTCGACTTCTTTGGTGCTTGCAAAAAATGCCCCGGCATCCATGCCCGGCCACAACAGCAAATAACCCATCGACCGCATCGGAGAAGCATTACGAGCCTCGCGACAGTCGACGAACGTCAGCAGCTTGAGCGTAAGGTAGACAGAGATAGCGAGCAGGCACATGAAGACCCACGGCGTCTGCTCGGAGAAAAGCAGCACGACTACGCCGGGCAACGCCAGCAAACGCAAGCGGGTGAATGCTCGCTGCTCCCAAGTCGTAATCTGTTTTTGCGTCATCATCGTCATTGGAAGATCCACGCGTTGTTGCCGGTTGTAGTTTTTAGCCAGGAGTTCAACCGCAACTCGAAGTGAAAGCTAACAGGGAGTTCAGTAGGGGCCATCCCCGATCCCTCCGATGGGTGATGTGTCCGCCCCATATGTCACGTCAAATCCCACCACAACCGGGATTTGAGACAGTTTCCAGAAACGGTCTGATTTTTGTTTCTTTGAGGATCTCTGTCCGCGCGGCGTGGTTTCGGTCACGCGGTTACGACTTCCTTCCACCCTGTCAAATCAACCTCTTTGTGCTATTTCCTTCCTGCTCCGCCGGATTCCGCGAAAGATGGTCACTTTTTGTGTGATACGGCTCGCGGAATCTCGCCTGAATTTGTGCGAAGCCGATCATTTTCAGGCCAGAGACGTGAACCGTTCGGCGACGCTGGAAACGTGAGACGAACTCCGCTTTGGGCGGAGATCAACAGAACGCGAATCGGGAGCATCCTCATGAACAGCACAAAAACCTCAGTTGACGGAGCCACGAAGGTGATGCGCTGGACCGCGCGCATCATCGGCATGCTCAACGGCCTTGTCTGGGCGTCCCAGGTGCCCGGCATCATGGATCACTCCAGCATCCCCCTGCCGATCCCGTTACAGGTTGCGCTGCTGGTGACTCCGCTTCTGGGCGCGATGATCGCCTGGCGCTGGGAACAGATCGGCGGGGCGATGCTGGTCGTCTGCGCCCTTTTGTTCTGGGCGTTACCACCAATCGCCGAAGGTCGCGTGCCGATGCCCACGACGGGTGACTTGATCCTTCTCCCTGGACTGTTCGCCGGCATGCTGTTCCTGATCTGCAGGAGCAGAGCAACACCATAGAAACCCGCCGCGCCGATCTCGTATAGCGGGAACAAGGAACATTGTTCGAGAATCTATGTCGATGAGGGCCGGCCAACCGTGAAGAGTGAACTCCCAGCAACAGCCCCGCATACCGGCCAGAGTCCATCACCCGATCCTGCCGAACAACGGCGCAGGCTGTCCTATTTCCCATTCGAAAAGTACAATCTTCGTCGATCTGTTATGTGCTCGTTCCATTCACAGACCTCCGGTAACAAGACCCTCCGATGATCGTCGAGCCGTCCCCTCAGCAAGGCATAAAGCAACAATTTAGTGACGAGTATCCGTTCGAATCACACTATTTGGAGATCGACGGGCATCGGTACCACTACATCGATGAAGGCAGCGGCGAGCCGTTGTTGATGGTGCACGGGAACCCGACCTGGAGTTTCATCTGGCGGGACCTGGTGAAGGATCTTTCGCGCGACTACCGCGTGTTGGCGGTCGACCACATCGGCTGTGGGCTGTCTGACAAACCGGCTGATTATCAATACGTGCTGAATCGTCACATCGAAAATCTTGGCCGGTTGGTCACGTCGCTCGACCTGACCGGCGTGACGCTGCTCGCTCACGATTGGGGTGGTGCGATCGGAATGGGGGCAGCCGTGCGGATGCCGGAGCGGTTTTCCCGATTCGTGCTGCTCAACACGGCCGCGTTTCGTTCCACGCGCGTGCCGCGGCGGATCGCTGTGTGCCGCGTCCCATTATTGGGAGCGCTCGGCGTACGAGGAATGAACCTGTTTGTGCAAGCCGCCATCGTTCAGGCGGTTGAAAAGAAGGACCGCATGACTCCGGAGGTCAAAGCGGGTTACCTCGCGCCATACGACAGTTGGGCGAATCGCATCGCCGTGCATCGCTTTGTGCAGGACATTCCGCTCAACACCCAGCACGTCAGCTACCAAACTCTCGTCGACGTCGAGCAGGGATTGGGGCAGTTTCGCGAATCGCCAATGCTGTTGATCTGGGGCGAACGCGATTGGTGTTTCACGTTGGAATTCCTCAAAGAATTCCAACAGCGATTTCCGCAAGCAGAAACGTGCACGTTTGCGGATGCCGGGCACTACGTTCTGGAAGACGCGCACGAACGCATCATTCCGCGCGTGCGAACGTTCCTCGAGGGGGCTTGAGCGGAAAGCGAACCGCGGCGCGGCATGAGAGCGGGCAGCAAGTCAGCGACAATTCACGGCACGACGAGGCTTCTACCGGGACGCGAAATCAGATGCACCGGGTGTCGAAGTCTAAGAGCAGAATGCTCTATTTCGTGCCCGCGAAGAGTGCGTTTCGGACATCGATAACCGATTACCACGAGGCAGAAACGGGCGCGGTTTTTCGTGGGTTGCTCTAAGAGCGACCGTCAGATGGCGAAAGCAAACTCTTCGGGCTCTTCAGTCCGTTGAGCCTTCTCAAATTCCTCGAGCGTTTGCCGAGGCGCCTGGGGACGATACGATTCGTATCCGTCGATCGTGTACTCGGGCAGCATCGTGTTGATCCGCATTTCGATGCCGGTCAACTGATCACCCTGCTCGCGCGTCACAAACGTGATGGCACAGCCTCGCTCGTCCGACGACATTCGCCCGGTGCGGCCGACGCGGTGAACGTAGTCGTCGCAGTATTCCGGGATATCGTAATTGACGATGTGGGAAATCCCGCTGACGTCGATGCCGCGTCCGACCACGTCGGTGGCAATCAACATGCGGAGTTTACCGCTACGGAAATTTCTCATCACGCGGTCACGTTTCGACTGCGGCAAGTCACCGTTCATCAGCGCCACGTCGGGCAACTTCCGCGCCAGTCGCTGGTGCAGTCTTTCGGACCCGCGTTTGGTTCGCGTGAAGACAAGCGCTTGCTGCGGCTTTTCTTTCGCCAGTAGCCGGACGAGCAAGCCGAATTTTCGATCTTCGTCGACGGTAGAGAAGAACTGGTCGATCGTACTGACACCGATGCCGTCCTGAGAAAGATCGACCCGCTGTGGGTCGCGCATGAAGCGTTTGGCCAACCGCTCGACGGGCGGAGGCATGGTCGCCGACAACAACAGCGTCTGCCGCTCGCTAGGGCAGCGCCGCATGATTTTCTCAATATCGGGGCGGAAACCAATGTCGAGCATGCGGTCGGCTTCGTCGAGAGTGACAATTTTCACGTTGCCGAGGTTCAAGACACGACGGTTGATGAGGTCGATCACCCGTCCCGGCGTGCCAACGGCAATGTGCACGCCTTTTTTCAGTTTGTCAATTTGCGGGCCGATCGGACGACCGCCCACGAGTACGGCGGTGCGGCATTCGTGATTCAAAGAGAGCCGCTTAGCCTCTGTTGCCACCTGCTCGCTCAGTTCACGAGTCGGAGCCAATACGAGCGCCTGCGTCTGAGAACTGGTCAGATCGATCCGTTCGAGAATGGGCAACACAAACGCGGCCGTTTTGCCCGTGCCGGTATGTGCTTGACCAGTGCAGTCCGTTCCGGTGAGAGCAAGCGGAATAAAAGCCGCTTGAATCGGACTGGGAAACTCAAATCCTATGCTTTCAATGGTCTTCAGAGACAGCTGACTCAATCCAAGATCCGCGAAACGAACCTCGGGCTTTTCTTGTTCTTGCAACGCTTCACCACTTCCATATGACCCAAAACCACGGCCTCAACCGTCATCGGGAGGCCCTCACGTGATACCACTTTTTACGCGTTCTTACTACAAGATAGCTCAGGGTGCGTTTTGCGTCAATCGAGGGTTATGACCCTAACAAGCCGCAAAACCAATGTGGAGCCCTCAATAGACTCGAATTTCGAGTTGTGGGAAACGCGCGCGCCGCCGTGTGCGACGGCAACGAACCAGGGAGTGCGAACTCCGCGCAAGAGTCTGCTACGAAACGCGTTGCACAGCCCTGACTGCGATGACTCCTAAGCCGAGGTCGCGGGTGCACCGATGATCTCGGCCAGTTCCTCGCGCCCCAGGCTCTCGCGATCCAGCAGTGCTTTCGACAGTCGGTCGAGCACCTCGCGCTGCTCCGCAAGCATGCTCTTGGCCCGATCATAGGCCTTCGACAGGATACTCTGAACCTCCTGATCGATAATACGGGCTGTTTCTTCGCTGAATTCGCGGTGCTCGTGCATCTCCTTGCCCAAAAACGGGTGTTCCTCGCCCTGGGAAAAGGCCACTGGACCAATGATTTCGCTCATCCCCCAATGCCCGACCATCCGCCGGGAAAGCTGAGTGGCCCGCTTGATGTCGTCCTGAGCGCCGGCCGTGTACTCATCAAACACAAGCTTTTCGGCGGCTCGGCCGCCCAACATGAACACCAACTGGGAATGAAGTCTCTTTTCGCCGATGCTGTAGCGTTCCTCGTCGGGCAGGAGTTGCGTGACTCCCAGTGCCCGGCCGCGCGGGATGATCGTGACCTTATGCACCGGGTCGACCTCGGGCAGCAGCCAGCCGAGCAGCGCGTGGCCGGCTTCGTGATACGCGGTCATTTCCTTTTCGTGGTCGCTGAGCATCTCCTCCCGCTCGGGGCCCATGAGCACTTTGTCGCGGGCTTCTTCAAAATCGTCCATCTCGACGGAGTCCTTGGCCTTCCGCGTGGCAACAAGTGCCGATTCGTTCACGAGGTTTCTCAGATCGGCGCCGGAAAACCCAATCGACCCACCGGCGACTTCCTCGAGATTGACGTCGTCCGCCAGCGGAACGTTGCGTGAATGGACCTTCAAGATACCGACGCGGCCTTTTTTGTTGGGGCGATCGATTGTGACATGACGATCAAACCGGCCGGGACGCAGCAAGGCCGGGTCGAGCACGTCGGGCCGGTTCGTAGCAGCAATGACAATCACCGATTCGGTCTGCGAGAAGCCGTCCATTTCGCTCAAAATCTGGTTGAGCGTTTGCTCGCGCTCATCGTGCCCGCCGCCCAGACCGGCGCCACGGACGCGGCCGACCGCGTCAATCTCGTCGATGAACAGAATAGCCGGTGCGGTTTCCTTGGCCGTTCGGAACAAATCTCGCACGCGGCTCGCGCCGACGCCAACGAACATTTGGATAAATTCTGAGCCGTTGATCGAATAAAAGGGCACTCCCGCTTCGCCGGCCGTGGCGCGCGCCATTAGCGTCTTACCGGTTCCGGGCGGGCCCATTAGCAGTACGCCTTTGGGAATCTGCGCGCCGAGCCTTTGGAATTTTGATGGGGTTTTGAGGAACTCGACGACTTCGGTCAATTCGAGCTTGGCTTGATCCATGCCGGCGACGTCGTCGAACGTCGTGTGCTGTTCGGTTGCCTGAAAGCGTTTGGCGGGGCTGCGGATGAAATTGCCCATCATGCCGCCACCCATCGGGTCGACGGAACGCCGCATCATGAACCAGAATACGCCGAGCAGCATCAGCGGGGCGAGCAACCATAGGAACATGTACGTTCCCATGCCCACGCTGACTTTCTCCGACTCGTATTTCACGTTGTTCTTTCGTAACAGCGGAACGAGCGTGCGGTCTTCGACTTGCAGCGGTGGGAGATTGGTGTTGAATTCCTCTTCGAGTGGATCGCCGTCGGGATCGGGGTTTGCGGGAATCTCCCTCCATTTGCCCGTCAGGATCTCGCCGAACGAATGGGCTTCGGCGACGTTGTTTTTGGCGTCGAGCTGTTCGATGAAGAAACTATACGGAACACGCGTTCCGGTATTTTCCGGCGAGCGGTTCATCATGACGAAAATCAAGACGACGGCGATGACTAATAACAGCAGCCAGGGCAGTGGGGAGGCGCTGCGCGGCGCGTCGTCTCCAGAGCGCGATCCGCGCTCCCGAAACTTCGAGGGCTTCTTCTGCTCATTGTCCGGAGTGGGATCTGTCATGCCGTCCTTCGATACTCGACAAGGGTCTCAACGATGCGGCCCGTCAATACGAACCCACGTGGTCCAATTCGCGCCATCAGCCCCGTTCAGGGCTTTGTATCGCGTGGCCGATTACACGTTTCCGCACAAAACCCTGCGGGAATCGAACTCCCGTGCGGACACTCAACCCAAATACTACAACTTAATACTGCACTTCAATCCAGGCGCTGGTGAAGGGTACACAACCGGGAGACCGCTGACAATCAGACCGGCCGGGAATTGGCTGCGGGCGGCTGCGGCGCAGCTCAATCGGCGATTCCGTAGCGGATGATACAGCCGAAGGCGCTGATTCCGTCCCGCCAGCCGATCTTCTTTCCCTCTTCGTACGTGCGGCCCGAGTAGCTAATCGACATCTCGAAGACGCGGTAGCGGCGGCGGGCCACTTTGGCCGTCACCTCAGGCTCAAAGCCGAAACGATTCTGCTTGAGCGTCGGGGCAATGCTCTGGATGACGTCGCGGCGGAAGACCTTGTAACAGGTCTCCATGTCGGTCAGATTCAAATTGGTGAAACAGTTCGACATGAGCGTGAACAATTGGTTTGCCAAATAGTGCCAGTAATAGAGCACGCGGTGGGGACGGTCGCCCAAAAAGCGGCTCCCGAACACGACGTCGGCCTTGTTCTCGACGATCGGCTGAATCAGCCGGGGATATTCGGACGGGTCGTACTCGAGGTCGGCATCCTGAATCACAATGATATCGCCCGTCGCATGCTCGAAACCGGTCCGTAGTGCCGCCCCCTTTCCCTGATTGGCGGAGTGCCGGGCGAGTGTCAGCGAATTGTTCGCGTCGTTCTCGTATTTCGCCGCGATCGCCTGCATGATCTCCCACGATCCGTCGGCGCTCGAATCGTCGACGAGAATCATCTGCTTCTTGATCGGCACGGCGGCAACGCGGTCGACGAGGCTGGCCAGCGTCTGTTCCTCGTTGTAGACCGGAACCACCACCGAAAGACACAGATCGTCGGGAATCACGTAAAAGCCAAGCTGCCGGCAACCGGCTTCCCCGAGCCTCTGCTTGAGTGCTTCGTACCACTCAGACGTATAGGGCCTAAACTCTGCCTGCTCGACGTCGACGTTTCGAGTGTCCGCTTCCATCAAACCTTCCGTTCGTCCCACAAAACCGCTTCCCCGACGTCACGCGTCGGCCAGCACAATTGTTGATCCCGGTTTTCTTGATGCCAGTGTGGCGAGAGCCCCCCAGTGTGGCGAGACGTCCTCCTAACGTCTACGCCAAACCGACCCAAGAACGCCTGAAAAAAGCGGAAACACCGGTCCGGCGCTGAAAGATACGCGTAATCGGCGGCGCTGATTGCGTTCGCGGGACGGCGGCATTGACGGGGGGAAGATTAGCGCGACTTGGGGGGCGGGTGGCTTCGATCCCAGTGGCCGTGCAACGATTGACACCATCGGACAACGACGATGGTTTCAGACGCCGTCCGGCCCGCGGCTCCGGTGTATAATGTTGTTAGCTGGCCGTTCACGGTTGGGGTTGGATGTAGAGAAACGACTTGCCCGTGCGCATTGCCTCTTCGAGCACGGTGATCAGTGATGTGAGAAAATAAAAAAACGCGCCGTCGGGATCGTCATCGCAGTCGATATCCACTGGGACTTGCTCTGTGTACATCTCGGGCGGTGTTGCCCCCTCTTGGTCTTGATAGGCCCGAAGAACGACGGCCATGGACTCGATTGCCGTCTTCACATTCGCGCCGCTTAAGAGCGCAATCTCGCGATCGCAGAATTCGAGACCTTCCAATCCTTCACGATCACGAACGTCAGTGATGGCTTGGATTTGCCACCAGTTGGTAGCGGTTGCCATGTGCAAGTGGTATGTGGCAGGGTCGTCGAGCGCCTTTTCCAGGACCGCGTTTGCATCCGACCATTGCTGCGCATCATGCGGGACTTCCTCGGGTTCGCAGATTGCGTACATGACAGGAATGCAATACGACAACTTCGCCTCCGTTAGCACTAGCTAATGTCCAACATCACCGGTTTGCCGACGGTGACTGTGACATCACATTCCGTATGGACCGCGACTCCGGTGGATTTTCTGGTATTCCGCATCCGTCATGGCGTGTCGAGTAACGCTTTCGTGTTGGGCTCAAAGCAGTCGGGATTGTACCCCAGCCCCGACATGCATTGCACCGCGCCATCCTTGATCCAAGCGATCTCACCCCAGCCGCCCATCTTGCCGACGAAATCGGGATGTTCGTAAAACGGTTGGGCACCATCGGTATCAATCACGACAAATTGAAGCGTTGCGTTGCGATCGAGCCGATTGATGATCTCGGTGATTTCACCAAACGCCTTAACGGATGGACCGCTCCAGAACGCCATGATGAACAGGATGCCGTGTTCGATTTCCGCAATCAGTGTTGTATCTGATTCAGCATAGTATTGAATGCGCTCCATCGGCATTTGAGTGTACTTTGCAAGTGATTCCAACCCGTTGGGGTCGCCGCCCTGTTCCGAGCGGGAGTGAGCATCAGTCACGGCCGCCGCTTCTGACTTTAACTTTTTGACTGGCCGCACGAAAACCAGCGCCAACACGAGGCCGGTCAGGCCGCCGACGTAACTGGCAATGTGGATGTAGGCCACGCGAATGAATGCCCATTTTTGTTCGATGCCGAGATCGTACAGCGTCTGTTCCCAGTATGAATAGTCCGCCTCCGGACCGCGCCACAGGCCATAGCCAAAGCCCACGATCCCGCACAACAGCGTGCTGACGAAGACGATCGCACATCCGTTGGCGACCTGCCCGACGGCTCGCCGCCTTGGTTGATTGGGGATCACTCGCCTCCCCAAAAACCACGCGCAAAAGAAGCCGACCCACCACGTCGCGAGAAACCCGATCTCCGCGACGAACAGACGATCGGGCAGCCCGACGTCGGCCCAGCGAAACTGATCGAACTTGAGTTTGGAAAAATACTCTTCGGAAATGGCGTAGGTCATCTGGTCGTGGACAATTCCGTAACCGCCCGCGACGAGTGCGCCGCAGACCGCGACGATGATCATCGGCCACAAGTCGTTGAGCGCAATTCGTGGAATGATAAACCGGAGCATCGAACACTCAAGCCGCGTTGAAGTCGTGAGGCATGCAACGTTCGCGATAATCGGGCCGTGGCCTCAGACGCGGGCCACAATTGACGCAAGACAAGCAATCGGGGCTGGACAACTGGTTGTACGGCGCGTCAGCTAAACGGCCACCACCACTTCTTCTTTTGCGTGTTCGAAACTCTCGTCAGAACATGCCAAGGCTTCGGTCCAAGGGCTTCTCCTTCTTCGTCGTTGTAATCGTAACGGATTCCACCAAGTGCCACGAACAGCTCGATTGGGATGTCAAAAATGTAGTCGGCATCCTGTTTTTCCCTTCGTTCGGCGAACAATCGGTCCTGGATCGCTTTTAGTTGATCCGGAGCATCTCCGGTGATTTCGATATGCTCAATGCCCTCGGTTGCCGCATCGTGAAACACCGACCACTCTTCGGCGCCGTTCTTCCACGAACAGACGAGACTGTTCATCGAGGTTTCGTTGGCGTAGCACGCGATCAGCGAAGTGTTTGCCGACAACTTGGCGAACACACGATCTTCAGGGAGAATCTCGTCATTGATGTAGAGCAGATACGCGCCGCTGGGTAACGTGGTGCCCGATACGGGAGAGTCAGAATACTCTTCAAATCGACCCGTCGGCGCCACGCCATAGTCATTGTGAATCGCATCTGGGTCTTTGCCCGACTCAGCGATGAGCAGCACTCGAAATCCCATCAACACTCGCCTACTTCGGTATTGTGCTTATGATAACCGGGCCGCGGCTGTTGATCGTCCAATTGTAAACTGCTGTCCGCGGGTGTACGTTGATTCCGTGGTCATGTTGCGTTTAGGGGCTACATCGCGAACCAGTTCGGGCGCAGCACATTTTCACCGGGTTCTTCACCAGAGCTTCCACCACGGCTTACTTGGAGACTCCTGTTCGTAGACGAGCCGCATGACCTTACCTTCATGGCCGAATGCCGAATCGGAATACACAACACGGATTCGCTCGTTGGCGTCTTCGCCAACCGTGTCACCATCATTGATCACCGGACCATTTTCAACAACGTAGCTTGCGAGCCCCATAAATCGTTCACGTAGCTCGCCGGGCGGCTCAGCGGCGTTTTGCGCTTCCAATTCCATATGGCCCAGGGCGGCCATACCTGCCGTGAATCCTGCGCTGGATTTGTCGCCGTCGTTGCCAACGCGAAAATCGACGCAAATGTGCAGCGGTAAGCCATGAGGCAAAACCTCAACGGCAAATCTGATGAACAGATCCTTCGGAACCAGCAGCGTGGCATTGGCCCAGAAGACGCCCAGCGCGGTGGGTGACGTTGCCATGAGTGATGCGGTTGCTTGAATGAGCCGCGTCGATAGCTCGATTGGGTCAAGCTCTCCCATGACGGTTACGATGACGTGCGTTTTGTGTTCCTTTAATTCGTCTGCGGCTTTCGGCCACAGGACGCTTGTCGCACAGGGACCTTCAAGATCGGACCAAGGAATCGGCGCTCGCATCTTGCCCATGATCACGTCCGTCGAGCCGATGCGATACGAGAGCGTATCGTCATTTTCATCGGGGTCGGTCGCGGACGGCAAGTCGGGCCATTTTGTTGACACGTCGCGCTGGATGTCGGCGACGGACGACTGTGGATCGTCGCTGAACGTGACCATCGAAATTGCAAGAGCCATGGTTGTTCCTCCGGGTGCGTTTGTCGACGGATCAAGAATGAGATCGTCGGCCGATCGCGACTTTCGAATTCAAGTTCCACAGATCTCCGCCGCACCGGCTGGGCGAATCGTGAAGTTGCATATTCTTGTCACGGGTAAACCACGGTTTCGGATCGTGCGAAGTCGTGGTCCAACAAGATGCGTTGCAGTGCGCGGGAAATCTTGGAGCCGCCGATCTCCGACGGCTCAATTTGCGATACGGAAGAAAAATCGCGAAACTCATTGCAAACCAATCGCATATCGAGAATCGGAATGTGAGCCTCGATCAGTACACGCTTGATGACGTCATTGAAAAGGGACAATGCCATTTTTTCGACAGGAAGGATGCTGGGAACGGCGTCATAGATCGTGCAGGCAATCGTTGGCCGGCGGGTTTCGCGCAGGGCACGTATCATCTTCCGATAGTTGCTTCGGAATTCGTCTTGCAGTGCGACAAGTTCCAACAGCATCGATTGGGAATCAGCGACCGGTGACCGGAACAGAGGAATGCTTTCGAGCGCATCGTTACCGCCTGCGCTCACAATCAAGTGTGACGCATCGGCCGGCAGCTTCTGAAGCTGCTTGAGCACGCCCGTGGCAACGGCGCCGTCACGTGCCAGTAACGTCGTCTGCCAATCGCGCGGCAATCGCGAACGCAGTTGTTCGGCGACCGGCGAGCCGGAAACGTACGCGCCGTTATCGAGGAGCGAGTCGCCGAGGAGTACAGCATGTCCCATGTCAGATGTCGGTGCCTCTTTGTAGCCCAAGGTTTTCCATCACCGCGGCGCGGCGGGCGACGTTGAATTCAAACACACCCGGCTCGCAATTCCGGTAGTTTTGATTGTGATGTTGCTCGTTTGAGTCATCTGCGACGCGGAACGACACTTACCATTTTGACCATCCCCCAGCGTACCGAACATCCTCGTGCTGGACTCTGAATCGCGGAACTTTTTTGGCCACGACAACGCTGCCCCCTATCCACATACCTGACAGTTTTCGTCGACGCCACGCTTCTGCATGCTGTGTTTGAATCGAGAATAGATGGCGAGTGGGTTTGATTGTTTGCCGAAATCAAATTCTGACATCGGTATTCTCGTTGACGTCGCAATCGCCCCGATTAGATGGCGTGATTGAGAACTTGGGAATCTCCGAGTCCCGAACCCAAACAGCAATTCTCGCTATGTACGGTTGGCCGATCTGTTCGGAGGCGCGAGTCAGTGCCGGGGTCAGTATCTCGTCGACAAGAGCCTCGAGAAGTGACCAATGAGGGTCGAATTCATCATTAGGTGTCGCCATCGGATAGCAACCTAATTTTCGGGATCACCGTTCGCGCACGTGACTCAAACGGCCATATACGTGTTATTCGTCTAAACGGCCACGTCGTCATTCATCGCTTTTTCGCTTGAGCTTCGAAATGAAGAATTGCTCGACCGAACGGTGCTTTGACTTCGATCCGGGATAGTCCAAGTTGACCTCGACGTCGACCCTGTCCATCTTCTCTTTCAGTTCCAATCCGAACACAACATGATGACCTTGAAAGCTGATGGCGGCGCGCGGGTTGCTTGCCGTGGGTACGGGTACGGGAGCATCCGAGGTCATTGCATAATGCATGTAGATTGGCGGATCGTCTTTTGTGATGAGCGACATCGCGGAAACGTCAACCATCTTCTTGAGAAACGCCGCGCGCGTCTTGACGCCAAACATCGCGTGGAAGTCACGATGCGGCTTATCATATTCTGGGATGTGATCGATCCACCATTGGTAGTCCCGGCTCGTCTGCCCATCCCGCGTCGCGACGCACGTCAACCGAGTTGATTGTCGCTCGACCGGATCGTCGCTTTCGGGGTCGGCCATCTCGTCGTGAAAGGCCAGGTACATGGCGATCTGAGCGCCGGCGGAACCGCCCCAGGCAGAAACTCGTGTCGCGTCGATGTTCCAATCCGCCGATTTCGTGCGCAGAAACTGAAGCGCGCGTCGGCTGTCGTGAAACGCGGCCGGTAGCGGCTTGTGCTGGATGAGCCGATAGTTCGCGGCGGCCACAGATATCTTCGCGTCAAGCAGCGCTTTGACCGTCGCCGGCCATTTCTTGACGATCTTGCTCTTGTCGAACACACCAAATCCGCCGCCATGGAAATAAACCGCCAACGGCGTGGGCTCGTCCGATTTGGCCTGCCAGAAGTCAAGCACGTTGCGTTTGTGGGGACCGTAGGGAACATTCGCCAACGTTGGTGCCGGCATGCCGTCGTCGGCGAAACATGATCCGGCCAGTAACATCGTGATTGCGACGAAGCTGAAGCCGGATAATTCCAAACAGCCGTTCGACGCTGAACCCTTGCGCGTCAAGTCAAGCATTTCGATTGTCTTCATCGTGGTCTCTCACCATCTTTTGTCTGCTGTCCATTCGTCCCATCGAAGGGCTGACACGATGCATATCAATGATCACCGGGCCGAGACGAAAGATGGTCCACTGTCAAGATGCCCGACGTCGTGGCTCGCGTGAACTGCCTGGTTAAGCCTGAGGTTCATCCGTCCCCGAGGGTTTTCTGTAGCGTATACTTGACGATCCCATTGGTAAAACCGCGAGTCTCAAACACTACCCGGTAGCCGCGTTTCTCATAGAACTGAGGCGCCTGAAACGTGAATGTATCAAGGTAGACAAGCGAGCATCCACGCACGTCGGCTTCTTGTTCGAATCGTTCCATCAGCTCCGAACCGATGCCGCAGCCCCGCGCCTCCGGCTCAACCCAAAGTTGCTGGAGTTCACAGCACAGGCCCCAGGTCCTGCCGACGGCACCACCCTTCACCTCACCATGCACGTCGCGTCCAAAGACGGCAAGTTGCCGGACTTTGCGGATTTCGGATTCTGCACGGTTGTGCTGATCGATGCCCGCGTCGACGACGCTCAGGTCGCTCGCTGCGGCTTGCTCGTGGCTTTCAAAGCGAAGTGGCATTGGGACGGCCTGGTTCTGAAGGCTAACGTTTCGCGTCACCGGGCGGCGGCCATTGACTTTGTTTTCAATAAACGCGCTCTCGGCCGCTCCGGCTCACGGCATGGTTGTCCGGCGCTTACGTCACGTAGTCCGATGCTTTGATGCGATACAGGTAGCTCTCTAGTCCGGATGCATCGCTGCGCCCACCGTCCAGAACACCTCCGATCTTCTCGACGGAGCGCTGGGAACGCTGGTTTTCGGGACCAACGAGCAGCACGACCGATTCCACGAAGCGGAACGCGTGTTGCAGCATCAAACGTTTCATTTCACCGTTGTACAAACCGCCCCAATAGGACCTAGCTAAAAACGTCCAGCCAATTTCAATTTCGGAGATAACTTCGTTATACCCATGATACCGCGATGACCCAATCACCGACCCTGTTTTCCTATCCACCGCCACTAATGCACCACCGGAATTCAACGAATCATGGAAGAAGGCGCTAAACACCGATTGTTCGTGTCGATTCGTGACCGGGTGTTGCTCCCATATGAATGGGTCCGACGCAACCTTAAACAGCGTAGCACGGTCTTCCGCACAAAGGGGGCGAAGCTGCAGTCGATCACCAATCAGAGTTGGCTGCGTATCGAACGGCATGTGTGATTCGCCCTGAGAGCATCGGAGGCTTCTGCCTGCTAACGACCAGCTTAACCGGGCGGCAGCCCGTCAACGCTCCAATTGAAAACGCTTATTCGGCGGCTCCGCGTTCATGCCGTTGTTATGTCGTCACGGTGTTTCGATGGGAGCGGGACGGGAAAAATCGAATCGTCCGTCGGGAAACATGATCACTTTTCCGTCACCGGATTAGTCGAGTCGAGGAAATCCCTGAGCTTCAGATAGTAGCCGACATCTCCCTCGTTACTACCATAGCAAACCACGAGGAAACTGCATTGGTCGAGCTGATCGGGGTCCGCCGAAAAGGCAACAGTCGTGACGTCTTTGGGCTGACGATGGTGAACCGGATTGGGTTGAAGCCTAGCCGAGATCAGGTGCTTTCCTCGATGATCCTGCATCCGGAGCTCGGCATAGGTAAATTTTTCCAGCCAGCCTTCTTTCTTGAATTCGAGCCACACTTTGATGCCAGCATCACCATTCTTGCGCGCATGCATGGTGATGCCATAGTCTGCTTTCGCTTTTTCCTTCGTGAGAACTCCGACGATGATTTCCGCAAAACACGGGCTCGTGAAAAACGTGACGACGCAAATGCTCAGTAAAGCCGTCGTGCGAGGCACAGATTTCATCGTCTACTCCATTTTCGATTCAGATGTTGATGGGCGACATAACGCCCCGGACAACTGGGCCGGGTGTCGACGCTGCCGGGCGAAGCGACCTCGCGATTTATTCCCGCTCTGTATCGTTCGTTTTTTATCCGGCGTTTTCAAAAACCTGATACAGAAAGTGATTCCCTATTTCCGCTTAACGAATCTGATTTGCATGAATTTGGTGAAATCGTCTTTCTTTTCGCCAGGCACCGACAATACGAGCACTCGTTCGTTCGCGCTTGTTTGCGTAATCAATGTCTTCTGCACGATCGGTTTTCCGTTCGCGTCTTTGACTTTTGTCTTCCAACGGACCGTCTTGGACTTCTGGTCATAATCGCCCGTCATGCTCGCCGCGTACGGGCCGTGGTCAACGACCGTGCCGACCATCTTTTTTTGGTCCAGATCGTACCCGACAATCGAATGGACTTTCATCGTCTGACCCATGAATTCAGAATCAAAGTCGGATGCGATCCAATACTCACCGTACGGGCGATTTGTTTCCACGCCCTTGAATTTGATCGAAGATGAATCCGGTCCCTCCGGCCAGACCTCAATTTCAGCGTCCCAAACTCCAATGGAATCCTTCAATACCTCCAGTTCACTCGGCTTCGATTCTGGTTTGTCCTGCGCGATACAGGAAAGGGTCAAACCAAATAGCAGCGCCGTGGAGAGAGCGGGTTTGATAAGCATTTTTCCCCCGGTGCAAGTACGAATTGGGTCGCAACGCGTTGTAGCAGGGCCGGCTCTGCCGCCCACAGGTTCCTTCTTGGTTCGCCTCACGCCCAATCAAAGACATTGGAAAGATCGTTCGGCATTCGATGATTGTGACAGGCGCGGCTCTCGAAACGCAATACAGCTCCACGTCCGTCCGGCTCAGCCGATCCTACTTCACTAGTCAACGTTGATAGAGGTACGCACAGAACGCGATACTCGCGAGCGCGTTTACCAATCCGATTGTGATCGCGAGTGTTGCGAAAACACCTGATTTACTGCGAAACCTCGAAAGCGTGTGCATTCCGAGAATGGCCACCGCGCCGGAAAGAAACCACCCGACGCCAACAGCAACGCCAATGTACTCGGCGAACGGACCTTCCCAAGTTATGACTGATTTGCCATGAAGAGCAACAATACGCACATGCCGAGCGCAGAATACCAGGAGCGTAGACGCAACAGCAGCAGCGACTGCCACTGCGATCGCTGGGCGTGAATCCGGAATTGGTTCAGTTGGCCGCGTGGGCAGCCAATGTCCGATCTTTTCCGGCAGGCGACGGCGACAGTAACGAATCACTGCTCGACCGAAGGAGATTAAAGCGGCGGTGCAAATTACTCCCAACAGCTGGCACAAGACGAAGAATTGAAGGAATGAGTAGTCGTAGAGCGGCTCAAGCCATACGAGGAACGTGGAAAGGTCATGGGAAGCTCTCGCGTCGTTTACAACGGGGAGGAAGACGGCGAACAACGTTGACGTGATGGCGCCGACGACGAAAGGTTCTGTTGCCCGCCATGTCGGATGCGACAACTTCTTCACGGCTTTACGACCTATCAATACGTTTATCCGGATCCGGACCATTCCAGATCGATTCCCTGATAGCACTCACCGGAGTAACGTCGAGTCGGCTTTGCCGGCCGCAGGCCCGTTCGTGGCTCGCCTAGCGCCTGATCAACGACTTTGGAAAGACCGATCAACGTTCCGTAATTGTCGCAGGCTCGGCTCTCGATCCGCAATACAATTCCAAGCCTGCATCATTTTGTTATGCCGCGGATTTTCACTGAAGAAGCGACGAAAGCTTCGACTGAGTTATGCGGTACCAGCTGTTGGCTGGAACGCAACGGCATGTAACGACTTGATCTTGTTCGTCAATTACGACATCCACTTGCCAGAAATTGTCGGTCCAAACTAGCAACTCTCCGGTTCCCCGCGGCCCCTTTGGCAAGACCAGGTATGGCTTTCCAAGAAGCTCCTCGACCTGCTCACGCGGCATGCCGCTCGATATCTTCTGAGAGCGATCCTTAAGGATGTGCGTGCGGTTTATTGCGAACCCCGCCGCTACCAACAACGCTACCAACGAGACCCCAATCGTAAATTTCAGGAGACGCGATCTTCTTTCTATAAGGTCGCCAGAATTTGAGGTTGCGATGCTCATTGCGATTCGTGATCCGCTGGGACCAAAGGAACACGGCCAGTTGCTGCACAACGTTTGAGTTGACCGGGTGGCGGCCAGCGGATTTGAGTTCAGATTCCGCGCCAACCGCCACTCCGGTTGAGCGTTTTATTAGCTGCTTCTGCCGGAATCCGCTATCAGTTTTGCGATACTGTCGACGACACTTGTCTTTCGGAAAAGCGCTTTTGTAAACAGCCAGTTCTTGTGTTTCGGACCAATATCGACGAGACCGGTGTTGTCGGTCTTGTCAGATGTCGAAATGGGAACGATCACTTTTCCGTCTTTCTCTACCTCGTTTCGAGCGATGGACCAATTGATGTGTGGATTGTCTTTGCGAGAATCATCGAGGATGCAGTACATTCGCTTCGGCGTCGAAACTAAGTAGGTTCGCTGCTTCGACGTAGAGAATATACGCAGCAACTGAGCTGAGTTCGGCTCCTCATCCGCGTAATTCTTCGAGTTCTCGATCCACTTCTTTATTCGCTCTTCATGTCGGAAGAACGCATCCGAATCAAAGAGACCTTTTACTTGCATAGCTCTATTCCTCTTCGAAGACGGATTGCTCAGGCTCGTCGGCGATTTCCTCTTGCCGAAGCTTGTCCAAGAGTTCTGTAAGTAGGATTGGCCAAGTAAATCCGACCAACACGCATGCCGAAAGGCTCACTTGGAATAGATTAATAAGCTGTCCTACCCATCCAATCGCGAATGATCCAAAAGCCCACGCGAACACAAACAGAATCGTGTTCTTGCCATGCTGTAATTTCAGCAATGACTTTCCGCGTAATGCAACGAAAGCCAAGTCGAGCAACACGGCTGTAGCGCCAATGATCGCACAACCTGTCGCGAACACGAGGACCGCAGAGCCATTGTGCTCCAGCGACACGGTTTTCAACTGAAGAAACATTTCGCGAAGACCGTCAAGGAGCATGGCGAAATCTCGCGGGTAAGAGAATTGGGGAAGCAGCTAACGCCCAAGTTCACCGGGCAATCGCCCCAATGGGAAAAACGTTGGAACAACCATTGAGCGTAAACGACGGACAAGACGTTGAAAATCCGGCAGACGAGCGTGCTCCGGTGCAACGCCTTGTTATGTCGCGTATTGAAAGTGGAGTTTGTGCCTGTGTCATTATCTAAGCATCTTCACTAGGCTGCACGATAGCGAGCTCTTCCGAATCGACAGCATTGGCAACGAACAATTCTGGGATGTCCTCTTCGCGAATATCTTCGAGCATTAATGCCGCCTTACCTTGCTCAAATGCGGTCCGGACTGATTTTCCGAATCCTATTGCTGAATAGAATTGCGATGCGAATACGCGTGCGGCTTCATCGCCAATGGAGTCATTCATCCCAATCGCTGCGTCAACATGCTCAACGACAGCCTCTGCTTGGCCGCGAGAATAGCACGAGTTGAAGAATACCAAACGGATCTTGTCGGAGGATGCCTTCATCATCTGCACGATGGCGGCAAGGGAAACCACCTTTGCATTTCCTTGCTCATTTTGAAACACGATTTCATCTCGATCTGATCCATGACCACTAAAATGCACAATCGTTGGCTGAACTTCATTGATCGCTTGCAGAGCGTCCAAGGGACGAACTGCCCACCTGGATTCAAGTTTCACCGAATCCCGGTGCTCTGATTTTCTAATCATTTCATGGATTGAACGTGCTTCTTCATCAAGCCGCAGTTCGTCTTCATCCAATGGGTTGGCGGCCAAAAAGAGCACGTGAATTGTCTGAGGCAAGCTTTTCAAAGCGTCAATATCTCTAACTGCAGTTTCCAAAGTCGAGTCGATTTGGTTGAGTTTTCGATTGGTTGAGTCGGCAAGTCGCTTGGCAGCTTGCTCGCGTTTCTTTGTTTCTCTTGATTGTTCCCTCGCCAACGCTTTTTCTGCCTCGCCCAGTCTTTTGGACTCCTGAGCGATCTTATTCTCCAGCTTTCCTATATTGCCTTCAACTTTCGCAAGATCCTTTGCGGAGCGTTCAGCCTCGCGAAGCTTCGATTTCATTGTTGCGGAACCTGACGTTTTCATCGCGCGTTCATTGGCGTCATTCATCTTTTTGGTAAGTGTCGCCCGTCTTGTCGCAAAACGCCCCTTGTCTTTGTTTAGCTGCGCGATTTTCGTTCGAGCCTGCTCGGCCTTTCTTCTGTATTGATCCGAGGACATTAGGCTTTCATGTCTCCATTCATCGGGCGGCGAACAGCCTTCCTGTTATCGACATAACTATGTATTTATCCGGTTCCGGTTAATCCCGGAGGCTTGCCGGTTAATCTTCATGGGGATGCCCTCAGAATCTGCGGCAAGGTTTATCCTGGTCATCGTTTGCCGTGATCTTGGTTGACACCCCACTGCGCGTTAACAGGCATCAATCGTCCTGTTAATCTGCGCGGGGACGGAACGGTCACTGTCCATTCCTCTGTCCAAAGGACTGAGAACACTCCGTCCCCCTCGGTTCAAGACGTGGGTGTAGATCATCGTCGTTCTCACATCGCTATCGGCGAGAACTTCTCAGACAGTACGAATAGTGTACGCACCGGCTCAGACCGTGTACAGAACTTTTGCCTGCGATTGCCGCGAAGCGTCACGCGGCACGACGCGTGCGGTGATCGACCGCAGCATCAAATACGCGAGCAGCGATGAAGTCGAGCGGACGATTTCGATTGCTGCTGGTGGACAGCGATTCGCAGCGTTCGAGTTTCAACTACAAGCCGAGCGGCCGTTCCGTTGCGAGGTGTTCTAGCCGTCGTTCCCGCTAACGCTTCGATGAACTGAAGGTGCTTCGGCCGTGGGCGTAGCCGCTGAGGTCAAAGTCGGGCATCTTTTCTGGACTACGATTTACCGTCTTAAAGAGATAGATCGACTTGTGATTTCCGGATGAGTCCGTGTACCGAACTGCGCGCAAGGTCAAATCCGGCTTCTTAATAGACAGCTCGCACGGGCCATGATGCTTCTTCATCGCTCCCAGCGGCGTCGCCCTGAGCCGGACTTTTTCGTCGGTCTCAGTGACAATCACGAAGTCCCATTCGGTAATCACACTCTTGTTGGGGAGGCCGGGCAAAAACGGCAGCGCCGAAGAAAACGGGGGAAAGAACGAGATGCCAAAAAACTCGGCATCTTGCAGGATTCGACCGTACGACTTTTCATCTTCGTTGACGATCGTTACGCCGTCTTCGTCCCAGATGTATCGTTCCGCCCTCGCGACTTTCGACACGTACGTGGTGTTGCCGCGCCTTAGTGTCGGAGGCGAGTTCTTATCGGAATCGGGGGCAACTGACCAGAACCCCTTCGTACGAGATGAGTAGTGGACTTCACCTTTCGTTTTCTCGAAGCTCTTGAAGAGCGCGTCGAATACGTACCGGTCGAATGTCGCGTGAACGGCTTTCACGTCTTTTTGAGCTTCCGTCCACTTTTTCACAGTGGCCGCTGCGTCGGAAGCGCTCGCATCCGCGCCGGCAGAAATGACGGCACCAAGTGCGATGAAGACCGTCGCGTGCATCGCCAGAGCTCCTTCACATGGGGATGGCCGTTGATTTATCGGCGTAGTGTGCTTCAAGGGCGTGTGGACGCGCGCAAAGCCGCTACTACAGACGCCTACGAAAAATCTCCGCTCGGCTCATGCCGGCCATTCGGCGTGGCAGCCGGAACAATGGAACCCGACCAGCGTTGCCGTTGACGGCATCGGCATTTGGTTCCGGTTCAGAACGGCATCGTCGAGTTCGATCGGCTCGACGACCGGGTGATCGCAATAGCGGCACTGCCGGTTGTGGAACACCGTTCTGGCCCGGGAAAGAAGGTCCCACGAATCGGAACTGTGCAGGAAGCGTCGCTGATGCGACTTAAATGACAAGATCATCGGCCGTTCGTCGTTGCTGGTGCAATCGACCGGCGCGGCATCGTATCCGTCAGCGGAATACAGCTTCAATTGGCTCATCCTTGAGCCCCTTTCATGATTGTGTCGTCTCCGGCTGTTCCTCGGAATCCATTCCGAAGCAGGATGGTCGCCACGCCAACTCCCGCAGCCAGATCGTAGAAATGTGGCGACGCTGAAGATACTTGTCGCAGCAATTCTTGACAAGAGAGTTCAGCCTCGCCGTTGCCCTAATTTGACTTCGCAACGTTCCAGCATTGCAAAAACATCGCGGTTCGGAACGCGTGTTCAGGTTAGCCTCGTCGTCGGTGGCAGATGGGATTGGCAAGCGGCATTGCACGGGCGTATCGATTTCACTAGACCAGGTCTCGCGATAATGAGCCGCGTGGGACCGCGATACATACGTGAACACTTGAACCAACATCCCCAGTCATCCGATGGGTGACCGGCGCCGCTTATGTTGCGGCATTGGAACAAACGACAATCGGGTCTCGGGACGGCTGTTCAGATGATTGTCTCTGTGCGCGACACCCAAGGCTCGACCATGTCGAGTTTGCTGTCGCAACTTCAGACGCGATTGAAGCCGAAATACGAGGATTCGAGTCGCTACAGCTTCGTGGAGCGCGCTCTAAAACTAACTCTAAGACCACGCCAGCGTCGGCCGCCGCTGTGACGTTTGGGAATCGCAATTTTGAACGCTGTTCGTTCCTGTCTGAACTGGTTGAAAAGCAACTGGAGCTGGCTGCGATGGCTGGTCGCCGTGACAGTGCTCGCTTTGCTATTCAGGCAGCATTGGTCGGGAATCGAACGCCTGCGCGGGCGTGAAATCCAATGGACGCTGCTCCTGGTCGGATTCGCTCTCGCGACGAGCGCGATCGTTATCACGTTTGTGCGGTGGTTTCTGCTCGTCTGGGCGCTCGACATACCGTTTCGAATCGGTGATGCGCTGCGGCTCGGGTTCATCGGGTTCTTGTTCAACTATGTCGCCCCTGGTGGCGCGGGCGGCGACCTGTTCAAAGCGGTGATGATCGCCCGCGAGCATCCCAAGCGGCGAGCGGTCGCGGTTTCGACGATCGCGCTCGATCGAATGATCGGCATGCTAGCGCTATTTATCGTGGGTGCCACCGCGTCGATGTTTCCCACACGGGTCGTCGCGCAAACTCCGTTTCGGCCGATCATGATCGCCTACATTGTTGGCGGCGTCGGAGGCCTGATCGGACTCGCGGTGATGTTGCACCCGGCCGTCCCCCGATCTCGCTGGTTGAACAAGCTGATCCATTTGAAGTTTGTCGGGCACATCATCGGCGAACTCATCAATGCTCTGTTGATGTATCAGTCGCGGCGGCGGGTGCTGATCGCCGCCGTGCTGTTGAGTGTTCCCGGGCACTTGGGAATTCTATCGTCGTTCTATTTCTGCTCGCGGGCGCTGTTTCCTGCCGAGAGCGTTCCGAATTACGTCGAACACTTGCAGATTGTGCCGGCGGCCGAATTGGCGGGAGTGCTTGCGTTCTTCATGCCGGGCGGAGTCGGTGCACTGGAAGAGGCCCTTGCCTGGTTTTACACACTCGCCGATTGTGCCGCGGACGACGGATTTCTGGCTGCGATCGCCTTTCGAGGTCTGACGATCCTCATCGCGCTGATCGGCGTGGGCTACTACTTTGCAGCTCGCCGGGACATCAACAAAGCGCTCGACGAGTCGGCTCAGGAAAAAGTTGCTTCCAGCACCAGCGCGATTCCCGAGACAACATCGCCGCCGTCGGAGTGAAGTCGGCGCGCGACTCACTGATGGGCAGCATGCGCCCAACGTCCGATGACGATCTGTAAAGGCAGAGCTAAGAAAACCTGTTCGTTCTCACGCCTTAGAGCAGAGTGCTCTATTTCGTGCCCGCGAAAAGCGCGTTTCGGACTAGCAACTGAGACGAAGCTGACGGGAGTCAGGTTTGGCGAGGGCGGTAGTATCAAGCGAGGCTACCGCGTGTCGTACTTCG
>Ga0315336_1001756_pt1 | contig 38405 bp, 35 predicted proteins | sample ASW5metaG_FD_204512 | JGI IMG/M metagenome (GOLD analysis project Ga0315336, IMG submission 204512) | Ammonia-oxidizing marine archaeal communities from Monterey Bay, California, United States - ASW #5 | ecosystem: Environmental > Aquatic > Marine > Intertidal zone | place: USA: California... | reverse complement strand
CCGACGAGCTGCACGCCCGCAAGATCGCCGACCATGGCCGGCATCACCGTCGCTACCATCGTCTCGTTCGTGGCATGTAGCAGGATGCCGAGGCTGACGAAACAGAAGCGCGCCAGATCGCCGCTCGTCCACAACGCCCGCCAATCCACTCTGTTGCTGGCCACCTTGTTGCCGCTTGCTGCCGTCACGCCGATCTCCTGCTTGTCCTCCCGTACCTCATCCCGCATTGCAGACGAGGTGCAAGATCCAGATCGGCAGGGGTGGTAGAACCTCAAGCGCGGTTGAGCTCAAGAGGTTTTTTCGCGGGTTTCGAGGCGAGCTGTGATTTGCGCCGAGCTGATCCGGTTTTCCAAAGCATACGGCCCGGAACAGATGTTCCGGGCCGTATGCGGCACAGCGAATTTGGAAGGCTCACTTGTAGGAGTGCACCAAATCCAGCGAGGCCACCGCGACGGCCAGGTTGAGGCCGGTCTGCGCCTGGACGCTGAGGGGCTCCAGCATGAAGGCGCCATCGAGGCCGCCGACCAGGAGATTAGCGCCGCCGCCGGTCACGACGGAAGCCTCGGCGTTGACGCCGTAATAGCTGCCGGCGAGGTCGCCCGCCTCATGGTGGCGCGTGGCGGCAAGCACAGCCCAGACGAGCTGGCCCTGATGCGTCTGGCCAAGATCGACGCCGAGCTTGGAGATCATGCCGGTGTATTGCTCGGCCGGTCCGTGATGATAAGGGCGGAAGGTGCAGGAGACGCCTTTGTTGGACGTGATGACGTAGCCGATACCGCCGTCGATCGTGCAATCGAGCGTGCCGAGCCGGAGCGTGCCGGCGCTGACTGGGGACGCAAGGACCGAGGCGACAAGCGCGGCAGCGGCACAGACAAGTGTTTTGATCATTGGAAAGGTCCTTTCGCGAAAATCTTGGCCCCGGCTTAAACGAGCGAGGTGCGCCGAGCGTTCCGCCGAAACCTTGGCGCGAACATGGCAAAGGTTACACATCGCCATCGGCGGTTAACGGATCGCTATCGGCGTCTCCGAGGCGCAACACCCGCAGTCGCAGGTGGCCGCCGAGCGTCAAGCGACATACCTTCCGGCGCAGTCAGCTTGATCAGCTGGCGCTGCCACCGACACGCGACAGGCCGTCCTTGGCCGGCTGATAGGTGGGGTCGAGCCGGATGGCTTCGCGATAGGACTTGGAGGCCTTGGCCTTGTCGCCGCGCTTTTCGTAGATCAGCGCCTGGTTGGCCCATGCCTCGGCGTTCTTGCCGTCGAGCTTGATGGCCATGTTGAAGTCGGCGAAGGCGTTGTCGTCGTCGCCTGTCGCCAGGTAGGAGAGGCCGCGGCCGTTGTAAGGTTCGGCGGCGTCCGGCGCCAGCGAGATCGCGGTCGAGAAATCCTCGATGGCGAATTTATGCTGGCCCTGGCTCTGATAGATCAAGCCGCGATTGTGGTAGGCGCGGGCATCGGTGGTGTCGAGCTGGATCGCCTTCTGGAAGTCGTTGAATGCGTCCTGCGTGCGGCCCGCCTTGCGGTAGAGATTGCCGCGGCCGATATAGGCGGCGTCGTAGTTGGCGTTGATCTGGATCGAGCGGTTGTAGTCGGCCAAAGCCGCTTGCTGGTTGCCAAGGAAACGCTGGATCAGCGCGCGGTTCGAATAGGCCTGGTAGAAGTTCGGGTTGAGCTGGATGGCCTGGTTGAAGTCCTTGAGCGCCGCCTGGTACTGGCCGCCACGGCCATAGGCCGAGCCGCGCACGTTGTAGCCTTCCGGGTCCTGCGGGTTGCGCTGGATGACCGCCGAAAGCGAGGAGATGTTCTCGCTCGACGCTTGCGCCTTGTCGATCGAGTTGAACTCGCCTGTCGGGGCCGTCTGGCATGCTGCAAGCGTCAGACCCGAAAGCAGGGCCGCCGTCAGGGCGAAGCCGCGAAAAGCGGTTTTGCGCTCCACGGATATTGCGTCCATCTTTGTCCTCACTGCCGCGGCGCCGTCAGTCCGTTCCTCTCCGAACCGGCTCGAATCTGTAAACAAAAAGGTGGCGGCGATTCCGCATCGCGCCACCCTCGGTATCCTTCGAAAAGGACGAAAAATTGGCGTTATGAGCGCGGCGAGCGCGAAGCGCCGGCGGCACCCGCCGGAGCCGGACGCGGGGTCATTGGCAGCAGGCCTTCGCGCTGGGCGCGCTTGCGAGCCAGCTTGCGGGCGCGGCGCACGGCTTCCGCCTTCTCGCGGGCACGCTTCTCGGACGGCTTCTCGTAGTGACCGCGCATCTTCATTTCGCGGAAAATACCTTCGCGCTGCATCTTCTTCTTCAGCGCGCGAAGCGCCTGATCAACGTTGTTGTCGCGGACGAGTACCTGCACGGGCAATCCTGTCTTCGGGTTTGAAATCTTTAGGCAAACAGCCATAGCTGAAATGCCTCCGCGGCGAATTGCACCGCGAATTGTGGCGGCTGATAGCAGAATCAGGTTGGGATGTCCACCTCTGAATGCGGGAAAGCGCGATCAATAACCGATGCGCCGTCCCTGGACGTTCGCTTGCCTTAAGCGGTCGTCAAATGGAGGCGGGCGAAGTCCTCGAAAAACTCGCCGTAGTCGCAGGTGATTTCCTCGCCGGCCGCGATGTCGCGAATGGCGACAGCGCCGCCATATTGCGAGAAATCCGTATTCGGCCGCTCGGAGTGGTTCATGAAGCGGCCATTGTCGACCTCATAGACCATGAAGCCGGGCTTGTCCGGGCTCGGATAGGCATAGCGGTCGAGCAGTTCCTTGAGATGCGGGGATGCGGCTTCATATTTTTCCATCGGGATCAGCCGGTCGAAATCGGGATCGAGCCGCCAGATCGAGGCGCCCTTGCGGATCGGCTCGGCGGCGAAGACGCCGACGCCTTCGATGGCGCTCTGGGCAACATAGGTTCTGATCAGCAGCATCGTTCCGTCCCGGTTTCGACGCGAAAACGGAATCGTCAAATCGCGCCGAAATGCAAGGCCGCTTCGCGACATTTTCAACGGATCGGCCGTCGGCTGCTGTCACTCGGATCACGTCCGATTGATCGAGGCGCCTCCGGCCGTCGAGAGGCGGGCCGATCCGTTCCGATGCGTCGAGCAGTCACGGCGCAAAACGGCAAGCGCCGTCGCAAACAGCGCAAGGATGGCGGCGCGGTTTCGCTAGTGATACTCCTCACGTGACGGACGACATCCGCGATTTTTGGCGCGAGGCTACAACGTGAAGAAATACTCGGTATTCGCCATTGCCCGCGAGGCGATGCGCGGCCACAAGGGCTGGGAAGAACAGTGGACCTCGCCGGAGCCGAAGAAGGAATACGACGTCATCATCGTCGGCGCCGGCGGCCATGGCCTGGCGACGGCCTATTACCTGGCGAGCGAGCACGGCATCACCAACATCGCGGTCCTGGAAAAGGGCTGGCTCGGCGGCGGCAACACCGGCCGCAACACCACCATCATCCGCTCCAACTATCTCTATGACGAAAGCGCCGGCATCTACGACCACGCGCTGAAGCTGTGGGACGGGCTCTCCCAGGAGCTCAACTACAACGTCATGTATTCGCCGCGCGGCGTCATGATGCTGGCGCACAACGTGCATGACGTCCAGGTGTTCAAGCGCCACATCCATGCAAACCGCCTCAACGGCATCGATAATGAATGGCTGACGCCGGAGGAGGCGAAGGCATTCTGTCCGCCGCTCAACATCTCCAAGGACGCGCGCTATCCGGTGATGGGCGCGGCGCTGCAGCGCCGCGGCGGCACGGCGCGCCACGATGCGGTCGCCTGGGGTTATGCGCGCGGCGCTTCGGCGCGCGGCGTCCACATCATCCAGAATTGCGAGGTCACCGGCATCAAGCGCGCGGCCAACGGCGCGGTCAGCGGGGTGGACACGACGCGCGGCTTCATCGGCGCCAAGAAGGTCGGCGTGGTCGCGGCAGGCCATTCCTCGGTCATCATGAACATGGCTGGCGTGCGCATGCCGCTGGAAAGCTATCCACTGCAGGCGCTGGTGTCGGAGCCGGTCAAGCCGGTGGTGCCCTGCGTGGTGATGTCGAACACCGTGCACGCCTATATCTCGCAGTCCGACAAGGGCGAGCTGGTGATCGGCGCCGGCACCGACCAGTATGTCTCCTATTCGCAGACCGGCGGCCTGCACATATTGCAGCACACGCTCGACGCCATCTGCGAGATGTTCCCGATCTTCACGCGCATGAAGATGCTGCGCTCCTGGGGCGGCATCGTCGACGTCACGCCCGACCGCTCGCCGATCCTGGCGAAGACGCCGGTCAAGGGCCTCTACGTCAATTGCGGCTGGGGCACGGGTGGCTTCAAGGCGACGCCCGGTTCAGGCAATGTCTTTGCCCACACCATCGCGAAGGACGAGCCCCATCCGATCAACGCGCCCTTCACGCTCGAGCGCTTCCGCACCGGCCGTCTCATCGACGAGGCGGCGGCGGCGGCGGTGGCGCACTGATGATGGCTCAGCCGCTATGCTTTCACTCGGCCGGCGCGTGCGCCGGTCACGGCAAGTTTTAGGATCACCCAGATGCTTCTCATCCGCTGCCCCTATTGCGAGGAAGAGCGCCCGGAACTCGAGTTCCGCAATGCCGGCGAGGCGCATATCGCGCGTTCCACCAACATTGCCGCCGAGAGCGACGACGATTTCGAGAAATTCTTCTTCATCCGCGCCAACCCGAAGGGCATCATCTATGAGCGCTGGCGGCACATCCATGGCTGCGCGCGCTTCTTCAACGCCGTGCGTGACACCGTCACCGACAAGTTCATCATGACCTACAAGGCCGGCGAGCCGAAGCCGGCGAAGCTGCCTGGAGCCGCGAAATGAGCGCCACGTTCCGCATTCCGGGCGCCGGCCGCCTCAGCCAGGCCCGGACCGCCTCCTTCAGCTTCGACGACAAGTCCTACACCGGAATCCAGGGCGACACGCTGGCCTCGGCGCTGCTCGCCAATGGCGTGCATCTCGTCGGCCGTTCCTTCAAGTATCACCGACCGCGCGGCGTCCTGTCGGCCGGCGCCGAGGAGCCCAACGCGCTGGTGCAAGTCGTGCGCGATGATGCACGCAAGACGCCGAATGTTCGCGCCACAGTGCAGGAGCTCTATGACGGGCTGACGGCGCATTCGCAGAACCGCTGGCCATCGCTCGCCTTCGACGTTGGCGCGGTCAACGACGTCGCCTCGCCGCTGTTTTCGGCCGGCTTCTATTACAAGACCTTCATGTGGCCGAAGTCGGCCTGGAAGAGCCTTTACGAGCCGAAGATCCGGGCTGCCGCCGGCCTTGGCGTTTCTCCCGACAAGCCGGATCCGGACCACTATGCCGCGCGCTACGCGCATTGCGAGGTGCTGGTGCTGGGCGGCGGCGCCGCCGGCATCGCCGCGGCACTTGCCGCCGCCGAAACCGGCGTGCGGGTCATCCTCGCCGACGAACAGGCCGAATTTGGCGGCAGCCTGCGCTTCGAGAGCGGCGCCAGGATCGACGGCGAGGCCGCTTATGTCTGGGCGCAGGCCGCGATCGCGAAGCTCAAGGCGATGGACAATGTGCGCGTGCTCTCCCGCACCACCGCCTTCGGCTATTACGCGCAGAATTTCGTCGGCTTGGTCGAGCGGGTCAGCGATCACATCAAAGACCCGGGTCGCGACTTGGCGCGCGAACGGCTGTGGCAGGTCCGCGCCAATCGCGTGGTCATCGCCACCGGCGCCATCGAGCGCCACATGGTGTTCGCCAACAACGACCGTCCGGGTGTGATGCTTGCTTCGGCGGCGCGCACCTATCTCAACCACTACGGCGTGGCCGTCGGCAGGAATGTCGGCGTCTATACGGCGAATGATTCCGCTTATGCCGCCGCGATCGACCTCAAGAAGGCCGGCGTCAATGTCGCGGCGATCGTCGACCTGCGCGACAATCCTTCGGGACCGGTGATCGACGAGGCGAGGAGCCTCGGCATCGAGATCAATTTCGGCCGCGCGGTGGTGAGCGCCGGGGGTAAATTGCGCGTGTCATCCATGACCGTGCAGCCAAAGAATGGCGGCGGCGGGCGCACCATCCCGGTCGACGCGATCCTGATGTCGGCCGGCTGGACGCCTTCGGTGCATCTCTTCTCGCAATCGCGCGGCAAGGTTGCCTTCAACGACGAGACCAAGCGGTTCGTGCCCGGCACCTACGCGCAGGACTGCGTCTCGGTCGGCGCCTGCAACGGCACGGACGGGCTGGCGGCGACGGTAGACGAGGCCTATGCGGCGGGCGCCAAGGCGGCGAAAGAGGCAGGCGGCAAAGCCGCCAAGAGTGCCAGGCCGAAGGTCGATGCTGGCGAGAGCTGGTCGCGCGGCATGCTGGGTGCCGCGCCCGGCGCGGGGCCGGGGACGACGGTCAAGGCGTTCGTCGACTTCCAGAACGACGTCACCGCCAAGGACATCCGCCAGGCGGTGCATGAAGGCATGCGCTCGATCGAGCACGTCAAGCGCTTCACCACCAACGGCATGGCGACCGACCAGGGCAAGACGTCGAACATGCATGGCCTTGCGATCGCCGCCGACGAGCTCGGCAAGCCGATCCCGCAAGTCGGCCTCACCACCTTCCGCGCGCCCTACACGCCGGTGACCTTCGGCTCGATCGTCGGCCACGCGCGCGGCGCGCTGTTCGATCCGATCCGGCGCACGGCAACGCATGGCTGGGCCGCGTCGCATGGGGCTGTGTTCGAGGACGTCGGCCACTGGAAGCGCGCCTGGTATTTCCCGAAAGCCGGCGAGGACATGCACAAGGCGGTCGACCGCGAATGCGTGACGGTGCGCAAGGTCGGCGGCCTGTTCGACGCCTCGACACTCGGCAAGATCGAGGTGGTCGGGCCGGACGCGGCGAAATTCATGGAGCTGCTCTACACCAATCCCTGGGAGAAGCTGGAAACCGGCCGCTGCCGCTACGGCATCATGCTGCGCGAGGACGGCTTCATCTATGACGACGGCGTCGTCGGCAGGCTGGCGCCCGACCGCTTCCATGTGACGACGACGACGGGGGGCGCGCCGCGTGTCATGAACCATATGGAGGATTACCTCCAGACCGAATTCCCGCATCTCAATGTCTGGCTGACCTCGATCACCGAGCAATGGGCAGTCATCGCGGTGCAGGGGCCGAAGTCGCGCGACATCATCGCGCCGCTGGTCGAAGGCATCGACATGTCGGACGAGGCAATGCCGCATATGTCGGTGCGCGAGGGCAAGATCTGCGGCGTGCCGACCAGGCTGTTCCGCATGTCCTTCACCGGCGAGCGCGGCTTCGAGGTCAACGTGCCGGCCGATTATGGCGAGGCGGTCTGGGAAGCGCTTTGGGCCGAGGGCCAGAAGCACGGCGCGACCGCTTACGGCACCGAAGCGATGCATGTGCTGCGCGCCGAGAAGGGTTACATCATCGTCGGCCAGGACACGGACGGAACGGTGACGCCGAACGACGCCGGGCTCGACTGGGCGGTCGGCAAGAAGAAGACCGACTTCGTCGGCATTCGCGGCCTGACCCGATCGGATCTCGTCGCCAAGGGGCGCAAGCAACTCGTTGGCCTCAAGACCAAGGACCCGAAGGTCGTGCTGGAAGAGGGCGCGCAGATCGTCGCCGACCCGAAGCAGCCGATCCCGATGAAGATGATCGGCCACGTCACCTCCAGCTACTGGTCGGAGAATTGCGGCCGTTCGATCGCGCTGGCGCTGGTCGCCGGCGGCCGCGACAGGATGGGCCAGACACTCTATGTGCCGATGCCGAACGGCACGATCGAGGTGGAGGTCACCGGCATGGTGTTCGTCGACGAGAAGGGAGAACGCCTCAATGGCTAAGGCTGCCGCCAAGACAAAAGCCGTCGCTGCTTCCGCTTCCGTCGAGCGTCGGCCGGCGCTTGCCGGCCGCACGCTGTCGGCGCCAGGCGTGAAAGTGGAGGTGCTGCCGCCCGCCGAGCGCGTCTCCCTGCGCGCGCCGCAGGCTTCGCTAGCGGCGCTCTCCAAGGCGCTTGGCGTGACACTGCCGGCCAAGCCGAAGACCTCGGCCACCAAGGACGGTCGCACGGCGCTGTGGCTCGGGCCGGACGAATGGTTGATCATCGACGAGTCCGGCAACGATCCGCTCGTCGACTGCGCCAAGGTGACGGCGCTGCATTCGGCGGTCGGCATCTCGCATCGCAATGTCGGGATTTCGGTCGCCGGGCCCGCAGCCGCCGTTGCGATCAATTCGGGCTGCCCGCAGGATCTGTCGCTCGAGGCTTTCCCGGTCGGCGCGGCTTCGCGCACGATTCTGGGCAAATCCGAGATCGTGCTGCTGCGCACCGCCGCGGATTCCTTCCGGGTGGAGTGCTGGCGTTCCTTCTCGGACTATGTCTTTACTCTGCTCTCGGAAGCGGCGAGCGACGCGGCGAACTGACCCGTCACGCTGTGCTGTCGGAAAGCCGCACGGCAGGGACCATCGCCGGCCCTGTCCGTTTCCGCGGCTTGCGAGGGAGATTGCCGATGCCGTCCAAAACCGCGCCGAAATCGCCGAAGAAGACAGCGGCGGTCCGTTCGCTGGAACAGGAGCGCCATCACGAGATCGAGGAAGAGGAACTCGAGGAAGGCCTCGAGGACACGTTTCCGGCCAGCGACCCGGTCTCGATCACGGGCACCGCCATTCCCGGGGCGCCGGCGAAGCCGGGCAAAGCCAAGGCCGTGCCGGGAACGAAACGGCGCAAGAAGTAAGCCGGGGCAGATCGATCTGGGCTACAGGTAAAACGAAAAGGGCGGCCCAGTGCCGCCCGTTTTCGTTTGAAATCTTGCCAATGGTGCTTACCAGCGGCGCTTACAGGCCGGGCACGAACCACGGGCTGACGTCGATGCCAAGCTTCGGGCTTTTGGGCTGAGTCTTGGTGGTATCCGACTTCTCGACCGAGCCGGTCGCGGTGCAATCGAGCGCCACATTGGCCTTGGTCTGGGCGCAGGCAACCGGGGCATGTTTGGCCGGCTGGCTCGCGCCGGCAAAGGCGGCGCCCGAGAAAGCCAGAACGGCAGCGAGGGTGAGGATCGTCTTCTTCATTTCCGTCTCCAGTCGTCTTCGTACATGTACGATTCTACGTACACATACGACCACTGGAAGCGGAATTCAAGCAAAACTTTGTACGCGTACGACAGGCACTTTGGACGTGGGAATTCAGGCGGGCAAATCAAGCGACCGACGATGCCATGCCGGCTACCAATCAGCAGTCGACCGCTGTCTCGGCCAGGGGAGGAACGTCGCCCACCGAGAGCCCCGCCAGCGCGAAATCGCACATGCGCTTCACATAGGCCTGCGCGTCGCCAAACGGATAGAACGGGAACGTGATCAGCAGGGAAATCGTGCCGTGGCCGACGGTCCACAGAATGGTGGCGATTGCGCGCGGGTCGCCCTTGAGCCTGCCGGCGGCAACACAGGCCTCGACACGCTTGATCAGCACCTTCATGGCGGGGTTGCCCTCTTCCATGTCCTCGTAGCTGCGCCCCTCCGGCAGCTTGGTCTTCTCAGTCATGAAAACGGTGCGGTATTCGTTCGGATTGCCAAGGCCGAAAGCGGCGTATTCGGTCATCACCGCCTGCAGCGCCTCGATCGGGTCGTCGGCGGGGTGTTCTTCGATACGCCGCGCCAGCGTTTCGAACGCATCCTCGGCGAGCGCGAACAATATGTCCTGCTTATCGGCGAAATAGGAATAGACCGACATCGGCGCGTAGCCGACGCGCTTGGCAAGCTTGCGGATGGTCAGGCCTTCATAGCCTTCTTCCTGCACCAGCTTGTGAGCCGCGGCGACCAGTTCGGAGCGGAGCTCTGCCTTCTGTTTTTCTCGGCGTTTCCGAACGCTCAGCGCCAATGTCCGCCTGCCTTTATGTTGGCCGCCCGAAGAAATTATATACGCTGTACGGAAACGGACAAGTGACCGGACTGGTTCCCTTGGGCGCGCTCTAACGCAACTCCGACGGACAACCGCCAGGACATTTGTCCTGGACAACCGCCAGGACATTTGTCCTGGAATTGCTCAGATCGCTCCAATGCCGCCGTCGAGCGCCAGGGCATGGCCGGTCATGAAGGAATTGGCCGGGTCGGCAAGGAACAGGATGCCGGTCGTGATCTCGTCGACCTCGCCGACACGCTTCATCGGCACGCCGCGTGTGAGTTCGGCAAGCGCTTCGACTTCGGGCGCGCCGGTGGCGCGGACGAATCCGTCGACCATCGCCGTGCGCGTATGCGCGGGGCAGACCGCATTGATGCGGACTCCCTTGCCGGCATATTCCACGGCCGCCGAGCGCGTCAGGCCTACGACCCCATGCTTGGCGGCGGCGTAGACCGAAAGCCTGGCCGCGCCCGAGAGACCAGCGACCGAGGCGACGTTGACGATGACGCCGCCCTTGCCGCTTTCCCTGAACTGTCGTTCCAACTGAGGAATCTGGTGTTTCATGGCATAGAAGACACCGAGCAGGTCGACCTCTACCACGCGGCGCGCTTCCTCCGAGGTTACCTGCGGCAGGCGCACGAAGCTGTGCACGATGCCGGCATTGTTGACGGCGATGTCGAGCCGGCCGAACTTCTGCACCGCAAGCTTCACCAAATCCTTAGAGAGCGTCTCGTCGGCAATGTTGCCTGCCAGGTGAGCCGTCTCGGCGTCGAGCGTTTCGGCAAAGCTGCCGAGAGCAGCCTCGTCGAGATCGGACAGCACCAGCCGCGCGCCTTCGGCGGCGAAAGCCTTGGCCGCGCCGCTGCCGAGGCCGCCGGTCGCGCCGGTGATCAGCACCGTCACCCCTTCGAAACGGCCCATCGCTCGGCTCTCCCGCTTTCAGTCGTTCTCGTCGATCAGTTGTGCGGCAAGCTGGGCAAGCAGCTTCACTGCTTCGCCATAGGTCCTTGCCTTTTCCGGATTGGAAGCATTGCCGTCCAACGCGCGGCGATAGACGCCCTGGCAGATCGCCGCCAGCCGGAAGAAGGAGAAGGCTAGAAAGAAGATCCAACCGTCGATCTTCCCGATGCCGCGCCTTTTGCAATAGGCCGCGACATAGGCCTCCTCGGAAGGCAGGCCTGCAGCCGCGCGGTCGACGCCGCCGAGGCCGCGAAAGCCCGAGGTGTGCGGCAGACGCCATTGCATGCATTGATAGGCGAGGTCGGCGAAGGGATGACCAAGCGTCGAAAGCTCCCAGTCGAGCACCGCGATCACTTTCGGCGCGTCCGGGGCAAACATCATGTTGTCGAGCCGATAATCGCCATGGACAAGCGAAAGGCGGCCGTCATCGGCCGGCATACGCTTTTCGAGCCACGCTATCAGCCTGTCAATATCGGTTATGGCTTCGGTTTCCGAAGCGCGGTACTGGCCGGTCCAGCGGGCCAGTTGGCGTTCGAAATAGCTGCCGGGCTTGCCGAAATCGCCAAGACCGACGGCCTCGACATCGACATCGTGCAAGGCGGCGAGTGTCGCGTTCATCGCGTCGTAGATCGCGGCGCGCTCGTGATTGCCGGAGACGTCCGGCAGCGACGGATCCCAGAGGATGCGGCCGTCGAGGAACTCCATGACGTAGAACATGCGGCCGATCGGGGAGTCCTCGCCCGAGAGATGCAGCATGCGCGGCACCGGCACCGCCGTCCCGCCCAACGCCCGCATCACCCGGAATTCCCGGTCGACCTGATGCGCGGATTTCAGCAATTGTCCCGGCGGCTTGGCGCGCAGCACATAGCGGCCGCTGGCTGCTGTCAAAAGATAGGTCGGATTGGACTGGCCAGACTTGAATTTTTCAATCGCGGACAGGCCGGCAAAACCCGGTATATGCGCCTCGAGATAGGGCGCAAGCGTCGCTTGGTCTATGGCACCGGCCTCGCCGCTCATGCGTTCTCGGGCTGGCGCTCAATCAGCGTCAAGGTCAGCCAACGCGCCGTGAGCGCCGGCTTCTTCGAGCCTTCGATCTCGATGGTCACGTCATGCGCCGTCTGCACCCAACCGGACGGCCGCACCTTGACGTCCGCCAGCACGAAGCGGGTGCGGATGCGCGAGCCCGTCTTCACCGGCGCGAGGAAGCGAAGCGTGTCGAAGCCGTGGTTGACGCCCATCTTGGTGTTTTCCAGCGGCGGCATGGTCTCGAAGGTCATTGCCGACAATAGCGATAGCGACAGGAAACCATGCGCGATGGTGCCGCCGAACGGCGTCTCGCGCTCGGCGCGCTCCGGGTCGCAATGGATGAACTGGTGGTCGTCGGTCGCATCGGCGAACTGATCGATCATGCGCTGCGTGACCGTTCGCCAGGGCGAGACGCCGACCTCCTTGCCGACGCTTGCCAGAAGCGTATCGAGACTGATCGGTTCCACGCTTATGTCCTCCGCACCCCCGCCCGGATTACGATTTCCTGAACCGGACGCCATATTCCTTGAACCCCGCCCGATTCCTTGAAATCGTGCGCCTTATTCCTTGAACAAAGTCATTCCATGCTGCACCGACTGGCCGCCGTCGATCGGCAGGATGGCTCCGGTGACATAGCTGCCGGCTCGGCTGCACAAATAAAGCGTTGCGCCGGCAATGTCATCCGCCACGCCTATGCGGCCGAGCGGAACATGGTTACCGACATGTTTCGCCTGCTCCTCGGTGGCGGTGGCGAACGCCGTCATCCGGCTCTGGAAAGGACCGGGAGCAAAGGCGTTGACAGTGATGCGGCGGGCGGCGAACTCGATGGCCAGCGTGCGCGTCAAATGGTGCACCGCCGCTTTCGAGGCGGCATAGGAATAGGCGTCGTCGGCCAGCGGCTGGGTGCCCATCACCGAGCCGAGATTGACGACGCGGGCCGGGTCCTCGTCGCTTGCCGCGGCATCGAGCAGCGGCAAGAGCTCCCGTGTCAGGTGGAAAACGGCGGTGACGTTGACGCCGAACACCTTGGCCCAGGCGTGATAGGGAAACTCCTGCAGCGACGCCCCCCAGGAAATACCGGCATTGTTGACCAGTATGTGCAGGCGCTCCGCGCGCGCCTTGACCTCGGAGACCAGAGCGGCGATGCCCGCTTCGCTGGATACGTCGCCGGCAAAACCTTCTGCCCGGCCGGAGCCACCGAGCGCATTCAATTCGTTGGCAACCTTGGCGCAGTCCTCGCCCTTGCGCGAGGCGATCATCACGTTAGCACCGGCACGCACCAGCCCGGTCGCCACCATGCGGCCGATGCCGGTCGCCGCACCCGTCACCAGCGCGGTCTTGCCGGCGACCGAGAACAGCTCGTCCATATAGCTCATGCATTCCTCCGCACACCTCGCTCCAACCGGCGAGGGACTCGCGTTGACAAGGCTAGCCGAAGTACGGTCATCCTTACCACGGGTAAAGCTCTATCTTCGGAAAGGCCGGAAGCGATGACGGATATGAATCTCGGCATGACCGAGCGGCTGAAACCAATCCATCAGCGCGTCGTGGCGATGGTGCGCGACGAGATCGCGCCGCTGGGGGAGGCGTTTCTCGCCGAAGTCGGAAAGAGTGGTGACCGCTGGGCTTATACGGCCAGGCAAACCGAGATTCTCGAGGGCTTGAAAAAGGCGGCCCGGGAGCGCGGGCTGTGGAACTTCTGGCTGACCGATTCCAAGCGCGGCTACGGTCTTTCCACCGTCGAATACGCCTATCTGGCCGAGGAGATGGGCAAGGCGCATCTCGGTGCCGAAACCTTCAACTGTTCGGCGCCCGACACCGGCAACATGGAGGTGCTGGAGCGTTACGGCTCGGAGGCGCACAAGCGGGACTGGCTGGAGCCGCTGCTCGAGGGTCGGATACGCTCGGCCTATCTGATGACCGAGCCGGATGTAGCCTCCTCGGATGCGACGAACATCTCGATGCGCTGCGAGCGGCACGGCGGCGATTATGTGCTGAACGGCGAGAAATGGTGGGCGTCCGGCGCCGGCGATCCGCGCTGCGCCATCTATATCGTCATGGTCAGGACCGGTTCCGACGAGGAGCCGCGGCACCGCCGGCATTCGATGATCCTTGTGCCGGCCGACAGCAAGGGCATCACCAGGTTGCGGCCCATGCAGGTCTATGGCGACGACGACGCACCGCACGGCCACATGCATCTCAGGTTCGAAAATGTGCGGGTGCCGGCGGCGAACTTGATCCTGGGCGAGGGCAGGGGCTTCGAGATCGCGCAGGGGCGGCTGGGGCCGGGCCGCATCCATCACTGCATGCGCGCCATCGGCCAGGCCGAGATGGCGCTTGAGATGCTCTGCCAGCGCTCGGTGCGACGGGAGGCCTTCGGCCAGTCGCTGGCCAAGCTCGGCGCCAATTTCGACATCATCGCCGAATGCCGGATGGAGATCGAGATGGCGCGGCTCTTGTGCCTCAAGGCCGCGTGGATGATCGACCAGGGAGACGCCCGCGCGGCCGCGCCCTGGATCAGCCAGATCAAGGTCGTGGCGCCCCGCGTCGCGCTGAAGGTCACCGATGAGGCGGTGCAGATGTTCGGCGCGCAAGGCATCAGCCAGGATACGCCGCTTGCCCGCTCATGGACGCATCTGAGGACGCTGCGGCTGGCCGACGGGCCGGACGCCGTGCACCGGCGCCAGGTGGCGCGCACGGAACTGAAGAAATATACGCAGGAAAAGGTCTGACAGCCATGACGCTTCCATCTCAAATGCGGGGTCTGCTGCTTGTCGGCGACGGCTATACGAGGACGCCTTCGGCCGCCGCGCTGGAAGCAATGGAGCCTTACCTTGAGCCCGGCAGCATAGCCGTGCCAGCGCCAGGGCCGACACAGGCGCTGATCAAGGTCAGCCTCGCCTCGATCAACCCCTCCGACATCGCCTTCATCAAGGGCCAGTACGGCCAGCCGCGGGTCAAGGGCCGTCCGGCGGGTTTCGAAGGCGTCGGCATCGTTGTCGCCGCCGGCGACGACCCATACGCAAAAAGCCTTGCCGGCAAGCGGGTCGCCTTCGCCACAGGCGTGTCGAACTGGGGAGCATGGGCTGATTATGCGGTTGCCGAGGCCGCGTCCTGCATCCCGCTCATCGACACGGTGCGCGACGAGGACGCCGCCGCGATGATTGTCAATCCGCTGACCGCCTTGGCAATGTTCGACATCGTCAAGCAAGAGGGCGAAAAGGCCTTCATCATGACAGCAGGCGCCAGCCAGCTCTGCAAGCTGATCATCGGGCTGGCGAAGGAGGAAGGCTTCCGGCCTATCGTGACCGTGCGCCGTGACGAGCAGATCCCGCTTTTGAAGGGTCTCGGCGCCACTGATGTGCTCAACGAGAAGGCGGCGGATTTCGAGGCCTCACTGCGCGAAATCATGAAGGCCGAGCAGCCGCGCATCCTCCTCGACGCGGTTACCGGCCCGCTGGCTTCAACCATCTTCAACGCCATGCCGAAGCGCGCGCGCTGGATCGTCTACGGCCGGCTCGACGGCGAGCCGACGGTGATCCGCGAGCCGGGGCAACTGATCTTCCAGCATAAGCGCGTGGAAGGCTTCTGGCTGGCCGAATGGATGCGCCAGTTCCGCGACCGGCTAGGCCCGGCGGTACTGGAAGCGCAAAAGCGCTTTTCCGACGGGCGCTGGTCGACCGACGTCACGGCGGTCGTGCCGCTGGACGAGGCGATGGCGCGGCTGCCGACCGAACTGGCCAAGCCGAATGGAAAGGTGTTCATAAAGCCATGATATCGCTGGGCGGCGGGCTGGCGGCGGCTATGCCGCGCTGTTTTCTCCATGATATGGCGGCCGCCATCAAAATGCCGGGACGATGCCAGACTGATCCCGCTTCGAGGGTTCAGTGGGGCATTCGATGATGATTTCCAAGCCGGTTTTCGACCGTTTGGGGCTTTGGTTGTGGATCGGGTCGTTTCTGATTGTACTCGGCCTTGTGCTATGGTTGCCCAATGCACGTTCGGTGATCCATATCTATCGATATGGCAGTGAAGCTTTTCTGAGCCGCCAACCGCTGTATCAGGTCGAAGTCGCCATGGGGTACCTGTACGCTCCCGCCTTCGCCGTCCTCTACGTGCCTCTGCTAAAACTCGGGCCCCATCTGGGTAACATCCTTTGGCACGCGCTGGGCTTCGGGGTGCTCACCTTTGCCGCGATGCGCCAGGTCCGCGCGATCGGCGGCCGCGAGCAGACATGGCTCTTGTCCTTCGGCCTTTTCCTTGCCCTGCCGGTTTCGCTGGCGGCGCTTCGCAACGGCCAGGCGACGATCCTGCTCACCGGAGCGTGCTGGTTTCTGACGCTGTCGGCACTCGAGGGACGCCGCGCCGAGTGCTTCTTCTGGGCCTCGCTTGCCATCATCGCCAAACCCACGGCGATCATCATGCTGCTGCTGGCGGGAGCGCTGCGCCCAAGGCTGATACCGGTGCTGGCGCTTGCGGTGCTCGTCGTGCTCGCCATCCCTTACGGCTTTGCGCCGGCTGGCTATATCGATTCGCAATACTACGATTTCTTCCGGATGCTGACTTCAATGACGGTCGACCCGACCGGTCCGTTCGTTCCGGCCGACTTCACGGCGCCTTTCACAAGGTTTGGGATGACGCTTCCTGAGTTTGACGCGACGATCGTGCGCGTCATCGCGGCTCTGCTTACGCTGTGGGTGGTGCTCCATTTCGACCGCAGGCTGGATGCAAGGGTCAGCGGGCTTGCCATCTTTCTCACGGCGGCGTTCTACATGTGCGTCTTCAATCCACGGGTCGAGCAGAACACCTATGCCATGGTGGCCGTGCCTGCCGGCCTCTCCATCGCCCTGCTGTGGCAGGAGAAAGGAGCCGGAGCCATGCGCTGGTTGCTCGCGTCGCTGCTCTTTGTCACCGGACTGACCAGCGTCGACAGTCGGCTGCACAATCTTTTCCACCCGTGGTTCCGGCCAATCGCGATCAGCATAGTCGCCTGTCTGCTGATCGGCTGGTTCTGGAGGCGGGACACACAGAAGATGCCGTCGGCCGGGGCCGTCGCGCATGGCTGAGATGCTCGATATTATCGCACCGTTCTTCAACGAGGCCGAATCCGCGATCGCATTCGTCGGGCTGCTCGGCAGACTCGAAGCTGCCGTGGCGGAGAGGTTCGGCATGACTGTCCGCAAGATACTCGTCGACGACGGCAGCCGCGACGGCGGCGCCGAGACATTTGCGGGCGCGCTCTCGGGTTCCTGGGAGATCGTACGGCTCAGCCGTAATTTCGGCAAGGAAGCGGCGGTTCTCGCCGGCCTCGACCACTCCCGCGGCGACTTTGTCCTGATCATGGACTCCGACCTGCAGCATTCCATGGACATCAGCTTGAAGATGATCGGCGAGTTGGTCGGGGATGCGGAGATCGACGTCGTCTATGCGCAGAACGACCGGCGCGAGGGGAGTTGGCGGCGCAGCCAGCTGGCGCGGCTCTTCTACACGCTGATCAACAGCAGCCAGCGCTTCGATATTCCCGAAAATGCCGGAGACTTCCGCGTCATGCGCGGTGCCGTGGCGCGCGCCTTGACCAGCGTGCGCGACAAGCGTCGTTTCAACAAGGGCCTGTTCGCCTGGGCCGGCTTCCGCCAGAAAGCGGTGCTTTATTCGCCGGAAAGCCGCGCCAGCGGCACGTCGAAATGGAGTCGCTTCAATCTGATAGCGTTCTCCCTCGAAGGATTCACCTCATTTTCCGTGATCCCGCTACGCGCCATCAGCCTCGTCGGATTGCTGGCGGCATTTGCGGGATTGGCCTATGGCGTGAAGGTGCTCTTCGAGGTGCTGTTCTACGGCATCGCCGTGCCCGGCTATCCCAGCATCATGGTTGCCGTCGTGCTGCTGGGCGGTCTCAACCTGGCGCTGCTCGGCCTGATCGGCGAGTATATCTGGGTCACGCTCAGCGAAAGCAAGGACCGGCCCGTCTACATCGTGCGCGATGTCCTGCGCGGCGACGCCGAGCAGGTCGCCCCCGGAAAATGACCCGGTCGATCCGACTGATTGCCGACGACTACGGGCTGGCGCCGGGCGTATCAGGCGCGATCCTCGAGCTTATCAAGTGTGGCCGCCTGACCGGAACCGGTTGCATGACGGGCTTTCCCGAATGGGAGGAGGCGGCGGCGCGGATAAGACCGTTTCGCGCAAGAGCGGCCGTCGGGTTGCATCTGACCCTCACTGACCAGACCGCGGCGACCGGTCCGTCGAGCCTCGCGCCAGACGGCAAGTTGCCAAAGCTCGCTTCCCTTGCGCTGCCGATGCGGCGCGGGCGTATTGACGAGCGGGACGTTCACGCCGAACTCGACGCCCAGTACGACCGCTTTGTCAATGCGCTGGATGGCGCGCCCGACTATATCGACGGACACCAGCACGTGCATTTCCTCCCCATGGTGCGAAGCTGGTTGCTGGCGCGTTTTGGGCGAAGCGCGCGCAAGCCGGCACTGCGAGGCGCGCCCGGACTTCCCGGCCTGGACGCGGCGGTGGCCAAGATCGCGGCGGTCGCCGCTCTCGCGGCGGGGTTCAACAGATCGATGCAACGGGCCGGCTTCAGCGTGATGACGCCGCTTTCCGGCATCTATGACTGGCGGCGGCCGGAAAGATTCGCTTCGACGTTGCGCGCGGCCGTCGACACCTTGCCGCAGCGAGGAGTGTTCATGTGCCATCCGGGCCATGTCGATGACATATTGCGCGCGCGAGACCCGATGCAGGCCGTGCGCGAGGTAGAATTCGCGGTACTTTCCTCGCGGGCTTTCGGCGACATCCTCGACAAGGCCGGAGTCCGCGTCATGGACAGCGGCGAATGAGCAATCCCGGCCAACCGCAACGTTCGACCGGCAACAAGATCGTTCGTTTCGCCTTGGTCGGGCTGGCCAACACCGGCATCGACCTCACTGCATTCTTCCTGTTGCTCAAGCTCGCGGTATCGGCCTTGGCCGCCAATTTCGGCGCCTGGTTCGTTGCGGTCCTCTTCTCCTTCGTGGCGAACCGCTCCTGGTCGTTCGAGCGTGACCCGGACATCCGGCTGCACCACTCCTTCCTGCGCTTCGTCTCGCTGGGAGCACTGATTTCACTTGGTGGCTCCAGCCTGTCGATCGCGGTTCTGGCAGGGGCGATCGGCGTCTGGCCCGCCAAGATCATCGGCGTCGTGGTCGCGGCAGTGCTGAACTTCCTGGCGGCCCGCTGGTCGATCGAAGGCCGGCTGCTGAGATAGCTACTCGGCCGGTTCGATATTCGCGTAGGCGGCTTCCTCGAGTTCGCGCTTCAGGCGCGCTTCCTCATGCGCTTTGGGCGTGACGAAGCGGCCAAGCAAGAGATAGGCGACAGGCGTCATGAACAGCGTCGAGACGGTGGCCAGCCCGAGGCCGCCGACGATGACCCAGCCCAGCGCCACCCTGGCTTCCGCGCCGGCGCCCGAAGCCAGCACCAGCGGCACGCCGCCGAGCACGGTGCAGATCATGGTCATCATCACCGGGCGCAAGCGAATGGTCGAAGCCTGTTCGATCGCCTCGCGCACGCCCAGCCCCCGGTCGCGCAGCTGGTTGGCGAACTCGACGATCAGAATGCCGTTCTTGGCCATGACGCCGACCAGAAGCACCAGTCCGATCTGGCTGTAGGCATTGAGGCTGGTGCCCGACAGGAAAAGCGCGAAGATGGCGCAGGCCAGCCCCAACGGCACCGTCGCCATGATGATGACGGCGCTGACGAAACTCTCGAACTGGGCCGCCAGCACAAGCAGGATGATGACCAGCGCGAAGCTGAAGACGGCGATCATGGCGCTGTTGCTCTCGCCCAGGGTGGCGGCTTCGGCGATCGGCAGGATGCGGGCCCCGGATGGCAGCAGTGGCGCTGCGATTTCCTCGGCGCGGGTCAGCGCTTCGCCAAGCGCGAAGCCGCCGCCAAGGTTGGCGGTGATCGCGACGGAGGGCTGCTGCTGCTCGCGTGTCAGGGACGGCGGCACGGCGCGCTCGGTCAGCGTGGCGATGGTCGACATCGGTACGAAGCGACCGTCCTGCGTCTTGAGGAAGATGTTTTCCAGATCGGTCGGATCGTTGATCGGGTTGCTGGTCGAGACCAGCTTCACGCCATAGCTGCGGTCGGCGATGTAGACGTCGACGACATCGTTGCCGTCGAGCATGGCCTGCAGCGTGTCGGCGAGACCGGTGATGTCGATGCCGAGGTCCGCGGCGCGTTCGCGATCGATGGCCACGGCAAGCTGCGGCTGCGTCGGGTCGACGGAGAGGCGCGGCGTCTGGAAGCGCTGGTCCTTTCGCATCTCGTCGACGATCTTCACGGCCGCCTCGCTCAATGCCTTGCGGTCGTTGCCGACCAGCGCGAATTGCAGGCCGTTGCCGGCGCCGCGGATGCCGAGGCTGTTCGGCTGCACCGGAAAGACGCGCACGCTCGGCACCTGTTTCGCCAGGCGGCCGATGTCGGCCATGATCTCCTGCTGGCTGCGGCTGCGCTCGTCCCACGGCGCCAGCGTCATCACCATGAAGCCCGAATTGTAGGAGCCGTTGTTGCCGGCGTTCTCGAAGGTCGAACGGATCTCGCCGGAATCGCGCAGCGGCTGGATCAGCCGCTCGATCTTGCGCATCTGCTCCGTCGTGTAGTCGAGGCTGACGCCTTGCGGCGCGTTGATGCGCAGCAGCACCACCGCGCGGTCTTCCGTCGGCGTGAGCTCCTGGCGGATGTTGCCGAACAGCGCAACCGCGGTGCCGACAAAGATCAGCGCGACCAGCACCACGATCCAGGGCGCGTCGAGGCAAAGATGCAGGCAGCGTTTGTAGAGGCCGTGCAGGGCGCCGCCAACGCGCGCGCCGATGCCGGTGCCGCCTTCCTGGTGAAGCGAGGCGCTGGTCAGCATGCGCGAGGCAAGCATCGGGCATAAGGTCAGCGCGACCACGCAGGAGAGCAGCACCGACATCGCCAGCACGAAGCCGAACTCGCGGAACAGACCGCCGGTCTGTCCCGGCAGGAATGAGATCGGCACGAAGACGGCGACCAACGTCAGCGTGGTGGCGACGACGGCGAAGAACACTTCCTGGGTGCCCAGTGCGGCCGCCGCGCGCGGCCCCATGCCTTCGTTGCGGCGACGCACGATGTTTTCCAGCACGACGATGGCGTCGTCGACGACGAGGCCGGTCGCCAGCACCAGCGCCAAGAGCGTCAGGATGTTGACGGAGAAGCCGGCGAGATAGATGGCGGCGATGGTGCCGATCATGGCGACGGGCATCGACAGGCCGGGGATCAGAGTTGCGCGCCAGTCGAGCAGGAAGGCGTAGATGACAATGAGCACGATCGAGACCGAGAGAGCCAGCGCGATCTCGACCTCGTGCACGGCGCCGTTGACGAAGACGGCATCGTCGCTGGTGACCTTGATCGACATGCCCGCTGGCAGAGTCTCCTGCAGCTTGGCGACGGCGGCCCTGACGCCGCTCGAGATATCCAGCGTGTTCGATTCCGCCTGGCGGATGATGCCGAGGCCGATGCCGGCCTTGCCGTCGGAGCGCAGTGTCGACTGGCCGATATCGGGCCCCAGCGTCACGGTGGCGACGTCGCGGATACGGGTCGTGCCGCCGATGACGATGTTCTCGAACTCCTCCGGCGTGGTTACGTCGGCGGTCGTGCGAACGATGAGGTCCTGATTGGTCGTGGTGATCGAGCCGGCAGGGGAATCGAAGGCGACCGAGGCGAGCGCTCTCCTCAGATCGGCAACGGTGAAGCCCTGGCTCGCCAGCTTGTTCTGGTCGACATCGATGCGGAAGATCTTGTCGCGGTCGCCGGACACCTGGACGTCGGCGACACCCGGTACCGCTGCAAGGTCATCCTCGATGCGGTCCTGCACGAACACCGTCATATCCTGAACCGACATGGTGTCCGAGGTGACGGCCAGCCGCATCACCGGATCGGAATTCGCGTCCGCCTTGACGATGCGCGGAGCATCGGCGGTGTTGGGCAGCTGGTTGGTGATCCGGCTGACGGAATCGCGCACGTCGGAGGCCGCGACATTGAGGTCGACGCCGTCGTTGAATTCGATGGTGACCCGGCTCTGGCCGAAGGAGGAATTGGACGAGATCGACTTGACGCCGGAGACGCGCGCGACCGCGCCTTCGATCGCGTCGGTCAACTCGCGGTCTACGGTTTCGGCGGCCGCGCCCTCGAAGGTGGTGTTGACGGTGATGACCGGGCGGTCGACATCCGGCAATTCGCGTATCTCGACGCCCCAGAAGGCGGCAAGTCCGGCAACCGCGATCAGCGTGTTGAGCACGAAGGCCATGACCGGCCTGCGGATGAAAAGCGCGGTCAAGCCCGATCCGTCGGCGGTTTCGCCGACGCTCATGAGCCTTCGGCCTCGGTGGCGCGATCCTCGCCGGCGATACGGACGTCGCCGCCTTCGCTGACGCTCTGGGTGCCTTCGGTCACCACCATGTCGCCGCTCACGAAGGGAGCATCAATGAGAACCGTCTCGGTGTTTCGCTGTATGACGCGGACGGGAATGCGCTTGGCTTTGCCTTCGGCGACGGCCCAGACATAAGCGCCATTGGTCCCCCATTGGATGGCGAGAGGGCTGACGGCCGGATAGGTCTCACCGGGGAACCGGATGCCGATCTGGAAGGACATGCCGGCGCGCAGCGAATCGGCGGGATTGGCAATCGTGGCCTTGACGAGCAGCGTGCGGCTGTTCTCGTCGATATGGTTGTCGATGGCCGAGACGGTGCCGGCATAGACCTGGTTGGTGTTGGCCAAAGGCGTAGCCGAGAGCTGGGCGCCGACCTTGATCGCCGCGGCGAAGCGTTCCGGCACCCAGAAATCGACCAGAATACTGGAACGGTCGTCGAGCGTGGCGATCGCCGACTGGCTGGTGACATAATTGCCGGCGGCGATCGGCAGGATACCAACAGTGCCATCTATCGGCGCCACGATCGAGCGGCGCTCGAGTGCGAGTTCGGCGTCGCGTAGCGCCAGCCTGGCGTTGGCGAGCGTTACCTCGGCATCGGCGACGGCGACCGGCGTGGCCGCGTTGGAAGCCCTCAGCGACTTCACCCGGTCGAGCTTGGATCGCGCATCCTCCACCGTCAACTGGGCGCGTTCCCGGGCGATCACTTCCGTCTCGGAATCGAGCCTGCCGATGACGTCGCCCTTCCGGACATGCGTGCCGGAGTGGACCAGGAGCTCGGTGAGGCGGCCGGACGAGTATGGGTTGACGGTGACGGTCGCGTTGGCGCGGCCGGTGCCGATCGCCTGCAGCCTGTCATTGATGGTGGCGGTGCCGACCGGCGAAGCGACGATCGACACAATCTGACCGGCACGGTTGCCCCCGGAGGGGCCAAGGCCGCTTGCGGTGCGCTTCGCGGGAGGTGCGCGGCGACGGCCCAGTCCATTCCCCAACGCGCCAAGGTCTGAGGCGCGCCAGGATAAAAGCGCGCCCAGGCGGCCACGGCGGCGACCAGAATCATAAGCGCTGCAACAATCTGTTTCCAGCTCGACATCGACACTCCAGCGGCGGAACCCGTCTGCCGAACCAGAAGGAAGCAGGCCAGACAACGATACGGGCTGGGGGCGAAAACCGGCCACGCCACACCCCGGTATCAGCGTTTTATGGCAATTATCACGCAATCGTGCACATTAAATCTCGGTAACGTGAAGTCCGGCGGGGTACCGATCCCTGCGTTCTGCCGGAATTACCAGGCGGCAAACCGCTCCCGTTGGCTAGCGCAAGTTCTCCAGGTCGCGGATGCGCTTGGCGCCGGCTGCTTCCAACTGCCTCGTCACAGCGGCGATCAGCGTCTCGGCGACGACGAAGATAGCGGCCGATGAATCCCAGGCTGAGGGCACGGCGGTGCGCCCGGCGATCACATGGCGGGCGAAGCGGGCGATCGGCGAGAGCCACTGGTCGGTGAAGAGGATGATCTGCACGCCACGCTGATGCGCCTTCTCGGCAAAGCGGACGAGACTTTCCTGGTAGCGGCGGATGTCGAAGATCACCAGCACGTCGCGCTTGCCCATGTCGATCAGGCGGTCGCGCCAGATGCTCTCCTGGCCGGCGAGGTGATAGACATCCGGCTGGATAATGGCGAGGTGGGCGGCCATGTAGCGCGCCAGCGGATCGGTAAAGCGGCCGCCTATCAGGAAGGTCTTGCCGCGCCGCTCGGCCAGTCGCGCGGCGATATCGGAGAGCTGTTTGTCGGTGAGGTGCCGGAAGGTCTCGCGCATATTGTCGAGCGTCGCCTCCAGCATCGGCGAGGCGGCGCCGCCGGCCGAGCCTGGATTGAGTGTGCGCGAAGCCGGCGATTGCAATTGCGCCGCCAGCTCATCCTGCAGCGCCGACTGGAATTCGGGGTAATTCTGGAAACCGAGCCTGGCGACGAAACGCAGGATCGTGGGCGAGGACACGCCGGCCGCGGCCGAAAACTCGGCGACGGTCTTCAGTCCGGTCAAAGGATAGTTGGCAATCAGCGTCTGGGCGGCTCGGCGCTCGCCGGCCGGCATCGCGCCGATACGGTCCGAGATCAGTTCGGCAATGCTGGAAACCATGGTTTTCCCCTACCCGTCGACCCGCCGCCGCCGTTTTCCCGAATTCGCGTTTGACAAAGCCGTTCAAACTGTATGAAATCATTCACAGGGACGCAATGAGACAAAATCCGTAACATAAGATACAGCGTCCTGCAGGGGACGATATGGAGAAAGCTCGGCCCGTCAGCCTTGCACCGTCTGAGACCGTACGGGTGACCAACCCCGGCGGATCCAGCCCCTTCGTCTTCACCTGCGACCACGCTTCCAATTTCCTTCCCGCCGAGTTCGGAACCCTTGGCCTGCCGGCGGCGGATCTTTCCCGCCATATCGCCTGGGACCCGGGAGCGCTTCCCGTCGCCAGCCGCATGGCCCAGGCGCTCGACGCCACGTTGATCGAGACCCGCGTCTCGCGACTCGTCATCGACTGCAATCGTCCGCTCGACGCGCCCGACCTCGTTCCGCCGGTCAGCGAGGCGACAGCCATTCCCGGCAATTCGGGCCTGTCCGACAAGCAGCGCGCCGCGCGGGTCGACCTTGCCTGGCGCCCGTTCCACGACACGATCGCCGGGATCATCGACCGGCGGCTGGCGCGCGGCCAGGAGACGCGGCTGGTTTCGGTGCACTCCTTCACGCCAGTCTACAAGGGCAAGAGCCGGCCCTGGCATATCGGCATCATCCATGATGACGATCGCCGGCTGGCGAAGCCCCTGGTCGCGGCCTTGCAGCGGCTGGCCGGCGTCACCGTCGGCGTCAACGAACCCTATTCGCCGGCCGACCGCGTTTATTTCACGCTGGAGCGGCATGCACGTTCGCGCGGCCTCGCCTGCGCGATGATCGAAATCCGCAACGACGAAATCGCCGGCGAGACCGGGCAGCGGAGATGGGCGGATCTGCTCACGGGCATATTTTCGAATCTGGAGCCCGAGGAGGCCAGGGGCTCCCGACAAAGCGCAACGGGAAAGTCAGTACAATCGGCCAGCTAAGAAATTAAGGGGACTTCACATGGCAGCACCGGGTTACACAGACGCCGACAAGGCGGAGGACGTAAAACACCTCCACAGCATGGGCTATGCCCAGGAATTGGAGCGGCGCCTCAGCCGCTTTTCGAATTTCGCGGTTTCTTTCTCCATCATCTGCATCCTGTCCGGCGGCATCAATTCGCTGGCGCAGGCGACCTCGGGCGCAGGCGGCATCGGTATCGGTATCGGCTGGCTCGTCGGCTGCTTTGTCTCGCTCACCTTCGCGGTCGCCATGTCGCAGATCAGCTCGGCCTATCCGACGGCGGGCGGCCTCTATCATTGGGGTTCGATCCTCGGCAATCGCGGCACCGGCTGGGTGACGGCCTGGCTCAACCTGCTCGGCCTGATCACCGTGCTTGGTGCCATCAATGTCGGGACATGGACCTTCTTCATCGGCGCCTTCGGACCTGCGCTGGGAATTGACGGTTCACTGACCAATCAGATGATCTTCCTGGTCGTCGTCACAGGCCTCCAGGCGCTGATCAACCACCTCGGCATCAAGCTGACGGCAAAGCTGACGGACTTCTCGGGCTACCTGATCTTCTTCGGGGCAATCCTGATCGCCGTCGTCTGCCTGATCTCGGCCGAACACTGGGATTTCAGCCGCCTCTTCACCTTCCACAACTACTCGGGCGACGCCGGCGGCGGCGTGTGGCCGTCAGTCTCGAACGCCTGGGTGTTCGCGCTTGGCCTGCTGCTGCCGATCTATACGATCACCGGCTACGATGCCTCCGCGCATACCTCGGAGGAGACCATCAAGGCGGCCTCCTCCGTGCCGCGCGCGATGGTGATGTCGGTCATCTGGTCGGCCCTGTTCGGCTACCTGTTCCTGGCCGCTTTCGTGCTGATGATCCCGAACATGGACGACGCTGCCAAGCAGGGCTGGAACGTGTTCTTCTGGGCTTTCGACCAGCGCGTGGGGACCGGCGTCAAGGAGTTCGTCTACCTCGTTGTGTTCGTTTCCCAGCTGCTCTGCGGTCTTGCCACCGTCACCTCGGCCTCGCGCATGATCTTCGCCTTCTCGCGTGACGGCGGCCTGCCGGGCTCGGCGGCGCTCGCCAAGGTCAGCCCGACCTACCGCACGCCGGTGTCGGCGATCTGGACCGCCTCGATCCTGTCGGTCCTGTTCGTCTGGGGTTCCTCGGTGGTTTCGGTCGCCGGCACCTCGGCCTATACGATCGTGGTGTCCTGCACCGTCATCTTCCTGTTCCTCTCCTTCACCGTGCCGATCGTGCTCGGCATGATGGCCTGGGGAACGCCGAAGTGGGACAAGATGGGGCCGTGGAACATGGGGCGCGGAATCTTCATGCTCTTTGCCTTCTTGTCGATCGTGTCGATGATCCTGATCTTCGTCATCGGCATTCAGCCGCCGAACGACTGGGCGCTCTACATCACCGTCGGCTTCTTCATCCTGACGGCGATCGTCTGGTTCGCCTTCGAGCGCAACCGCTTCCAGGGGCCGCCGCTCGGCGACATCATCGCGGCACGCCAGGCGGCGATCAAAGCGGCCGAACAGGCGGTCGGCGAGACCGGCCACTGAACCTTCGCTTCACGACCATGGCCGGCGTCGCGCCGGCCATGGTTTCGTCTCTCCCTTTCAATCGACAAGTGTTGGAGTGCCAAAGGAATGGCCGGGAATTTCTCGTTCGATCAGTTGAAGAAAGCGGTCTCGAACGGCGAGATCGACACGGTGCTGGCCTGCATCGTCGACATGCAGGGCCGGCTCGCGGGAAAGCGCTTCCTGGCCCAGTATTTCGTGGATTCCGCGTATGGCGAGACGCATGGCTGCAACTATCTGCTGGCTTGCGATATCGATATGGAGCCGGTGCCGGGCTACAAGGCTGCGAGTTGGTCGAAGGGTTATGGCGATTTCGTCATGAAGCCCGACCTGTCGACGCTGCGGCGCATTCCGTGGTTGGAAAAGACGGCGCTGGTCATCTGCGACGTTCTCGACCATCACACGCATGAGGATCTTGGGCACTCGCCCCGCGCCATCCTGAAGAAGCAGGTCAAGCGCCTGCAGGAACGCGGCTATATCGGCTATTTCGCCTCCGAGCTCGAATTCTATCTGTTCAGCGAAACGTACGAATCCGCGCGCAAGAAGCACTGGCAGGGGCTCGACAGCGCTTCGCCGTATATCGGTGACTACCAGATCGGCATCACCACCAAGGAAGAAGGCGTGATGCGCAGGCTGCGCAACGAGATGGAAGCCGCCGGCATCCCGATCGAGAACTCCAAGGGCGAGTGGGGACCAGGCCAGGAAGAGATCAATGTACGCTACGCCGAGGCGCTCGACATGGCCGACCGCCACGTCATCCTGAAGAACGGCGCCAAGGAGATCGCCGATTCCGAGGGCAAGGCCATTTCCTTCATGGCCAAGTACAATTACGGGCTCGCCGGCAATTCCAGCCACATCCACAATTCGCTGTGGAGCGCCGACGGCAAGACGCCGCTGTTCTTCGACAAGAAGGCCGAGTGGACGCTATCCACTCTCGGTCGGCAATGGGCGGCCGGACAGCTCAAATACGCCAAGGAGTTCACCTGGTTCTTGGCGCCCTACATCAATTCCTACAAGCGTTTCCAGGCCGGCACCTTCGCGCCGACCAAGATCATGTGGAGCGAGGATAATCGCACGGCCGGCTTCCGGCTCTGCGGCGAGGGCACCAAAGGCATCCGCATGGAGTGCCGTATCGGCGGCGCCGACCTCAATCCGTATCTCGCCTTCGCGGCTCTGATCGCGTCCGGCCTCGCCGGCATCGACGAGAAGCTGGAATTGCAGAAGCCCTTCGTCGGCGACGCCTACCAGGCCTCGCGGCTGCCGGAGATTCCGAAGACGCTGCGCGACGCCACCGAGACGCTGGCCAAGTCCAAGATGCTGAAGCAGGCTTTCGGCGATGACGTGATCGAGCACTATGTGCACACCGCCCGCTGGGAGCAGTTCGAATACGACCGCCGCATCACGGATTGGGAACTGCACCGGGGCTTCGAGCGGTACTAGAACGCGGCAAGCGCCGGCCCTGCCTCTCACCCCTCCCCGTTTACTTCACGGGGAGAGGGTGCCGGCAGGCGCATGAGGGCAGCAACGTGCCATGTAATTTTCGACTGTTGTAAACTGCGAGGAAGAAATGACCGAAACGGTCAAACTCAAATCCCCAATCGACGGCTCGATCTATGCCGAGCGGCCGGTCGCGACCGACCAGGCGATCAACGCGGCGGTGGAGCGCGCGCGGGCGGCGCAGGAGAAATGGGCCGAGACGCCGGTCGCCGAGCGCGGCAAATACATGCTTGCGATGCTCGAGGCGCTGGTCGCCATGAGCGACGAGATCGTGCCGGAGATCGCCTGGCAGATGGGGCGGCCGGTGCGCTATGGCGGCGAGTTCGGCGGCGTCAAGGAACGCACCAGCTATATGGTCGAGATCGCGGAGCAGGCGCTGAAGCCGGTGCCGGCCTCCAATCCGAAGGATGGCTTCCGCCGCTATGTGAAGAAGGTGCCGCTGGGCGTCGTGATGGTCATCGCGCCGTGGAACTATCCCTATCTCACCGCGGTCAACACCATCGTGCCGGCGCTGATGGCCGGCAGCGCCGTCATCCTCAAGCACGCGGCGCAGACGCTGCTCGTCGGCGAGCGCTTCCAGCAGGCTTTCGACAAGGCAGGGCTCCCGAAGGGCCTGTTCCAGAACCTCGTCATGAACCATACCCAGACCGAGAAGCTGCTCGGCTCAGGCAAGATCGACCATGTCAACTTCACCGGATCGGTCGGCGGCGGCCGCGCCATCGAGAAGGCGGCTGCCGGCACCTTCATGACGCTCGGCCTCGAGCTTGGCGGCAAGGATCCGGCCTATGTGCTGCCCGACGCCAAGGTGGAGCACGCGGTCGCCAATCTGGTCGACGGGACCTTCTACAATTCCGGTCAGTGCTGCTGCGGCATCGAGCGGATCTACGTGCACGAGAAGGTCTATGACGAGTTCGTCGAGGGCTTCATTGCCGAGACGAAGAACTATGTGGTCGGCAATCCGCTGGATCAGGCCACCACCATGGGACCGATGGCGCAAGCGCGCTTTGCCGACCTGATCCGCGAGCAAAAGGCCGAGGCGCTGCGCAAGGGCGCCACCGCGCACATCAACATGAAGGTCGAGAATGACAAAGCCGGCTCGCCATATCTGGCGCCGGAGGTGCTGACCGAGGTCGACCACCAGATGAGCGTCATGCGGGAGGAAAGTTTTGGCCCGATCGTCGGCATCATGAAGGTGCGCGACGACCAGGAGGCGATCGCGCTGATGAATGACAGCCCCTATGGGCTGACGGCCTCGATCTGGACGCGCGACACCGAGCGCGCGATTGCGATCGGCGACCGCGTCGAGACCGGAACGGTGTTCATGAACCGCTGCGACTATCTCGACCCTGCGCTGGTCTGGACCGGCGTCAAGGACACCGGCAAGGGCGCCGCGCTCTCTGCCATCGGCTACGACAATCTGACCCGGCCAAAATCCTACCACCTGCGCGAAGCAATCTGACTTTTTGAAAGACAATCCATGTCCAAGCTCATCTCCAAATGGAACTACCCCACCACCGTCCGCTTCGGCGCAGGGCGCATCAAGGAATTGCCGGAGGTGCTGGCCGCCACGGGCATCAAACGGCCGCTTTTCGTGACCGATCCGGGACTGGCGAAGCTGCCGGTCGTCGCCTCGACGCTGAAGATCCTCGACGATGCCAAGATCCCGTACGGCGTCTTTTCGGAAGTGAGGCCGAACCCGGTCGAATCCAATCTGACCGCCGGCATCGTCGTGTTCAAGAAGGGCAAGCATGACGGTGTCATCGCCTTCGGCGGCGGCTCGGCGCTCGACCTCGGCAAGCTCATCGCCTTCCAGGCCGGGCAGACACGGCCGGTATGGGACTTCGAGGACATCGGCGACTGGTGGACGCGGGCCAATTCGGACGCGATTGCGCCGATCATCGCGGTGCCGACCACGGCGGGCACGGGCTCGGAGGTTGGCCGGGCCGGCGTCATCACCAATGAGGAGACACACACCAAGAAGGTCATCTTCCATCCGAAGCTTCTGCCGGCAATCGTCATTGCCGACCCGGAACTGTCGGTCGGCATGCCGCCCTTCATCACTGCCGGCACCGGCATGGACGCGCTGGCGCACTGCCTGGAGGCCTATTGCGCGCCGGGCTATCACCCGATGGCCGACGGCATCGCGGTGGAAGGCATCCGGCTGGTGTTCGAGAACCTGCCGAAGGCCTTCGCCAACGGCAAGGATCTGGTCGCGCGCGCCCATATGATGAGCGCGGCCGCCATGGGCGCCACTGCTTTCCAGAAGGGGTTGGGAGCTATCCATTCGCTGTCGCATCCGATCGGGGCGCTCTACGACACCCATCACGGCATGACCAACGCGGTGTTCATGCCCTATGTGCTGGCGTTCAACCGCGAGGCGATCGAGGACCGCATTGCAAGGCTCGCCGCCTATTGCGGCATCAGGGGCGGATTCGACGGCTTCGCCAAGGCCATAATCAAGCTGCGCAAGGAACTTAAGGTGCCGCACACCCTGCCCGGCCTGATCAAGGGGCTCGACATGGACAAGAAGCGCAAGATCCTGATCGCCGACATGGCGGTCGTCGATCCGACGGCTGGCGGCAACCCTGTGAAACTCACCAAGAAAGCAGCGTTGACGCTGCTCGAAAATGCCATCGCCGGCTCTGTTTGAGAGCCGGCTTCACTACCGAGGATTTGAAAAAGGGAACACTCGAGGAAAAGGGAGAGGGGGCAAAAATCAAGGCAGCTAACCATTAGCCGGAAAATTAAGTGCGGGCTAATTGCTACAGTCCGTTAAAAAGAGTTAACTTTTTTAGCTGTGGGGCTCCGGTTTCAAAAAGCCTTCATCTGGCTGTCACACGAAAACGATACCCGCATCGCAGGCGCCCAGCGCGCCAGTTCAACGGAGAGAACATATGTTCAAGTTCACGGGGAAAGTGCTTTCCCTTTCGGCCGCGGCGCTCTTTGCGTCGACGGTGATTTCGTCCGCGGATTCGATGGACGATCTCGTCAAGGCCGCGAAGGCTGAAGGTCAGCTCACCACCATCGCGCTTCCGCATGACTGGTGTGGCTACGGGGCAGTGATCGACGGTTTCAAGGCTAAGTATCCTGGGATCACCGTCAACGAACTCAATCCCGACGCCGGCTCGGGCGACGAGGTCGAGGCGATCAAGGCCAACAAGGACAACAAGGGCCCGCAGGCGCCCGACGTCATCGACGTCGGCCTGTCCTTTGGTCCGACCGCCAAGAAAGACGGCCTGCTGATGCCTTACAAGGTATCGACCTGGGACTCGATCCCGGACAGCGCCAAGGACGCCGACGGCGCCTGGTACGGCGACTATTACGGCGTGCTCTCCTTCCAGGTGAACAAGGACCTGGTCAAGCAATCGCCGACCGACTGGGCTGACCTGCTGAAGCCGGAGTTCGCCAACTCGGTCGCCCTCGCCGGTGACCCGCGTGCTTCGAACCAGGCCATCCAGGCCGTCTATGCCGCGGGCCTTTCCGGTGGCGCAGCCGCTGGCGAAGCGGCAGGCACCGCTGGTCTCGACTACTTCAAGAAGCTCAATGCAGCCGGCAATTTCGTGCCGGTCATCGGCAAGACGGCGACGCTCGCCCAAGGCCAGACGCCGATCCTCGTCACCTGGGACTATAACGCGCTTTCGGGCCGCGACACGCTGAAGGGCAACCCGCCCGTCGATGTCATCGTGCCGAAGACCGGCGTCGTGGCCGGCGTCTATGTGCAGGCGATCAGCGCTTACGCGCCGCATCCGAATGCCGCGAAGCTGTGGATGGAATACCTCTATTCCGACGAAGGCCAGATCGGCTGGCTGAAGGGCTACTGCCACCCGATCCGCTTCAATGATCTCGCCAAGAACGGCAAGATCCCCGCGGACGTGCTGGCCAAGCTGCCGCCGGCGGAGTCCTATGCTTCCGCCGTGTTCCCGTCGCTCGACGAGCAGGGCAACGCCAAGGAAACCATCACCAAGAACTGGGACGCCGTCGTCGGCGCCAATGTGAAGTAACAGGGTGATATCGGCCGGGCGACCCTCGCCGCCCGGCCTCGTTCCCAAAACGGTAGCCGGCGCATGACCGATCTCTCGCTCTCCAACAAGGCAATTGCGGGAAAGACCGCGCCGCCAGCCGAGGCACGAAGCCTGCGGCTGCCGACGCAGTGGCTTGGCGTCACGCCGTTCTTCGTCTTCGCCGTGATGTTCCTGATCCTGCCCACCCTCTACCTGATGCTGGGCGCCTTCCAGAACGAAGCGGGCGAATTCACCTTCGCGAACATCGTCGCGCTTTTTTCGGCCAACATTGTTGCCGCCTACTGGATTTCGATAAAGGTTAGCCTGGCGTCATCGCTGATCGGCGCCTTCGCAGGCCTTGCTATCGCCATCGCCATCGTGCGCGGCGGGCTGCCTGACTGGATACGTTCGGCGACGCTGACCTTCTCCGGCGTCGCATCCAATTTCGCCGGCGTGCCGCTCGCCTTCGCCTTCATCGCGACGCTTGGGCGGCTCGGTCTCGTCACGGTCTTGCTCAACACGCTGGTTGGCCTGAACCTCTATGCGCATGGCTTCAACCTGCTGTCATTCTGGGGGCTGACGATCACCTATGTGTACTTCCAGATCCCGTTGATGGTGGTTATCATCGTGCCGGCCATAGACGGCTTGAAACGGGAATGGGGCGAGGCCGCCGCGACGCTCGGCGCCACCCAGGCGCAATATTGGCGCATGGTGGTCATTCCGGTGCTTTGGCCGAGCTTCCTCGGCACTGTCATCCTGCTCTTCGCCAACGCCTTCGGAGCAATTGCAACCGCCTACGCCCTGACCGGCTCGTCGCTCAACATCGTTCCGATCCTGCTCTATGCGCAGATCCGCGGCGATGTGCTGCATAATGCCCATCTGGGCTATGCGATCGCCTTCGGCATGATCTTCATCACAGGCCTTGCCAACATCTTCTACATCTGGTTCCGGACGCGCTCGGAGAGGTGGCTGAAATGAAATCCGGCAGGTTCTGGGCCTGGGTCGTCTTCATATTGGGCGCGGCCTATTTCTTCATCCCGCTGATCGCGACAATCGAGTTCTCGCTGCGCATGCGGCGCGGCGTCTACTCCTTCGACGCCTACAAGGTCGTGCTGGGCGACAGCCAGTTCCAGGCGACCTTCCTGTTTTCCGTGATCGTTGCCATCTTCACCATCCTGCTCGGTGTGCTGATCGTCGTGCCCACGGCATACTGGATCCGCCTTCGCCTGCCGCAACTCAGGCCCATCGTGGAGTTCATCACGCTGTTGCCGCTGGTGATCCCGGCCATCGTCATCGTCTTCGGCTATATCCGGATGTACGGCTCGAATTCGCCGCTGCCATTCCTGGGGTCCAACCTGGGAGCCAACGCGCTGCTGGTGATCGGCTACGCGGCGCTTGCTTTGCCTTACATGTACCGGGCCGTCGACACCGGTCTTCGCACCATCGACGTGCGCACGCTGACTGAGGCCGCGCAGATCCTGGGGGCAGGGTGGGGCACGATCATCACTCGGGTGATTCTGCCCAACGTGCTGATCGCTGTGTTGTCGGGCGCGTTCCTCACCTTTGCCATCGTCATAGGTGAATTCACCATGGCCAGCCTGCTCAACCGCCCGGCCTTCGGCCCGTACCTGCAGAATTTGGTGGCCAACCGGGCCTATGAGCCGGCAGCGCTGTCCATCATTGCGTTCATAATAACATGGGGCTGCATGTCACTGATTCAGATACTGTCGCGCTTCGCGCCGAGATCGGCGAGCCGTCCCAATTGAGCGAAAAGCACTGAAAGAAAAGCCATGGCCGAGCCGTTCCTCTCCATCCAGCATGTGCGAAAATCCTTCGGCGCCACAACAGTGGTCGAGGACTTCAATCTCGATGTCGCGCCCGGCGAGTTCGTCTCCTTCCTCGGCCCTTCCGGCTGCGGCAAGACGACGGTGCTGCGCATGGTCGCCGGTTTCGAGGAGCCGTCGGCCGGCAAGATCGTCGTCGGCGGCAAGGACATCACCAGGCTGAAGCCCAATCAGCGCAATGTCGGCATGGTGTTCCAGGCCTACGCGCTGTTCCCGAACCTGACCGTGGCGCAGAACATCGCCTTCGGGTTGAAGGTAGGCGGCATGCCCAGGGCGGACGCGGACAGGCGCGTCGCCGAGATGCTCGACATGATCAAGCTGCCGCAGATGGCCGATCGTTATCCCTACCAGCTTTCCGGCGGCCAGCAGCAGCGCATCGCATTGGCGCGCGCCATCGCGCCCAAACCAAAGCTCTTGCTGCTCGACGAGCCCCTGTCGGCGCTCGACGCCAAGGTGCGCGTATCGTTGCGCGAGGAGATCCGTTCGATCCAGAAGAAGCTCGGCATCACCACCATCTTCGTCACCCATGACCAGGAAGAGGCGCTGTCGATATCCGACCGCATCGCTGTGATGTATGGCGGCAGGGCCGAACAGGTCGGCACGCCGTTCGAGATCTACAACCGGCCGGCAACCAAGTTCGTCGCCAATTTCGTCGGAACGCTCAACGTGCTGGAAGGCAAGGTCACCGACGCCGCCATGGGCACGGTGCAGGTCAACAACCAGGAAGTCTCGCTCAAGGGCAAGCTCAACGGCTCCAAGTCCGGCGATACGCTGTCGCTGGCGCTGCGGCCGGAAGCGATTTCGCTGGGGCGGCAACCCGGCCATGACGCCAGCCTGTCGGGGGAAATCGCCGAAGTGCATTTCCTCGGCTCGGTCATCCGCGTGCGCGTCGGCGTCGGCGGCAACACGGTGTCGCTCGACACTTTCAACAACTCGACCACGCCGCCGCCGGCCGTGGGCGACAAGGCGGACATTTCCTTCTCATCGGGCGACATGCTGGTTCTGCATTAGACCATGGGCCATTAGCCCATGGGGCAGCGCCCCCACAGGAAAGGGATTCCGGTCGCGAAATCGGCCTCAACTATGGTGTTGGGCGTCGTCATCAACAACGCGCTTGTTCCATTTGCGTTTTGCAGAACTTTCGGACCGTTCGGTTCGTCATCGCCAAAGATTTTCATCTGCTGATCGATGTTCCACCTGAAATTGTATGAGATTCCCGATTTGAAGATGTATTCTTTACTAACGTCGCTTTCCCTACGCCCTAGTTTCACATGCGAGGTTACGACAAACGAATAGTTATTTTCCCTCTTGACCACCATTCCGTAGTCACGGCAGGCTTTTCTGAAAGTTTCCTCACTCCCCAAATCGGTGTATCCCAGATCCACCCACGTCCCCTCGATGACGGACATCAATCTTTCATTCGTCTGCTTTGCCCACAGTCCCAAACCCGGTCCGGGTCTCGAAGTTTGAAAAAGTTGGGTCTTTGCCGAGAGCAATTGATTGTAAAGCTCGGAAGCAGTGGCGCCGGTTAATGATAGAACCAACATACATGATGTAGCGAAGCTTCTCTTCATTCGCGTCCTCCAAACAATCCGAGTCGACGTCCACGATACGCAGTTTTCCTCTGCCAATGCCACTCTTCCATGCTTAGATAAGCCATGGCGCTGTTCGAACTCACCCTCGTCCTGCTTCTGATCGCCGTGGCTCTGACGGCGCTATCGCGTCAGCTCGAGCTTCCCTATCCATCGCTGCTGGCGCTTGCGGGCGTCGGGATTGCCTTCTTGCCGGGCGCGCCGGTGATTGAGATCGATCCGGAACTGGCCCTGGCGCTGTTCATCGCGCCTGTGCTGCTCGATGCCGCCTACGATACGTCGCTGCGCGACCTGAAGCGCTATCGGCTGTCGCTGGTGCTCCTGGCGCTCGGGGCGGTCGTCTTCACCACCGTTGTGGTTGCCTTTGTCGGCTGGAAGATGGCGGGTCTGCCGATCGCGGCGGCGATCGCGCTCGGCGCCATCGTCGCCCCGCCGGACGCGGTCGCGGCAAGCGCGGTGCTCAGCCAGTTCAAGGTGCCGCACCGCATCACCGCCATCCTGCAGGGCGAAAGCCTGCTCAATGACGGCACGGCCCTGCTGATCTACCGCATATCGGTCTCGGCCGCCGTCGGCTCCCTCCTTCTCAGGGACGCCGTTCCGGTGATACTTTTGTCGACGGTCGGCAGCGTTGTCGCTGGCTACCTGTTTGGGCGCGTCTCGCTGTTGACGCTCACCCGCATCGAGGATGCGGCAAGCAGCACCGTGGTGCAGTTCGCCGGAACCTTCGCCGTCTGGATCATTGCCGACAAGCTCGGTCTTTCCGCCATCATCACCATCGTCGTCTATGCCATCACCATCGCGCGGACCGCGCCACGCCGGATGTCGGCGAGACGTCGCGTCAGCACCTATTCGGTCTGGGAGTCGGCCGTCTTCGTGCTCAATGTGCTGGCCTTTGTGCTGATGGGCCTGCAGGCTCGATCGATCGTCGGTCGGCTCTCCGGCGACGGGCAAGGCGAGGCCTTCCTCTTCGCCGCGACCGTGCTGGCGGTCGTCATCGTGGCCCGTCTCGTTTGGGTGATGGGTTACGTTGCGGTCATAAGGCAGTTCACGCGTCCCGATAGCGAAGGGCAGAAGCGGGATGCGCCGACATTTCGCGGTGCGGTGCTTGTCGGCTGGTGCGGTATGCGCGGGCTGGTGACGCTGGTGGTGGCGATCGCGTTGCCCGCCGACTTCCCCGGCCGCGACCCGATCGTGCTGGCGGCCTTCGCCGTCGTGCTCGGAACGCTTGTGCTGCAGGGCATGAGCCTGAAGCCGCTGCTGCGCCGGCTCAACTTCGCGCGGGACACTTCGATCGACCGCGAAGTGGCCGAGGCGCGAGTGGCCATCATGCAGGCCGCGCTTGATGTGCTGAGCGGCAAGACTTCGTCCGCTGCCGCCGTCGTGCGCGAACAATACGAGGCGCAACGTCGGATCGCCGAGAATCCGGATAACGCGCAAGCCGCGACGGAATACGACCGGCTGCGTCTTTACGCCATCAAGCGGCAGCGCGACAGGCTGGAGGAACTGCGCAGCAACGGCACGATCGGTGACGAGGCCTATCACCGGCTGGAAGAGGAGATCGACTGGTCGGAACTGGCGGCGGCGCCCGCCGGAAGCTTCCAGCCGCTGACGACCTGATAGCCGGTTGGCCAACCTCGGCTGGACCATTTCGCCTGCCTGCGCGGCACATTGCAACGGCACAGGCGGCGCGATAGAGCGGTCCACCGAAACGGCACCCCTCTGTCTCGGACGCAACTCCAGACGGAAAGCCGCTCACACCTTTCCTGGAATTGCGCTACGTCGATCTTCGGAAGTGAGCCGGTTAAACAATGAAACTGATCAGCTACAACATCCAGTACGGCTATGGCAGCGACGGGCGTTACGATCTGAGCCGCGCCGCCAGGCTGGTGGACGGCGCCGATATCATCGCGCTGCAGGAGGTCGAGCGGCATTGGCGGCGCAGCAATGAAGACGATCAGCCCGAGATGCTGTCCAGCTTGCTGCCCGACTATTACTGGGCCTACGGCCCCGCTTTCGACATGGACGCCAGCGAGAAGCGCGACGGCCGCGTCGTGAACCGCAGGCGGCAGTTCGGCACGATGGTGCTGTCGAGGCTGCCGATCGTCTGGTCGCGCCTGCACACGCTGCCGCTGCGGCGCACGCTGCGACCGCTCAACACCCGCAACGCGGCCCTGGAATGCATGATCCGCACGCCGGCGGGGCCGGTGCGGGTGCTCTCGCTGCATCTTGCCCATATCGCGGCCGAGGAGCGGCTGGAACAGATCGACTACCTCATTGCCGAGCATCGCCGCGCGGCATCCGACGGCGGCCCGTGGAGCGGCGCCGACGACGAGCCGCAGCGCAACTGGAGCAACGGCCAGGCCGAGCCTGAAAACCCGCAGGCGGCGATCTGGCTGGGCGACTTCAACATGGAGCCGGGCAGCGCCGAATACCGGCGTATCACCGGCAGCGTGCCGTATCATCCCGGCGCCGCTTATATCGATGG
>Ga0315336_1001755_pt1 | contig 38415 bp, 42 predicted proteins | sample ASW5metaG_FD_204512 | JGI IMG/M metagenome (GOLD analysis project Ga0315336, IMG submission 204512) | Ammonia-oxidizing marine archaeal communities from Monterey Bay, California, United States - ASW #5 | ecosystem: Environmental > Aquatic > Marine > Intertidal zone | place: USA: California... | reverse complement strand
TTCGACAAGACAATGAGGCGGCGATATGGCAGGAAATGGAAAGAATTCAGGCAGCACTGGACGATGCCAATACCGAGCTGCGGGATCTGATCACGCATTTTCGCTCACCAATTGAGAGACAGGGAATCATTCCAGCCATAGAAAAATTGGTCTCTCGTTTTCGTCTGCAGATGTCGACCGATGTCGTTCTACAGAATGAGTGGTCAGAGTCAGTTTTTGACGGAGAACTTGAATCTCAGATACTGCGCATTGTGCAGGAATCTCTGCACAATGCGCGAAAACATAGTCAAGCCAATCTCGTCAGGGTGCTGCTGACTCACGGTGAAGTGCATCGATACCGTGTTGTTGTTGAAGATGATGGCGTTGGGTTTTCTACCGATAATCTGCCCACTGATGGTTCGGGGCATTTTGGCCTCTCCATTATGCGCGAACGTGCAGACGCGATCGACGCCGATTTAAGAATTGAAAGTGAAAATAGTGAAGGAACCCAGGTGATACTGGAATTCAACGGCCTGGGATGTCACTGAATGGCTTGATCATAGATTAGACGGAACGATGAAAGCATTACTTATCGATGATCATGCGCTGTTCCGAGCAGGGCTCAGCGGTTTGCTTGAACGTCGTGGAATTGAAGTTGTGGCATCTGTCGGTAGTGGAGAGGAAGGGATTGGCACCCTCGAGACGCTCTCGCCAGATATTATTTTGCTGGATTTGCGTATGCCTGAGCAAAGTGGTCTCGATGTACTTGACGCGTTGCCTACTGAACAATCCGATGTGCCAGTTGTGATATTGACGACCAGCGCCGATGAGAATGATCTAGCTAACGCGCTTCGTAAGGGTGCTCGCGGTTACCTGATGAAGGATATGGAGCCAGACGAACTGGTGGTCGCTTTACAGGAGATCAAAGCGGGAAAAACTGTAGTGGCGTCAGGGCTGACTGGTGTGCTGGCAGATCTCGTGAAAAACGACGACCGCCGACCCAACAAGGACTCAAGTGGACCGTTTTCTGAACTGACCCCCCGGGAACGGGAGATTCTGGGTCATCTCGCAGAAGGTCAGAGCAATAAAGTCATCGCTCGACACCTGGAAATCTCAGATGGCACGGTCAAGTTGCACGTTAAGGCGATACTGCGAAAACTGGAAGTACATTCACGCGTTGAGGCCGCTGTTATGGCCGTCGAACATGGCATCCGGCGTCGTGTTGACCGGTAGCAGAACTGATGGTGATCTGTTGAGGCTTTACAACTCGGGAAACTACACGCAGCTACAGGTAGGATCGCCGATCAGCACGGCGGCGGCCCGCACGTTGAATAACAATACCTCGGATGCTTTCTGGGCCGTCTATCTTGAGGTGTGGGTATTTAGGATTGAGGGGTTCGAGGTGCCAGTCGCCACCTGTGAGACGCAGCTGCCTGAGAATAATCTCACCCTTGTAGTCAGCAATCACATAGCAACCGTCATGTACGGCGCCACCTGGTTCTGACACCACCACGCAACCGTCAGGGAATTCAGGTGCCATGCTGTTGCCGAGCACCTGCAGCGCAAAGGGCTCACTGCTGGCACAGTTGCTCATGCTGGCTTTTCCAGAGTGTGGTTGAGTTGTTCGACCATGTGTCTTAATGATTCCTTGTCTAGACAGTCCAGGGTCTGGCGGGAGAAGCTTTTGAGCTCATCAATACGGCTCTCCAAAATCCGTTGTTTGATATCCGGCAGACTGGATGCTTCCATGCTGAACTCGCGCAGACCCAGACCCAGCAGCAGTCGTGTGAAGACGGGGTCCCCTGCCATTTCACCGCACATTGCCACGGGAATTCCAGATCGGTTTCCTGCCTCTATGACCTGATGAATGAGTCGCAAGACCGATGGGTGTAGCGGATCGTACAAATAGTTGACCTCGTCATCTATTCTGTCGATGGCCAGTGTGTACTGGATCAGATCATTGGTCCCTATAGACAGAAACTTAAGCTTCCGGGCAAATAGATCGGCTGCGATTGCGGCTGCGGGCACTTCAATCATGCCGCCGATGGGAACGTCTGGATTGAATACTTTACCTGTTTTCTCCAGCTCCCGGCAGGTTTCGCGGACCAGTTCCAGAGCCTGATCAAGTTCGTCAAGGCTGGAAATCATAGGGATCATGATTCTAGCGTCACCGCGTGAGGCTGCACGAAAGATTGCACGTAACTGGGGTTTGAACAAAGTAGGTTCGTTGAGACACAGGCGTATTGCTCTAAGACCCAGCGCAGGATTAATCGTTTTTTCACCATCGGCACGGCCACCATCCACCTGTTTGTCAGCACCGAGATCCAGAGTCCGTATGGTGACTGTCCCCGATACTGAATCAAGGACCTGGCAATAAGCTTCGTACTGTTCATCTTCAGTTGGTGGTTCGGAGCGGTTCATGAACAGAAACTCAGTGCGATAAAGGCCGACACCTTCTGCCCCAACCGACCCTAAACCAGGTAAATCTTCAGGAAATTCGATGTTGGCCAGAAGCTTTACCTTAATGCCGTCCTGCGTGACAGCTGGCTGGTCACTCAGGAGGGCAAGCTTTGCCGTATGTTGGGAATGTACCTTCTGACGTTGGCGAAACTTGACCAACATGTCGTCGTCTGGTTCGACGATGACCGTGTCGTTAGCCGCATCAATGACCAGCACGTCATCGTTCCGGATATAACGAATTGCGCTGTGCAAGCCGACTACTGCGGGTATATGTAGACTGCGAGCGAGGATAGCAGTGTGTGAAATAGGTCCGCCTAGGCTGGTGATGAAAGCACGGATACCCCGCTGCCGCAAGGATACAGTCTCTGCAGGTGTCAGATCGTTTGTAACGATAATCTGGTCATCAAGGCGCGAGTTCAATTGCGTGGGCTCGGAAAGCACCGGCCCGAGCAACTCGATCATCACTCGATCTACGACTTGATGTACGTCGTTTTTCTTGCTTCTCAGGTAAGGATCTTCGATCTGGTCGAAGAACGCGACCAGTGTGTCGGCTTGTGTTTTTAGTGCACTTTCAGCATTTTTCTGGTCTCGGCGTATCGACGTCACGGGCTGTTCCGAAATCACGGGGTCATCGAGCATCAGTAGATGGACCTCAATGAACGCAAGTGTTTCCGGTGGCGCATCAAGAGGAATGGTATTTTGTAACTCGCGCAGTTCAGCTTTGACGCTGGCCAGTGCCGTTCTGAATCGCTCGATTTCAGTGTCTACGGACTCCTGGGAGATACTGTAGTCGGGGGTTGTCCGTCTCCAGCGTTCAAGTACGACAGCCCGACCGAAGGTCAGCCCATTTCCAATACCGGAGCCATTAAGCGATAACACTACTCATCTTCTCCGAAGCGGTTCGCAAAAAGTGCTTTGATCTGATTAATAGCAGCCTGTGCATCGTCACCATCTGCAGTCACGCAAATGTGAGTGCCCTGGACTGCTGCCAGCATCATGAGCCCCATAATGCTCTTACCGTCGCACACATGATCTCCTGCCCGCACCTCAACCTGGGCGTCAAATTGTGCAGTGGTCTTGACCAGACTGGCACAGGCGCGGGCGTGGAGGCCCAGACGGTTAATCACCTCGACGTTCTGTGAAACTTTCACGTCAGGTTGGCAGTGAATTCACGCTGAGATCGCGATGAGCGACCTGAACAGGGGCATCTCGGTACTGAAAATACTCGACAAGCCGCTGCGCGACATAGACGGACCTATGCTGCCCGCCGGTGCAGCCTAAAGCGACTGTCAGGTAACTTCGGCTTTCTTCATCATAATGCGGCAGCCAGTGATCAAGAAAGCCACTGATCTGGTTGACCAGTTCTCGCGCTGAGCCACCAGTTTCGAGAAAGTCAATTACTGTATTATCCAGGCCTGTCATGTCACGAAGTTCAGTTTCCCAGTAGGGGTTGGGCAAACAACGAACGTCAAAAATATAGTCCGCATCTGATGGGGTTCCATGTTTGAACCCGAATGACTTGAAGACAAGAGTTGTTCCACTTTGATTCTGTCCGCTGGCAAACTGACGGATCATCGCGCGTAGCTCGTAAGGGCTGGTAGAAGTAGTGTCTATACGGCGATCTGCATCTTGTTCCAGCGGCGATAGCAGTTGCCTTTCCTCAATGATTCCGTCGATCAAGGTCGTTGTGTCATTGGTTAAAGGGTGTCGACGACGAGTCTCACTGTATCGTCTGACTAGAGTCTCGTCATCGGAAATCAGAAAGATGATTCGGACGGCGAGTCCGGCATTGCGCAAATGTTCTAGACTTGAAGGGACGGCCTGAAGAAACTGTCGGTTGCGTGAGTCAATGCTGACAGCAGCTCGGTCAGAAAGGCCATCAGTGTTTTGTCCCAGATAATCGGACAGCTGTGGCAATAGCACAGCAGGCAGATTATCGATGCAGTAATAGCCTAGATCCTCCAGAGCGTGCAGCGCAATGCTCTTGCCGGACCCGGACATACCGCTGACTATAATGAAATCCATCGTGTTGGCTACTGGTTAGTTGTTTTGATCGCTGAAACTCGGACGTGCTCCCTGTGTGATGTTAGGTCAGGAATGCAAACAGCGTCTGGGCATCGCGGGCCCTGAGAATAGCTTCTCGTTGCTCTCTATTGCTGAACGTTTCTGCCAGACTGGCCAGTATGTTGAGGTGCTGTTCTGTGGCATTAGCCGGCACCAGCAGCCCCACAATCAGCTGGATAGGTCTATCATCTACCGAATCAAAATCAAGCTCTTGCCGCAACCGGATAACCGCAGCCAATGGTTCGGTCAGGCCATTCAAGCGACCGTGAGGTAAGGCAATCCCATCACCTATCCCCGTACTTCCTAGCCGCTCGCGTTCATTCAGCACTTGGAACACAGTGTCTCGATGCAGATCAGATCGATTGTGAGACAACAATCCTGCGAGTTCCTCGAGCATTCTTTTCTTGCTGGGAGCTGAGACGTTTAGCCGTATTCTGCTCGTACTGAGTAATCCTGTTAAAAGGCGGCGATGTGCTGTCGAATTCATGGGCGCATATTCTTCGGAAGGCAGTTTGCAGGAGACAGGGGTCGGTTCGATGTGAATGGACTGGACGGGCTGTCAGAGTACCAATTTTCGCTGGTTTGCCGAAGGAATGTTCATTTATTCGCGGCACTTCGAGACTGTGCGCCGGGCGATGGATATACCTTTATCGGCGAGCGCCTTGGAAAGAATTCTGTCGCTGACTGGCTTCGAAGGAATGTCTAATTCTATCATTTTTCGTATCTGTGCCTGAACAGCACGGGCTGACTGATTGACCCTCCCCTCTGTTCACGCCAAATTTGGTGGTGAAGAAGTGGTTGAATTCAAACTGCTGTCAAAGACTGAATTCATCACCCAGATAAATGGTGCGGACTTCAGGGTGGGCGAGTATGTGATCTGCTGTTCCGGACGTCACTATTCGGCCTTGTGCAAGAATGTAGGCTCGATCGCAGATACCAAGGGTCTCCCGTACATTGTGGTCAGTGATCAGGACGCCGATTCCGATATCCCGCAGGTGGGTAATGATGCGCCGAATATCACCCAAGGAGATCGGATCTATGCCTGCGAAAGGTTCGTCCAGCAACATAAAAGCAGGCTGCACGGCAACTGCTCGAGCGATTTCGACGCGCCGGCGTTCGCCACCGGAGAGGCTGTAGCCTTTGGCATCGCGTTTGTGCGTAATACCAAACTCGGACAGCATGGCATCAGCTCGCTTCAGCCTCTGTTCTGCACTGAGATTGGGTAAGGCCTCAAGTACAGCAAGGATATTCTGTTCTACAGTCAGCCGTCTGAAGATCGACGGCTCTTGGGGCAAATAGCCAATCCCCAGTCTGGCCCTGGCATGCATGGGAAGATCACCGATGTCGGTGTTGTCCAGTTGTACAAGACCATCTCCCCTCCGGGTAAGACCACAAATCATGTAAAAACAGGTTGTTTTACCTGCGCCATTGGGTCCCAAAAGGCCTACAATTTCCCCGCTGTTTACGCGCAGGTCAACATGATCGACAACAGCCGAACCGCGAAAATGCTTTACCAGTCCGTGTGTCTCCAGTGTGGCCAAAAGAATATCTTCCGATTAATAGGTCTGCAATGTAAGTCCGGGGTAACCTCGCATCTCGACTTTACTTCTCATCGTCGCTAAGGTTGTTTTGCCAGGTGGTAGACCAGGTGTCGTTGCCATTCTGCAACAGTCGGAGCCGTAACGACGGCACCCAGACACCGAAACCTACTGGTGGCGAGATCATTTTCCAGTTGTTGCTGACTTCAAGGATACGAACTCTTGCACCATTCATGAGTTTCCCGACCACGACCGAGTCTGGTCCGGTCGACGGTGCACTACGCAAGCGTACATTGTCGCCGGAGACTATACCGGTCGGACCCTGTCCAGACACATAACGACCGTAAATCCACACCTTCACTCCGCGGGTAACGTTCACCTTGGACCAACCGTTGCTTGAAGTGATTACTTTCGCGGGATCGCCCGCGTTTAGTGCGCCAATGGACGGTGAAGCCTGACTGTGGACGCCATACATCAACGCACCGCCTTCGACAACATATGCGGCACGAAATGCCGTGGTCTGCAGGCTGTTTGAATGAGTGGCAGTCGACGTGTCTTTTGCACTGGGACTGCCGATACTTGCAACCGTTGCTGCACTGGTTTCTTTAGATCTCGGTTGTAATACGATGCGTGGTCGATCTGAACCGCTGGTAACGAGAGTTGCTGGGGACTGACTAGAAGCGATCTTTGGTTGTTCAGGTGCTTTGGTCGTTCGAGTCTGACCACGGACCTTCATCTTATCCCGCGCCATATCATAGACGATGGTTTCACCAGAGATGGTATCGCGACCCTGTCTGATTGTGGCTTGATCGATAAACGTGACTATATTATGGATTTCATCCAGTTCGATAATCTTACTCTGTCCAATGACGTCTTGCGGTTTCTGATCGGGCCGCTGTCGAAAAACAGCAGGATTGCCTCGTGCTATCGCCTTTTCCAACTGCTCACCCTGGTAGAAAAGTTTGAGTTCATTCGCAATGATTCTGATCGTGCCTTGCTTGATTGAGACATTGCCACGGTAAATGCGCTGCCCGCTGCCAAAGTCAAGTTCGACTTCGTCTGCTTCAATCAGGAATGGTTGGTCACGGTCACTTTCCAGCGCGTGTACGGCCATCGACGGAATCACTGATAAGGCGAGGAGAACTATAACGAAAAGTGGAGGGGACATAAGCTGAATTCTAACAAACTGAGGTTGACCACCCCTGAGAGAACGACACTGTTGACCTTCGGGTAAACGATTGCGGGTTGGATAAGCTCGAACGAAGCAACCTGCCGGCTAATTACCGGAGTTTAATGGTCATTCTATCGGCTGACGTCACGCTGTCCACAGCCGTGTCTGTTGCGCCTTGAGTGACCTGAACGTTACCCTGCAGCAGAACCTTGGTGCCGTCTTCATAGATCCAACCGGAGTCACTGGAGGTTGTTCGTACCAATTTATTCTGGTCATACTGATTCAGCCGAGGGTCTTCCAATAGAGACCCTGGCGTTGAGGAATTATCTGGGAAATGCTTCAAATTTTTGCCGACTAGTACGTAGGCGATGCCGTTGGCATTACGTCCCGTGGCCGTGAACTTATGAATGTAGTAGTCCGGTTCGTGACTAATAATCGGTGCGTTTTGAAGTAATTTAGGTTTAAGAAAATTCATCTGAAGCCATATGCTCAGTCCAAACATTACCACTATCGCGACGACTAGCACTGCCTGTTCAAGGTGTCGATCGGCCATTTCAGAATATGCCGGCCCGCATTAGGTCGAGTGCATTGAGTGCGCCAATCGGACGCTGTTCCGGATCTACTGCAAACAATCCGTTGATTGAGTGTTGGCGCATGAGTTGGACGACTTCAGCGGCCAGAGTATCGGCAGTGGTTGACCGCGGGTCCGACACCATCACCTGGTCAATCACTGCGGTTTTGACATCTATGGACTGATTTATGGAGCGCCGGACATCACCGTCAGTATATATGCCGATCAAGTGGCCTTCAGGATTGACTATACCAGTCATACCCAGACCTTTGGCCGACATCTCTTCCAGCGCTGTGGTGAGTTGACTGCCGGATGCAACCAGCGGCATGTCATGACGGGTGTGCATGACATCCCGAACGTAAATCAATAGACGTCGTCCCAGGGTACCACCAGGGTGAGATCGCGCGAAGTCGTCGCGGCTGAATCCGCGGGATTTGAGTACGGCTACGGCCAGTGCATCTCCCATGCCCAGAGTGGCCGTAGTGCTGGTTGTGGGTGCCAGGTTGTGTGGGCATGCTTCCTTGTCGACACCGGTGTCGAGACATTCGACCGCAGTATTACCCAGCGTAGACGCTGTCTGACCGGTCATTGCAATCAGGGGTATACCCATGCGTTTAATGATGGGTAGTAGGGTCAGGATCTCTGGGGTTTCCCCGGAGTTCGAAATGGCAATCACAAGGTCGCCCGGTGTGATCATCCCCAGGTCCCCGTGACTGGCTTCTCCGGGGTGGACAAAAAATGCCGGAGTACCGGTACTGGCTAGCGTTGCAGCTATTTTTCCGCCGATGTGGCCCGATTTCCCCATCCCAACTACTATGACGCGGCCTTCACAGGCCAGCAGCAGCTCGCACGCGCGGCTAAATCCGGAATCAAGCCGGTCCGCGAGCTGCCCCAATGCACGGCTTTCCAGGGACAAGACCGCTCGGCCTTCACGAGTTAAATCGATTTTGTTCATGACGCCTTAAATTGTGATTAAGCAGCCAGCATGTGATCTGGGCTATTCTACTGGAATCATGCATTGTCAGTGCTCAGCGATTCAAATCGTGATTCAGGTCAAACACTTCTCCGGCTCCGGGCTTGTTGGACTGTTAGAAGTTCAATCGCAGGTCCGTTCAGCGGGGCGTTCGTTGCCGAACAGGAGCTTATGATGGACTTCCCGGTGCTGTATTCCAAAACAATCCTCGGCCGACCGTACTTGATATTGGCGTTGCTGCTTGGTGTTCTCATCTTTTTCTCAGCTAATGTCAGCCATTTTCGTCTGGACGCGTCTGCTGATTCTCTGCTGCTGGAGGATGACGAAGACCTCCGTGTATTTAGGCAGATGTCTGAGCGATATCAAACACGCAGCTTCATCTTTGTTGCATTTATTCCAAAGCAGGATCTTTTTGCTCAGAGCACACTCAATGTGATCAGTCAGATTAAGAATCAGATCACAGCGCTTGACGGCGTTGAATCGGTCGTCACCCTACTCGATATTCCATTGCTGAAGCAGCACAAGGGATCTTTATCAGAGATAGCCAGTAGTTACCGAACCTTGGAGAGTCCATTGGTCGACACAGATAAGGCAAGAGACGAACTGATTGTCAGCCCTATATTCAGTGATCTGGTGATCAGCGCGGACGGAAAAACGACTGCACTGCAGGTCAACCTGGTAGAAAACACACAGTTAATCGAGTTACAAGCCGAGCGTGACCAGTTACTGTTGCGGAGCCAGCAAGCCAACTTCACAGTCAGCAAGAAAAACTCACTCGACCGCGTTGAGCAGGCTTACGTCTTGGCAAAAGACCGCGCCGATCAGCATAACCACCAGTTGATCGGACAACTTCGCAGCGTCATGGATCAGCACCGAGATCATGGGCAACTGGTGTTAGGCGGCGTGCCAATAGTGGCCGATGACATGATTACTTTCATAAGGAATGATCTGTTGGTTTTTGGTTGTGGTGTCTTTTTGTTTCTGGTTTTGATTCTCAGCCTGATCTTTCGCCAGCCACGCTGGGTTTTATTACCGTTGATCAGTTGTGCCTATGCCGGTCTGACGATGATAGGATTTCTGGGGTTCATGGACTGGCCAGTCACAGTAATTTCGTCAAACTTCGTCGCACTGATGCTGATCATCACAATGTCTATGACAGTCCATCTGATTGTTCGATATCGACAACTCGAGCGGGATGAATCAGGCTGGTCGCAGCAGGAGTTGGTATTTAAAACGACACGGAAAATGTTCTGGCCATGTCTCTATACTGCGATGACCACAATCATCGCCTTTGGCTCGCTGGTATTCAGTGATATCAAGCCGGTGATTGATTTCGGCTGGATGATGTCTTTGGGCCTTGGCGTTACTTTCCTGACCTGTTTTCTGGTGTTCCCTGCCATGTTGGTGTTGCTTGGGCATGCGTCACGAACTCAAATACGAACCGTCCGGTCGTTCCATCTTACGGTGGGTTTGGCCCAGCTGACCGAGCACCATGGCAGGTGGATACTGGTGTTAGCTATCGTGTTGGTTGGGTTGAGTTTTATCGGCATGATGCGCCTTGAAGTTGAAAATAGTTTTGTGAATTACTTTGGCAAGGACACTGAAATTCATCGTGGTCTGCGGGTTATCGACGAACAGCTTGGAGGCACTACGCCGTTGGAAATCCTGATTCGGTTTCCAGAAGCCGAACGCTCGCTGGCATTAGAAGAGGAAGATGAAGAACTTAAGTTACTGTTGGGGACGACGGATACCGGCAGTGATCAAGACTACTGGTTCACCCCGGACAAGATAGAACTTGTCAAAAAGGCTCACGACTACATCGGGACAGTTTACGGGATCGGAAAGGTAATGTCGGTGGCGTCGCTCGTTCGTGTGGGCGAAGAGATCAACAAAGGACCATTTGATGCGTTTGAATTGGCGATTGTGTACAAGCGAATGCCCCAGGATCTAAAGTCGACACTGGTAGACCCCTTCATTTCAGTTGCAGACAACGAAGCCAGAATCAGTGTCAGAGTCAAGGATTCGCTTGCCGATCTTCGTCGCGATGAACTGCTTAAACAGTTGCGAGCCGGGCTTGTTCAGGATGTGGGACTGGCCGAGGATCGTCTGCAGATTACCGGGCTGCTTGTGCTATATAACAATATGTTGCAGAGCCTGTTTAAGTCACAGATTGAAGCACTGGGTGTCGTGATGCTGGGCATTGCAGTTATGCTGCTCATACTATTTCGATCGTGGGCACTGGCCATCATCGGAATCATCCCCAACCTGCTGGCCGCTGTGTCGATTTTGGGTCTAATGGGGTTGATCGGAATTCCATTGGATATGATGACCATCACAATTGCCTCGATTACAATTGGTATTGCTGTCGATAACAGCATTCATTATCTGTACCGGTTTAGAGAAGAGTTTCAACATCACCGTGACTACGTGATGACGCTGCGCAATTGCCACGCCAGTATTGGCAATGCAATCTCGTATACCGCCATAACAATCATTGCAGGGTTCTCTATATTGACACTGTCGAATTTTGTGCCGACCATTCATTTTGGCATACTGACCGCATTGGCAATGTTAATTGCACTGCTGGCATCCTTGACGTTGTTGCCTAAATTGCTCCTGATCTTTAAACCATTGTGAGTCGACAATTGTGACTACTCAGCTGTTACGTCTTAACAACCGCCTTGGAATACGTCTATTTGGGATCGTGTTGTCAGCTGTTATGTTATTTGTGGCAGCGGAGCCCGCTCGAGCAGAGCAACGACCCGACACGATACTGCGTGAAACGGTGGATCAGTTGTTGGCTGAGCTCGACAGTAACCGGTCGACACTGACAGCCGACAAGTGTCAGCTTTATTCCCTGGTAAATCGTCTTGTCCTGCCACAATTTGCGGTCGACAAGATCAGTCGACTCATACTGGGCAAACATTTCCAGGCAGCCAGCACTGATCTGCGAAATCGTTTTACCCGTGCTTTTATGGACCTGATGATCAGAACCTATGCTACTGCCATGTTCGAATACACCGGCCAGGAAGAGATCGAATACCTGCCCTTCGTTCTCGATGAGTCAGCTCGGACTGCCTTGGTACAGACCCGGGTGCGGGTTCCCGGACAGGTGCCAGTGCCAGTTGATTATGCTTTCCTGCGTATTGTGGACGGCCGCTGGCAGATTTACGATGTTAGGCTTGACGGTATCAGCTTGGTGTTGAGTTATCGTCGCAGCTACGACCAGATTATCCAATCCAAAGGGCTCGAGGCCCTCGTCCATGCGTTGGAGACACAGGACACAGACTGCTGAGGGTCCTGTGCCGAAGTGGTTTGCTCTTCGGCAGTGTCGTCATCAGTCCGACAGAGAGTCGAATCTCTTACTTTTTGTAGGTTTCCTTTTTGGGCCTATCGATATATTCTTGAGACCGTATCTGGACTTAATGTCCTGGTGCGAGGACGATCGTAATAAAATTTCCAAATTATGCCGACACCTGAAGACATCAAGGACTGGATCGAGCAGAATCTGCCAGGGTCGCAGGTCGAGATCTCAGGTGACGGTCGACATTTTGAGGCGGTCGTGGTTTACGCCGGGTTTGAAGGGAAAAACCGTGTTCAGCAGCAGCAGATGGTGTATGCGGCGCTAGGAGACAAGATGGACGAAGAGATTCATGCGCTGTCGATGCGAACGTTGACACCACAGTAATGTTTGAGCCGACGGGTTTATAAACGAGCAGGTAAGCAAAGGGGACACTAATGAACGTGCAGGAACAAATCAAAAACATTGTCGAGGAAAACAGCGTCATGCTGTTTATGAAGGGAAGTCCTGACTTTCCACAGTGTGGTTTTTCCGGCAGGCTTGTGCAGATACTGCAGGCGTGCGGAGTACAATTCGCCTCAGCCGACGTGCTTTCAGATGATAATATTCGCCAGGGAATTAAGGATTTTTCGAACTGGCCGACCATCCCGCAACTCTATGTCAACGGAGAATTTGTCGGCGGCAGTGACATCGTGACAGAAATGTATGAAAGCGGTGAACTCCAGGCCAAACTGGAGACAGTCGCAAACTGACAGCGCGGGGTTGAGTCGATGAGTTTATAAAGGCGCCTGCGGGCGCCTTTTGCTTGATTGTGGTCGGAACAACTGGACAGGCGTAACTACTCGAACCAGAATCAACGGATAGAGTAAACAGCACTCAAATGTTTTAGCCTGTGGACAAACTTTTGATCAGTGGCGGTATTCCGCTAGAGGGTGAGATTCGAATCTCAGGCGCAAAGAATGCAGCGCTGCCGGTTCTCATTGCGTCGCTGCTGACTGATCAGAATCTGGTCGTTAGCAACGTGCCACATCTACAGGACGTCACGACAACACTGGAACTGCTCGGCCACCTTGGAGTACGTATTGAGGTCGACGATAAGTTGGCGATAGACGTTAATGCGGCAGAATTGACCAGTCATCGGGCGCCTTATGAGCTGGTCAGAACAATGCGTGCCTCCATTTTAGTTTTGGGACCGCTGCTAACGCGCTTCGGCGAAGCTGAGGTGTCGCTCCCCGGTGGTTGTGCGATCGGCTCACGGCCAGTCGATCTGCATATCCAGGGGTTCGAGATGATGGGGGCGCAAGTCACGGTAGAAGGTGGCTACATCCGGGCCAGCATACCAGCGGGTCGTTTACAGGGGTGCCGGATTGTTTTTGACACGGTGACTGTGACGGGTACCGAAAACCTGATGATGGCAGCCGTACTGGCCGACGGTCGGACAATTCTGGAAAACGCGGCCAGAGAACCCGAAGTCGTAGACCTCGCTAAATGCTTGGTCGCGATGGGAGCAAGGATCAGTGGTGCCGGTACCGGTCAGATCGAAATAGAGGGTGTGGCAAGGTTAAGTGGCGCATACCATAGAGTTGCGCCTGACAGAATTGAAGCCGGTACTTATCTTGCAGCAGCGGCTGCAACCGGCGGCCAGATTCAACTTAGTGGCATAGAAACGAATTTGCTTGATGCCGTACTGGTGAAACTCGACGCCATGGGTGCCTCGATCATGGTTGATCAGGACACCATAGTCCTGTCTGTGGATGGGTGTCGATTAAAGGCAGTTGACCTGAAAACTGAGCCATTTCCCGGGTTTCCAACAGATTTGCAGGCACAGTTCATTCTGCTCAACAGTATTGCTCAGGGTACAGCAGTAGTCACGGAGACGATATTTGAGAGTCGATTTATGCATGTCCAGGAATTGCAGCGGATGGGTGCCGATATAGAGTTGCGGGGTAATACAGCGCTGGTGCGTGGTGTAAAAAACTTAAGTGGTGCCCAGGTGATGGCAACAGATCTTAGGGCGTCTGCCTGTCTGGTCCTGGCCGGACTGGCTGCTAAAGGCCAGACGGTTGTGGATCGTATCTACCATATTGATCGTGGGTATGACTGCATCGAAGAAAAACTTGCCCAGTGTGGTGCCCGTATCCAGCGGATCTCCAGTGGCCGGTATCCCCACGCGGCCGTGCACACATCGTAAATTTCTCTGCGGCATGAACGTGATTCATGACAAAATGATCGGCGTGAGTCAGTGTTGGGCGTTGAAGAGTATCCACTTAATCTGGTGCAGGTACTTAGGTTGAAGATCATAGGAAACCGATGAAATCCGGGTTACTGGGCCCTCAGTAGGGCGCTGTGGCTGCTTTTTCAGGTGTTTGACGGGTACATTTACGTGGATTTTTGGAAAAAGGGTTATTATTCAATTATCAGGGTGCGCTCCATCGGTAGGTTCAGGTGGGTCGTGATCCTGTCAAGATAGCGGATTAAAAAGAGGAGAATCTCATGGGTGTTGGAGGCATAAGCATTTGGCAGCTGCTGATCGTACTGGTCATTGTGCTGTTGTTGTTTGGAACCAAGAAGCTACGCAACATGGGTGGTGATCTGGGTGGCGCAATCAAAGGGTTCCGTAGTTCAATCAAAGAGGTCAAAGCTGGGGATAGTGACAGTGACAGCGAGGATCCCGAGACAGCGGATCAGCAGGCTGAAGCGACCCAGGACGACCTTGCCGATGTAGAGGCGACTGAGGACGTGAAGACGGAAAAAGTCTGACCGTAACCTGAGGCCGCATCATGTTTGACGTCGGATTTTCCGAGGTCGTAATCATTGCGATTATTGCCCTGGTGATTTTGGGCCCCGAGCGGCTGCCCAAAGTCGCACGCACGATCGGTTTCTGGGTCGGGAAAGCTCGCAGAATGGTTGCTGACGTCAAGACCGACATTGATCGGGAGATGCGTGAGAGCGAGCTGGCTGACCTCCGAAAGTTGGGCGACGAAATCAGTGATGTGAAAAATGAATTCCAGAGTGCTGCTGGGAAGGTTGCCGATGACAGCGGCGTGGAGTCGGTCGTCGAGTCCATCAAAAAATCAACCGATGATATTCAATCGTCAGTGAGCGATGTCACAGCAACTGACGATTCGGCTCAGTCGGCAGAAAACCAATCTCCCGTGGATGACACGACAGACACTTCACAGACCAAAGACAAGCAGATCCCCGCGTCCTGACCGATTAGACCATGGCTGAACCGAGCAAACGCCCCGGAGATGAGGCAACGACGTTTATGTCCCACCTGCTGGAGCTGCGTAATCGCATCATGCGTGGAGGGGGCTCTATTTTGATCGTGTTTCTGATCGCTGCACCCTTCGCAAACGATCTTTATGAGTACTTGGCGGCCCCACTGATGGACGCGTTGCCGGAAGGGAACAGCATGATCTCAACCGAACCCCACGGTCCGTTTTTCGTGCCGTTCAAGTTTGCTTTTGCGTTAGCAGTGGCGGTCGCCATGCCCTATCTGTTGTACCAGTTGTGGGCATTTGTGGCCCCGGGGCTCTATCGTCACGAAAAACGGTTGACAGTACCCCTGCTGGTGTCCAGCAGTATCCTGTTTTACCTCGGTATATTGTTTGCTTACTACGCAGTTTTCCCGATTATTTTTGCTTTTTTCACCAGTACCGCCCCCGAAGGGGTGTTGGTGATGACCGACATCAATGCCTACCTCAGTTTTGTGCTGAAGCTATTTTTTGCCTTTGGCCTGGCGTTCGAGGTGCCGGTTGCAACCGTGTTGATGGTCAAGGTCGGTATGACCACACCGGATAGTTTGGCCAGCAAGCGGCCTTACATCATTGTGGGCGCATTTTTGGTGGGTATGGTGATGACGCCGCCCGATATATTTTCACAAACTATGCTGGCCGTGCCGGTTTGGTTGCTGTTTGAAGCGGGTTTGTACTGCTCACGCATAATCAAATCCAAGGAGACCAAAGAGGCCGAGTCCGGACCGGACCTTAATGATCAGCAAGCCTGAACACAGAGCAGGTAGTCGTCGAACAGATAACCACACTCCGTTAATTTGATTTTTTACCGAGCAGTCTATTGGGGCTGAAACTTAAGATGATGCCACACCACGAAGGATGTTAACGACGTAGCGCTGATGAAATCGTTAAGATTGTTTTGCAGGGAACTCTGGCACCGGTTAGGCGGCGACTGGTCCATTCAACGCGGCAGCGTATGTTAACGGTAGAGGATAAAATGTTGTCCAACTCCGGCAAACTAAGTTTTGTACTGTATCGCCGGCAGAAAGCTAGAGATACTTCAGACTCGACGTTGTGACGCTAGAATAAGCACAGCAAGTTTAATCAGCTACTACTTAAGACTGTTTGGCCGATGAAAATTTTGGGAATCTCTGCGTATTACCACGATGCAGCAGCCTGTCTGTTGGAAAGTGGTGATATCACAGCAGCGGCTCAGGAAGAACGGTTTACTCGTAAAAAACATGACGCTCAGTTTCCACGCCATGCGATTGATTATTGTCTTGCCGAAGCAGGTGCGAGTATTACTGGCCTCGATGCGGTGGTTTTCTATGATAAACCGTTGGTCAAGTTTGAACGGCTGATTGAGACCTATATTGCTGATGCCCCCCGCGGATTTCGATCGTTTCGTACGGCAATGCCTATCTGGCTAAAGGAGAAACTCTATTTAAAGTCTCTAATAAAAAAAGAACTCGCTGACCTGGCGGGATGCTCAAAAAAGACACTGCCGCAACTTCTATTTGCAGAGCATCACCAGTCACATGCGGCATCGGCTTATTTCCCGAGTCCATTTGATCAGGCGGCAGTGCTGTGCATGGACGGCGTCGGTGAATGGGCAACGACCAGTGTCTGGTTGGGTAAGGGCAATCAGCTGACGCCGTTGTGGCAGATAGACTTTCCGCATTCGCTGGGGTTGTTGTATTCCGCATTTACCTACTTCACTGGGTTCAAAGTCAATTCGGGTGAGTACAAGCTCATGGGACTTGCCCCATATGGCGTGCCCCGACATGTGGATCTGATACGCGATCACCTAATCGATATCAAAGCCGATGGTACGTTTCGATTACAGATGGATTATTTTGATTATGCAACCGGCCTTCGAATGACGAACAAAAAGTTCAGCGCACTTTTTGGCCGTGAGCCCCGCGTACCTGAGGCCGCTTTAACCCAGGACGACATGGATATTGCAGCTTCAGTGCAGGTTGTTACCGAGGAGATCGTGCTCAAAATTGCCCAAACAGTTCATCGTGAGACCGAGGTTGATGATCTTTGTCTTGCTGGCGGCGTGTCACTCAACTGTGTGGCGAACGGACGATTACTCAGGGAAGGGCCTTTTAAACAGTTATGGGTTCAGCCAGCTGCCGGGGATGCTGGGGGCGCGCTGGGTTGTGCACTGGCCGTTTGGCACCAGTTCGCGAACAAGCCACGCCCGGGCAATGGCGCCATGGACCGCATGCGGGGCGCTTATCTGGGGCCGAGTTTTTCTTGCGACGAGATTGCCGCTGACTTGGATAAACTGGGTGCAAAATATTACGAGTATCACGATGAGGATTTGTTTTCTCTGCTGGCGGAACTGCTCGATCAGGGCAAGGTTCTGGGCTGGTTTCAGGGACGTATGGAATTTGGCCCCCGCGCACTTGGTGCGCGCTCGATCATTGGAGATCCCAGAAACATCGATATGCAGAGTGTGATGAATCTTAAGATCAAATACCGGGAATCATTTCGCCCATTCGCACCGGCTGTGCTCAATGAACGGGTGGCAGACTATTTCGACCAAACAACGGCAAGTCCCTACATGTTGTTGGTGGCAAATATACAGAACAATCGCCGTAAAATTGTTGAACCCAGCGACGAGAAACTTTTCGGAATCGAACAATTGAAACAGATTCGATCAGAAATTCCTGCAGTTACACACATTGACTATTCGGCGAGGTTGCAAACTGTTCATCGGGACACTAACCCTCGATTTCACAGACTTTTAGAGGCTTTTGATGCCAAGACGGGTTGCCCTGTCTTGGTCAACACGTCGTTCAACGTACGCGGCGAGCCGATTGTCTGTTCACCGGCAGATGCGTATCGCTGCTTTATGCGAACCGAGATGGATTGTTTGGCGATCGAAAATTATTTGTTGTTGAAGGAAGAGCAACCCCAATGGACCGAGCAAGGGGACTGGCGTCATGAATTTGAGCTGGATTGAATCGGAGGTGGTTTAGCAGGTTAAGCTACCAAGTACTCGATAATGAAAAAAGAAATCCCCGAGCTCGATGATCCAGGCTTGCGACAGTTTGCATTGGTTTTTTCAGCGTTCGTCGCTGGACTCTTTGGCATTGTTATGCCACTGCTGTTCGGACACTGGTCTGCGGTGCCGTGGATTGTTGCTGTGGGAGTGACATTGTGGGGCCTGTTAGCACCAAGCACTGTACGCCCGTTTTATAGAATCTGGATGCGGTTCGGCCTGATCATGAATACGATCACGTCGCCCGTGATCCTGGGGGTCGTGTACTATGCGGTGGTATTGCCCTATGGTGTGGTTCTGCGGCTGCTGGGAAAGGATCCGCTGACCCGTCGATGGGATCCAGCGGCAGTTTCTTACCGCTCTGTCAGCGTGAAATCAGACCCCTCACAAATGAAGAGACCTTTCTAGAATGGAATTTTTCAAAGACCTGTGGGATTTCATGCACGTTCGCAAGAAATTCTGGTTAGCACCAATCATTATTGTTCTGGTGCTGCTCGGTGGCCTCATTCTGTTGGCAGAGGGTACCGCAGTTGCTCCCTTTATTTACACAATTTTCTGACCACGCGCTTCGGTAATTGTCATCTCAGACCTACCTCGATTGACCACCGACGCTCTGTCGACGAGGTTGGTTGATCACGAATTTTCATCCACTAAACTCGGTTTGATGTGAAGCGTGCTGGGCCTTGCCTGCTGACTGCAAGCAATCACTGGAGGTGCTGCGGTGGCAGATCTGACCAGCTGGGAGTACATTGCATTCGGACTAATCTTCCTGTGGAGTGGATTTGTCCGATCTGGTCTGGGTTTTGGGGGTGCAGCACTGGCCTTGCCACTGTTGTTGTTGCTGGTAGACAACCCGTTAACCGTGATGCCGATTCTGGCTGTTCAGCTGCTGGTGTTTGGTGCGGTCAGTGTCATCACACGCCTCGACTACGTGGACTGGCATTATCTGGTACGGTCCCTGTGCTGGTTGTTGCCATTTACGATTGCAGGTGTGATCGGCTTGCTGAACCTGCCAGGGACTCTGTTATCCGCAATAGTTTACGCCGTGAGCGCTGTTTATGCGGTGAGCTATATTCTGGCAGTTGAATTTAAGAGCCACAACCCAATTACCGATAGGGTTCTGCTGGCGCTGGGTGGGTATGCCAGCGGTACATCATTGATCGGGGCACCTCTGATTGCAGCGGTTTACTTGCGCCATGTATCGCGTCAGAACCTGCGGGAAACTCTGATCGTTCTGTGGGGGATTCTGGTGCTGTTCAAGATGAGCGCTTTTGTCTACACCGGCATTGACCTGCAGCTACTACACCAAGTCTGGTTATTGCCCTGCGCCGCAATCGGTCATGTTATGGGTTTGAAGGTCCATCAAAAACTTCTCACCAGCACAGGTTATCTATTCAGGCGCCTGCTGGGCAGTGGGTTGCTGGTGGTAACCTTGGTTGGAGTGTGGCTGAATTTTCTGTGACGATCTCTATACCGGGTTGCGCGGTATAATCCCTGCCCCTTTTAATCAATGCGTGGCACTTTGTGACAGATCCTCTCAAAACAGCAGTTGAGACGTTGCTTGAGCCCTCTGGTCTTGAGCGCACCGATATAGACGGCCTGCTGGCCAGAATGATGTCTCATCAGTTGGACTACGCTGATCTTTATTTTCAATACAGCCGTCACGAGGCCTGGTCACTGGAAGACGGCGCTGTCAAATCTGGCAGTCGAAGTACCGATCAAGGTGTCGGTGTGCGGGCAATCAGTGGTGAGAAGACCGGTTTTGCCTATTCGGATGAGTTTCAGCTGCCAGTGTTGACGCAGGCCGCGAATGCCGCACGGGCCATCGCACAGGTAGGCGATGACGCAACCCAGGCGATCGACCGTCAGAGTAATGCCGGCACCGCGTTATACACTTCGGCCGATCCACTCGCGTCGCTGGAAGAAAAATCAAAAATAAAACTCCTGGAAAAAGTTGAAGCTGAAGCGCGACAACAAGATCCTCGTGTGAGTCAGGTCATGGCGAGCCTCGCTGGGTCCCACGAAGTGATGCTGGTGGCCCGGCACGATGGCAGTCTGGTCGCCGATGTGCGGCCCCTGGTCCGGCTCAATGTGACGGTGATCGTCGAGAGTGAGGGTCGTCGTGAACAGGGCAGCGCCGGCGGCGGTGGCCGATTTGGCTACAACTGGTTTATGGAAGCCGAACGCGCTGAGGAATTTGCCCGCGACGCGGTGCGTCAAGCGTTGATCAGTCTGGAAGCCACAGATTCTCCTGCTGGCACTATGACTGTGGTTCTGGGGCCAGGCTGGCCCGGTATTCTATTGCACGAAGCAATTGGTCACGGTCTCGAGGGAGATTTCAACCGAAAACGAACTTCGGCGTTTTCCGGACGGGTCGGTGAACGGGTCGCTTCTACACAGTGTACTGTGGTTGACGACGGGACATTGCCAGATCGCCGGGGATCATTGTCGGTAGATGACGAGGGGACCCCCACGGCCTCTACGGTGCTCATTGAAAATGGCATTCTCAAAGGTTATATGCAGGACACACTCAATGCGCGTTTGATGGGGGTGAACACGACTGGCAACGGCCGCCGGGAATCGTACGCCCATTTGCCGATGCCGCGTATGACCAATACTTATATGCTGGCCGGTGAGCATGATCCTGGAGAAGTTATCGAATCTGTCAGTAATGGGCTGTACGCAGCCAATTTTGGTGGTGGACAGGTCGATATTACATCTGGCAAGTTTGTGTTTTCGGCTAGTGAGGCTTATCTCATTGAAAATGGAAAAATCACAATCCCGGTCAAGGGTGCGACCCTGATTGGGAATGGACCCGATGTGCTGACGCGCGTATCGATGGTCGGCAATGATCTTGGCCTGGATACAGGTGTTGGCACCTGCGGTAAGGAAGGACAGAACGTACCTGTGGGTGTCGGTCAGCCCACCTTGAAAATTGATAGCCTGACAGTTGGCGGCGTTGAAGTCTGATTGACTGCAAAAAGAAGTAACCCCAGTGAATAAGAGTATCGAACCATTAGCATCTGCTTCAAGCCGGCTTGATCCGTCAGACCTTGGTCCTGTGGTCGAGATGGCTCTCGTCGAAGCAACGCGACGGGGTGCGAGTGGAGCAGAAGCGGTGGCTGCCCTGAGTCAGGGGTTGTCGGTCAATGTCCGCATGGGCGAGCTTGAAACTGTAGAGCATACCCGCGACCGAGGTCTGATCATCACAGTTTATCTCGAACAGCGAACTGGGACTGCCAGTACGTCGGACTATTCGCCAACGTCGATTAAAGATACCGTCCAGGCCGCGTGCAGGATTGCTGAATATACTGAGACTGATTCGTGCAATGGGCTGGCAGATTCGGACCGTCTGGCGATGGACTTTCCCAATCTGGATCTTTTCCATCCCTGGAACCCATCGGTCGATGATGCTTGCGACATGGCACTGGAGTGTGAGCAAACGGCTATCGATCATGATCGGCGAATCGAAAACTCTGAAGGGGCTTCCGTCAGTTCCCATGAAGGACACGAGGTTTTTGCTACCACCAGTGGCTTCTGGGGAGAGAGTCGAAAGACCCAGCACGGTCTGAGTTGTTCGGTTATCGGTCGGGATGACAGCGGGATGCAGCGGGATTACTGGTTCAGTTCATCGCGACAGGCCGCACAATTGGATAAACCGGATATCGTTGGTCTGGAGGCTGCCAGGCGAACGGTCCGACGACTCGATGCCCGGAAAATCGGCACTTGCCAAGTCCCTGTACTTTTTGAAGCACCGGTTGCCTCTAGCCTGATATCCCATTTCGTTGGGGCGATCAGCGGCGGTACACTCTACCGCAAGGCGTCGTTTCTACTGGACCAGGTCGGCCAGCAGATTTTCCCAGATTTTGTACAGATCTATGAACAGCCGCTGCTCAAGTGTGCCCAGGGCAGTGCTGCTTACGACAGCGAAGGTGTCACCACCTCGTCTGACAATGTCATAACCAATGGTGTGCTGCAGCGCTACTTGCTGGGATCCTACTCTGCGCGGCGTCTTGGGCTCGAGACGACCGGTAATGCGGGGGGTATTCACAATCTTACCGCCGCGTCAGGAGACCAGGATCTGACCGATCTGATCGGTGGCCTGGAAAACGGGTTGCTGGTAACCGAACTAATTGGTTTTGGAGTCAACATGGTCACTGGGGACTATTCCCGGGGTGCCGCCGGCTTCTGGATTGAGAACGGTCAGATCCAATATCCGGTGGAGGAAGTAACAGTGGCCGGTAACCTCAAAGAAATCTTTAGCGGTTTGTGCGCGATCGGCAAGGATGTAGATACGCGGCGCAACATCCGCTGCGGTTCGATATTGATTGATGGACTGACTGTTGCCGGCGACTGATCGCTCGAAACAAATCAGAATTGATCCGCAGGTAGGTCTGTACTGGCAGTTTTTTGAGAATTATTGCCACTGATGCACAATACCTTACCTGACAAGGCACTTATATTAAGTTTGGCGGCCATCTACGGTTGCCCACCGATCTTTTTACAGACCGTGTCGGTTAGGCTTTCCAATTGTCTCTGGGGAAAGAAATATGGACTACACACTCCAGTTTGAACAGGTTGACGACGGCATATTTGTCATGGACACGCGGGTGCCGATATCGGAAGCCAACGATGTTCTGGGTGCGGTACTCTCGGATCGGGAAAGCCACACGGTAGGTGGCCTGGGTACCGTACGCTTACGGTGAATACCGGTGATGGGTGACGCTATCGAAGAGTCAGGGTAGTTAATTACAGTTGAAGATGCCAACGACCGCTCGGCGCTTCGTCTACGGCTGGAACCTGTATAAACGGGTGTGATATCAGATTTACTTCTCTGCCGAGAGATAGCAGATCCATGCGGCGTCGGCTTCACCGGACTTGGTTGGTGTATAGACGCCGTTTCCTTCTCCTGATTTCCGGTCGGTACCTTCCCAATACACCTGTGTTCGGGCGAATCCACCTTCTGTAAGCAGTTCTTGTAACTCGGGCAGGGTCCACAAACGCCAGTCGTACGCAAATGCTCGATTTTTCTTCGACCCGTCCGGGAACGTAAAGTGGATGTAGCAGAGAATATCGCCAGTGACAGGATGGTATCGAGACTGATCCCAAACGTAAGTGAAGTCATCATGCTCGGTTTCTTCTTCCATTTCCCGATAGGTTTCGTAACCGCCGAAAGCATCCAAGAAAAATACGCCATCATCAACCAGAGCTGTGTAAACTTGGCCAAAATAGTTGCGAAGCTGGGTTCTTGTTTTAAAGATTTGATAACTGAAGTTCATCGCCAAAACCATGTCCGCAGGCGGTACGTCGACTGTCAGTACATCATCATTGAGTAGGTGTATTCGACCTGCTGCATCATCGTTCAGTTTGGAAATGTTGTGTTTCTCACCCCACCGTAGTACCTTTTTGTCCAGGTCCACTGCGTAAGCCTGATTGTTGTCACGGCGCCGCACCCACTCGCAGCTGGTGTTGGCTGTGCCGCAGAAATCCTCACGTAAAATTCGAGCTGTTCGGCCGCGTAAAGACCGAAAGGTTTCATCGACCATGTCGATTTCCGCTTCCACACACTGTACGGCTTTCTCATACAGCACATAGCGATCAGCCTGGCCAGCCAGTGTCATACCTTTGCCTCTTTGATTGTTCTGGTATTTGTTATTACGACTCATAACGAAGTGACTTTGGGCTCACGTACAAACGTGTAGATACCTTAGGATTGGTCTGTTTTCAGGTTGTGGTCTCGCAGGCTGTTAGAAATACTGCGCATTATCATGGCCAAAGCATCGGTAAGATTGTCGTTAATAATGATTGAAAGGTTCGAGATCTTCGCTTCTGCAAGCAGTGCTTTTTGCAGCTCCCAGATGGCGTCGAAACTTTCCAAATATCGATCCGCTCTTCGATCCTGCGAGCTTTTTGATCGCCCTTGGAACTGACGCTGGAGCTGTTTCTTGTTGGTGACCCCGAGAATGATCTGGATCACAATGGCATTGGAGTCATGCGGAATCTTGTCGATCAGACTCGGCCGAACATGCACACCCTCGAGCAAAAGTGATACGTTTTCCCGTAAAGCCCGCTGCAGAACAGCCTCAGCTGCCACCTCAACCAGGTCCGCCTGACGATGATAGCCATTGATCACGCGTTTGCTGTTAGGAGAATTGCCTTGATGCGCCGGTAATGCCTTCCAGGCATTAAAGCTGGACTCATGCAGTTCCGGCATCAACTGTATAGCGACCATCGTCCGCATGACTTCCCGCAGCATATCTGTGGATTGGTAACGAGTTATATTAAAACGTGTCGCAATTTCCGCTGAAAGCGTACTTTTACCAACACCCGCCGTACCGCCAATCATGATGATCAACGGTTGGCCCGACTTCAAAAAATAGTGCCAGGCTGTGTAGTTGTCGGCGAATTTATCACCGGCCTCCTCGCGCAGAATGTTAACGGTATAGTCACGCAGCACATCCCGGTCTATTCTTGTCTGGCGAAGTTCGAGCAAACCATCATGGATTTTATGCGTCAGCCGTTCCGCTTCTTCCATGTGCAGGCCGCAAATTTCCAGACGTCGCTGGTGCAGGTTGCGTGAGAACCATTCCTCATAACCGGCTGCGTCGCGAACCAATATCCATGCTGCATCGCGCTGGCCTGTAATGTAACTGTGTGTAGCGTTTGGGCCGAACTGCGCACTAAGCAAAGTCGAAGTCTTATCGAGGATCTGTTTTGTTGAAATATTTTCGTCCTGATCAAAGGTATCTCGAACCTCGCACGCGATCTGATACGCTTCGCTAAAGGACAGTCCCGCTTTTTGCAGCGATCGGGTCAATATTCCGCGTAGAAACGGCTGGGCAGCGCCGTCTTGATTGGTGACGTTGATCGTGGACACAAGCGTGTTTCGAGTCTTATCCGTAGTGGAGTCAGGTAATGGGTACAGATTCTACAGATTCTTTACAAACCTGATGCACTGACAGTGCAATCCCCTATTTTGCCACTTACCTACGTCGACATTGAGTTGCCTTGAAAACAATGATTCAGGTGCGTTAAAACTGATCCTTTGGCGACAAACATGAACCACCAACAGACGTTTGTCTAGAGCATAGCCCGGCCGAAGTCTAATAGGGGTTGGACTACAATTTTGAGCACAACCATCAATACGATGAAAACTGCGATGGGTGAAAAATCCAGACCACCCGTATCGGGCAGCAGACGCCGGAAGGTCTTCAGCACGGGTTCAGTGAAGGTATGCATCAAGCGCAATACCGGTGTATATCCGGTACCACTGAACCAACTCAGAATAGCGCGAATAAAAATAGAGAAAATAATGATGTAGATCGCAAGTTTAAGAAGTTCACCCACGCTGAGGAGTACAAGCCCGACTATAGCGGGGGACTGACCAGCCAACAGATTGATGCCGGCGATTCGACACATTTCCAGAATCAGCAATAGCACCACTGCAGCAGTATCGATGCCGGGGAGACTTGGTACGATCTGGCGCAGTCGCTTCAGCGGTGGGTTGCTGAGTTTTAAGACTGCCTGTGATATGGGGTTAAGGTGATCTGCGCGTGTAAGCCCAAACAGGAACCGCAGCATCACGATGAGGGTATACAGGCCGACGACGGTGTCGACGAGGAACATACCTGCATCACTGGCGTAATCGGTCCGCATCATTGCTCTCCCAGCAGTTTGGCGAGTTCTATAGAACGCTCACGTGCAGCATGTACCGCACGGATCAGGATCTTTTCACAACCTTTTTTGTCCAGTATTTCAACGGCAGCCTGTGTTGTACCGCCAGGAGACGTCACTCGCCTGCGGAGTTCTGTTGGTGATTCGTCTGAGGCGAGTGCCAGTTGCGCTGTGCCCAGGGCAGTCTGGAATGTCAGTTGTCTGGAAGTTTCCGGGCTCAACCCACCTTCCTGAGCAGCCTTGACCATTGCATCCATCAGGTAGAAAAAATAAGCCGGACCACTTCCAGAAACGGCTGTGACAGTGTCGATCAAAGACTCCTCATCGACCCACACGGCAATACCTATGGCTTCCATGATTTTCTGGGCCCGGGCACGCTGGTTGTTGCTGACCCGGTGGTTAGCGTACATCCCCGATGCGCCGTTGCCAGTCACTGCCGGGGTGTTAGGCATGACGCGGATCAGCGGCAATGGAATACCCGCCCACGATTCGATACTGGCAATAGGGATTCCCGCAGCGATGGACACGACCAGAGGTTGCCGTTGAAGCAGGTTCTCAGCGATATCCTCTACAGCACACCGCATGACCTGTGGTTTCACAGCCAGTACCAGGATCTCTGCAACGTGGGCAACAGAAGAATTGTCGGCGTAGGTCTGTACCGAAAAATCCTCGGCAAGTGCCTGTCGGATGCAGTCATCCGGGTCCGAGATAATTATACTTTCGGGTGCTATACCGGATTTGATCAATCCACCTACAAGACTTCTTGCCATATTGCCGCCACCAATTAACCCCAGTCGTTGATCAGTCATGGGTTGTATGCCAATGGTTTCGTGTTGTAGCGCGTGTGGTCGTTATTTGGCATCACTGTCGCGGCCCAAAGATAGCGGTGCCAATCCGGACATGGGTTGCCCCTTCTGCGATTGCGGCATCCATATCATCGGTCATACCCATTGATAAGCAGTCCAGTGGAAGCCCTTTGCTTCGAAGGTGATCTTGCAGTTCAGAAAGCCGTCGAAACACTCGGCGCTGGGTATCGAAGTCAGTGGTAGGTTTTGGAATTGCCATCAGACCACATAGACGAACATGGGGTAGTGTGAGCACGCTGTTGGCAAGATCTTCGAGGTTGTCGGCTGTGACGCCTGATTTTGTCTGTTCTTCCTGAAGGTTGACCTGCAGAAAGAGGTTCAGCGGTCCGCGGCTCTGGGGCCGCATCTGTGAAAGGCGCCGGGCTATTTTAAACCGGTCGATACTGTGTACCCAGTCAAAATTAGCGGCAATATCACGACATTTGTTGCTCTGGATGGTGCCAATGAAATGCCAGGACAGCGCTATGTCTGCCAGTAGATGAATTTTATCCACCGCTTCCTGGACCTGGTTTTCCCCAAAATCTCGTTGTCCCAGGCTCGCCACTGCACGCACCTCGTCTGCCGACCGGGTTTTACTGACGGCCACCAGTGTGACACAGCCTTCGGGACGGCTGATTCTTTTCCGAGCTGCACCGATCGCTGAGCACACTTGGCTATAACGTGCTGCGAGATCGGTATGGCAGTCTATGTTCGTGCGTACAGCAGGTTTCATACGGACATCTCATGGCATAAGGCGTTGTGACAATGTCTGAAATCTCTAACTTGGAAGGCACAGTGCCGTAAAATGCAGACTTAAGAGTGTAATGTGGGATTATAGGCGACACGAAACCGCTTAGGGGTCGGGTCTGCGGCGGTTCTACGAACTGAGGGAGACACTCATAGATCTGTTTGAACTCTTGGGGGTTGCGGTCACAAAGGTACGTCTGACATTCATGTGTCGTCAGGACTGCCGCCGCTGATCCGAATCGACGGAGAATTCCGTGGGATCAAAGTGGATCCGTTATCATGTGGTGCTCGATATGATCACGGGATAATGATGGATCATCAGCGCAAGGAATTCGAGGAACGCTGGGAGTGTGATTTTGCATGCGAGATTCCCAGCCTTGAAGCACTTGGACTGTCCGTGGCAACATTCGAGAAGATCGCGATGACCAAGATTGGTCTGGTTCTCTTTGTGGGTGGCATTGGTACCGGCAAGAAACAACCCAGGCCGCGATGGGTGGGTACCGCAATCAGCATACACGGGGACATATCATCACCATAGAAGATCCCATTGAATTTGTTCACGATTATATTATGTGCATTGTGGATCAGCGTGAGGTGACTGTAGATACGGAATCTTCCGACACCGAGCTCGTCAATGCAATGCGGTAGACACCGGATCTGATTCAGATCGGCGAGGTTCGCGACTCAGAGACGCAGTGTTCGGCTCTCGTGTTTGCCGAGACGGGTCACCTGTGTTGCGCGACCCTACATACCGCCAGTACCTATCAGGTGCTCGAAAGAATCATCAGCCTGTATCCCAGCAGGGAAAGAGACCTACTATTGATGGATCTTTCCATGAATCTCTGTGCGGTCGTTTCGCAGAGACTCGTATCCAGCAAAGGCGGATCCGGACACTGGCTACGGTGGCAATTCTGCGCAACCTGCCCTGGTTTGGGGATCCCATTACCAATGGGGAGATCGATCACTTGCAGGAAGCGATGAGACGCCCGTCGACTGACAGTGCCGTCACTTTCGATCTGTGCCTTTGTGAGCCCCACCTGAATGGTCAGATCTCACTGGAGGATGCGTTACGACATGCCACCTCCGAGAACAATCTTCGCCTCAGGATTCAACTCGAAGGCGCCGCACCGAAAGATCGCCAGGAGAACGGCTCGACACTGCACACAGTTGAGTTCTGACCTAGGGTCAGCTGCTTTTTCGCACTGGACCATACATCTTTGCCTGGGCTGATGGAGAGCAGACCACGCCCGTATACCGTGTTCAGTCCGTGGGTAGGCCCTCGTAGAGTACTTGACCCGCGACCAGCGTCCACCGGACTTTGCCCGGCAGTGTCCAGCCGTCAAAGGGCGTGTTGGTACCGTTGCTGTACAGAAGTTCGGCATTCAGTGTCCATGTGGTGTCAGGATCAAAAATACAAATATCGGCAGGTGCACCTTCAGACAATTGTCCCAGTTCGGTTCCCAGGATCCGGGCTGGTTCTGACGTAACCGCAGCAATCGCCTTTTGGAGAGGCAGTACGTTGTCGTCCACCAACTGTAGTGCCAGCGAAAGCAGGGTTTCAACACCGGCGATTCCTGCTGCAGATTCGCTGAAAGGCGCGAGCTTGGCGTCTGCACCATGGGGCTGGTGATCAGAACAAATGGCCTGTATCACGCCATCTGCAACTCCCTGCCGCAACGCATCCCGATCAGCGAGGCTGCGTAGCGGTGGCAAGACGTGACAGCGGGTATCAAAATCTCCAATATCGCGTTCGCTCAAGTGCAGATGATGGGCAGAAATCGCAGCACTGACCGGAAGCCCACGTTGCTGTGCTTCAGAGATTTTCTCGACTGAGCGCCCAGATGAGAGTTGGCAGATGTGACCTCGCACACCAGTGGTTTCAATCAGCGCCAGTTCACGGGCCAAGGCAACGGTTTCGGCTGCTTCTGGTATAACTGGCAAGCCCAGGCGGGTACTGATCTCCCCTTCATGAACACAACCGTTACCTTTTAACCATGGGTCAAGAATGTTCAGGAACACCGTCAGGTCGAATGTGGAGGCATACTGCATTGCCCGGCGCATGACCAGCGTGTTTTCTACCGCGTAGTCGGCATTGCTGACACCCACACATCCGGCTTCGTCAAGTGCCGCCATGTCGGTCAGCTGTTCACCCTTCAGGCCTCGGGTCAGGGCTCCCTGGGGATGTAGCCGTGCGAGTTCGATTTGCCGAGCACGTTGCCGGACCATGTGAACCATCGCCGGTGTATCAATGACAGGATCAGTATCCGGCGGACAGCAGACGCTAGTCACACCGGCCGACACTGCCGCACCTAGTTCACTGCGCATAGTCGCCTTGTGCTCCTGACCTGGTTCGCGCAATCTGACCTGTAGATCCACCAAACCGGGACACACAATCAGTCCACTGGCGTCGATCGTACGGTCAAAAGACCCGTTTTGATCGCTAGGTGGTGCTATACGACCCTCTTCGATAAAGACATCTCCAACGGCGTCGATGTTGTTGCCGGGATCGATAATTCTGCCGTTGCTGACCAGGATCCTCATGGTTCGGGTTCCAAAGTCTGTGGTTGAGAACCCATGAGTTTTGCCATGATAGACATTCGTACAGCGATCCCGTTGGTGACCTGTGGCAGGATCAGGGATCGTTCCCCATCGGCGACAGAAGAAGTAATTTCCAATCCCCGATTCATCGGGCCAGGGTGCATCACCACGGCGTCCGGCGCGGCGCGGGCAACACGTTCCGACGTCAGTCCGTAGAGTCGGAAATATTCCTGTGAACTCGGAATCAGCTGTCCCTCCATTCGCTCGAGTTGTAGGCGCAGCATCATGATGACGTCAATATCGCTCAGGCCATCATCCATATTAGTAAAAGCGGTCACACCCAGACGCTCGATTTCAGTGGGCAGCAGGGTTTGTGGACCGATGACCCGTACTTCCCGGGCCCCCAGAATGTTGAGCGCATGGATCTGAGAGCGTGCAACCCGGGAATGAAGAATGTCACCGACGATGGCAAACCGTAACTGGTCAAACGCTCCCTTATGCTGACGGATAGTAAACATATCGAGCATCGCCTGTGTCGGGTGTGCGTGACGTCCATCCCCGGCATTGATAATGTGAACGTGCGCGGGTACGTGGCGAGCAATGAGATGGGCGGTGCCGCTTGACCCATCCCGGACGACGAACATATCGGTGTGCATGGCCTCGAGTGTTCGGACAGTATCAAGGACAGATTCGCCTTTGGACGTCGACATTCGGCTGGCGTTCAGGTTAATGACATCGGCCGACAGGCGCTTGGCGGCAATCTCAAACGTGGTTCGCGTGCGGGTACTGGGCTCAAAAAAGAGATTGACCACGGTACGGCCATGCAGCAGGGGTACTTTTCGAATACGGCGCTGACCGATGCTGATAAAAGATTCCGCGGTATCTAGAATGTCTATGATCGTCTCGGCATTGAGGCCATCAATAGTCAGCAGGTGGCGCAGCTGGCCGTCGGCGTCGAACTGAACATCAGGGGTCGAATTACGGCTCATCGTTCACCGAGGGCAAGGGCCAGAGTTTCGGGCCCCGTCAGTTTAATGTGCTGGTGGGCCGCCAGGGGTAGTTTAAGACCTACAACATCAGGTTGGATTGGAAGTTCCCGGTCACCTCGTTCGACCAGCACAGCCAGCCTGACACTGTCTGGCCGCCCATAGGAGAATATCTCATTGAGTGCGGCACGAATCGTACGCCCTGTCTGTAGTACATCGTCCACCAGTATCAGATGGCGCCCTTCTACATTTTCAGGTATCTCCGATGCACTGACTTGAGGGTGCAGGCCGATTCGAGAAAAGTCATCACGGTAGAAATTGATATTGATGGAGCCCAGGGAGCTGGATAGATTGAGTTCGGTATATAGCCGTTCGGCCACCCACACCCCACCGGTGTGGATACCGATCATGATTGGATCCAGAGATGTAGCCGGCGCTAGGTCTTTGGCCATGGCCAAGATTAGGGATTCAGGGTCAGGTATCTGATTGCTCATGAAGGTAGGTCTGCAGGATCAGTTCAGCCGCAATCTGGTCTCGGACTTTCTGACGTCGTTTGGTGATACGCTTTCCGGCGGGCTGGCTTTCTCTGATCAGGCTATCGGCGGCATCTGAGGTCAGTGTTTCATCAATATAGCGCACATCACGATCAAATCGTGTTTGCAGCTGTTTGCCAAATTGACGGGCCAGTCTGGACAGCGTTGTCTCTTCTCCCGTGCCACTCAGCGCAAGCCCGATCACAAGGGTGTCGGGTTGCCATTCATTGATCAGAGCGTCGATCTTATCCCATTGCGCCCCGGCCGAGGGGGTTGGTATGGTGGCCACACCTTGCGCCGACCCCATGTTGTCCTGTCCTGCTGCGACACCGATTCTGCGTGTGCCGTAGTCAAATGCCAACAGCGTTTGGGTCATGCGTGGCCCGAACTGGGCGCGAGCTGATTCATATCAATACCGAGTTTGGATACGGCCGCAGTCCAGCGTTGTTGGGCCGGCACCGAGAAGATGATTTCACAGTCCGCTTCAACACTGAGCCAGGCGTTCTCCTGCATTTCCTGTTCAAGCTGTCCTTTGCCCCAGCCAGCGTAACCCAGCGTCATCAACGAGTGGTCCGGTCCGTCTGACCGGGACAAGGACTCCAGAACATCCCGCGACGACGTCAGACCGAGATTGTCGCTAATGACGAGCGTTGTACCCCATTTACCCACTCCTTCATGAAGCACGCAGCCCTTGTGTTGGTCCACTGGCCCACCTTCATAGACTGGAGATCTAGTAGCACCGTCAGTGTCGATTGTCGATAGATCGAGCTCATCAAAAATATTCTTCAGTGTTAAATCTTTCCGCGGTCGATTGATCACCACGCCCAGGGCACCGTTCTCATCGTGTTGACAGATCAGGGTAACGGTTTCTTCAAAGTATGTGTTGCGCAAGCTCGAACGGGCGATTAGAAAGTGGTTGGCCAGGCCAGGAGAGGAGTTGCTATTGTCCATATCGATAAACATCAACGGCTGATCAGCCGGGCATTCTCCATAAACTGCCAGGTGCGAGTGATATGCAGGACATCGGTTTCTTGCACTATTGCCTCGGGTAACGGTTCAAACGGCGCCGCAAGCGCCGTGATTTGGACAGCGGCATCGTCAAGTACCTTGATTCCTGACGATCGCGTCACGCGAATAGACCGTACCAGACCGTCACGATCAATAGCAACGTCTAGGATTAGTTCACCGCTCAAGTTCTGTTGTCGCGCAATGTCCGGGTAGTTACGGTTACCCACAGTTTCGACCCGTCGCCGCCAAGCTTCGACGTACGCTGCATAGTGGCTCTCTCGGGTACTGGAGCTTACGAATTTGTGCCGGGACAGATCAGAAGATCGTTTTTCCAGTTGATCAACCTCCCCAGCGTAACGGGAAATCAGTTCCAAGGCGCGCGAATAACTGAGGGCCTGCCGGTCAGGGGGCGATAAGGCTTTTGTAGGAGGCTCAACCACGGTTTCTGTAGCCTGACTATCAGTCACCAGGAGTGCTTGCACCGATGGGGTCTGTTGCCCGGAGTCGTCGCTGTCAGTACGGTCTGTGCCAGGCTGGCTCTGCAGCCCAATCGCCTGTGAATGCTGACTATTTTGATCGTTTTTAGACTCTGTACCACTGCCCGTGTGGCTCTGTGGGGCCAGAAGGCGTGCGTCCGGTGGTGCAGTATGGTTGGTGTGGGTGAGGGTCAACTGAAAGATCAGCGGCTCAGGCGGTTGATGCAGTTGGGTCGCTGCCGTGAAGCCCAGACCCAGAATGATTAGTGTATGAATGAGCAGTGAAGCGAACAGGCTGAGGCGAGGCCGTTCACGCGACGGAATGGGCAACCCCACAAACGGGAGACCCAGGAAGGACGGACGAACTGTGGAAGACTGGGCAATCACCTCGTATCGAACCTTAAGGTTCAAATTCTATTGTAGCGCTTAAGCGATTCTAGCAGAGATCAACAGCCGACCCGATCAGGCAAAGATAGACGGTGAAGGGTCTGAGGTCACAGGATGTTTGGTTTCCTTTGTTTATTGGCCGGAGTAGAATTAAGCACAAAGCTCGCCGCCACATGCAGAACCCACAACGGTTTTTCTTTCGGTTGTATTGTCAACGACACCTGGAACGTGCTCGGCCGGGTGGAACCTGCCTGCTTGAGGCTATTAACAGATCACATGTCACTGCAACTGCCTGAAGTTGATGCTGTCAGGGCGATTGTCCTCGCTGCGGCCCGGGATGCAGGTCTGAATCAGTTTAGATTGCGCGACCGGTCTGTTAAAGAAGATGGTACCGTCGTTACGCAGACCGACCATCGAGTACAGGCTTTCATTGCACGTGAATTACAAGCGAACTGGCCACAGTTCACATTTATGGGCGAAGAAATGGAGCATCGGCAGCAGGCGCGAATTGTCGGTGGCGACGGCGCCTGTTTTTGGGCGTTGGATCCACTTGACGGTACTACCAATTTCAGCATGAGCCTACCGTTTTACGGTATATCACTGGGGCTGGTGGTTGATGGTATGGTGCAGCTGGGGGTGGTCTATGATCCGGTTCGCGGCGAACTGTTCTCGGCGGCAAGTGGGCAGGGCGCTTTTCTCAACGGGGAGAAATTGACAACCCCAGATACGGTCATACCGATCAGACGCTGTATCGCCAACGTTGATTACAAGCGCCTGGTTTCACAATTGGCGGACCGGTTGGTTCGTTATCCCCCTTTTGGGGCGCAGAGGAACCTGGGTTCCTGTGTATTGGAGTGGTGCTGGCTGGCAGCTGGGCGAATTCAGCTTTACCTGCACGGAGGTCAAAGGATGTGGGACTATGCGGCCGGCAGTCTGATTTTGGCAGAAGCGGGCGGGGCGTTTACTACCATCCGGGGTCTGCCGTTGGACTGTCGGACATTTACCAAGCGCTCCGTGGTCGCCGCGATCAATACTGAGTTGCAACAGCAATGGCTGGCCTGGATAGTGGAGAATGATGAGCGACTCCACGAATAAGTAAAACTTATTCTTAATATATAAACACTGTGTTAGATCTTATTAAATTTATGGCGCATAGTCAGGGTTTGTGTGTCTCCCGTTTCGGAGACTCAATAATTCGCCACGAAATGCCGGCACAACGTAAGTCCGTGGATAGCTGTTCGTTGTTATAGCTGGCGCCCAAACAACCCTATTGAAGAGGTGTAACAGACGTATGGCAGATGCGAACAGCACATCGAGTGAGACTCGACGGACCCGAGCCAATGCGGTGCGTGCACTCAGCATGGATGCTGTGCAGCAGGCCAAAAGTGGACACCCGGGAATGCCGATGGGCATGGCCGATATTGCCGAGGTGCTGTGGACGGACTACCTGCGATATAACCCTAGCAACCCGAAGTGGGCGGATCGGGATCGGTTTATTTTGTCCAATGGCCACGGGTCGATGCTCCACTATGCATTGCTGCATCTGTCAGGGTACAACCTCCCCATGGCTGAACTTAAGAAATTCCGTCAGCTGCACTCGAAGACGCCGGGTCACCCTGAATACGGCTATGCGCCGGGCATAGAAACCACGACCGGTCCGCTGGGACAGGGAATCTCGAACGGTGTAGGTATGGCGTTAAGTGAAAAAGTGCTTGCTGCACAGTTCAATCAACCCGGCCACGATATCGTGAACCATTGTACTTATGTGTTTATGGGCGACGGCTGTTTGATGGAGGGAATCTCCCACGAGGCTTGTTCGCTGGCCGGTACTCTGGGTCTGGGTAAGTTGATTGCGTTCTGGGACAATAACGGTATTTCGATCGACGGGGGAGTCGAACCCTGGTTTACCGACGACACGCCAGCACGATTTGGTGCTTACGGCTGGCAGGTGATCGACGGTGTTGACGGACACAATCCCGAGTCTATATCCAGTGCTATTGACCGAGCCCAGGCTGAGGCAGCCAGGCCGTCGCTGATCTGTTGTCGTACCGTGATCGGCTGGGGTTCGCCCAACAAGGGTGGCACCGAATCAGCCCACGGCGCGCCGCTGGGTGATGAAGAAATCGCACTGGTCCGGGAAAATATCGACTGGCCCTACCCACCGTTTGTGATTCCTGACGAGATTTACGCAACGTGGAATGCAGTTGACGAGGGCAAGGCGAGTGAGGACGCCTGGCAGGCCAGTTTTGAGCGGTACCGGACAGATCATCCGGCGCTAGCACTGGAATTCGAGCGGCGTATGTCGGGTGCGTTGCCGGAGAACTGGTCTGACAAAGCGGATGAATTTCTGCGGGATGTCAATGCCGCGGTAGACACCGTAGCGACCCGTAAGGCTTCACAGCAGGCGCTTGAAGGTTACGGCCCGGTCCTGCCCGAACTGATTGGCGGATCAGCCGATCTCGCCGGTTCCAATCTGACCCTCTGGTCCGGCTCGGTGCCGGTGACAGCAGCAGACGCGTCGGGAAACTACATTTATTTCGGTGTGCGCGAGTTTGGGATGTCCGCGCTGTGCAACGGAATCGTTTTACACGGCGGTCTGGTGCCGTATTGCGCTACGTTTCTCGTCTTTTCCGAATATGCCCGAAATGCGTTGCGCATGGCCGCGCTGATGAAGATTCGGTCAATTTTTGTGTATACCCACGATTCCATCGGACTCGGAGAGGATGGACCGACACATCAGGCGGTCGAACAAACCGCGACCCTGCGACTGATCCCCAATATGTCGCTATGGCGACCGTGCGACACCGTGGAGACCGCAGTGGCCTGGCGTATGGCGTTGGAACGCCACAATGGGCCGACCTGCCTGCTATTCTCGCGCCAGAATCTCGACTTTCAGGTACGCGACGAGCGACAAATCCAAGCAATCAGTCGAGGTGGGTATGTGCTTTGTGATTGTGAGGGCACACCTGAGGCCATTATCATCGCTACAGGATCAGAGGTTGGTCTGGCTGTGGATGCAGCAGCTCGGTTGAATAGCCAGGGCCGGCGTGTGCGGGTTGTCTCCATGCCTTCGACGGATGTTTTCGATAGCCAGGACATAGCCTACAAAGAATCGGTACTGCCGCCGGTGGTGACAGCCCGGGTCGCGGTAGAAGCAGGGGTAACGCCAATCTGGGTGCGCTACGTTGGCTTGCAGGGCGCCGTGGTCGGTATCGATTCTTTCGGTGAATCCGCACCGGCTGAGGTGGTATTCGAACATTTTGGTTTTACGGTCGACAATGTGGTGGCGACAGTCGAAAAAGTGATGACCGAGTAAATAGATCCAGCGGGGTAACAGACACTACGTTGTCACTGGTTCTAACGGATGACAATATGCTTGTAACAAAGTTAACGATATAAGCCTTAAGGAGACAAGTTAATGGCGATCAGGGTAGCAATCAACGGGTTCGGCCGCATTGGTCGCAATGTTTTTAGAGCGATGTTTGAGTCAGGTCAGCAGGACCAATTTGATGTCGTTGCTGTCAACGATTTAGGCGATGCTGATGCCAACGCCCATTTGTTGCAGTACGACACGGCCCACGGCCGTTTTCCGGAAAACGTCCGTGTAGAAGGAGACGGCTTTCTAGTGGGGGATAAACGAGTCCGGGTACTGGCGGAACGGGATCCCTCGCAGTTGCCCTGGGACGAACTGGATGTTGATGTCGTGATGGAATGTACAGGGCTTTTTACCAGCAAGGAAAAAGCGGGCGCGCATCTTGCCGGTGGTGCAAAGAAAGTCATCATATCGGCGCCGGGTGGCAAGGATGTCGACGCTACGATTGTCTACGGTGTGAACCACCAGGTACTGAAGTCGACAGACACCGTGGTATCCAATGCGTCTTGTACCACCAACTGTCTGGCGCCGCTGGTCAAGCCATTGTATGACACCATCGGGGTGGTGGCTGGCATTATGACCACGATTCATGCGTATACCAACGATCAGGTGTTGACAGATGTATACCATAGTGATTTACGCCGGGCACGATCGGCCACCCAGTCGATGATTCCCACCACAACCGGTGCAGCCGCAGCGGTTGGGCTGGTTCTGCCGGAACTAGATGGCCGGTTAGATGGGTTTTCCGTACGGGTGCCCACCATAAACGTATCGCTTGTTGATCTGACATTTGAAGCCGCTCGGGAGACGACTGTGGACGAGATCAACCAGGTGATGAGTGAAGCGGCGTCCGGCGAACTTAAAGGTATCCTGGATTACAATGACAAGCCGTTGGTGTCGATTGACTTTAATCACAGCTCAGCGTCGTCAACTTATGACAGTGCGATGACTCGCGTCGTCAATGGGAAAACAGTCAAAGTCTGTTCCTGGTATGACAACGAGTGGGGGTTTTCAAACCGGATGCTAGACACCTGTGTTGCCCTGATGAATGCGACCTAGGCTCGGAATTTGAACTGATCTGTGGTCACCGCTGCACACTTGCTAAGCCCGAAGTTGTTGAGTTATAGGGCAGAACGTTCATGACGGCACTCAGGATGCTGGATCAGGATCTTGAGGGTAAACGGGTCCTGATCCGACAGGACCTGAATGTACCGGTCCATGCAGGCCAAGTGGCAAGTGATGCGAGGATACGTGCGTCTTTACCGACCATTGAATCAGCGCTGAAGGCAGGTGGACGGGTCATGTTGATGTCCCACTTAGGACGGCCGACAGAAGGGCAATTTGATGCGCAGTATTCACTGGCGCCGGTTGCCGATCACCTGTCCAAACTTCTGGGACTTAAGGTGCGGTTGTGTGTCGACTGGCTCGATGACATCGATTTTTCTTCCGCTGATGTGGTGCTGTGTGAAAACGTACGTTTCAATGTGGGTGAGTTGGCCAATGACCCTGAACTTTCCCAAAGGATAGCTGACAACTGCGATA
>Ga0315336_1001754_pt1 | contig 38451 bp, 28 predicted proteins | sample ASW5metaG_FD_204512 | JGI IMG/M metagenome (GOLD analysis project Ga0315336, IMG submission 204512) | Ammonia-oxidizing marine archaeal communities from Monterey Bay, California, United States - ASW #5 | ecosystem: Environmental > Aquatic > Marine > Intertidal zone | place: USA: California... | reverse complement strand
GTTCCCGTTGCCGGGTCCACAGTCGTCGAATTCAAGGTAGAGGAAAAAGGGCTTTATCTATTGGTAGATCATAGTATCTTCCGGGCCATCGACAAAGGCGCGGCAGGCCATATGCAAGTAAATTGAGTGCTGTAATAACCGAGAGACTCGGGGTTTTGCCCCGAGCTATAAAACGTGTAACCAATAGAGTCTATCAGATTGACACAAAATTGACACAGTCAGAAAAAAAAGGCTCAACCGGAATCGGCTAAGCCTTTGTATTTAAAAGTGGAGCTGACGGGGGTCGAACCCGTGACCTCTTGAATGCCATTCAAGCGCGCTCCCAGCTGCGCCACAGCCCCTTATTCCTTTATTTATTTTTGGTTACAACAGAACCTAAGGCCGGCATTCTACCAGAATTAAATACCAATTGCGTATTACATTTTAATGTTCTCTTCGAGAAACGAAGCTATCTTTCATTCCAACCATATATGTTAATGTATATTTTTTATCTCAATTCAATATAATGCAAACGATATTTTTTAATTTTTGATTTCTTGATAATGTCTTGGCCGATTCAATTCCTTCGCTTCTTTATAATAATAAAATTACTTTTTATTTTTCCTCAACTCGCTTCTGCTCAAAAATATATTTAGCACCTGGGCTCACTAAAGCTTAATGTTCCTAAAGGCATTACAATAACGACCTTTGCCAAGGATGTTTCCCAAGCAAGACATATGGCCTTCGATGATCAGGGAGTTTTGTTTCTCAGCCAGGCTAGGGAAGGAAAAGTCATTGCCCTGGTTGACCTTGACAAAAATGGGAAAGCTGATGAAAGGGTTGGCATTGTCACCGGTCATAGGGCACCACACGGATTGGCTTTTGCGAAAATTAATGAAGACTACTACCTTTATATCGCTGAAGAAACTAGAGTCATAAGGTTAAAACGGGTTAAAAAACCCTTTAGCTACGGGAAACCTGAAACCATTATTGATAGCATTCCTGGTGGTGGGCATTACACGCGCACTATAAAAATTAAGGAAAACAAGCTATACCTATCGGTCGGTTCATCATGCAATGTTTGTATAGAAAGAAACCCTCTTCGTGCCGCGATTTCTCGTTTCAACCTCGATGGTTCAGGTGGTGAAATTTTTGCGGATGGTTTACGAAATTCAGTTGGAATCGAGTTTTCTCCCTATTCGGGTGAATTGTGGGGTGTTAACAATGGACGTGACATGTTGGGTGACCATCACCCCGAAGAAGAATTGAATATTATCCAGCAGGGAAAACATTATGGCTGGCCGTATTGTTATGAATCGCAAGTTTTCGATAAAAACTTTGGTCGGAGTTTTGACTGCTTAAAAACAGAAATGCCCGCTTACACTTTCACGGCTCACATGGCGCCACTGGGACTAGCATTCTACCAAAAAGAAGCTTTACCCAAAAGCTATGGCAATAGTCTATTTGTTTCTTTTCACGGTTCCTGGAATCGATCTATTCCTGCTGGCTATAATGTAGTTCGCCTGAAACTGGATTCAATGGGTAATATCGTGTCTCACGAAGACTTCATAACTGGCTGGTTGAATAAAAATGGGTCGCCAGATGGACGACCGGTGGACCTAGAACTGTCCCCTGAAGGAGAGCTATATCTTTCCGATGATTTCCTTGGAGTAGTCTACAAAATAAGCGGAAATAAAAAATAGGTTTCAAATGTCCTTTCGACACCAAGATTCTCCTACGAGAAATACCCCTAGGCTTAGACTTGCCTTCCGTCTGCATCCCTATATAATGATGTAAAATTTATTCGCGAGTCTGTAAAACGACCGCATTAGTGGATTTGTATTTCCTTAAATTTATCTACGAACGTCCTGTGATAAAAGAATTTAATAGGCGCCTTCGAAATATTTTCCTAGCCGGATTTCTGGTCACACTCCCTATAGCGCTGACTCTTTTCATACTTAACTTCTTATTCAAAAGCCTAGACGCACTGTCCCCTACTTTCACTCACTGGCTAATCATGCTGGGCGCCCCACTCCCTGAGGGTTATCGCGTTCCTTTTCTTGGAGTCATCATGACATTTATTATCGTCTTTTTAATTGGAGCACTGACGACTAATATATTTGGGAAAAAGCTACTTCAATTATGGGAAGGACTAGTCGGAAAGATTCCGTTCGTTCGCCGTATATATAAGGGAACAAAACAGGTCGTTTCTTCACTTGCTACAGTTGATACAGAATCATTCACCAAAGTAGTACTAGTTGAGTTTCCTCGGAAAGGAGTCCACGCACTCGCTTTTGTCACTGGAAAAACTCGTGGAGAACTTCAACGCCTGACAAGTGATAATCATATTAATATTTTTGTTCCCACTACGCCAAATCCTACTTCTGGGTTCATTATTTTTACTGATCCTAGCGAGGTAGTTGAACTTGATATGACCATCGAAGAGGGTATTAAATATGTTGTTTCTGGCGGAATAGTAACTCCCGAGCAAGCTCGAAAGCTGATTGGGGATGCTAGCGTGTGACCCGCTCCACTCTCAACATTATCTACATTGATAACCATCTCTTAGCAATAATCAAGCCAGCTGGACTTCTGGCGCAAACCGACCATACTGGAGGTGATTCGTTACTGGAAAAAGTTCGCCAATGGATTAAAAAGGAATACAATAGGCCAGGTAATATTTTTTTGGGGTTGGTACACCGGCTGGATCGAAACGTTTCTGGCATAATCCTGTTTGCACGGACTTCAAAAGCGGCGTCCCGTCTTTCCAAGCAATTTCGGGAAGGGCTGCCAAAAAAAATCTACCGAGCTATTGTTCTTGGAAAACCCGGCGAAGCACGAGCTAAGCTCATCCATTATTTACGAAAAGAAAAATCCCTTAAGACTACTGTTTTTCCTAGGGAAACTTCTTCCGCAAAGCGGGCGGAACTTTCTTACGAGGTTATTGGTGCTTTCGAAAAAAACTCCCTCATTGAAATAACTCTTTCTAGCGGAAGGTTTCATCAGATTCGAGCACAGATGGCATTTATCGGCTATCCCATAGTTGGTGACATAAAATATGGAGCACCCGACTCCTTGCCAAACCATAACATTGCCCTTTACGCTTGTAAGTTGGTTTTTAATCATCCTGTTTCAAATGAAGAAATTATATTGACTGCTCCAGAGCCTGAAGAATGGTCCAAACTGAAAATCTAAATTTTGATAGAACATTATTCTGCAGACATTCCGGTGGGAGACGCGCCACCCTCAATTGAATCCAAGAGGGAATCTTTTATTAGGTCGTCTTTATGGGTATGGTAACCAATGTCCATAAGGAGAGACAAAAGAATAGGCACGAGAAAAAGTGTAAATATAGCGGACACACTCAAACCACCTATTAACGCGGTGCCCATGCCACGATAAAGCTCAGTCCCTGCACCCTCACCTAGTGCCAATGGAACCATCCCAAACACACTAGAAATAACTGTCATCATGATAGGCCTTAACCTAGTCTCACAGGATTTTAAAAGAGCCTCTCTTTCGCCCATGCCCGATTTAATATTGTTAAGCATCTGATGAACAATAAGAATAGCGTTATTAACAACTATGCCGGCAAGAATAACGATTCCCAATTGAGTCAAAATATCAAAAGTGACCCAGTTCCAGCTTCCAGCAAGTGCCTCTGCATCATTAATCTTCCATTCCTCAAGGATGCTTAGGATATTCTGCCTCTGCAAAATATTATTGCCAACAACTCCCAAGAATGATCCAGAAACTGCGAGGATAACTGTAAGCATTACGATAAATGGATACAAAAACGATGCGAATAAGGCTACCAGCAAAAGATAGATAAACCCAACAGCATAATAAAAACTATTTAGCAGAGATTTCTGTGTCGAGGCTAGTTCATCAGCCGCACCTCCAACACCAAGTCCGAAATCTTCATTTAAAGTTTGTCTAATTATGGCTAAGTGTTCGCTATCAACCCGATCTATAACCCGCTGCATAGGAAAATCCTTTTTTACTTGTACCCTGAGAACTATGGCTCGTTCCTTTTCGATATGATCGATACGGGCGGGACCAGCGTGAATTCCTATATCCACTAGATGACCCAAATGGGTCATTTTATTTTCATTTGTCCAAATAGGAAGGTCCCGATAATCATTTAAGCCAAGCTTGATCCCGGTTTTCCTCTGAACCAAGACAAAGTCGATGGGCTCGCCCTGATCATTATATTCGCCTAAATATTTTCCAGCATTAAGTGACTCGACAATATCTCCTATTTGGCTCATACCAACTTGTAGTCTAGAAGCTTGTTCACGACGTGGTATAAATCTAAGTTCCGGGTTTCCAAATTTAAATTCTGGACGAACCGAGTGCACTCCTTCACTACCTGAAAGTTTATCAATCAAGTCTAAAGCGATACTTTTTAGCTTCAAAATATCTGGACCAGTAATTTCTATCTGAAAAGTCTTATCTGCCGAGCGAAATATAGGTCTTTGTACCGCGAATGCAAAGCGGTAACCAGGAATCTCAAAAATCTCTTTCCCCATTTCACGAGCCTTAACAGCCATTTTAACTTCACCACGTTGGCCCGAGGCCAGTTCCTTCTTCACAATAGCTCCCCCACCGTTGAAACGTGGCGCGAACACTGTAAAGTTACGATCGACGTCGTCCATTTCAACAATCTTCTCTTCATAGGATGCAAAGTAATTCATGTTCGTTTCTGCTGGTAATCCAGCTACCGGCTCAATCAGCATGAACACCATGTTAGTGTTGCCATAGGGAAGGTAATCTTTTTCGGGAAGAATAGTTATACTCCAAAGCATAACTGCGACAATACTACCGATCACGCCAACTTTCCCAATGATACCTACTAATGATTTATCAAGCAGGCGTCTCATTATCCCTGTATAGACTTCAAGAGCTTTCGAGCCTAGTAAAACCACGGGACGAAGCAAAGTGCGATGAAGAAATCCAGGTTCGTAAATCTCGCCTGGGTCTAAACGAACTAATAAGGTGGTTAAAGTTGGAATCACCGTAATGGATACAAGTAGCGATAACGCGATACTGCCACTTATAGTAATAGCAATATCGCGAAACATTTGCCCAGCTTCTTCTTCAATGAAAACTATCGGCACGAATACCGCTAGGGTAGTCAACGTAGAGGCAAGCACCGCTCCCCAAACTTCCGCAGCACCATCATAAGCCGCTTTCAAAACGCCTTTTCGCATAGTAAGGTGGCGATAAATGTTTTCCAGAATCACGATAGAGTTATCTACAACCATGCCAACGGCGAAAGCCATACCCGCGAGAGAGATAATATTGATACTACGGCCAAGAATTTTGAGAATGATAAAAACTGCTATCAGGGTAACGGGAATACTTATACTAATGATGAGTACGGAACGCACCGAACCGAGGAACAATAAAAGTACCGCAACAGCTAGCAGAGCTCCAATACTAAGATTAGATTTAACCAGTCGCATAGACTCATCTATATAATCTACGTCTTTATAAACAATTTTTAGCTTAAGTGGAATTCCGCGGTTGAGCAGTTCCTTGTTTAACTCCTCCACCATTATTGCTGCTTCATTACACGTTTCCACCACATTGGCTCCTGCCTTTCTTATCACACCAAATCCATTAGATAACTCTCCACTGATACGCACCAGTGAGTCCGTTCTTTTATAACTATCCTCGACGGTCGCAAAGTCTTGCACTCTAATTGTCCGACCTCCATCGCGCTTGATCACCGTTTCCATTATTTCCTTGGGACTAGAAAACTCTCCTAATGCGCGTACTGTGTAAGACCTTCCTTTTTCATCGTGAAATCCTGCTCGTGTATTCTGATTTTCATCTCTCAGTCGTGTAATGACTTCATCATAGGTTAGCCTCAATCGCGCAATACTATAAGGATTGAATTCAACTCGCATCTGCCTTTCCTCTCCACCAAAATGCCACACCTCCGCTATCCCAGTGACTCTGCGCAATGCGGGTATTACGATATCCTTACCAATCTCGTACATGTAGTTCTGGTTCATTTTTGGCATTTGTGGATCAGGTTTATCAAAAACGACCCACATGATGGGATTCGAATTATCAGTAGACACACTCTTGAGCGTGGGCTTATCTGAAAGTACTGGTAGGTCTTTCACCTGTTGAAGCTTGTTATTGACATCTATCATCGCAATGCTTTTGTCAGTACCCCATTCAAACTGCAGAGTGATCGTACTCAAACCATGTTGGCTTCGAGAGGTCATTTTTTTTAAACCTTCAACAGATTCCAGCTGCTCCTCCAAACGACGGGTAATATTGCGTTCTACCTCGTTTGGTGAAAGACCTAGATATTCTGTCCGTACTTCAATGAGAGGTTTTTCGACGGTAGGTGTGAGCTGGCGAGGGAGAGTATTGAAACAAATAATACCCACCACCACCAAGAGAGCCATCACAACAGTGATAGAATGGTAATTGCGTATGGATTGATCAATTAACTTCATCAGGTTTCCGGTTTGTCAGGTTCTATTGTACCTTTTTCGTTTTGTTTAGACGCGGCGTTAAAAGGTGTTTCCGCTTGTGGTTCCGGGTTGGTCAGAAATACTTTGGCACCTGGAAATACTGCTCCTGATCCTCTGAGGATTAACTCAGTATCACGTAAAAGTTGATGCGTAAAATCATCTATTTCGACAAATCCATTTCTTTCTTTATAGGCTCGTATAGGAACGAGGTGCGCTTTACCATCCTTAACAATATAAACCACCGTTCCACGTTCGCCGATCACCAGGGCAACGGAAGGAACATGCATTACATTCTTACGGACGCCAAAGTTCATCATTCCCTCCAACGTAAGCCCTGGGAATAATGCCTGGTTCGGTCTGGACAATTCAACCTGTACTCGAATGTTGCCAGAAAAGATATCCGCATCCGGTATTACCCGCAATTTACCTTTTTGCCTGAATTTTAAATTGATCTCTTTGATCCAAAAATCGATACCTTGCAATTTTTTCAATTTACCGCGATATGACTGAGGCATTTCAAGCACAGCTTTCAGCCTGGACGAACTGATCATTTCAAGAACCGGTGACCCTGGTTTTACGAAAGCACCTTTTTCGATTTCTTTACGTATAATCGTTCCTCCAAACGGAGCATGAATTAGCGTTTTTGAGAAAGCTAGCTTTGCCATTTCTAATCGCTTAAAAATTCCTTCACCTTCTGCCTTGAGTTGTTCGATATCCTCCTTGCGAGATTGCTTCGCCGCTTCAAGTCCCGCTTTACTTCCACGGAGTCTCTCCTTAGCCTGCCGAGCCCTGTCATCTGCATTGTCGAGAATGGATTGTGCCGTCACTCCCTCTTTGACTAGTTGTTGAAATCGCCTTTGGTCTTTTATAGCTAGATCCAGCGCGCTTTCATCCACTTTTACACGCGCCTGCAACTTTTCCTTCTCTTCTGGCCGGAGTCCTTCAATTGCTTTTTTAAACTCTTCTTTAGCAGCATTTAGTTCTGCTTCAAGTTCTTCTACCTCAAGCTCATATTCTCTGGGGTCGACACTAGCCAACAAACTACCAACTTGTACCTCGTCACCTTCTTCAACATTAATTAGAGCAACCTGCCCTTCTACTTCTGCATTAATTATTACGCGTTGTTCTGCACGGATATTTCCAACGGCGCGGACCCAGTCCGTTACATCCATAAAGATAATCTTGCCGATTTGAACCGGTAGAGAAAACTCACGTTTCTTCTCCGTCACCTGTTCTTTCTTCACGCAACCAAAAAACATGAAAAGAATCGCCTGAATAGTAAGTATTCCGACAAAACCGACTCTGGCCACGGAATAAAGTTTTGTTATAATTTTCACTAGATTAGGCGCCCAAGTTATATTTTTGATTAATATCATACTAGTTCTTACGTGAACAAAAACACAGACAAGAACTATTGTTTTTATTTTATTGTATTTTTTCTAAAGATTTTGATTGTTTATCGTTAAGAAATACTTAATCTATTCGAATATGGGATCTTCTGCTTCTAATGAAACTTATCCAGCTGAAGTATTCGACTACCGACTACTGGATACTGGCAGCCTCAAAAAACTTGAGCAATTTGGTTCTTATACATTTGTACGCCCTGCTCCTCAAGCTATTTGGCCTCCACAATTACCTAAAATAGATTGGGAAAATGCCAATGGAGAATTCCGCCACCATAAAGGAAAATCAACTGGAGGGGGTAAATGGAATTTTCGTAGCCCAGTCCCTAAAAACGGCTGGCCGCTTCGGTTTAGGGACCTTGTTTTCACTATCCATACCACCTCATTTGGACATTTGGGGCTATTTCCCGAACAAGCCCCAAATTGGGACTGGATAGCAAATCGAGTCAAAGAGCTTAACGGCAATAAACCTAATGTTCTTAACATGTTCGGCTATACCGGGGCAAGCACATTGGCCGCAGCCTCAAAGGGGGCAAATGTCACCCATTTGGACGCTTCCAAGACTTCTGTTACCTGGGCACGAAAAAATTTAGAATCTTCTGGGCTTGCTGATTGTCCAGTCCGATGGATGGTGGACGATATTGAAAAGTTCCTCAAACGCGAACATCGTCGTGGCAGAAAATATGACGGACTCATCATGGACCCGCCCTCTTTCGGACGAGGTCCCAAGGGAGAAGTCTGGAACATTGAGACTCAAATGGCCGTATTACTCACCTTGTGCAAGAATGTCCTATCCGATTCACCCAAATTTATTCTATTAACAACACATTCTCCAGGGGTATCAGCGTTAACCCTTAAAAATATGATAATTAAATTTTTGGTTGACATGGATTCAGGAACATTTCAAGCTGGAGACATGTCTATACACGACGCTGGATCAGGACTTTATCTGCCAAATGGGTTTTATGCCCGTTATTCAGCCAAACCTTGAAAAGGAATCTATGGCTCTCGAATTTTATAATTTGATCAAAGCTCACGCAGAAAAGACTCCCGACCATCCCGCAATCATTGATGGTGAAATTGTGACCACCTATTCGCAATTGTTGAATCAAGTTAAGTGTTTTGCGAATGGTTTAAGCGATTTGAAGTTAAACCCACACAGCAAACTGGGAATACTTTGTCTGAATCAGAATGAATACTTAGTAGCATTACTGGGAGCTTTTCTGAAAGGTTTTCCCGTCGTACCCTATAATTTTCTATTAACACCTGAGGACCTTGTCTATATAACAAGAGACGCAGGTATCGACACCATTATCGTTGACTCGGCATTCATCAAGCCAGAAACCACCCCATTTATTCAATCCTTCGAAAATAAAATTCTAGTTGGCTGCGACGATACAAAGGACCTAGGAGATAACTCACAATCTTACGAACAGTTTATTATAAAAAACCAACGCTCCGAAGCGGGGTCACGCCACAAAAGAGCTGACTCTATTCCTGACGTAATTTTATATACGTCAGGGACCACGGCAAAACCTAAAGGGGTCATGCTTAACGAATCTCAGTTCGCCGCAAACAGCAGAGATAGTCTTGTCCATATCCCAATCACCTCTAGTGATAGAGTCATTGTAGCACTACCCCTATTTCACTCATTCGGCAACATCATGGCGTTAATAGTTTTCAGGGTCGGCGGTACGCTTATTCTTTTAAGGCAATTTGCTCCTAAATCAATCCTCCAAAAAATCACTGACCACAGAGCAACTATTCTTCCACTGGTGCCAACAGTCTACAGTTTTCTGGTGGACTTATACGCTCGAAGCAATTACGACGTATCTTCTTTGAAGTACTGCATCTCTGGAGGTGCTGCTCTTCCTAGTAATTTACTTAGAAAGGTGGAAAATGTACTCAAAGTATCAGTAATTGAGGGGTATGGCCTTACAGAAACTTCCCCCGTAATCGCAGTTAATACTTTCAGGGATGGAAGTTTTCCTGGCTCAGTGGGACCTATTATCCCTAACGTGGAAATAAAAATTATTGATGAATCAGGCCAAGAAAAATCAACAGGAGAAGTCGGCGAAATCCTAGTCCGAAGCATAACGGTTATGCAAGGATACTGGAATCGCGATAAAGAAACCATCGAGGCTATAACTTCTGATGGCTGGTTTAAAACAGGCGACCTAGGACATCTCGATTCAAACAATCGACTCTTTATTTCCGCAGGAAGAAAAAAGGACCTCATTATACGTGCCGGTGAGAATATATCTCCATTGGCAATTGAAAATACATTAATGAATCACCCTGCCATTATGGAAATAGCGGCAGTAGGAATGCCTGATGAAAGGGCCGGAGAGCGAGTGAAGGTTTGTGTGGTCTTTAGGCAGGGATTAACCGCAACTGAAGGTGAACTAAGGTCATTTTGTCGAGAAAACCTCCCAGCGTTTATGATCCCTGACTATTTCCAATTCTTAGAGGAACTCCCCAAGTCAGCAACAGGAAAAATATTAAAAAATGAGCTGAAGAAAACCTAGCAAGCCTTTTTTATGTTCAGACATCTGCTGCGCAACGAAAACCTAAGTTTTCAAATCGGTAATCCCTAAATAACGCCTTGCGCCAAGCAGACCGGAGAGTATCTTGCCCTCCTCTCCAAGACCCACCGCGGAAAACCTTCTCGTTAGCCCCTCCTGGTAAATTATAGCTGTTACTTCGTATCGGTCCTTTGGGGTTATCCTTGGGGCTAATAATATAATAATTTTTTTCAGCGTCCATCCAATCAGCTACCCACTCGGCAACATTTCCTGACATATCATAAAGTCCCAGGGGATTGGGAGCAAATTTGCCAACGGGAGCGGTATACTTATACCCATCAGATGCATCTGTAACACGAATATTTAGGTCGCAGCTGGCGTCGCAGAAATTTCCTTTTGATGAATCAAAAACGTTTCCCCAGTAATATTCTGTAGTAGTGCCACCACGCGCGGCAAATTCCCATTCCGCTTCAGTGGGTAATCTTTTACCTATTTTTTTACAATAGCTATCGGATTCCTGCCAAGTAACACTTTCGACTGGCAGGTCAGCAGAAACAAACCGAGATGGATTCGTCTTCATTACAGATTGGAAAGATTTTTGCGTAACTTCATGTTTTTCTATTTTAAATGGGGATAAACAAACTTCGTGGACCGGCCGTTCAAGGACCTCACTTTTATCACTTCCCATTTTAAAACAACCACCTTTTACTGTCATCATCTCAGCCTTCTTTACTTCAGTAGAGGCATCAATAAGTTTTGATTGTATTTTCGCATAAAGTTCCTGAACCATTTCATGATCTAAACGTGGAACACCTACGTACTCGATTCTAACAAGATTTTTTGGAATAAGGGTCATCTTGCCTGAATCCAGAAAAAATAGGCGGTAGTGTGCAACGTTGTCCTTGGGGTCAACATCGAGATAATTTTTCATATTGGATTTTCCAGTATCAGCAGCAACTACTGTTTCATCAACTAACTCCGCCATATGGTAAGGAGTTCGTGTTTTAGGCGAAATTACCTCTTTCAGGACATCTGATTGGCCAACCGTAAAAACCTTTACTTTTTTTTGCAGCATCACCTTGCGTGAAAGAATATTTTCAGCTAGAGGTTTAGCCTCCGCATACTTTTCCAGAGCAACTTTGACCTCGACTAATGATTTTAAAATTCTATAATTCTTCGGTTCTTTTGCCAGTGCCTCCTTATAAGCCTTTTCTGCTAATGGATAGTCTCCCATTGAACGGGCATTATCTCCCTGTGCTAGCAGTTTTGGCACATCTGCGAAAACGCTTGTTGGGGAAAAGGTGTTAAATAAAGAAAAGATGCTGACCCATAGGAGGGATTTTAAAAAATATCGGGCTATCGTCATACAGGCGATTCCTCAATCAATAAAGTTAGCGTTTGTATCCCAGAATGATAGGCTATACAAAGGCATTAAACAAGACATCATACTAATAAGCGTGAAAAACGCTGATCTTATTACATTAATAACTATTGTTTTTTTGCTTCTTTCTTGGAAGGAGGTTGAGGAGACTTCACTCTGGCCGACTCGGCAGATTTTTGTTTCTTTAGCTTGTTCCAATCAGAACCCACATCTTTGCGAGTCTTATATTTATCGCGTTTAGGAAAATAATCGATTTCGTCCATAACACTTCATCTATAGGTTGCGGTTTAGGATTTTTTAGGGGATTCTTGAAGAATTTGCTGTAAGATGTCGGTCATCGGGTCCTTTATTCCTAGCCCAAGAGCCTTTTCTAAATGTACTTTAGCCTGACTTCGCTCGTTCATCATAGCATAAAACATAGCCAGATTAGCATGTCCCACCCCAAAGTTTGGATTGACTGCTACTGCCAATAAAAGCATATCTCGCGCTTTTCCACGTTTGTTCTGTTGTAGATAGACTTGCGCTAATGAGTTATATGCGTTCGGGTTATTCGCCCATTGGCGAATAGACGCACGTAATACCATCTCGGCTTCATTAAAATCACCCAAAACTGCCAGGGTTGACCCGTAGTTTGCGAGAAGAGATGGGTGATCTGGATAAATCTCAAGCCCTTTCTGATAATAATTTTTAGCTTGCTCAAACTTTTTTTGGGCTCCGAAAGCGATTCCCTGTTTAAAATAAGGCATCCACAAACTAGGCATTAAAACTGATGCCTTCTCAAATGATACTTGAGCTAAATCCCAATTTTCTTTGGCTAGAAAAGAATCGCCTTCTGAAAGTAGCTCTTTATAGGTCACCCGTTCCTCCAACTCTCTAAGAGGCTTATTAGGGGTTGCAATTCCCACGATTCCAACCAGTACCAAGCTCACCAAAATACTCACAGTTATCAAATTTTTCGGCCGTGCTAAGATTTTCCAGGTGGTTATTTTGTGCATCGAACTACCAAGAAAAAACAAGACCCCTATAATGCAAAGAAGCTGCGCCAGAGGAAATATCAAAAGATACATTCCATCCACAAAATCCCATGCTCCTTTTTTAAGTCCAATGATGCTAAAAAAATTAGTCGAACGTAAAAGAATTGATGGTTGATCGAAAAAAACCTGTGTTATTCCTAACATTGCTTTAAAAGCAAACCGAGGATGGTCATATGGTAAGCTCACCTTATATTGCACTATCATTAAATATTGAATAGCCACACAAACTATGATGAAAACCATAGCACTGTATTGCAACACCTTACTATTAAAGCACCTGTGTAAAAGATTGGCTAAACCTATTGTAAACAAAACAGCTGCGGCTATAAGATATCGATTACCATATGCATCCGATTCTACAAAAGAAAGCATAACGACTATCAAGGAAATCAGGGATGCAACGGAAGCAAAGCGGATGCTTTTGGAAACAGGGCCAGGAATCAACAAACCAATAAGACCTGCAAACCATAGGGGAGTAGCTACCATCAATCCCCACTTTGGACTGAAGAAAATCTCATATAATTTATTGCCAAGCACTTTCAATGAAGTCGATGTTTCCATACCCTGGCTCTGAAATGTATCCACAAGATACGGGGAAATGATGAATCCGTTCAACTGATTCCAGGCAACGAACTGTGGCAGCATCATCGTAATAAACATACCGACAAAACAGATGACATTAGTCAATAAGGTAGTCGCTGGAAGACGATTCGAAGAGTTTCTCCCCGCAAAATATAAAAAGACCATATCGGCGATATAAAGAACTCCATAATTGGCGTTAATCAAGCGTACAAGACATAGGACCCCGAGACACGCTCCCATAAGAGCGTGGTGAGATTTTCTCTTAGATTCGCGATAACAAATCCATACCAATATAAACAATGCGGCAAGAAAAAATTCGGTAGTATGCGCCATTCGCTGACGAATGAAGGTGTAATATAATAGAGGCGATGCCATCCATAATGAAATACTTGTAATCAAAGCGATCCGCTGATTAACAAACTTTTCAAGGACCCGACACATAATCACCAGTCCAGCAAATAGATATGTAGCGGAGGCAACTGCTGTGGAGATAAAATAGGGTGCTGAATATCCATCAGCTTCTACTGGGTATCCCAATATGTTATAGAGCAAAGCAAGAAAATGCCCTGCTATAAAAAATGGCAGATATAAAACTGCCTGACCTAATTGCCAGTTACTGAAAACGTATCCTGTCGAATTAAAACGATTGATATGAGCATAATAACGTTCGTCTATAAAATCGAGATCTCCATCGAAAAATACTGACCGCAAATAAGCGTAATATCCGGTGTCATCACCTCCGTCAACGGTTTTTACGGAATAGTATCCAGAATGTGAAAGTGGATGAATCCAATCGTTAAAAAGCCCAAGCGGGGTGAGGAGGAGAAACAAGAAATAAAAAATTCCACCAATAAAGAAGAGTCTTTTTAAAGATATTTTAGAATTAAATTCTTTAAACATAAGGGTTCTGCGGTCTTAGGTGAGGGGTTTTTATGAGACTAGAGGAATAGCCTCCATCAATGATGGCAAAGAGGTTGTTTCCCGGTTCTATGAAAAATTGAGGGGTTACAAGAACTGAACCAAGCTTGCAGAAGGCAAACACTACTGTTAGACAACGAGCCCCTTGGTCACAAGTTCCTGATGCGCATCTTCTATACGGGAAACCGAGATCTGCTGATCCCCCCAGGCCACTAGGTCTGCCAGCCCTTCCTTAAGCGACAGTTCGGGTTCAAACCCCAGAGTACGGAGTTTCGAAGTATCAGCGTAACAATGGCGAATATCACCGTTTCTGAATTTTCCAATAACATCGGGTACAAGCGACTTACCAAAAATTTCAATGAGGGTTTCGGCAACTTCGAGAATGGAACCAGGTTGTCCACGACCAATATTGAATACCTGATAATTAGACTCTAATGAGTCAAGTAACATCAGCTTACCTCTGACTAAATCTTTTACATGGATGAAATCACGTTGCTGATACCCATCTTCGTAAATAAACGGAGCTTTGTCATTTTTTATAGCAGAACAGAAAATAGCAGCTGCACCTGTATATGGATTGTTCAAACTTTGTCGCGGACCGTAACAGTTGAAATAACGGCATGCCACAGTTGGTATTTTGTATGCCTCACCGATCATTAGAGAATAAACTTCCTGGTCTTTTTTACTTTGGGCATAAACAGAAGTGCAATGCATCTCCTTATCTTCATCGGTAGGAGCAGGTGTCGCAGGCTTTTGGCATGTTAGACAAAGTACTTCCCATTGTCCTGCCTGCATCTGTTCAACTGGTCTAGGTTTTGGGGCAATTTTACCGTGCTCGTCACAAACATAACGCCCCTCACCATAGTTACTCATTGAGCTAGCGACTACGACTTTTTCTATATTATTTCGATCATTAACCAGAATATCCCATAAAATTCCCGTTCCGCCAACGTTAGTGGAAATATATTGATCGATTGAATACATCGACTGCCCTACCCCAACTTCGGCAGCGTCATGAATTACAATATCCATTCCTTCAATAGCTTTTTTTAAGCTATCACGATCACGCACATCACCTTGAATGAACTCTGCGTCTTCATGTAGGTAAATTGGTTTTTCTGCTGACGGGCCATGCACCTGAGGGTTAAGATTATCGAATACCCGAACCACATCACCTCTAGTAATGAGAGCATCGACTGTGTGTGATCCAATAAACCCTGCTCCACCTGTGACTAAAACCTTTTTGGTCATTTTGAATAAATCTATTTAAAAATTTTATTTTGTTAAATATCGATTAAGGTCGTCGGCCTAGAACCTTAGTAGAATAATACCCTTGAAAGCATATAGGGTCCAGCCTTTCCATTATATACCCCTACGGCATTATTGAAAGTTCACTTGAGTGTTGAGATTTTTAAAGGATTCCATAAATTTGTCCAGATTCCAACACAATATTCCATGGTACCGTAGAGTTGAAATTTACCACCAATACGATAGCTTATTCCATTACATGGGGACGGTCCTATATTCAAGTAGCTTTCTTGAATTAACTATCAACATAAGTAATAATTGAGCCGATATAGTTGTTAAATAAATAGGCAGCCCCTCCGTGTACTCTCCGGCCAAATCCCGTGGAATTATCCATTGTCATTGTCAACTATCATCAAAGCAACTTACTTAGAGACTGCCTTGAGTCTGTGCATCTTACTGTCAAGAAAACACAGTTCGAGGTTATCGTGGTAGATAATAGTTCTGAAGATATGGGGCTGGCATCTGTTCTTAATCAGTTTCCTAAAACTCAATTAATAGACAATTCTACCAATGTAGGATTCGCCTGCGCCAACAATCAAGGTGCAGAAATAGCGAAGGGAGATTTTTTATTGTTTATCAATCCAGACACAACCATGAAAGAAGGGGGTATTGAAGCAATGCTAGGTCATCTTCGTTCGGACCCTTCGGTTGGGATTATTGGTCCAAAAGTGTTGAATCCAAATGGAACCACCCAGTTCTCCTGCAGAAAATTTCCCACCATCTGGTCTGGCCTGTTCAATAAGTATTCACTGATGACTCGTCTCTTTCCCAATAATCGCTACTCAAGAGATTATTTAATGTCGGATTACAATCATAACTCGACCCGTTCCGTAGATTGGGTTTCAGGTTGTTGTATGATGATACCCGGGATTATTTTTAGAAGAGCTAATGGGTTTGATGAGAATTATTTTTTGTTTAATGAAGATATTGATATATGCCAGGCAATAAAGAAAAATGGATATAAGGTCAACTATTTCCCCAGCTCCCAAGTTTCACATAAAATTTCATCCAGTAACGCACGAATGGCTCCTCAGACAATTATCAAACGCCACCGGGGAATGATTTATTACTACAAGAAACATCATAAAACGAACTCTTTAGCACAGTGGATGGTTAGTGCAATGGTAACAATACGGTGTTTTTTTCAACTTTTTTTTAATATTATTAAATGATTTTTGAAAGCCATCCTATCTCTGGGGAAATGTATCTTTGGGGTTACGGAATTGCGCTGGCCCTATCGCTGATGCTGACTCTTATTTTTGTGAAAGCCATTAGCAAAGAAAACTGGCTCACACATCTTTTGAACAAACTCCCTATCTCGACTGGCAAACCAGTGAGCCCCTTCGGGGGAATTCCCGTTATCTTATCCTTTTTTACCGTTCTTTGGTTTTTTTACTTTACAGGCTGGGTTCATCCAGAAAACCTTCGTCTTTTTCAGGTAATCACTCTTGGCGTAGGGCTGATGACTGTTCTAGGAATTTACGACGATACTTACAATTGTTCTCCGAAGATAAAGCTATTTTTTCAAGTGATAATAGCAATGGTTTTATATTTTGCAGGATTTCAAATCGAAAGAATCGGCGGTATAGTCGAGTTCGGACCTTTCTCAATTTTGCTAACTATTCTATGGATCGTTGGAATAACAAATTCTATTAATCTGGTTGATGGGATAGATGGGCTGGCCAGTGGACTGGTTTTTCTTTCGTGTATGACTTTGGCCTTTATTTACCTGGAGCGTAATATCGTTGAACCATCGTTTTTAGCTGTGATTCTTGCAGGAAGTGTATTAGGATTTTTCATTTTTAATTTTCCACCTGCTAAAATCATTTTGGGAGATACGGGAAGTCTTCCGCTTGGGCTGCTGGTTGCATTAATTACATTACTACCCCTGAATCAGAAGTTTACGGATGAGATCTATTACCTAATCCCTATAATCACATTGTTGCTTCCAATAATGGATACGACCTTTGCGTTTTTAAGAAGATTTCTAAAAGGTATTAGTCCATTCTCTAAGGATACCGAACATTTTCATCACCGCCTAGCACACTTGGGATTTTCTCCAATAAAGTCGATTTCTATATTATTCATCCTTTGTATTTATTTTGACCTGACCACTCTGATCCCCACTTACAATATTAATCTTATTCCTAACTTTATCCCTGTTTATTTTACTTTCGTGATAATTAATATAACCTTTCTCTTAGCGTTATTAAAATACCTTGAAAAGAAAAAACCAAAAACTTAAGTAATGGAAATTTCTTTAAACAATAGGGTGGCTGGTTTTCTAGGCCTATTACTAATCTTTGTTTTTTGTGCCTACGCCAACACATTATCTGCCCCATTCAACTTTGATGATGCAATTGTCATCGAAACTGAGGTTGTAGAAGTAGGTTCAATGTTTTTCGACTTCTACCCCCCTCGCTATCGTCACCTGTTTTACCTCAGCCTAGTCTTCAATTATGCACAAGGTGAACTGGACCCGTTTGGGTATCATTTAGTCAACATCTCTCTTCATTTTTTCACATCTGTCGTTGTTTTTTTCATTGCTTTCATCACTATCACGAGAGGTATGTTTTGGCAAAAAAGAGAGGCTTTTTCAATCGCAGTTATTACAACTTTACTTTTTGCCTTAAACCCAGTCCAGTCGGAAACAGTAAATTATATTTCCGCGAGAGCAGTGGGGATGAGCAGTTTTTTCTATCTTCTTGCCTTGTTATTTTTCATTCTAGGAAGTTTTCGTGAATTGAGCGCCCTTTCAAGGTATTCGCTATATCTGCTCTCCCTAACAGTCTTCATAGCTTCTCTATTAAGCAAAGAAACTGCCCTAATTTTTCCAGCAACCGCCCTTCTTTACGATATTTGTTTTATGAGAAATGAGGCCTGGACATCTATTAGAAACCGGCTGCTGTTCTTTTACCTCCCATTTCTTGCATGCGGAGTACTATCCATATTCAAGGTTCTATCAATGAAAATGATGATTATTAGTTGGTGGCAGAAAATCGATTTCAATTATGCGTTAAAGCAAGCGATGGTAGTCGGGCATAGTATTCGTCTTCTCCTAATCCCGATTGGATTGACTTTTGATTATGATTTTCCTGATGCTTTCTTTCCTCACCCTGTAATACGCGCCTGGCCAATTTTACTTGCCTTAGGAATTATATTATTAACGGCAAGGTTTTTTCGTAATGCACTTGCAATTGTTTCATTTGGTATCTTATGGTTTTTACTGGTCCTATCACCCACCAACAGCGTGTTACCGCGCACGGATCTCCTAAGCGAACGCAATCTCTACTTACCCTCTTTTAGCATTTTTCTTCTTTTTTCCACAACGGTTTACCACTTTGTATTGGAAAACCATAATCGAGCGATAGTTAAAAAAATTGGGGTAGGTTGTCTTGTTTCGTTTTTATTATTTCAGGCTGTTCTATTATTTGAAAGGAATTTGCTTTACAAAGACAACATTCTGCTCTGGGAAGACACCCTTAATAAAGCACCCAACAAACTTCGCGCTCTCCATAACCTAAGCCATTTTTATCTACTTGAAAAAAACTACGAGAAAGCATTTATTGCCTTACAGGCTCTATCAAAGTCTAAAGCATCTCCGCATTATATTGCTTATGCTCACAGCAATCTGGGAACTCTCTATCTTAAAAATGGAGAATACTTAAAAGCCGAAGATGAATTCAAAATGGGAATTAAAGCGAAACCTTCTCTTCCCTCAAATTATCTCAACCTAGGAACTATTTTTGCTTTTCAAGGGCGTTATCAGAAAGCTAAAGAAGCCTACGAACAAGCGGAAAGCCTGTATAAAAATTACAAGTGGGGTTATAGGGCACCACCAGAACTTTTTCTTAACAAGGCCCGTCTATTATTAAAGGTAGGTCTCTATCAAGAAGCAGAAAGTTCTGCAACCAAATATCTTAGTCAAGTCCCAGCAGCCGGGCCGGCGCATTTTGTTTTGGGGCAAATCTATGCAGCTATGGGGAAATATAAAGGGGCTCTTCAGGAATACAACCAAACAGGTGATGACCCAAAACTCAAGGCCCAAGCATATAATAATAAGGCGTTAATTTTTATTAACCAAAATCTTTTCCATCGCGCACTGGAGGAACTAAATAAGGCGATAACCAACTATCCAAATCTGCTCGATGCCCACTATAACCTTGGGAGTTTACTTATACAAACCAAGGGCGATCCTGCCATGGCACGCAAACATCTTGAAATAGCACTCAATCTCACAACCGATCAAGAAAGCCAAAGGCGAATTAATCTTGCTTTGAACACATTACCCTGATTTTTTTGTTTTCTATATTAATCTTCTGTTTTTTGTAATAGGGAAGGAGCCAATCTCTGGCTATAATCTGTTTAAGGCTGGCTTCTGAAGTTTTTATATTACTCTGGATAAATCTTCTTTGTTTTATAATTTTTCTCAACCCAATTAATGCATCCCATTTAGCTTTGAATATAGGACCCATTTGGCCAGCAAATGAGAAGCGAATCAGGGCTGCGATATTCGCCAGTATATGTTGTGGAAGCCCACCCCAGAACAACAAAAAAGGCATATTTTTAATGTAGGTCCAGACCATATTGCGATGTCCGTAATAAACTGCAAAATTACTTTGGCGATCGGTGATAGCAGAACCCACATGTTCAACTTTGGCACCAGGGACATATAGGCAACGCTGTCCCAATAAACGCAATCGGAACGCTAAATCAACATCCTCAAAATAGCAGAAAAAACTCTCATCGAATCCACCTGCATCTAAAAATACATCTCGTTTGTACATCGCTGCCGCAGCACAGGGTGAAAAAATTTCGCCCATCAAACGAGGAGTTTGGCATTCAGAAACCCCATGGTCTCGCCGCCAAGCTAATCCGCATAAGTGATAAATATCCCCCGTGCCATCTAAGCGCCCGGGAAAACCGTATTGCTTCATGTGACTCCCAAAGAAACTATATTGAGGATTTTTTTGAGCCGCACGATGTAGACTTAACAACCAATCTGGCTCCGCAAAGGCATCTGGGTTCAGCAAAGCAACCCACCCAAACCCTTCTGCCTGCTTAATGGCAAGGTTGTTGGCTGCAGCAAACCCTATATTTTTCTCTAATCTAATAACTTCCACGCCGGAAAAACGTTCTTCAACCCCATCGACAGAACCGTCATCGCTGGCATTATCAACAACCACTACCTGAAAATAAGGAAAAGTCTGACACTTTAACGAATCAAGGCAACGGTCTAAAAAGTCTTTGCCATTAAAATTTACGACAATAACTACTATTTTCATCGAACCATTCATAGAGCGAAATATCCTCTGACTTTATCGCTGAAATACTATACTTTAAAATTAACTAAACATCTTAACGGGCATTCAGGCTCTGTACTCAAATAATTCATTCATAACATCGGAACTTACGCATTAGGAACCAGCCTACCTATTGCTGCCGCTTGCAATCCCTTGGGCAACCCCCTATACTCATAAAAATTTAACCATAACCTAGAATAAAAGAACATAGGTTTTTTATTACATCATGAAGACAATGTTTGTCACTGGAGGCGCGGGGTTTATTGGTAGTAATTTTGTGATAAGCCAAGTGAAATCTGGACACGCTAGGGTCATCAACTATGACAAACTGACCTATGCAGGAAACCTTGATACTCTCCGCTGCATTGAGGATGACCCAAATTACTCTTTTATCGAAGGAGATATTTGCGATCACGAACTGGTCTATAAATCCCTCGTCAAGCACCAAGTTGATTCTGTCATTAATTTCGCAGCTGAATCCCATGTTGACCGTTCGATTGAATCTCCTGACGACTTCATTCAAACTAATATCGTTGGAACTTTCAGACTTCTAAAGGGTGTGCTAAGTTACAGAAATGGTCTAATAAATGACAGAAATCAGAAGGAGCGACATAAAAACTTTCGGTTTCTCCATGTATCCACCGATGAAGTATATGGCTCATTGGGCGATAGTGGATTTTTCACTGAGGAAACTCCTTACGCACCGAATTCCCCCTATGCAGCTTCTAAGGCTTCCTCAGATCACCTGATCAGGTCCTATTTTAAAACTTTTGGCTTCCCTGCGATCACCACCAACTGCTCAAATAATTATGGCCCGCACCAATTTCCTGAAAAATTGATACCGCTTATGGTCCAAAAAGCAAGGACGGGTGAGTCACTTCCCGTTTATGGAGATGGGCTTCACACTCGTGATTGGCTGTACGTTGACGACCATTGCAAAGCTTTAGAAACAGTTTTAGAAAAAGGAAAACCTGGTGAAGTTTATAATATCGGCGGCAATAATGAAAAAACAAATCTAGATCTGGTAACTACTCTGTGCGAAACTTTGGACGAATTAATTCCTGACTCACCTCACAGGCCACATAAAACTCTTATCAAGTTTGTCGAAGATCGCCCTGGACACGACCGCCGCTATGCCATCGACGCTGGAAAAATTAAACGAGAATTAGGGTGGGAACCCATTGAAACTCTGGATACAGGCTTAAGAAAAACGGCGCAATGGTATCTTGATCATTCTAGCTGGGTTGACCGTATAATGTCAGGGGCTTACAAAGGCGAACGACTGGGGTTGAGCACTATGATTGCGGGGAATAAAAATGATTAAAAAAGGAATCATTCTCGCTGGGGGTTCTGGTACTCGACTTTACCCCTTAACACATGTTATCAGCAAGCAACTGATGCCCCTTTACGACAAACCAATGATCTATTATCCACTCGGTACGCTTATGCTGGCTGGTATTAGGGACATACTTATTATTACAACCCCTGAAGATCAACCTCTTTTTGAAGCCTTACTTAAAGACGGACACCAGTGGGGTATCAAAATCAACTATGAGGAGCAACCTGAGCCTGGCGGATTGGCCCAGGCGTTTATCATCGGACGAGATTTTATCGGTAAAGATGGGGTATGCCTTATCCTTGGAGATAATGTGTTTTATGGAGACAGTCTTGTCGGATTGATGCAAAGAGCAAAAAAAAGAAAAAGAGGCGCGACTATCTTTGGATACTGGGTTAAAGATCCTGAAAATTACGGAGTCGTAGAATTCAATTCCAATGGCGATGTTGCAAAGGTTAAAGAAAAACCCAAAGCCCCAAAATCCAACTACGCTATTACTGGTTTATATTTTTATGACAATCAGGTTCTGGATATTGCAGCATCGCTGAAACCTTCCAAGCGGGGTGAACTAGAAATTACTGATATCAATAAAGTATATCTAAATAAAAAAGCGCTGGCTATTGAGAAAATGGAGCAGGGTTTTGCCTGGCTCGATACGGGTTCCCATGATTCGCTTTTGGCCGCATCTAACTTTATTGAAACTATAGAATCACGTCAGGGTCTTAAAATATGCTGTCCAGAAGAAATTGCTTTTAATGCAGGATGGATTACTGCGACAAAACTCAAAAAACTTGCCCTGCCGCTGAAAAACAATGGATACGGCCAGTACCTTCTTGGTTTAACCCGAAAAACTCTTAGACACTAATTATTTCAATAAAATATACTTTTAATACCAATACCTTTTCATGCGTATTTTGTTGACGGGAAAAAATGGCCAGGTGGGGAGCGAGCTTAACAAAATACTTACCCAATTTGGTGAAGTAACGGCGACGAGCAGAAGCGAAATGGACCTTTCTAATCCCATTGAAGTCCGTCGTATCATAGATCAGATAGACCCAGAACTCATAATTAATGCTGGGGCCTATACCGCTGTTGACAAAGCAGAATCCGAACCAGAACTCGCACAAGCAGTAAATAGTATCGCACCAAAAGTTTTAGCTGAAGAAGCAAAAAAAAGGAAGGCACTGCTTATTCATTACTCAACCGATTACACTTACAGTGGCGAAGCGAGGAACAATCCTTATTTAGAGTCTGACCCTGCTGCCCCAATCAATGTCTACGGAAAAACTAAACTCGAAGGAGACAAGGCCATTGAACTAAGTGGCGCTTCATATTTAATTTTTAGAACTAGTTGGGTGTATGGGTTAAGTGGTAAAAGTTTTCTGCATACTATTTTGCAGTTATCTAAAGAAAAAGATGAATTACGTATCGTAAACGATCAATTAGGGACCCCAACCTGGTGCAAAAGTATCGCCAATGCTACAGAAAAAATCATCAAACAACTGACCGACAAGGGCGAAAACTCTCTTCCCAAAAAATTATCTGGCCTCTCCGGAATATACCACATGACCTGTGAAGGGCAAACAAGCTGGTACGGATTTGCCCGGGCAATTCTTGATCTGACTGGCCCCGATCCAATGCCACAGCTTACGGCTATACCATCAACAGAATACCCTACCCTGGCAAATCGTCCAGCTTATTCAGCTTTATCTAACACCAAACTTCGTAAAACTTTTGGGATCGAGTTACCGCGTTGGGAAGTCGCGCTAAAACATTGTTTGAATACTATTTGACACCTTTTTACCACTTGATTCCAATTAAATTTCAAAATATTATCAAGTCGCCATGAAACAAAAAGATAATATACAGGTTCCTTTACTGGATATCCCAGCTTCCTACAAAGAAATTCTAGAGGACGTTGAGAAAAGTATTAGTGGGGTCATTCGATCAGGCCAGTTCATCCTTGGTCCAATCGTTGAAAAACTTGAAAAGCAGATCGCAACTTATTGCGGAACAAAGTATGCTGTTGGGGTTTCCTCAGGAACAGACGCCCTGCTGGTCTCACTAATGGCAGCAGGAGTCGGAGAAGGTGATGAAGTCATTACCACCCCATTTACCTTTTTTGCAACCGCGGGCTCCATCGCACGGCTGGGAGCAAGACCTGTCTTTGTCGATATTGAACCTGAAACCTTCAATATTGACCAGAGGTATATTGAAAATAATGTTACTGAGAAAACCCGTGCCATCATTCCGGTTCATCTTTATGGGCAAAGCGCAAATATGGACCCGGTTGTTAAAGTAGCAAGAAAGAATAATCTAATTATTGTAGAAGACGCTGCACAGGCAATAGGATCTGAATATAAAGGGCGCAAGACGGGCTCGATGGGTGATTATGGGTGTTTTTCTTTTTTCCCCACCAAAAACCTAGGTGGTTTCGGTGACGGAGGAATGGTAACCACAGCCTCAGAGGAACTCTATGAAAAAGTAAAAATCTTGCGCGTCCATGGGTCTAACCCCAAGTATTATCATAAAATAACTGGTGGCAATTTTAGGCTTGACGCGCTCCAAGCAAGTATTGTTTTGGCAAAACTAAAATATCTTGAACGATGGACTGAGCTACGGAGAAAAAACGCTAAGACTTATGACCGTCTATTTAATGAAAAAGAGATGACTGGCCTACTAACTCTTCCTTCAGAAGTTTTTCCACGGCATGTTTATAATCAATACGTTGTCCGAGTTAAAGAAAAAAGGGATGAGCTCCGTGCTTTCCTTGAGGAGAATAATATAGCCACTGAAATCTACTATCCCCTTCCTCTTCATTTACAAGACTGCTTTGCTTCCCTTGGACACAAAAAAGGGGACTTCCCAGAGTCAGAAAAAGCAGCAGACGAAACTATCGCACTACCCATCTTTCCTGAGTTATCTAACATTCAGTTGGAATATGTAGTCGAAACAATCGCCCGCTATTTAAAAAAATAAATACAGCTCCTTTGATCTCTCTATATACAGATTCATTAAATATAAGCTACATTTCTAAAACAAAAACTTTCATTTGGTTCTAACGAATTCACTAAAGTGCATTTAACTAATTGGGAGTAGACCACAAAATTTTATTGAAATAATAATGCGCCATAAGTAAATATTGATCCAAAAAAATATTTGCAAGACCTGTGTTTTTATGCCAACTAATCAAATAATCTTCGTAGCTGTTTTCTAGAGAATGAACGGAAATATCAAGCCTAGCGTCTAGAAGTCGGTCAAAGTAAAATCTAAATTTTCTGGTTTCATAATAAGGAAAAAAAATCCTTGCCGACTGTAAAGAATATTTTTTAAAAAGTCTTGCCAAAAGCATAGGAAAATTGTAAGGGCCCACAAAAGAATTCGGTACTAATACAAGGTCGTTCGCATTAATTCCCATTTCTTTTGCTTTCTGTTTAGTCTGTTCCCACAACTGACCAGGGCTATGGCTCGCAAGAACATAAGAAGATGCCCCTACAAACAGAAATATTTTTTTACACTGTCCCTGCTTATAACATAGGAGTACCTTTTTTGAAATTTTCGAGGTAATAGCCACATCAGCGCTGTTTTTTTTCTGGTTAAAAACGAGAAACTCCCCTATTAGGTATGCTATTTTTTGGCTCAAGTTTTTTGAACGGCTAGTAATACCTTGAGGAAATTGCTCTAAGTATTCCACTGGAAATTTTTTTGGGATACGCTTAAAGGATTTAAGGTCGTAAAGTTGCTTGTCGCTTTCTTTTTCGCTTTCTTTTTCGCTTTCTTTTTCGCTTTCTTTTTCTTTTCTAATCGATTCAACGAATAATATAAAAAAATTAATTGGGAGTTTGATCCATTCTTTAATCACATAAACAAATGAATACGTAGACTGCCACCAATAGCCGAGAAGGTCTTTCTTATGATTTATTGGGACATAGGTTAACTCAAAGCCTGAACCTGAAAAAATATTATCAAAAATCATGGATAGGCGGCGCATATTCAGTGGGTCGCTAACAACCATTGCTGTTTTTAACCCCAATATAGACATCAAAGCTTTGGCAGCATAAGCATCTCCACGAGTTCCCGTAGAATGATGCACATAAATTCTTGAATCCGCGACACCCTTATTAAGGGCTTCATTTTTTGCTAATTCCAAAGACGTTTTTTCACTCCAGACCATTTTTATACGCGCGTCACCTAATAAGACAATGCGGTCAGCATAGCCCTTTTTCAGCAAATCAAGAGCATAAAGGAATCTGGGCCTAAATGGAGTAGCAACAACAATCAAATCGACCAAACGCGGTTTGTTTTGGATTGTCAAATAATTGGCCATACTTGGCAGCCAAAAACGATGAGTCAGTAGAGTAAACAAATAAATAGCCGCGGCTAAGCATAAAATTTTTCCTAATATACGAACTTGCCCATAAATCATTTTTGTTCGATCTTTCGCTATAGCTATTTAATATTTTAGTTATTCACTCTTGAAATCCATAAAAGGCTTTCCTAGACATAACCTTTTTTTGGAAGATAATTCTAGAGTTAATAATCGAGAGCGGGCATAGCAAGAGTGAGTTATACGAGGAAACCCGAGTTTCTACGTTTAAAACTAAAGTTTGAAGAAAAGTTTATTATTTCATTAATCCTATAATCTTTATAACCTTACTATTCATGGCCTTTTCTAATCTGCAGACTCATTACCACAACGAGCGCCCCCTCACAAAATACTGTCGCCCAAGCGGCACCTTCAGCTCCGTATTCTGGAATTAAAGTCAAGTTTAGAAGAATATTAATAATGGTGGCTATGACCAAATTCCAGACATTTATCTTCTCCCTACCAGAGGCAATAAGAATGTTGGACAGCAAAAAATTTATAAAAAATAAAAAAACTGCTGGAGCAAGGATATTCAGCACACCGATGGAGGGGAAAAATTTTTCCCCATAAATAAGTGTAATAATCCCATCACAAAAAAACCAAAGTCCTACGGCAACTCCACCTCCTATTATCGAAAACATTTCAACTGCTTTTTGAAAGCTCTTTTTAAATTTAGATCTGTCAGTATGGTATTCCTCGACTAAAGTTGGAAATAATACCAACATAAAACTATGGGGCAAAATAAGTGTTATCTCAAATAACCTGTAGGCTGCGCTGTACCATCCTACAATTTTCTCTTCGGTCATCATTTGAAGCATCACGATATCCAGGCGAAAATAAAGAACACTGAAAATCATCCCAAATGCCATTGGACCAGAACTGCTCAAAAATTCTTTCCATACCAGGAAGTTAAACTCTGGCATAGAATTACCAAACCGATTGCGGATAACAATAAATGAAATGAAAAGGGTTGCAGCCTCTGCTATTACAATTCCCCATACCAGAGGTTCGAGTTCGCGATATAGCAGAACTAGTGTTATTCCCAAGAAAGACTTGATTATGTTAGAAGTGGCCCACAAGGATGAATGATAAATAAATTGCTTAAAACAGTTCCCATAATGCCAAAGTGTCTGAGATAGAGAATTGAATAACACTGATACCATTATTACCCACAGCAAGCTTTGAGTAGTATCAGGTAAATCTGTTGAATTAAATGCTAGGGAAATAAGACTTATTGTAATCAGAGATGCGCCTGTTTTAAGACCCAGTATATTGGACAGATAATATCTGCCTCGCTCAGTTGATTTGGTGACTTCACGAACCATCCAAGTATCTAGACCAAGGTTAGCAAAACAGCTTGCCGCCATCACAACGGTAGTCAAAAATGAGAATACACCAAATGATGCGGGACCCAACTGGCGCGTAACCACTAGAGTTAGCAAAAACAAAAATACTGCGTTAGAAATTCTTCCTGCAAAAATGTAAAGAGTGTTTTTAATCACGCTGAGATTGGTCAGTTGGCAAGGTAAGAACGTTTCGAAAAGAAATACCAAAACGCGACCACGAAAGCGACTAGTTAAACTATTAGGACAACGTTCGCTGTTTTATGAATACTCCACCCAAACCATAAAATCAAGGTGATTGATTAATAGCACAAAATATAAATACCTTCTGATTTAGGGCAAAAAAGTATAATTGCGACTTGATTCTTTGAGAAATTAAAAATATCATCTTTTAGGAAGGAAGCTGCAAATTCCATTTTATATTCATTGCCTTTCTGTTTTACTCATATCCTTGTTCTAAAAATGTAGTAACCATAAATTATGAAAATTCTAGTCACAGGAGCGGCTGGTTTCATCGGTTTTCATACTTCCAAACGGTTGCTTGACTCAGGCTATGATGTGGTTGGCCTTGACAATGTCAATGATTACTATGATATTAATCTTAAAAGAAGCCGGTTAAAAATACTTCAAGATTACAACCAGTTTGCATTTTATGAAATCAATCTGGGAAACCAAGATGCTGTTGAGCAATTGTTTAAGAAGGAAACTCCTCAACGAGTTATTCATTTAGCCGCACAAGCTGGGGTTCGTTATTCCATTCAGCATCCAGAGGTTTATATACAAAGTAATATTGTCGGAACGTTCCATATACTTGAAGGTTGCAGACAAAATCAAGTGGAGCATATTGTATATGCCTCAACCAGTTCCGTCTATGGACTGAACACTAAATACCCGTTTTCTGTCCATGACGGTGTGAGTCACCCAGTCTCATTTTACGGAGCAACTAAGATTGCCAACGAATTGATGGCTCATTCTTATTCGCATCTATACGGTCTGCCAACTACAGGTTTGCGGTTTTTTACGGTTTACGGGCCTTGGGGCCGCCCCGACATGGCTTTGTTCCTGTTCACAAGAGCAATACTGGCTTCGGAACCAATAAATTTATACAACCAGGGAGACATGGTAAGAGATTTTACATACATTGATGATATTGTCGAAGGAGTGAGCCGTATTGTTAAAAAGATACCCAAGCCTGATGCCGACTGGTCAGGCAGCGCCCCTAATCCAGCATCTTCATCCGCACCTTACCGACTTTACAATATTGGATCCAACAAACCTGTTCAACTAATGAATTATGTCCGGGAAATTGAGAAAAATTTAGGAATGAAAGCTCAATTAAACATGATGCCAATGCAGGATGGGGATATCCACAAATCACACGCTGACGTCGATAACCTTATTAGAGACTTTGATTACGTCCCCAAATGGAACATTAAGGATGGAATTAAGAACTTCATCCAATGGTATATCGATTACTACAAAATCAACCTTTAAGATTTGCATAAAAGATAGGCCTACCTATCACCTGAGTATTATTCGAAAGCTGGGTTTGATTATTTTCTTTGATTCAATTCAGAGATGATTTCAGGTTGCTCCAACAACATTTCCTCTATCTCTTTAACCGACATGATGGTTGTATTCTGCGAAGTATAATCTTCTACTTGCCCAAACTTTTTATCTCCTTCACTAAGGTATTTGCTGTAGTTTAAATCCCTACCATCCATGCGTAATCTCAGATAATCCCCCATGTCTTCTGCCCTTAGCAGCTCTTCCTTGGAAGCCAAAGTTTCGTGTATTTTTTCACCGTGTCGCATACCGATGATTTTAATTTCAGAATCTGACTGTAAAATATTTTTCAAAGCTTGGGCAAGGTCACCCATCGAACATGCGGGAGCATTACGAATGAAGATGTCACCCTGTTTTCCGTTCTCAAGGGCAAATCCCACCAGTTTGATAGCTGCTTCAAGGGGCAAGAGAAATCGGGTCATTCCTGGTTCAGTCACGGTAAGGGGTTTCTTTTCTCTAATCAGTTTCATTAAAAGAGGAATAATAGAACCTCGAGAAAACAAAACATTCCCATAGCGAACCATAGTAAGAACTGTCTTTCCTTCAGAAAGTGACCTTGAAGTAGACTGCACTACTTTTTCCATGAGTGCCTTCGTTATCCCAAGAGCATTGATTGGATAAACAGCTTTATCTGTGCTCAGGCTCACCACCTTTAAAACATCATGACTGACTGCCGAATCGATAACATTCTTACTTCCGAGCACATTTGTCTGTGTCGCCTGCATGGGGAAAAATTCACAAGTCGGAACCTGCTTCAAAGCCGCGGCATGAAACACATAATGCACCCCAGCCATAACATCGTCTACGCTACTACGGTCTCTGATATCTCCAATATAAAACTTTATTTTTGAGTTCTGAAAACGCAGGCGCATTTCCTCCTGCTTTAACTCATCCCGGCTGAATACCCGAATTTCCTGAAAATTCTTATCGAGGAGGTAGTTGACAAAATATCCGCCGAAAGAACCTGTCCCGCCAGTCACTAATATGGTTTTTCCTTCAAAAAGACCCACTAAACAAACACCTCCCAAAGGTCATAAATAGCACAAATAATTGAATTAAAAGCGACTCAATACCATCATTTACTCATCGGCAATTTTAACGAATTTGCTAAGAAAAAACATTGATATTCTTTTTCTTCTCAAATTGCCTAATACACGTCGGTGAAGTCACAAGATTAAATCTATTTTTTTAGCTAGTAAACTGTAACCCCCTATTTCCTAATTTTAAAACTAAATATTTCGACTACAGTTAAACAAAAAAGACCTTGGATAAGATGGTTTCAGATTTTTTGAATGAAAACATTTAGAGAAAACCCAATGAGCAAACGGAGAGTGGCTTGAACCAGTGGTTCAACTAAAATTTTTTAAAATTTTATTGAGTGGGGAAAGCCCTTCTGGCTATTCCAAAAGCTAAGGTTCTATAAGCAATGGCAGAAAGAATATAACTAGTCCATATCATGTTGTTCGCTGGATTACCGATTCCCAACACAAAAATTAATGCCGGCATTAGAAAATAGTATAACTTAATTGGGGTAGACCAATAGTTAAGGTAATCAATATACCGCGCCAGCATTTTGTAATTTAAATTGTTCGCATCTTATGCATGAGATATACTTTCATGTGGTAAGAATTCAAATTTAATTTTCAGGAGATAGTTTTTGGGAGATAAAATCAACTTAGCACTTATCGGGGCTGGTCACTGGGGTAAGAATTTAGCTAGGGTTTTTTTTAAGCTAGGCATATTAAAAGTCATTTGCGACTCCTCTGAAGATATTCTAAAAATAAAATCTAAAAAATACCCCAAGGTTTTTACCACAACCTCATTCCAGGACGCATTAACTTCTCCAGAGATCAATTCTGTAGCCATAGCAACTCCTGCCGAACAACATTATTCTTTGGCAAAAAAATCTCTCCTTGCAGGCAAACACGTTTTTGTCGAGAAACCTCTTGCCATGACCGTAGAGGAAGGTGACGATTTGGTGAAAATTTCAAGGCAGCAAGAAAAAGTCCTCTTTGTCGGACATGTCCTCCAATATCACCCTGCAATTCAAACTATTAAAAATATGCTTCAGGAAGATAAGCTTGGAAAGCTTCAATATATCTATTCCAATAGACTGAACCTAGGGAAGGTCAGACAGGGAGAAAATATTCTTTGGTCTTTCGCTCCACACGACATTTCTGTTATTTTATCCTTGGTGGGAGAAGAGCCTGTTGAAGTCACGGCCACAGGCACCAATATTCTCGACCCAGAAATTAGCGACACAACGATCACCAACTTGAAATTTCCCTCCGGGATTGGAGCACATATCTTTGTTTCCTGGCTTCACCCCTTTAAAGAACAAAAACTGGTCATCATTGGGAAACGTAATATGTTGGTTTTTGATGATACAGCTCCTGTAGCTAAGAAGCTTGTACTCTTCGGACATCATATAATCTGGAAAGAGGGTTTACCAGTTCCTCAAAAAGGGGAATGCACCCCCATAGACCTTACTGAAATCTGGGAAGAACCATTGATTAGGGAAGGACGTGCATTTGTTGATTCCATCAACGGTAAAGAAGCCTATACTGATGGGCTAGAAGGTAAACTAGTTTTAAGCATATTACAACGAGCCCAGGCTAGCATGGATAGGAAAAAAAACCTTTCGGAGAAACAGACCTACTTTATTCATGAAACTAGCATTGTGGATGGCGGTTGTGACATTGGGAAAAACACTAAGATTTGGCATTATTCCCATATTTTAAAAGGATCAAAAATTGGCGAATGTGTCAATATAGGACAGAATGTAATGATAGGGCCTAATGGGCTTGTTGGCAATAACGTTAAAATTCAGAACAATGTGTCCGTATTTGAAGGAGTCACTTTGGAAGACGATGTATTTTGTGGGCCGTCATGTGTATTTACAAATATCATGAACCCACGGTCTAAGATTCCGCGAAAAGATGAATTTAAACCAACGTTGGTTCGTCAAGGAGCAACAATAGGAGCCAATTCAACCATTCTTTGCGGAGTAACGATTGGGAAGTATGCTTTTATTGGCGCTGGATCAGTCGTCACTAAGGATATTCCAAATAATGCTATGGTTTATGGTAACCCTGCGGTTCTTAAAGGATGGGTTTGCGAATGCGGTCTTAGGCTTGAGGAAGATAAAAAATATTGCTCCTGTGGAAAAGTTTTATCCTCCTCCTAATCGGCTTCATATTTGCTAACTTGATAACAAACGTCCATATTATTCCCCCAAACAACTCGTGCTACTAGAAAAAATTAAAGAAAAAAAATCTGCCATTGGAATAATTGGCCTTGGTTATGTTGGCCTACCTTTAGTCTTGGAATTTGCGAAAGCTGGCTTTCCAGTAACAGGACTCGACATAGATAAGAAGAAAATCAACCAACTTTTACTTGGGAAAAGTTACATCCGCCATATTTCAGAAGAAAGTATCCGCACACTCAACAACGAATACAGTTTTAATGCCAGTACAGATTTTTCTCTTATATCCAGCTTGGACTGCATACTAATTTGTGTTCCAACCCCTTTAACTCCCGACCGCGAGCCTGATATGAGCTACATTATATCGACCACAAAGGAAATTGCGAAATATATCAAAAAAGGACAATTGATCATTCTGGAGTCGACTACTTACCCGGGTACCACTAATGAGATTCTTGGTCCAGAATTGGAATCTGGGTGCGGATTAAAGGCGAATCAGGATTTCTATCTAGCCTATTCCCCTGAGCGAGAAGATCCTAACAACAAGGAATTCTCAACTGCCACAATACCTAAGGTGATTGGAGCAGATTCTGAAGAAAGTATGGAACTAGTCAATGCTTTATACTCTGCTATCATTATTAAAACAGTACCAGTCTCTTCAACCAAAGCGGCAGAAGCAACAAAGTTAATGGAGAATATATTTAGAGCCGTAAACATAGCTCTCGTAAATGAACTTAAAATCGTTTTTGAAAAGATGGGAATTGATATTTGGGAAGTTATAGAGGCTTCAAGCACAAAACCTTTTGGATATATGCCCTTTTATCCTGGACCAGGGCTCGGAGGACACTGCATCCCGATCGACCCTTTTTATTTAGCCTGGAAAGCTAAACAACACGGCGTCAGCTCCCGTTTTATAGAATTGGCAGGAGAAGTTAATGTGTCAATGCCTGAATACGTTGCCAACAAAGTTAAATATGCTCTATCCAAATCGTGTGAAAAAATACATGGCTGCCGTATCCTTTTGCTCGGACTAGCTTATAAAAAAAACGTGGATGATGATCGAGAATCAGTGACCTTCAAAATCATGGAACTACTAACTGACAGTGGCGCTGTTGTAGATTATAATGACCCCTACATCCCCGCTATAAGGCCTCGCAGAGAATATAAACACTTCATAGGAAAAAATAGCGTTCCTATCGAGAGCATTCACCTATATGACATCACTGTTATTTTAACAGATCATTTAGCATATAATTACGAAGCCATCGTCAGACAATCAAAGATTGTAGTTGATACTCGGAACGCTTGCTCGGGCATCAACTCCAGTAAAATTATAAAGGCATGAATACATAAAGTTTTAAAATATTTAAACTGGCAATTGTATATAATCTAAGGCATCATCTTCCCGATGAACATCAACCTGTTGCAAATGTTAATAACTGGTTATATTGACTTCATATAAAAATATCACCTCGCTAAGACAAAAATAGGAAACGAATCCATGACAAATGAAGAAAAGCCTACTTTTCATGGTCCCGAAGACGAAACAAAGTTAATAGATCTAATAAAATCTATAATTAAAAGAAGAGCCGGAATACTTGGCATCATGATCCTATCATCCCTAGCCTCTTTAGCTTATGCTGCTTTAATCCCCACTGAGTATACCGCCCAAGCGGGGTTCCTAGAACCCGCTGAAACTAATATACCAAAGGCCTTAGAGATATTAAATATACGAAAGCGTGAGACCACCGAGGTTAGTAGGGGGCGGGGGCGAAATAAAAAATTTCAACTCATGCCTCATAATCAGTATTATAGTGAGACCGCTAAGACCCTCTATTACAAATTTTCGACCCTTATTCATTCTTTTGCCCATTATAAAAAAGTGTTTGATGGCGGAAATTTTGCAAATAAGTTTTCCAATGGAACCACTGATTCAGATGGTATTGTCGCGGCAATTCATGATTCGGTTGCAACGTACCGAAATGAAGAGGTTTTAGCTCTTGAACAACCGTTTCGCGAACATCCAATTATTATATCGATGCGAGCAGAGGATTCTGAAATGCTTTTAGTTTTCATGGATACTTTAATTAGGGAGACAGAAAATACCGTTAAAAATCAGGTGCTATCAGATATAAACACCAAACTTGATGGTACCTTAAAATATAACAAAACGGAACTATCTGAATTAATATTTAGGAAAAGGCAGTCGCGGATGGAAACGAAAAAAATGCTTGAGGGACATAGGGATTTGCTGCTACTTAATTTAGAAGAATCCGTTCTCACAGCCAAAAACTTAGGCATAATTGAGAGTAACTTTGATAAATTTTTACCTGAACTACCAAATTTTCCAAACAGTTACATTAATTTTAATGCCTTGGAAATGACGACCAAAGGCGGCTCCCGACATGTGGATAAATTCCCCTTAGCCAGAGGTGAGGAGGTTTCAAAAAATATCGACCCATCCACATTAAAAACCTATCCCCCCCCACTTTGGTTTATATTCGGAGCGAAGGCTCTCTCCGAAGAGATAAGACATTTACAAAAAAGGTCTAAACTTTATATCAAACTAAGGCTATTGGATTCGAGAAACAAATTCGAACAGAAGCGTAATCAAAGGATCGATTTGCTAAAAGAAGAAATAAGCCTTCTTAAAATGGCAAAAAAAAATCAGATAGAGCTAAACATTGTATCGGTTAGTCAACCTAGCACTCTTAAAGCCATTGAACCCAATAGATTTAAGATAATGATCCTCGGATTACTAATCGGGCTTTTTATTAGTTTACTGTATATTTTTATAGGCCTTAAAATGGATTCTGAAAAAATTAATTAACCCGAATCCTTGGTGTATGTAACACTTAAGAAATTATTCATAAAAAATAACAAAGGACTGTTGGGTATGGGATAAATATAGGTACCTCGCAAAATAGTTCGCTACCTAATTTAAGATACTTCTATAAAATACTTTCACTGACCTTATAGCCTGCCAACCCTGAGTTACGCAATGGAGTCTTAAGTTAGGTCTAAAATTCAACATCAGTCCTGATCAGGGAAGTTGCCCTTATTATCTGACCATGTTGTACAAAGCTAAGAAAACATCATAAATTCCAATTCATAAACTTTGACCTTTCTTTTAATAAACTCCAAGCACAGAATGCTTTTACCTAAATTAATGACTGCTTTTTAAGCTTAACTGAACTATGTTTATCTTCGCCTTAAGTCGTAGAACCAAAAGAGGGCTGATGATGTCAGCGGATATTGTATTTGTAGCCCTAGCGCTATGGTTGGCGTTTGTTCTGCGGCTAAGTGGCTGGACTTGGCCCAGTGATATTCAAATTTGGCTGTTTGTACCTGCCCCAATAATTGCTCTGCCCGTTTTCATGAAATTTGGTCTTTATAGAGAGGTTGTTCGCTATGTGGGATATAGAGCGATGCTGGCAATTATCCAGGCGACGGGAATATTTGTTCTACTGTGGACTTTGCTCACAATAACTTTCTTGCCCCTACTTTTTGGTTCTGAGGCTACATTCCCCGCATATCTTGATTCTGCAAGTACATTTCCACGTTCCATTCCTATAATTTTTTGGATGATATTGATTCTTATTGTGGGTGGTAGTCGGCAAATAGTTCGTTGGACTCTATTTGAATTCACTACCACTAAAACTCCACCCAAAAAGAATGTTTTAATATATGGTGCAGGCAAAACTGGCCTGGAACTGGCCTCTTCCTTATATCATGACGCCAAAGTAAATGTTCTAGGGTTCATTGACGATGACCTTTCGTTGAAGAATCACTATATTCAAAGCCTAAAAGTCTTTGGTGATCGAACAGAAATTGCAAGAATTCGTGAAAACAACAGCCCCCTGGAAGTATTATTTGCAACGCCACAAATGAATAATGAAGAGCGAAAAAAACTACTTAAGTATCTTGAAGACAAAAAAGTTTCAGTTAGGACAGTACCCCCACTCGCTGAAATTGCCTCAGGAGAGGTGGCAATTGGTAACCTGCGAGGGATTGATATTAAGGATTTACTAGCACGTGAAGTAGTTGCGCCAAATCCTAGGTTGCTTACAACTTGCATCTCAAATAAAAACGTATTAGTAACAGGCGCTGGTGGGTCAATAGGCTCTGAACTTTGTCGTCAAATTGTGCATTTAGAACCAGCCTGTATCGTTTTGTTTGACCATTCCGAGCTCAACCTTTTTTCTATCAATTCTGAATTACTAAATCTTTGTGAAAGAACAAATAATCGCATCAATATATTTCCTATTCTAGGTTCTGTCATTAATAAAGATCGTATATACGAAACCATAAAGAACTTTAAAATTGACACAATCTATCATGCAGCCGCTTACAAACATGTGGCACTTATCGAAGATAATATAGACGAGGGTGTATCCAATAATATATTCGGAACCTATAATATTGCCCAAGCCGCTCTCGATTTCAATATAGAAAACTTTATTCTCATTTCTACTGACAAAGCTGTTCGACCAACTAGCATAATGGGAGCAACTAAACGAATAGCGGAACTAATAATTCAAGGGCTGTCTAATAAAGCTACCAATGAATGTATAAGTGGGAAAAGCCGTACGCGCTTTATTATAGTCCGGTTTGGTAATGTTATGGGCTCCTCTGGTTCAGTTATTCCTCTATTTCAAAAACAGATCGAAAACGGAAGCCCGGTCACGATCACTCATCCGGAAGCTACTCGGTATTTCATGACCATATCAGAAGCCAGTCAATTGGTAATACAAGCAGGCTCTATGAGCGGTGATTGCAGTGTTTTTATTCTTAACATGGGCCAACCGATATCTATTCTATCCTTAGCAAAGCAAATGATTTATTTCTCAGGTCATACATTGAAAACAGAAGAAAACAAAGCAGATGATTCGGCCATCGAGATAAAATATACCGGGCTAAGGAGAGGAGAAAAAATCAAAGAAGAATTATTTATAAGCGACAACATCAAAGATACAGAACACCCAATGATTATGAAGGCTCAGGAAGTTTTTTGTGAGTGGCAAGAAGTTGCGGAAATGCTGAAAGCACTTGACTTAAATAACAACCTTGATAGTAGCAAAATGCGCCAATTATTGTTTCAATATTCACTGCAAAGTAATTTTAAAGGGTTGACCTGATCACATAAAATATTTTTCAGATTATCAAACTCCGATGTTTTTAGATTCCAAACGACTCTCGTCCGAGATAGCTATTACACCGTTAAGCAATTGGGCTTTTAAAATTTTCTGCGCGTCAACTTTATTTATAGTAATTTTTTCAGTTGAAGCTATCTATATTTGGCCCCCATTTATAGAAAAGTTCTCTATTTTATTGGCCTGCATATTGCCGACAAGCATGGCCATATGGAGTCGAACTCGCCTATGGATAAAGGAAAAAAGTATCCCCCCAGAGTTAACATGGGTAATTCTAGTCTTTCTTGTAGGTCTTTTAAGTTCTCTTTTTAGCGAAAGTCCGTGGATCAGCCTAAAGTCCTTGGTCCTTTTTATAGTTTCCGGACCATTTATCTTTTTTACTACTAAAACGTTATTTGAGTCGATCAAAAACCAGGAGGTTTTTATATGGTTAATAACTCTAGCTATGTTTATTTTGTCTCTTATGGGCTTTTACGAACTTAGTGGTACCGGGCTTTATCTATTCTCAAGAAATCCTCTGCCCGCAGGAGCATTACTTATTCTTTTTTCAGC